>Ga0163150_10009325_pt1 | contig 10893 bp, 7 predicted proteins | sample OliLakLV19P2IB_FD_148628 | JGI IMG/M metagenome (GOLD analysis project Ga0163150, IMG submission 148628) | Freshwater microbial mat bacterial communities from Lake Vanda, McMurdo Dry Valleys, Antarctica - Oligotrophic Lake LV.19.P2.IB | ecosystem: Environmental > Aquatic > Freshwater > Lake >...
ACCCCCGGCGCTCACTTCCATTTCTGCATCGTCTGCGGCACGTACCACTCCCAGCGTTCGTTCATGCCCGCCGTGATGATCTGCACGTTGGCGATGCGCTTGTCGACGAAGCGCAGCGTCTTCTGCGTGAACATGAAGGTGTAGGGCTGATCCTCCCAGAGGATTTCGTGGGCCCGGTGCCAGAGCTTGAACCGCTTCTCGTTATCCACGGTTCGGCGGGCCTCGTCGATGATCTTGTCGAGCTCCGGGTTCACGTAGTTCATGAAGTTGTCGGCACCCTTGTTCGTCTGCGACGAATGGAACATCTGGCGGATGTCCGCCTCCACCGCGCCGCCGCCCCATGCGAGCGTGATGGCGTCGAAGTTCTGGCTTTCCAGTCGATCGGAGAATACCGACCACTCCAGCGGCTCCAGTTCCGCCACGACGCCCACCTTGGCGTAGCTGTCTTTAATGAACAGCATGATGCGATCCATCAGCGGGCTGCCGGAGGGGTAGATGAACTTGAACTGAAGCGGCTCGCCGGCGGCGTTCTCGATCACGCCGTCGCCGTTGCGGTCCTCCCAGCCGGCCTCTCTCAATAATGCCCGGCCCTTCTCGACATCGAACGGGTAGGCCTTCAAAGCCGTGTTCTCCTGTTTCGATCCCGGAGCGAACGGGCCGCTGGCGGGCGTCGCGTAGCCGAGCATCACCTGCTCGCAGATGCTCTTGCGGTCGGTGAGGTAAGTCAGCGCCTGCCGCACGCGCTTGTCGGCGAACTTCGTTGACTTGCCGTCGCGCTTCTGGTTCCACGCGATGAACCGGTACCCCGACGGCACCGTGTTGTACGCGTAGGCCACGGTGCGACTCATGATCTGCTCATCACTCTTCAGATCGTCGAACTGATTCGGCTGGGCGGCGAAGATGTCGATGTCCCCGTTGCGGAAATTCGCCAGCCGGGCCACATCGTTGTTGATCTCGCGCCACATCAGCTTGTCGGCCCCGGGCGGCGGTCCCCAGTAGCGCTCGTTGCGGACCAGCGTGATCAGGTCGCCAGGCTTCCAGCCCTCGGGGTCCGGCGCCCGGTACGGGCCGGTGCCCATCAGCAGACCGGGGTGCTTGTTGAGCTCATCGATGGTGAACTTGTTGTAAAAGTGCTTGGGCAGGACGTTGCGGCCGCCGGCCATCGAAAGAGCCATGTAGTGCGGCTCCTTCATCTTGAAGACGACCTCGTATTTGTTGGTGGCGGTGCAGCTTTCGATGTTGTCGTAAAACTGGCGCTCGGTGGGATTGTCGAGGCTGGGTGTCCGCATCAGTTCGAGGCTGAAGACGACATCGTCGGCGGTCAGCGGGGTGCCATCGGAAAACACGACGTCCGTGCGGAGCTGAAACGTAATGGTCAGGCCGCCGTCGCTGACCTGCCAGCCGGTGGCGATCTTCGGAACGTATTCCATGGTCACGGGATCGACCGTGAGCAGGCCCTCGAGGACGTGGTCCTGAACCCGTCGGCCATAGAGGTCCTTGTAGGTGTGCGGCGTGATCTTCGCGACATTGGCGGCGAAGGCGTCGATGATCCAGTCGCCGCGGGCGTAATCCTTCATGTCGCGGACTTTGCGAAGCCGGGCGTGGGGATCACCGGCGGGCGGCGGCGTCTCGCCGTTCCGCGGACCCGGGCCGATGGCGACGGCGGGGCGGCTTTCGATCGAGCTCTTGAGCTCCTTCACCTGATCGAGCGTGCGGGCCTGCTCACTGGTGAGCTGGCCGACCTGCGTCTTGAGCGTCTTGACATCGTCCCACTGGCGATCGAATTGCTTCATCGCCAGCCAGACGCTGGCGATCAGCGCCACCAGCAGGACGATGACGAAAATGTCCTTGAAGGTCCAGCGGTTTTCCATGATCGGGCTCGGGGGAGGGGGCAGAGTCGGCCGTCGGCAGTCGGCAGTGAGGAGTCGGCAGTAGGCAGTCGGGATTCAGGTATGAGGAATCGGGGATCAGGAATCGGGTGATGTCGGGAAGGCGAACAGATTTTATTTTCGTTCCCGCTTCAACGTGCGCGGGTCCAATCGATTCCGCAGGGCATCACCCAGGAAGTTCAGGGCCAGCAGCGTGAGTCCCAGCAGCGCACACGGCCAGAACGCGAGCCACCAGCGGAAGGTTGAGCCGGTGGCGAGGGCGCTTAGTTCCTTGACGCCTTCGGAGGCGAGGTTTCCCCAGCTTGGCAGGGGCAGTTGCACGCCGATGCCCAGGAAGCTCAGGAAGCTTTCCTGAAGGATGGCGGTCGGTACCGTCAGCGTAGTATAGACCACGATGGGGCCGACCAGATTGGGCAGAAGATGCACGCGGAGGATGCGGCCGGGGCCCAGGCCGCAGGCGCGGGCGGCTTCGACGAAGGGCTGGGCGCGGAGGCTGAGCACCTGACCTCGGATAACGCGGGCCATGGTGAGCCAGCTCACGCCGCCGATGGCGATGAGGAGGGTGAGGATGGCGGCGATTTCGGTGGCCTCGGCCTTGGTGAGTCCGAGCCAGCCGGTGGCTTCGGGCGTATCGAGGCTGCCGGGGCCGATCATCGCGGCCACGACGAACGGCTGGAGCGCGATTTTCACGAGCACGACGAGCAGGATGTACGGCAAGCCGTAGAGGATGTCGACGATGCGCATCATCACGGCATCGACGCGGCCGCCGAGGAGGCCGGCGAGGGCGCCCCAGGTGACGCCGATGACGACCGAGATGGCGGCAGCGCAGATGCCGACGCCCAGACTGATGGCGCCGCCGAGCATGCACCGCCACATCAGCGATCGACCCAGCGCGTCGGTGCCCAGGGGGTGCTCAAAGGAAGGCGCGAGCCGCGGTTTCGCGTCGATCTTGCTGTAGTTTTCAATGGACCAGGGGAGCGTCAGCAGACAGGGCAAGGCGATCAGCAGGAGGATGGCCAGCCCGAAGCGCCCGACGCTCAGGCGAGGCAGCCCCCAGCCGGCGTTCGCGTCGTCCGGCGCGGCGCGGGTTGCTTGCGAAACCTGTTCGACGGCTCCTGCCATGCGCGGGTGAGTATAACGGATTCCATTTTGCGGTGAGACAGTTACCTGACGGCCCGCGCGGGCAACCCTAGTCAGCGGCACACGGTATCTTCAGAGAGTGTCGAATCCATAGGCCCCGCCAGAGCCCGCGCGTAATGATTGATGAGCAAGCCACCGCACGCCACCCATCCCCCGCCAGCGCACGTCCGGGAGGCGTGCAACCGCAAATGATCCGCGTGCTGCTCGCCGACGACCACACGTTGATGCGCGACGTGCTCGGCGAGCGGCTGAGCCGTGAAGCCGACATGGAAGTGGTCGCCAAGGCCTGCGACGCCGACGAGGCGATGACGATGTGCGACGCTCACCATCCTGACGTGCTGCTGATGGACATCGACATGCCGGGCATGGTCTGCTTCGACGCGGCGGAGCGGATCATGGCGAAGCAGCCGGCGGTGCGGATCGTGTTCCTGAGCGCGTTCTTCAACGACCGCTACATCGAGCAGGCGCTGCGCATCAAGGCCCGCGGCTACGTGACCAAGCGCGAGCCGGTCGAGTCCGTGGTCGCCGCGGTGCGCATGGTCGCGGCGGGCGGCGTTTATTTTTCGCAGGACGTGCGCGACCGCATGATCGTCGGCGTCGATCAGGTCCACCTCGGCGAGGGCAGGACGCGGGCATCGACCCTCACCCCTCGCGAACTGGAAGTGCTGCGATACGTGGCCCGCGGCATGTCCAAAAAGGAGATCGCCACGCTGATGGCTATCAGCGTGAAGACGATCGAGAATCATTGTGGAAGCCTGATGAACAAGCTGAGCCTGCACGACCGCGTCGCGCTCGCCCGGTATGCCATCCGCGAGGGGTTGGCGGAGGCTTAGTCGCCGCTGTGGGCAAGCCCGCCTGCGAGATGGGGTGATTCACCTATGGACGGATCGGGGTGCTTCCGCCGATACTCTCACAGGTGGTAGTAAATGCCGCCTTGGTCGTGGGAGTTTGATGCGGGTACTGGTTTGTTGCTACGTCAGTTTATTGCTGCCTCAGTTTGTGGCTACCTCAAATTTTGTCTTTACTGAACCCTGGCCGGTCAACGTGGACCCCCCGATCGGCTGGGGTTTTTTATGCGCCGAGATTTCCGGGTCGCAACGCGTACGGAACTTCCGAGCCGCGACGCGACGGCGTGAACGCACACCACACCCAAGCCCGATGGTGAGGCTCGGCGAACCGTCGGGGTTCTTCCACTCAAGACCCCGACGGTTCGCGGACTCACCATCGGGCTTGGTGTTTTTCAACGGGGCAAGGCAGAGCGTCCCGGCCCGTTCATCGGTAGCGGCGCGTTCGCGTCGCCACGACGTGATCGATTCGCCCCTTGTCGTTCTCGTCGCGGCTAAGCCGCAGGGTCAGCGTGTGCGTCGTTGCATCGACGTGCGGGTCGACATCGGCGGCGGTCAAGCCGTACGCCGCGAGCACCGGTTTGATCTGGGCGAAGCGCTTGATCCAATTCGCCTTTACATCGCCGGGCCCTTCCCACTGAAGCAGGAACAACCACGCGGCCGGCGGCGTCGGCTTCGGGGGCGTGTTCGCATCGGTCGACGCGGCGGGGGAGTACAAATTGTCGAAGGTGTCCTTGAAGCCGTCGCCGGCGTCGAGCCAGGTCCCCTTGGGGCCGCGGATCACTGTCACCTTGCCGAACTGGTAAGGCGGGTACTGGTTGAACGACGCGTAGTAATCGGGGAAGAGCATGATCACTTCGCCCTCGGCGCCGTGCTGCTGGATCGGCGCGATGGCCTTGCGCACCTCCATCTTGGGCACGAAATAGACCTCATGCAGATACGGCGCGGCGGCGGCGATCGGCAGGGCGGCGAGAACGACGGCGGCGACGCGCCCGGCGCCACGGTGCCCAATCAGCCGGCCCTCCCACAGGGACGCGATCAGCGCCCCGAGCCCGGCCGTGAGCACGAGCAATCCGGTGAAGGCGTACCGGGGCGTCCAGAAGTGGCTCTTGGTAATCGAGAAGTAAGCCAGCCACGGCGCCAGCGATACGATCGCCAGCAGCAGCGCGAAGCGCCCGTGACCTTCCCGGGCGATCAACACCAGCCCGACCATCGCCGCGAGCCAGATGCAGGCCGCAACGACCAGCGGCACGTGTCCGGGCAGCGCGGTGAAGAACGCGGTGATCTGCCCGCCAAGCGGCTCCGGCACGAACGTGCCCGCCGGCTTCGCGCCGCCCATGAGCATGAGGATCTTGGCGATGCCGGTGAGGCCCCAGCTCCCGAGGTACACCGCGCCCGCCAGCGCCGAGCCAAGGATGATGCGCACCGCGGCCGACCGGTTGCTGAAGAACTCGAGGAGCGCCATCAGTCCCAGCCACAGCGCGACGCCCGCGATGGTCATCGTGCCCATCACGTTCATCGCGTGCACCGCCATGAACAGCGCGCCGGTCAGCCACCACCGCCAGGAGTGCCAGGCGCCGCCGCGCTCGCGCACGTCCTTCACCGCGTGATACACCACGCCGGTCAGCAAGAGGGTGGCGCTGAGCCACTGCGTGTACATGCGTCCCTCGCGCGACCATTCGAGTGCGAAGGGATTGAGCGCGAGCATCAAGGCGCTCGCCAGCGCGACCGGCCAGGAGACGATCAGGCCGGTGACGAGGTACAGCAGGGCGACGGCCGCGATGCCGTGCAGCGCCGAGGGGACGCGCAGAGTCAGCGGGCTCGACTCGCCGAACACCTGCCGGGCGGCCTTCATTTCCAGGAACGGCCAGGGGCTGCTGCTCTCGTTGCTGACGGTTTCCCACTTGAGCAGCTTGGGAACGAGGTCGCTGGACGCGTCATGCGAGTAGACCTCATCGTTCCAGACATCGAGGCCGCCGAGGCCGATAAGACGCGTCGCGGCGGCGATGAGAACCACGATGAACAGACCGACCCTCGGCCCCTTGCCGAAGGAACTCCATGCGCTGATTGGACGGTCGGCCTCGTTCATGTGCGTCTCTTGGCGGCGATCCGCTGACCAGAATCCCTCGAATAGATCGGCAGATCAACCAAGGCTGTGCACAACCATTGGGCGCGCCGCCCATCGGTCGGTATGCTCGGGCCATGTTCTCGCCCCGCATCCAGCAGGTGATGGAAAAGGTCGACGCCCTGCGAAATCAGGTTGATGACCACTGGCAGATCCCCCGCGACGAAGCGCTGGTTATCGCGCAGCTCGTCCGCCTCGGCAGATGCACCAGCATCTGTGAGATCGGCGTCAGCTACGGCTACTCGACCCTGCACCTCGCCGCCGCCACCAGGCCGATGGGCGGGCACGTCGACGCCATCGACATCAGCCCGAAGAAGATCAAGGCCGCCACCGACCACCTCACGCAGGCGGGGTTGATCGATGCCGTCGCGCTGCACTTAGGCGACGCCCGTGTGGTGCTTGCATCCTTCAAGCCGGCGAGGCCGTTCGACTGCGTGTTCATGGACGCCGAGAAGGCGCAGTCGCTTCAGTACTTCGATGCGATCGAGCCGCTGCTCGCTGAGCGCGCCGTGATCCTTACCGACAACACGCTGACGCACCCCGCCGAGTTGGAGTCGTTCCGCAACCACCTGCACAGGCTGCGTAGAGCGCAGAGCGTGCAGGTCGCGGTGGGCAACGGATTTGAATTGACATTGCTCGGCGCTGAATGAGCGCTGTCGAGCACCGCAAACGCGGCGCAAAAAAAACCTCCGCTACAGGGCTCCGATCCTGTAGGCGGAGGCGCGCCACGGCTGACTATTTAGGAGGTCGGGCGGTCCCAACGGAAGTATCCTATCTAGAAACAAATCACCATGTCAATGAAAGGTTGGCCCTTCGGCGATATTAAGTTAACACCCTGATTTTGATGGGCTTATGTGTTTTTTGCGGCTCCCGTTTCCGGTCTATTCGGGATAAGTCGCTTGTGCGGCAGCAGTTGTAATTTTCATCCCCGCAAGTGATGCTTCCCGCTGGGCTTACTGTCGACCAACGGGCCAAAAGAAAAGTTTCAAGTCGGCGGGCCGTTCTGTTATGTCGTCCACCCTCGAAGTTGCCATCGGGATTCTGGTCGAGCAGCGGGACAACTGTCCGTGGGTGCTCATCGCCCGCCGCCGTCCCGACGCCGTGCTGGCGAACTTCTGGGAGCTGCCCGGCGGCAAGATCGAGGCCGGCGAAACGCCCGCGCAGTGCCTGGCCCGTGAGTATGATGAGGAGCTTAACGTCCGCGTCGTCGTCGGGCAGGCGCTGCCGGTGATCGAGTTCGCTTACGACCACGCCCACGTCCGGCTGCACCCGTTCTTCTGCGCGCGGGCCACGCTCACCGACAACGAGCCGTGCAACCTGCACGTCGCGGAGCACCGATGGGTCCGCGCCGAGGAACTCTGCGATTACCAGTTCCCCCCGGCCAACACGACGTTAATCCGGCGCGTGCGCGATACATTGGTGGCGGGCGAAGGAGCACCGTCCCGGCAGGGCGGTGCTGATCGAAACCACCTTGCACCATAGCGGACGCGAGGACTGTCACACCAGCGCCCGCCTTCCGGCGTTGTGCTCCTACGGAACACCATCATGCCCATGCTCCGCTCACTGATTGTCGTGCTCTTCGTCGCCACCGCCGTCATCGCCGCTGACTGGCAACCCCTCCGCGCCCCCGGCTTCTGGGAGAAGCGGTTCGGCGGCATCGTCGAGGAATACAACGGCGTCGCCTGGCTCCGCTGCGTCGTCACCGTGCCCGCCGACTGGAAGGATGCCGGCGACACGCTCACGCTTTCGCTCGGGCAGATCGACGACGTCGATGAAACCCACTTCAACGGCGAGAAGATCGGCGGCATGGGCACGCGCGAACCGTTCGCCACTGCCTCGGAGCAGATGCGGAACTACAAGGTGCCCGCCAAACTGGTGCGCTTCGGCCAGCCGAACCTGATCGCCATCAAGGTGTTCGACGGCGGCGGCGCGGGCGGCTTGCAGGCGGGCCCGCTGCAAATGAAGAGCGCGAAAGCCGCCATCGACCTGTCCGGGAAGTGGCAGGTCAAGCTCGGCGACGACACCGCATCGGGCGGCTGGCCCGGCGGCAACCCCGACAGCGACCAGAGCAAAGCATTTGTCGCCGCGTTTGCCAAGGACGCCGGCGAGTCGTTCGGCAAACCTGTCGACAACAAACCCCTGGCCGGCACCAAGCCGCTGGAGATGGAGGGCGACATCGCTTCCACGCTGGTCGCCGGCGTCGACAAGTTCCTCCTCCGCAAGCTCGACGAGTCGATCGCTAGGCGCGAGCGGCACTGGAAGCGCGACTTCGCTTCGCCGGAGGCGTACAACAAATCGATCGCCACGAATCGCGCCCGCCTCGCCCACATCCTCGGCGTGCGCGATGCCCGCGTGAAGTTCGACGCCCCCGAATTGGTCGGCACGGTGGACCGCCCCGCCCTCGTCGGCAAAGGCGAGGGATATGAGATCTACGCGGTGCGCTGGCCGGTGCTCGAAGACCCCGACCCGAATCGCGGCGAGGTCACGATCCACGGCGAAGGCCTGCTGCTCGTACCCAGTGGCGGGAAGAAGCCGGTCGCCGATGTGGTGGCGATCCCCGACTGTGAGCAGACGCCGGAGCAGATCGTCGGCCTCGCCGAGGGCGTGCCCGCCGAATCGCAGTTCGCCCGCCGCCTCGCCGAGAGTGGCTGCCGGGTGATCGTGCCGGTCTTGATCAACCGGCAGCCGCGCATGCCACAGTTGACGAACCGCGAGTTTCTTTATCGCAGCGCGTTCGAGCTCGGCAGGCACTTGATTGGATACGAGATTCATAAAGTGCTGGCGTGCGTCGACTGGTTCGAAAAAGACCGCAGCGAGCCGGGCCGTATTCGGCCCGCCGACGCCCGCAAAATCGGCGTCATCGGCTACGGCGAAGGCGGCATGCTCGCCCTCTACGCCGGTGCCCTCGACACCCGCATCGACGCCACCTGCGTCAGCGGCTACTTCGACTCCCGGCAGAGCATCTGGCAGGAGCCGCTCGACCGTAACGTGTTCGGACTGCTCGAGCAGTTTGGCGACGCTGAAGTGGCCGCAATGATCGCGCCGCGTATTGTCATTTTCCAGACCGCCACCTTTCCCGAAACGACGATTACCGGTGGGCGAGGCGCTCCCGCAGCGATCCGCACGCCGACCGCGAAGCGGATCGAGGCTGAATTGGATAGGTGCATGGTCGCTCTTCGTGGAGCCCCCGATGACTTGCGGAGACCGCTGTTCAACACGTTGGATCAAGAGAAGGGTGGGCCTTTTTGCGAAGCGGACTTTGTGTTCGAGTTCGTGCAGAACCTAGGCATGAAATGGCTGGCTGGCAAAAGGAAGGCAGAGGTCGAAAACCTCCGGCAAGATTGGACACCGGCCGCGCGCCACAAACGCCAATTCGAAGAGATCGACCGCCACAACCAGCTCCTTCTCCGCGAAGCGACCTACATCCGCCAGGGGTTCATGAAGCCGCTCTTCGATGTCGCCGCCAAGGGCAACGTGGCGGAGTACGAGAAGGCCGTTGAGAAGTACCGGACGATCTTCAAGGATGATGTGATCGGCGCGTTCGATGATGCGCTGCTGCCCGCCAATGCCCGGACGCGCAAGATCAACGAGAACGACAAGTGGACGCAGTACGAGGTCGTGCTCGACGTGTGGGACGATGTGATCGCCTACGGCATCCTCACGCTGCCGAAGAACATCAAGGACGGCGAGAAGCGGCCCGTCGTCGTCTGCCAGCACGGACTCGAGGGCCGGCCGCAGTCGGTCATCGGCAAGCTCGACTTCCAGTATTACAAGGCGTTCGCCACCGCGCTGGCCGAGCGAGGATTCATCACGTTCGCCCCGCAGAACCTCTACATCTTCGAGCACCGCTTCCGCACGCTCCAGCGCAAGGCCAACCCGCTGGGCAAGACGCTTTTCTCCATCATCGTCCCGCAGCACCAGCAGATCACCGACTGGCTCAAGACGCTGCCGCAGGTCGACGGCGATCGCATCGGGTTCTACGGCCTGTCCTACGGCGGCAAGAGCGCGATGCGCATCCCGCCGCTGGTGAAGAACTACTGCCTGTCCATCTGCTCGGCGGACTTCAACGAGTGGGTCGATAAGAACGCCTCGACGCGCGGCAGCTACAGCTACGTGAACACCGGCGAATACGAGATCTTCGAATGGGATTTGGGCGGAACGTTCAACTACGCCGAGATGGCGGCGCTGATCGCCCCGCGCCCCTTCATGGTCGAGCGCGGCCACTTCGACGGCGTCGGCATCGATGAGCAGGTCGCCTACGAGTACGCCAAGGTGCAGCACCTTTACCAGGCCCGCCTGGGCATCGGCGACCGCTGCGCCATCGAGTGGTTCGTCGGCCCGCACACGATCAACGGCGTGGGCACCTACGAGTTCCTGCACAAGTGGCTGAAGCACCCGAAGCCGTAGGGTCGCTTGATGCCACTGGCAGTCCGCTGCCAGTGTTCTGCGTCGTCGAAAGTCGTGGCGGTTTAACACTGGCAGCGGACTGCCAGTGGCATCAACATTTCATGAGGCGCGGATCGCCCGCCGCAACTGCCGGACGCGCAACATCACGCCCCTCCGCTTCCGCTGCTTCATCGCGACGCAGAACGCCCCGGCGTGGCGCCGCATCGTGCGCGGCGCGAGCAGCAGGGTGAGCGGCGACGGGAGCGACTGCTGCCGGCTGATGCGGGCCAGCAAACGGCGGTCGCGCGGCGAAATGCCCAGCGATACGGCGAGCTCGCGGAACTGGGTGTCCGGCGCGGCATCGGCTGGCCCCGTCCCGCGGCGGCTGCGGAAATAAAGCACGGCGATCAGCGCCGCCAGCGCCACCGCGAAGCCGGCAAGCAGCCAGACCGCGTGCGGCCCGCTGTTCCAGTTCTCACGGATGGCGCGGACGACCTCGTCGTTGGAC
>Ga0163150_10009326_pt1 | contig 10893 bp, 10 predicted proteins | sample OliLakLV19P2IB_FD_148628 | JGI IMG/M metagenome (GOLD analysis project Ga0163150, IMG submission 148628) | Freshwater microbial mat bacterial communities from Lake Vanda, McMurdo Dry Valleys, Antarctica - Oligotrophic Lake LV.19.P2.IB | ecosystem: Environmental > Aquatic > Freshwater > Lake >...
CCCTCGAACTCGATGTCGTGGCGACCGGCGCCGACTGCACAACCCACAAATTTGGCATCCGATCCCACGCTTGAGTCGCTATGCTCCATCCTTGTTCGGGTCCTTGGGCCCCACCGACCCATGGGACGGAGGGGGGGGAGCCGCTCAAGAGGAGTGTGCACATGGACGCTAGGCTCTTGGTCGTTGCTTGCGTCGTCGGTGTCGTCACCGCGACCGCGGGGTGTAGCAGCGCGTCCGTCGCGCCGCGGTCCTCGGGATCGATCTCCCTCGCGGCGGACGAGCCGGCGCCGCCCGCGCCGACTCCCGCGCCGACTCCCGCGCCGACTCCCGCGCCGACTCCCGCACCCTTGACCGTCCCGACGCCGGGTCCGACTCCCGGTGGGATGCCCGCTCCCATGCCGCCTCCTGGATGGACGCCCGCTCCCGCCATCGTGCGCTGCCCGCCGCCCGCATGCGCGCCGGCATGTCCCCCGCCCCTCTGCGGGCTCCCATGTGAGCGGTGCGAGGGTGGGTGGCACATCCGCGCGGTGGGCGGCATCACGACTTGGTTCGGTGAAGACCCCGCGGACGACTGCGGCTACTACGGGGTCGACGTCGGTCGGTCCATCTGCACCTCGTGCTGGTCGATCGACGCGTTCTGGCGCGGTCACACCGCGCAGTTCGACCGCGACCCCATCGGCGAGGACGGCGGCACCTGGAATCACGTCGGCATCAAGCTCACGTTCGAGAAGTCGTTCGGTGGCAGTCGGTGGTACGGCTGGGTCGGCGCGGGTCCCGAGTACTTCTGGACCAACGACTACCTGCACGACGACGACGGCTTCGGCTTGTTCGGCGAGGCCGGCATCGGCTACGTCATCAACCGCCACCTGCGCGTCCGCGCAGGCGTCAACGTCCACGCCATGGACACCAGCGTGGGCCGCCAGTCTCCGCTCGATGACGGCGAGTCCCGGTGGCTCTTCGCGGTGGCTCCGGTGATCGGGCTCGAGTTCGACTTCTAGCGGCGTACGCGCGCTGAGAGCGTCAGAGCCTGAGCAATTCTTGCTCAGGCTCTGAGCGCGCTCCGCGTAGAGCCGACTCGCGATCCGGGAAGGCGCGGCGATGGGAGGGGGCGCACGAGGTGCTCCTCTCCTGGGCGCACTCGGGGTTCTCGGTCCAGGGAAGTCGACGGGTGCTCGACTGCGACCGTGACGGGCTCGATCGCCTGGGCCGCACCGTGACCTGGGGCGCCATGCCCACCGACGCCGCGAGCCTGCGCGAGGAGGTGCTCGACCCTCTCGAGCTCGTCCATGCGCGCGTGACCCAGATTCCCGGCGCGGGCGGCCCCCGAGGCGATCCCACCGGCCGCGTCGGACGTGCGCCGAGGGGGGGCGACGATGTGGGGCCAACCGAGCGGGGCTGACCCCCCGATCCGACGTCCTGCTCATCGGGCCCTCGCCCTGATCGTCGCCGCGGCCTGCACGTCAGGCGTCGGGTGAGTGGCACGCGGGCCCGTCGTTCCTCCCGTTCCGCCTCCTCGACATCCTCGAGCCAGGCGTCATCGGCGTCGCCGAGCGCCTGCCCGGCGGCCTCAGAATCCTCTGCGACGACCCGACCGCGGCTGTGTTCGCGGGCGTCCTCGCGGGCGGGATCGGGTCGCTGCTCGGCTGACGATGCGCCGATCCCTCGCGACGGGGAGGTCGCGGGGCGTGTCCACGGTGGACGCGCGGCCGAAGAATCCTGCGGGTCTTCAGCGCGGCCTCAGCCCGCGGAGCGAACGTCGGGGGGTTCCGAACTCGCTCCCCCACCTCATCGTCCTGGAGGCTCCCATGCGCATCTCCCGATCGGTTTCCGTCGCCTTGCTCGTCTCGCTGCTCCCCGCGTGCGGCGGAGGCGGGGGGGGCGGAGAGCCGCTCGACCCCGTCTTCGACGTGCCCCTCCACGTCGAGCCGTTCGCGTCCGCCGTGTTCTCCGGGCACGCCATCGACAACCCGCGGTTCCCCCTCGTCCCCGGCACCCGCCACGTCTACGAGGGCGACACCGAGGACGGCCGCGAGCGGGTCGTCTTCGAGGTCACTCGCCAGACCGCGGTGATCCTCGGGGTCACGTGTGTCGTCGTGCACGACCAAGCGTTCCTCGACGGCTCGCTCATCGAGGACACGTTCGACTGGTTCGCCCAGGACGACGCGGGCAACGTTTGGTACTTCGGCGAGGACACGAAGGAGATCCTGGACGGCGTCGTCGTCGGCACCCACGGGTCGTTCGAGGCCGGCGTGGACGGCGCAAGCGCGGGCATCGTCATGCCGGCCGCGCCGGTCGTCGGCCGAGCCTATGCGCAGGAGGATGCCCCGGGCGTCGCCGAGGACCGCGCGTACGTCGTCGGTCTCCTCGACGTCGTGATCGTGCCCGTCGGGACGTACACGGGCTGCCTCCACACCCGGGACTTCACGCCGCTCGAGCCCGACCGCATCGAGGACAAGTACTACGCCCCGGGCGTCGGAGTCGTCCTCGAGGTCGGCCCCGACGGCGAGCGGTTGGAGCTCATCGCGATCGACACCTTCTGACCCTCTTCGTCCGTCGGCCCGCCGGGCGAGGCCCCCGGCGCCGCGGAGCCTCTCCGCGGCGCCGGGGGCCTCGCCCGGCGACGTCGTCCCCAAGCGGATCCTCAGGTTCGAGAGCGAGGCTGTGTCCTTGATGCGGGCCCGCAGCCGCCGTACACTCGGGAGCGTCGTGAAGGTCCTCGTCGTCGAAGACTCCGAGCGTCTGCGCCGCTCCCTGGAGCACGGCCTCACGCGCTCGGGATTCGTCGTGGAGACCGCGTCGGACGGCCAGCTCGGGCTGTCCTACGCGGTGCATGGAGCCCCCGACGTCGTCGTCCTCGACCTCATGCTCCCGAAGCTCGACGGCCTCGCCGTGCTGCGCCGCCTCCGGGAGGGGGGCAGCAAGGTCCACGTGCTCGTCCTCTCCGCGAAGGACCGGGTCGCCGAGCGCATCGAGGGCCTGCGCCTCGGCGCCGACGACTACCTGACGAAGCCGTTCGACTTCGACGAGCTCGTCGCGCGAATTCGCGCCCTCGTGCGCCGCAGCTACGGCGACAAGGATCCGGTCCACCGCGTCGGGTCCCTCGTCGTCGACACCGGTGCGCACACCGTCACCCGCGGCGGCGTGCCCGTCCATCTCACCCGGCACGAGTACGCCCTCCTCGAGTACCTCCTCGCGCGTCGACGGCGCGTCGCGTCGAAGGAAGAGCTCCTCGAGCACCTCTACGCAACCGACGGCCGCGGATCCATCAACGCGGTCGAGGTCTTCGTCCACCAGCTCCGGGCGAAGATCCACGCGGAGGACGAGCCCGAGATCGTCCGGACGCGCCGCGGCCACGGCTACGTGATCGAGTAGCCCGTGCGCTCCGTCCGCGGCCGCCTCCTCCTGCTCCTCTCCGTCGGCTTCGGCGCCCTCGTCGTCGGAGGGGCGTTCGCGTTCGCCGCCGTCGCGCGGAACGGGATCGTCGAGGAGTTCGACGCGGGGCTCCTCACCCGCGCGCGGGCCATCGAGGCGCTCACGGAGAACGAGAGGGGACGGATCGAGTTCGACTACACCCCTCAGACGATGCCCGAGTTCGAGCGCGCGGAGAAGCCCGACTACTTCCAGATCTGGCTCGACGACGGGAAGCCGCTCCACCGCTCCCGACGTCTCACCGTGGACCTCGCGCGCGGCACGCCGCCATCCTCCGCGCCGCGCTTCGTCGACCTGACGCTCCCCGACGGCCGGGCGGGGCGCTCGGTGGAGAGCGCCTACGTGCCCCACGACGCCGGGACGACGGGCGCACCCTCCGATCCGCCCGACGCGGAGGACCTCGGAGCGGCCCAGGGACGCCGGGGCCTCGTCCTCGTCGTCGCCCGCGATCGGGAGGGGCTCGACGGCCGCATCGCGGGCACGACGCTCCGGATCCTCGCCCTCGGCGGGCTCGCGGCCCTCCTCGGCGCGTTCCTCGTGCGCCTGATCGTGACGTCGGGCCTGCGCCCGATCGACGACGTGGCGGCGCAGGTCGAGCGCATCGGCGCCGACCGCCCCGGCGCGCGCGTGGGGGCGGCCTCGGCGCCCGCGGAGGTCGCCGGGGTCGCCGTACGGGTGAATGCCCTCCTCGACCGGCTGGAGTCCGCGCTCGAGCGCGAGCGCCGCTTCACGGGCAACGTGGCCCACGAGCTTCGCACCCCGATCTCGGAGCTGCGCTCTCTCGCGACGATCGGCGCCCGGTGGCCGGACGATCGAGATACGGTCGTCGACTACTTCGTCGACGTCGGCGACGTCGCGGACCGGATGGATCGGCTCGTCGCCGACCTCCTCCTCCTCGCGCGATGCCAAGCCGGCGCGGAGCCCGTCGCGGCCACCGATGTGGCCCTGTCCGGCATCGTGGATGCGAGCCGGCGGCGCCTGGAGGCGGCCGCGGCACGCCGGTCCCTGTCCTTCGAGGTCGACATGCAAGCCGGGCTCGTCGTGTCGACGGACGAGGGCAAGCTCGCGATCGTCGTGGAGAACCTCCTGGGGAACGCGGTCGCCCACGCGCGTCCCGACACGACGATCCGCTGCCGCGCGCGAGCCCGCGGGGACCGGTTCGAGCTCGTCGTCGAGAACGACGCGGAGCCCCTCGACACGGCCGACCTCGCGCGCGTCGGAGAGCCGTTCTGGCGTGCGGAGCGCTCCCGCTCGCCTTCGGAGCACGCGGGGCTCGGCACGTCCCTCGTCCGCGCGCTCGGCGGCCTGCTGGGCCTGAACGTCACCTTCGAGCAAGACGCCGCCGGTGCGTTCCGGGCCCGGGTGGAGGGTTCGTTGCGCTCGACGGGGTCGCGCCTTCCCCTCCCGGTGCTCCCCTCCCCCGGCACCGCGACTGCCGTTTCTTCTTCCATTCCCGGAGATCCGTCATGAGTGTGCGATCCCTCCTCTTCGGGCTTCCGCTGCTCCTCGCCGCGTGCGGCAGCGGGGCTGGTGACGGGTCGGCCTTCCCGCCGCCTCCCGACACGGCGTCGTTCGTCGCGCGGGTCGATCATCGCTACTTCCCGCTCGAGCCCGGCCGCAGCTGGGTCTACCAGGGGGACGACCTCGGACGGCCCGCGAGGGAGGAGGTGCGCACGCTCCCCGAGACGCGTCCGATCCTCGGCGTTGCGTGCACGGGGATCGAGGAGTGGAGGTTCGTCGATGGGTTCCCGACGGAGACGACGACGGAATGGTTCGCGCAGGACCGCGAGGGGAACGTCTGGAAGTTCGGCGAGGAGTCCTACCTCCTGGCGGTCAGCGCGACCGTCCCGACGAGCGACTCCTGGATCGCGGGGGTCGCGGGCGGACGTCCGTGGCGCGCGTTCGCCGCGGCGCCCCGGGCTGGCGAAAGGTTCCCCGGGTATCGGCCCGACGGAAGCGACGTCTTCGAGATCTCCAGCTTCGTCGCGACGGTGACGGTGCCTGCCGGGGTGTTCGGCGACTGCGTGGAGCTCGTCGAGAACCCGGACGATCCGGAAGACACCGACATCATCCTCTACGGCAGCCGCGTCGGCCGGCTCTCCGAGCGCACCTCGACGGGGATGATGGAGCTCGTCTGGACGACGCCTCCCTGAGAACCTGCCCTGCTCCGTGTCACGACACCCCGCACCAATCCGTCGAATTCTCGACGTCCGTCCCGCGCTTCGGCGGGTGGGAGCGCGGCGACCTCGCGGCGCTCGGGGCCGCGGTCCGAGCGGCCCCGGCGCGCGGCGCGGGGGTCGATGAAGAGTCCGTGCGTGGCGCGTGGACGTCCTCGTGTTTCGGGGCGGCCCGCGGGCCCCTCCCGGGGCCGGGGGGGGCTAGAGGCGGAGCGGCATTTCGCGATCCTGGGCGCGTCGAGAGGTCGGACAGGAAGCTCAGGCTGTCGCGGCACAGCGCAGGGACATGAGTTCGTTCCCTCGCCCGCTGCGCGATCGGTCGGGAAGGTCGGGCCCGATTCGCGCCCCATCCGAGGCCATCGGCCCCCACCGAGTCGCCCCCCCGGTCGGTGCGCCAAGCGACCTCGTTCGTCGTGCGAGCGCTTTGCTACCGGGGCGTCGTCGAACGGGCGCGGGGAGGGGCCTTGCGCCCCGTCTCGGGCTCCTTCGGGAAGTCGGTCAGCGTGGTCGGGTGGGCGCGCGCCCATGCGACCACGCCCGCGGCGTCCTTTGCGTTGGCGCCCGCGAGCGCGTTGAACGCGTCGACGAGGACGGTCTCGACGATCGTGCGCTCGATGGACGCGTCGAGCACCTTCATGTCGAGGACCATCCCGTCGACCGCGGTGCCGATCACGGGATTGGCGATGTTGCTCGCCTGAGCGATCTCGACGTCGTAGTCGCGGACGTAGCTGAGCTTCGTCAGGGACTCGAACACGACGCGGGGCGAGCTCCCGTGCCCCGAGATCCGCTTGACGATGTGGACGATCGCGCGCGGGTCGCCGAGCAGCGCGAGAGCGCGCGCGGCGTTGGCTACGATCGCAGGATGCGAGGAGCCGAGCGCGCGCACGTACGGGATCGCGGTGTCGTCGTGCCCGAACGAGGCCGCCGCGAGGACCGCCTCGCGGCGCACGTCCGGGTCGCGATCGCGGACGCCGGAGAGGATCAGCGGACGCAGCGCGCTCTCGTCCGCCAGGTCGGCCAGCCGACGGCAGGCGGCCCGACGGACCACCGGGTCGCGGTCGAGGAGGAGCGTGCGCGAGGCGGTCACGAGCTCGGCCGGGTCCGCCTTCGCGAGGCGCTGCTCGGCGGCCCGCGCGAGGGGCGCCTCGCCCGTCGCCGCGGTGCGCAGCATCTTGAGGAGGCTCGCGTTCGCGACGCGGGCCGTGGCCGACGCGGCCTCCGCGGCGCGCGCGAGGGCCTCGGCTTCGATCGGGAGCATCCACTCGCCGCCGAAGCGCACGAGCCCGCTCCGACGCCGGGCCTCCTCCGCCGGCATCCATTGGCCCTCGAGCCGCTCGAAGCCGAGCGCCCGGCGGGCCGCGGCGTGGTCGGGGTCCATCGCGAGGATCGCCTGGTAGGCGGCCCGGGAGGCCGCCGCGCCCCCTGCGGCGTCGGCGCGGAGTGCGAGCCGGAACCAGCCCTCCACGTCCCCGGGCGCGAGTGCGGCGGCGTCCTTGCGAAGCGCGGCGTTCGGCCCGTCCCCCGCGTCGACGGAGGCCACGGCCTCCGGGGGCAGGCGGACCGCCCCGTCTGCGGTGGTGACCGTCACCGTGCCGTCCGGCCCGGTCGTGGCGGTGCCCTCGAGGACGAGCCCGTCCCGGGTCGTCACGACGTCGGCCAGGGCGACGCCGGTCCCCGGAAGGGCCACGGCGAGATGGCCGATCAGCGCCGCGATGCAAAGTGCCTGGAGCAGCGACGGGCGGGCGGCGCAAGGCCGGGAGGAGGACGGACGGGGCATCGCGAGACTCTCCCACGAACGCCGCGCGGGGAGGGACCGCGCGGCAGGGCGTGTGCCCCCTGCTATCAACGTCCCGTCCCGGGGTCCGCCTCGGCCGACCTGGGTGCCTCCCCCCCGGACCCCCGTCGGCGGCTCAGCGCGACGAGCGCGATGGCGGGGACGAGCAGGGCGGCGAGATAGGCCATCGAGAGGTCGGCGACCTGCCCGGTGCGGCCGTAGTGGACCTTGTCGTAGATGCGGACCGGCAGGATCTTCGTCTCGAGGATCGCGACGGAGTCGAGCTCGCGAAGGGCGAAGACGAGGACGATGAGGGCGGCGGAGGCCCACCCGCGCGCCGAGAGGGGCGCCCAGATGCGCGCGAAGCGGGTCGCCGGGGAGGCGCCCAGGAGGCGGGCGGGATCTGCGAGCCTGGGGTCGATCTCGCGCTGCGCGAGCGCACCCGCGACGATCGCGTACGGGAGGAAGTGCCCCACGAGGACGAGCACCGGCTTCCACAGCGTGCCTGGGTCGGTGGGCACGCCGAGCCATAGGAGCAGGGTGCCCACCATCAGCGCCATGCCCGGCACGGCAAGGGACAGACCGGCGAGCGCGACCACCACGATCCGCACGCCGCGCGGGCCCCTCAGCAGGGCCGTCGAGAGCGGGATCGAGGTCAGGGTGGCGACGATGGAGGCGAGCAGGCCGGAGCGCAGCCAGCGCGCAGCATCCCCGACCACGCCGTCCGTCGCCCGGATCGTGGCCGGCACCCGGGACGGGACGAAGCCCCACGAGAGGACGCCCGAGAGGGGCAGCACGATCCCGAGGCCGAACGCCACGGCCACGAGGACCCAGCCCGCGGACTGCCCCGCCGCGGAGAGCCGCAAGGGCGCGCGCGCGCGGGTGGCGCCGCCGAGGAAGCCCTCCGGGCAGCGGCGCAGCCACCGGAGCGCGAGCCCGAGCAGCGCAAGCACGAGGACGACGAACGGCGCCGCCGTCGCGAACGCGCGTCGCTCGTTCCCCATCTTGTCCCACTGGAGGAAGATCTCGGTCGCGAACACGTGCACGGGCACCGCGCCCGTGGGGAGGAACACGCCGAGCAGGTCGGGCACGGCGAAGTCGCAGAGCGCGGTCACGAAGACGAGGACGAACGAGGCCAGCGCCGCGGGGAGCGCCGAGGGCAGCACGACGCGGGACGTCGCGCCGCCGCCGAGGAGGTGCGCGGCCTCGACGAGGCCGGCCGGCACGGCCGCGAGCGCGCGCCCGACGAGGAGGGCGGGCACCGGGAACAGGAGCCCGCCGAGGCACACGATCGCGCTCGCGAGCTGGAGCGTGCCCCCCGTGAGCCCGAGGCCGTGGAGGAAGGCCCCCACGCTGCTCGACACGCCCATCGCCGCGAAGAACGGCGGCAGCAGGAGCGGCGCGACGAGGAAGGGCAGCACGAACGCGCGCCCGGCGAAGCGCGTGCGGGCCAGCAGCCAGCCGAGGGGCGCGCCGAGCAGGAGCGCGAAGAGCGCGGCCCCGCCCGCGAGGACGAGCGAGTTGCGCACGAGCCCGAACGTGCGCGAGGAGCGGAGCACGTCGCCGTAGTGGGCGAGCGAGAGCCGTTCGCGGTCCGCGGCGATGTCGGCGCGCCGTACGCGGACGCCCACGCGCTCCCCGTCGGGGTCCTCCGCGGGAGCCACCTGGAAGCGGATCCCGTCGGGCTCGGCGAACACGTGGCCCGCGACGCGGTAGGCCCGGCCCGACGTCGTCACGATCTCGCGGACGTGGACCGACGACCACGCGAGGCGCGCGATCGGGGCGGCCACGGCGAGGCCCGCGACGCCGAGGGCGAGGCAGAGGGGCAGCACGGCCAGGGCGCGGCGGAGGGCGTTCACCGCCCGCAGCATCGCAAGGCCCGTGCCCGCATCCAACCGTCTCGCAGGGGAGACGATCTGGACGGGCGCCCGGGACGGGGCTCAGCCGACCGCGAACCCGCGGCCCGCGGAGCCTTCCGGCCCCGATGCGGCGGCAACGGCTTCCGCGTCGGCCGCAGCCTCGAACAGGCGATGAATGCGTTCGGTCACCGGGCCGCGGTCCCCCCCGCCGACGGTACGCCCGTCGAGGCGCGCCACGGAGACGATGCCGCGCACGGAGGAGGAGAGGAAGATCTCGTCGGCGGCGGAGAGGTCGGCCGGCCGGACCGTCCGCTCCCCGACGGGGATCCCCGCGGCGCGGCAGAGCGACAGGATGCGGCGACGCGTCGTGCCCTCGAGGATGCCCGCGGCGAGCGGCGGCGTGACGAGCGTGCCCCGCGTCACGAGGTAGAGGTTGCTCGTGGTGGCCTCGGTCAGCTCGCCGGCGGCGTTGCAGAGCAGGGCGTCGTCGCCTCCGCGCGCCCGTGCCTCGTGCAGCGCGAGGAGGTTGTTCATGTAGTTCCCGGTCTTGGCGCCCGGGTCGAGGGCACGGGCGTCGTTGCGCAGTCGGTCCACGCAGAGCACCGAGAGCCCCCGACGGCGCTCCTCCTCGGTCGGACGGTGGGCCGGCGCCACGACGACCACGATCGTGGGCACGAGCCCCTCCCCCACCGCGAGCCCGAGCGCCCCCACGCCGCGCGTGACCATGAGACGCACGTAGACGTCCTCGTCGCGCCCGCAGCCGCAGGCCGCGATCACCGGATCGATGGCCGCGTGCCATCGGGCGTCCCCCTCGGGGATCTCGAGGTAGATCCGACGTCCGGACTCCCGCAGGCGCGCGAAGTGCTCCCCGGCCTGGACGAGGACCCCGAGGTGCCACCACAAGACCTCGTACACGGAGTCGCCGTAGAGGAACCCGCGGTCGAGGGCCGGGACCACGGCCTCCTCGGGGGACGACAGCCGACCGTTCACGGCGACGAGGGGGCGCATGGGGGCGGGATCGTACCGCGGAGAGCGAGGAGGGCCCGTACGGTAGGATGCGCGGGTGGCACGGACGCCCGACCCGACGCTCTTCGAGCGCACCGCCCTGCCGCATCTGCGCGACTGCTATGCCTTCGCCCTGAGCCTGTGCGGGCGGGTGGCGGACGCCGAGGACCTCGTCCAGGAGACGTTCCTCAAGGCGCAACGCGCCTTCTCGAGCTACGCCGAAGGCACGAACATCAAGGCGTGGCTGTTCACGATCCTGCGGCGCCTCCACATCGACGGGCACCGACGCGCCAAGGTCCGCCCCGTCACGCAGTCGGAGGGCGAGCTCGACGACCGGGGGAGCGCGGACGCGCCGCCGACGGGCCCCGAGGGCGACTTCGGCCCCGCGGACGTGTGGCGCGCGCTCGAGCGGGTCCCGGATCCCTTCCGGATGGCCGTCCGCCTCCGGGACGTGGACGGGCTCACGTACGAGGAGATCGGCCGGCTCCTCGACGTCCCCCCCGGTACCGTCATGAGCCGCCTCCACCGGGGTCGGGAATGGCTCCGGACGCTCCTCGTTGCTTCCAAGTCGGAGCCGAGGGGCCCGCTCGGCCAGGCCCCTGACGCCCCGAAATCCCCGTGAGCACCGGCCGGTCCCCCGGCCTTCCCC
>Ga0163150_10009329_pt1 | contig 10889 bp, 10 predicted proteins | sample OliLakLV19P2IB_FD_148628 | JGI IMG/M metagenome (GOLD analysis project Ga0163150, IMG submission 148628) | Freshwater microbial mat bacterial communities from Lake Vanda, McMurdo Dry Valleys, Antarctica - Oligotrophic Lake LV.19.P2.IB | ecosystem: Environmental > Aquatic > Freshwater > Lake >...
ACCTATTATTGGTTTTGTCAGTTCCGCACTGAGTAAAAAAGTTAAAAAAGTCCAAACCAAAATTGTGGCGGAAACTACTGCGCTGGCCGGTTCTACCACGGAAAGTTTGCGCAACATTGAACTGGTAAAATCTTCCGGGCTTTCCCAGCAGGAAATAAACCGTTTGAATCAGACGACTCATAAAATTTTGGGACTCGAGCTGGAAAAGGTCAAGTATATTCGCAGTATTAGTTTTGCGCAGGGGACTATAGTGGACTTTTTGCGTAAGTCCATTATGTTTATTATGTTGTCGCTTATTTTCTTAAAATACATTACTTTTGGACAGTTTTTTTCTTTGTATATTTATTCCTTCTTTTTGTTCCAGCCGTTGCAGGATTTGGGTAATATTATTACCACTTTTCGCGAGGCCGAGGCTAGTTTGAAAAACTTTGCAAATATTTTAGCTCAACCAAAAGAAGTTGTGCCGCCTCAGCCTAAGACACCTGGAACAATTGAAACAGTCGAATTTAAAAAGGTTGGTTTTCAACATATGTCTTCTGCCAAGCCTGCTCTTTCGGAAGTTAACTTTTCAGTGAGGAGAGGGGAGACAGCAGCTTTTGTTGGTCCGTCTGGAGCAGGAAAATCTACCTTGGTAAAATTACTAGTTGGGCTTTACCAGCCTAAGGACGGGGAAGTATTGTACAACGGTATAATGACTAAAGAAGTTGAGTTAGATGCCGTGCGCTCCCAGATTGGTTTTGTAACCCAGGATACCCAGCTGTTTGCCGGAACTATTCGGGAAAATTTATTGTTTGTAAAGCCAGACGCTACCGATGCTGAACTTAAGGAAGTATTACAGCAGGCGGCGGCGCATTCGTTGCTTAGCCGGGCGGAAAACGGGCTAGATACTAAAATTGGTGAAGGCGGCATGAAAGTTTCTGGCGGAGAAAAACAGCGCCTGGCTATTGCCCGTGCTTTACTGCGCAAACCTAATTTATTGGTTTTTGACGAAGCCACTTCTTCTCTGGACTCCTTAACAGAAAATGAAATTACAAAAACCATTCAGCATGTTTCGCAAAGCAAAAATCATATAACTATTTTAATTGCCCATCGACTCTCTACCATTTTACATGCCGACAGGATTTATGTTTTGGAAAAAGGAAAAATAATAGAACAGGGAAAACACCAGGATCTTATAGACCAAAAGGGTCTCTACTACGCCATGTGGAGACAGCAAATAGGGGAGCAGGAAGAATAGGTAACCCACTTTATATGGATATTGAATCTAAATTTGGAATGAATTTGCTAAATTTGAATAAGTCTCAGCCAGGTACTGAGAAATTTAAGCAAGAACTTTTAGAATTATCAAAAGCCGGAATTACTCATGTTAATTTTGATATGGCAAAAATAGCTCAAGGGGAAATGGATATTGACGACGCGGCAAAACCCGACCCATCCCATGATTATTTACATACATTACGGGTTTTAAAGTATACCGAAAATATGTCTGACATTGGACAGGACAGGGACGTTACCCAAGCCGCAGTAATTTTCCATGACTTAATTACTCGTCTGAAAGGGAATAAAAATCCGGAAGAAGAAACAGAGCAAACGGCTCAATATGTAAAGGATTTATTCTTTCAATACCTTGGAGCTCTGCTCCGGGGTTTATAGAGATACCTTTGCAGTCTGCAGTTGATACCTCGCAGCTTGCTGCGGGGTAGTTCATTTTTTAATCCCATATACTCTTTATTGACGATCGTCAATAAAGAGTATATCAAAATTCACCATTAACGGTGAATTTTTGCAAGCAATTAAAGCAAGTAATTGAAAGTAGTAATAAGTCCGGGGCTGGGATAGTGAGTTTAAATGTTTGAAAGATAGTGGAAAATCTATTTTTATTCTTTCCAGACAACAATAATATTTTTTTGGTTTAAATCTACTTTTTGGTCCTGGTGGCTCCAGTTGCCATTGGCATCGTAAAGAGTTTGGTAAGAGTAGGAATAGTTTTGGCCATTGCGTGTTCCCGGGTCGTTGGTGATTATGGAGGCTGGAGTGTAGCCCCGAATTACCAGCACGTGGTATTTGGGTCCTGGAGCTTTATAGTTGGGGTTACCAATCATTTGGCCGTTTACGGGAATAAGCACAAGGTGGTTTTGGTTAAGTTCGTTTTTTATATCCTGCTGGGTATAGGACGTAACCATTTTGGCACGCAGATTGAAATTTGCTTCAATCATCTTGACTGTTTCTTCGGAAGTAATGTCTAAATTGTAGCCAAAAGTCGCCTGTTCCCAGTCGGTAAGTTTTGTGAGCTGTTCTTCTACAAGCGTGGCGCTCAATTTGGCGTCTTGGGGTCCGTTGAAATAAGCGTTGGCCATAATAGCGCTGGCTTCTTCGCAGTCTTCATTGTGAAGAGTGTCCCAGTTGCCGGTAGGAGCTTGGGGAGTGAACGGTACAGCCAGAAGTTTGATTGCTGGAAGAGAAGCATTTGGAGATGTGGGCGCAGGGGTTGTAGGCAATGGGGAGCTGGGTATCGGCTTGGGGTTGTAATGGTAGTTGTCCGAGGGCACTTTTGGCTCAGGATATTTTTGCCTAATAGCATATAAAGAACCCAAGGCAATAACGCCAACAATTACAAAAGCAGCAATTTTTTTACCTTTTGAGGCCATAAGGTTTTAAATGCTAATAAAATAGAATTACTAAAGGATATTTTCTTTTTTAACGGCTTTGTACTGGCCGACAGGTAAATCTGTCCCAAGAAGAAGTTTGTTAATGCGTATACGCTTTAAGTTGCTAACGGTAAGCCCTACTGTGCTGAACATTCTGCGAACCTGGCGTTTTTTGCCTTCATGGATGGTAATGAAAATTTTATTATTTTTAGTTTTAACTTTTGCTGGGTAGGTAATCCCTGTAGCAATTTCTACTCCTTGACGTAAATTATCCAACTGGCTATCGTTGGGATTTTCCTGAGTTGTTACTTCATATTCTTTTTCGTGTTCATACTTGGGGTGAGCGAGAGCCTGAGTTAAGTCCCCATCGTTAGTCATTATGAGAAGACCTTCGGTGTCAAAATCCAGACGTCCCACGTTCCAGACTTTAGTTCGCAGTTCTTCCGGAAGTAATTCAAACACCGTTTTGCGGTGGCGGGGATCACTCTTGCTTACTACATATCCTTTGGGTTTGTTTACCGCAAAATATAAAAATTGTTCTGCTGGTTTGACTATTTTTCCGTAAACCTTAACTATGTCTTTGGCAGGATCTACTTTGTCGCCAAGCTTTGCTTTTTTGCCATTTATGGTAACTTGGCCGGAAACAATAAATTCTTCCGATTTGCGGCGTGAGGCAAGACCGGCAGAGCTTAAAAATTTTTGTACGCGTTCTTCCATACTTGCTGAAATTTAAATAGTATAAAAATCCGGTGGCGCGGAATGTTCTTAGGGCAACTGTTTGGCTATTTGTTAGCCGCTACCAGCTACTTCCTACTCCGCCAGCTGGCGGACTACTAACTACCCTTATCATATAGTATTTAGCTGAAATATGCTATAATAGGCCTATATTAATTAAACCACCATGATAAATAAAAAGAATCTTCCTCTACTGCTGGCTATGTCTATCCCAGTGGTAATGATAGTTGTTTTAGCACTAAGTATTTACTTGCCCGGTATGGGCAAGCAGCCAAAACAAGATTTTGTCTATGCTACTGGAAATATTGATTACAGCGGCTACCAGTATCCCGTAGTTAATGGACAAGTTCAGCAAATTGAACCTCGGCCTCTGAAAATGGATTTTCCGGACCAGAAGTTTGCCTCTTCTGTACCTGCAAATTTTTATAGATATGATGTAAAAAATAATACGTCCATCTCGCTTCAGTTTGACGCTGTTCAAAAATTACGTTTAAGCCCAAGCATAGAATCTTCCGATGGTTATACCGTTGAAAGGGGAAATGGCGAGGGAAATTTCCCTTTTGGGGGAGGCGGGGATTACAACAGCTGGTTTTTAAAAGGACATAACAGGGCGAGCAAACTGAAGGTAAAATTGGACAGTTCGCCATATAATTACACCAACTTACAATTTATTGGCTGGGTAGAATAATATTTATTATTAATTTTGCTTTTGAGCATATCATATATGGAAAAACAACAATTACTCTCAGAAATTTCCCAGGCCGCAACTGCCGGAATAGTAACTCAAAACGAAGTGCTGGGAGCTTACGAAAAAGGTTCCTCAGGCGTCCTGCCCCAGCAGGAAGATGCTAAGCATCTTGGTTTATCGGGAGTTATGTACTACATTGGCGGAGCTGTTATCTTTTTGGGCATTTCCGTATTGCTTTTCCAGAATTGGGATAACTTTAACACCTTTACTAAAATTGCGTCTACATTTGGCGTAGCGGTTGCGGCTTATCTTGTTGGGATTCTCATGGAGAAATATGAAGAGTATAGGAGTGTTTCCCAAGTTTTTTTTCTTATTTCCGCGCTCGTCAGTCCAGTGGGTCTTTACGTTATTTTAGATAAACTTGGCCTAGATGTAAGTACTGCAAGCGTAGGGGTGTTGGTTTTTCTAATCCTGACCGCAATATATCTGGCCTCTTTTTATTTATATCGCAGAACGATTTTTACCCTTTTTTCAATTATTTTTGGAACCATCCTTTTTCATTATGTTGTGGGTTGGATAGTAGGGGAGAGTTTAAGTTCAGATAATCTGGTCAAGGTTTTTGAATACAGAGTACTTGCTATTGGACTAATGTATCTATGTTTAGGGTACTATTTTAAAGAAACTTCCCAAAAAGCTTTGACTGGGGTGCTATATGCGTTCGGCTCGTTAGGATTTTTAGGTGCTGCTTTAGCTTTAGGAGGCTGGCAGCCGAACCAAAACGTGTTTTGGGAACTAATTTACCCGCTCTTGGTGTTTGGTGTTATTTTTTTGAGCATTCCGCTTAAGAGCAAATCGTTCCTTACGTTTGGATCTTTATTTCTCATTGGGTATATTCTTAAGCTCACTGGTGAGTATTTTACCGAAGGGCTGGGTTGGCCACTGGCTTTAGTTCTCTCCGGATTGGTTATTATGGTGGTTGGTTATTACGCTGTTAAAATAAATAAGAAATATTTAACTACCATCAGTTAGTTTGAAAACAAAAACCTTCCTCCGTTGTGGAGGAAGGTTTTTTTATTTGAAGTGATATGATTGTAAAGCAAGTATTATTGTTATATCTACTTGGGTAAATATTTTCAGGAATAGTGGATTATCAAGTTGTGCCGACCTTGAAAAAAAGAAGCTTTTATGTTAAAATATATAAAGTTTGAATAAAATATTTTACTCCTCTGCATGGTCGCGTAGCTCAGTTGGATAGAGCGTCAGCTTGCGGAGCTGAAGGTCGCAGGTTCGACCCCTGCCGCGATCACCAGAGGAGTGCAATATTTTAACTTGATTGTTATATGTGCCATGGTTCCGTAGCTCAATGGATAGAGCAGTGCTCTTCTAAGGCATTGATGTTGGTTCGATTCCAACCGGGACCACCAGACAAGTTTTTCGAAAATATAGATTTGGTTTTATGCCAATATAAAAAACCTTTCTCCTAACGGAGAAAGGTTTTTTATATTAAATTTTGGACAAAATTTATTTTTTATTGTGGAACTTTTTATGAATGTCCCTTAGTCCTTGGTTTGTAATGTGGGTATAAATTTGGGTAGTGGTTATGCTGGCATGGCCAAGCATGGTTTGAACCGAGCGAATATCCGCGCCGTTTTGCAGGAGATCGGTGGCAAAACTATGCCGCAGGGTGTGGGGGGATACTTTTTTCACAATTCCGGCTACCCGGCAATATTTTTTTATAATTCGTTGCACTGAACGGGGAGTGAGGCCTTCGGCCTTACCGTAGTCCTTGGAGTTATTGTTTTTATTTCCCTGGCTTTCAATTTGTTTTTCTATGTTATTACCGACCGAAGAGTGTGCCACAAATAAGGCTTTGCTGTTATCTGTCCGTTTGCCAATATACTTTTTCATTGCTTCGGCGGCGCCGGCTGACAAGAAGACCACCCGCAATTTGCTTCCTTTGCCCCGTACGGTAAATTCTCCTCGCTCTAAATTTATAGTATCTTTTGTAAGGCTTGTAAGTTCGGATACCCGAAGACCGGTAGAAAAAAGCATTTCTAAAATGGCGGTATCCCTGAGCCTGAGAAGTTCGTTTGGTTCTTGGCTTGCCGCTTGAAATAGTCTGGCCAATTCATCTGTCTCCAAAAATTCAACTTGACGCTGAGGGGTTTTGGGCAATTCAATTTTTTCCGGAGCAAGGGTAGTTACATCCTGTTTAGTCAAGTACTTTAAAAATGCCCGCAAAGCAATTAAATGGTAGTTTTGGCTAACGAGCTTTAAGGTTTGGTCGCCATTTTCTTGGGTGAGTCTATTTAAATAGAGCCGAAATTGCCTGACAAGTTCTAGGGTAATGTCTTGGGGTTTGTGTACGCTTTGCATTTCGGCAAAACTGTCGAACCGACTTAAGTAGTGGTGATAATTGCGAATAGTGAGACTACTTTGGTTTTTTCCAATTTCGCAGTATTCTAAAAACTCGGTTATGTACCGCTGGAGGGGAGTGACAGGTTTTTTTGGTTTTTCTTTTTCCATATATTTTACGACACGCACGCCGTGTTTATTTTTGTTGTACGACAACTCCTCGTCGCACAATATTTTACTTACTATTAGTATAGCGCGAATTTAATAAAAAACCAGTGGCATCTATCTAATTATTCAGCGTTTTCAAAAATATAGTTAGTTGTAGCGCATCTATCCATCGGCTTTTACTACAGGGTTTATCGGGAAAAGTTGAATGATTGCATATTGACAAAACGGTAAAATAGGGTAGTATGGTTTCATGGTTTGAACAGTCCTGCTTATGCCGTACCACTTCGACCGTTTTTGATGAGAGGTTTTAAAGCGGTCTTGGTGTAGACCATCGGGAAACGGGATACGGTTCCCGGGACTGGTCACGCGTGATGGCTGGCGGCCGTCATGAACCTGACGGTTTCGGTGAGAAATAGCGGAGGATTTTTATCGAAAGGCATTTTAGCAAGAAAAAATTATATTGGTTTGCAGACTTCATTCTCTGTCTCCATGCTTTAATAATTTTCTTCTGGCTTATTTTTTATGATTTTATTGGTCTCTCCCAAAAATAAATACGCTACTCAGCGTTTACTGGAGGAAGCTCCCCTGCATCAATTAGGTATTGATCGTTTTGATGTGCGTGAGTTGGCTGCGAGGAATTTCAATATTGATATAAATATGTACAGTGGACTGTATGTTCGTCAGGCCTACCCTTATTACGAGCAAATTATAAACCTTGCGCAAAAGTTTAAACAACAAGGAAAGGTTGTTATTGACGAAGAGGAAGTGACGGGGCAGTTTGATACAAGTAAAGTTCATATGTACGAGGTGCTAAAAGACTCCGGACAGCCGATTCCCAGAACTGAACTTTTGGGGCACCATACTTTTGGATACCCTTTTGTTCTTAAATGGGAGTATGGTTTTGGCAGTAAAGATGTTTTTTTAGTTCATGACTCCGAAGAGCTGAACAGAATAAAACTATTGCATCCTGAAGGGGAGTGGTTGGCGCAAGAATATATAGAAGCGACCTGCGAATATGAAGTCTATGTTGTTGGTTACAGGGCCATTCCTACCTTGCTGTCCTTTCCTACTAAGGATGGTTTTAAGGCCGATGTTCACCATCATACAGTCGTGAATGATGGTGAAGAACGAAAGTTGTATGAAGAGATAAAAAATATAGCGGAGCGGGCGGCAAGGGCAATGGGGAGAGAATTGGCTAAGGTGGACATTTTGGAGAGCAACGGACGTCTATATATACTGGAAGTCAACCGCAGTCCGGGACTGGTTTCTTTCCAGAGCTTAATGGGTTATAATATTGCAGGAGCATTTATTAACTATATAAAAGAATGCGTAATTAAGAAAGGAATTGTTATGAAAAGCATAATGGAAAAACCGGAGATTACTCCGACACCTCAGCCACTAAAACCCCAGCAACCGCCGCAACCTCAAGCATAAGAGGAAAGCAATTAGCATTTAGCTAGTAGTCTGTAGTGTGCCTGCCGGCAGGCGGACGGGGCAGTACTTAGTTTGTCGTATGTCTGCAGTGCTACTTGCTACAGGCTACTAGCCCTCCAGCAGCTTTACAAAACCTTATAAATACGGTATAATTCAGAAGTAATAAACTTAATCCACGAATGAATTTGTAATGCGGAAAAGTAAGGTGCCGCAATTCATTACGTGCAGATGAAAGGCGTATCGATACGTTCGAGCGAACCCCAAATGTTAACTCCGAAGGAAAAGAATGCGTTAATAAAAAAATACCAAGTCCATAAAGATGATACCGGAAGTCCGGAAGTTCAGGTGGCAATTTTAACCAAGGAAATTGAACAGGTCAGCGAACACCTAAAGATACACCGCAAGGACAACCACTCCCGCAGAGGTTTGCTTAAAATGGTAGGCAACCGTAGGAGACTGCTCCGCTATTTAAAAAATGAAGACGTTAAGCGTTGGGAAAAAATAACCGATAAGTTGAAGCTTAAAGTTACGGTTAATTAAAAGAGTCCTCCCTACCAGTAACATCTCTTAAGGGGGCAAGACATTCTATTTATGACCACACAAAATTTTGATGCCGACAAATTTGACAAGGAATGGTTGCAACTGGGACGGGAAATCTGTCAGGCAGTATACACCAATCCGGATGTGCAAAAAATAAAACATTCCCTCCAGGATAAAGGTTTTCTTACGCTTGAGGAAAAGAGCCAGTTTATTAATACAAGTGACAATACTAAATACGAAGTAATATACAAAACATACGGGGTCGAAGGTTCCGAAGGGTACAAGCGGTTTAGCGAAGAATGGAAAAATTGGTTTCAACAAAAAGGCGTAGAGAGCCAGAAAGAAAGAGGTCAAAAAAGCAGTGTTGATCACATACTTTTTGGCAGTACACCAGATCCAGCCCAGTTTTTGCTTCATTACGAAGAAGAAATGTTGGGAAGCATGACCCCAAAATCCTAAATTGAATTTTAAAAACCCATTTCATGGCGGAATGGGTTTTTAATTGAGTTGGATAGGAAGAGGTTTTGGGTAAATTAGGAAACGGGAGGCAGGGAAGGCACTGGGGCAAAGTCAACCAATGTTGTTAATTTGAGATCATTTTGTATGGGAATACTCCACATAAAAGTTGAACCTTTGCCAGTCCCTGCGCTTTCCGCCCAAATTTTGCCTTTGTGTTGGTCAATAATAATCTTTGCTACGTAAAGACCAAGTCCTAGTCCGGCGCTTTGTTTAATGGACTCTTTACCACGGGAATATTTTTGGAATATGGCACTCTGTTCCTCCATGTTTATACCTTTGCCGCTGTCTCGTACCTGAAAATGAATATCTCCTCCAATCCTGGAAATAGCGACTTCTATAAACCCTTCTTTGGTGTATTTAATCGCATTGTCTATGAGGTTGTTCATGACCTGGCGAAGTTTTTCTTTGTCAGCCATAACTTGAGGTAACGGACTTTTTGGCGGCAGATAGGTGAGTTGTAGTTTTTTATTTGTAGCTTGGGGAATAAGCTGTTCGTAAGCAAACTTGGCTAATTCTTCCACATTGGTCAGCTCAAAAAGGAATTCCATTTTCCCTCGTTCTATGCGGGACACGTTAAGCATGTCTTCTATAAGGGAAATTAAGTGGTTATTGGTTTGTTCTGTTTTTTTAAGAGGTTCTGCAAGCGATTTTGATACTTTGCCATAGTCTCCAGCCAATACGGCGGACAGGTACCATTTTACTGTTGCAGGGGGAGTCCTAAGTTGGTGGCTGGCAATGGAAATAAATTCCGCCCTTGCTAAATCCAGCGCTTTAAGCTTTTCATTGGCTCCTGCAAGTTCAGTAGTTAAAACCTGGAGCTGTTCGCGCTGCTGGACTTCGTTTCGGACGCTACGGATAAGTAAAATACCTGTTATAATCACAAGTAAAAAAATTGTACCGCGAAAAATAAGCGTACTTACCGAATCGGAGGTTATCATTTCAATAAGAATAACTAATGCAAGAAGGAATGTAAGTACTTCTGTTGAAATTACTTTTACATTTAATAGCTTATGCTTAAAAATTGAATAACTCGTACCCAGAATGAAAGGAAAAATGAAAAGAGCTCCTAAAGAAATAAATTTTGCATTATTCAAGAAAGCAGGAAAAATAAAATTGAAAATAATTATGAGAGAAAAGGTTAGAATAATTCCCCAAAGTGTAGGACGTAGCTGGACTTTAAGTTCGGGATTTCCTTTGATCACTTTTTGAACAAATACAGCAATTGAGCTAATCACAAAAGCCAAGATCACTATTGCAAATAGTATTATCCCCGGGCCATTGGTGACACTTAAGATTTTGCCGGAGTCCGACGTTTCAGTTACTTGTTTGAATACAAAAGGTGTTAAAGTTGTGATTGCTGTAATTATTACTACAGGTACAAGTGCCCGGTTATAGCTTTTTGGTAAATCTATGTGGCTTTCAGGGAAACTATAGAGTAATTTAAAGAGAAAAAAAACATGCCAAACAGCTGAAAAAATGCTAAAACGGAGCAGCCAAAATGATATTTTTGGATCGCTGATTCGATAACTAAGATAGTTAAGAGTTCCCCATGCAATAGTAAGAAGACAAAAGCTTAAAAAGTTTTTATTGGTTGAGCTTTTAGGGTCATTGAAAAATACCACAAAACCTAAAATGGCAATAGCTGAGATAATAATTCCTACTGAAAGTAATCCGAATTGAGTTACAAAATCCATAAGTTATTTTTCAATGATAGGAGGAAACTTTGCTGATCTCGCACTTGGGTCAATGGCTTTGCCAATACGAAAGAGCATTGTAATGATTTTGTTGGAACTATTAAAATG
>Ga0163150_10009330_pt1 | contig 10889 bp, 14 predicted proteins | sample OliLakLV19P2IB_FD_148628 | JGI IMG/M metagenome (GOLD analysis project Ga0163150, IMG submission 148628) | Freshwater microbial mat bacterial communities from Lake Vanda, McMurdo Dry Valleys, Antarctica - Oligotrophic Lake LV.19.P2.IB | ecosystem: Environmental > Aquatic > Freshwater > Lake >...
CTTTTGTATAGAGGTTGTAGTCTCCTAGAATATGTAATTCATGATTGCCCTCTACCCCAACTTCGTAATTTGATGGCTGACTTGAATCTAAACTTTTATTTCTAGCTTTGCCGATATAAATCTTTTTATTGCCATTTTCATCCGTGTGATCTAAAAAATTCTTATGAATCATATAGATTCGCTCACGATTAAACCGATTATCAATTACAATTGTGGTTCCGTGTGCGCTGGTTGTACAATAAATGTCTCTATTTGAAGTTTTATCATCATCAATTACTGGTATATTTAATTTTGGTTTATCAACAATTGCATTAACTAGTGCATTTGGAGCCCAAGAATCATCAGATGGTTTTGTTACATCTCTTGGTTTGAATTCTTCACGAAATCCATCTACTTGTTTTATTTTTTGTGTTATTTCCGTTGATCGCCAATTTTTTTGTGCATCCCAATCGCGCTTCATTGGCGCCATTGCGAAAAAAATTGGACACATGTGATTACCACTATCAAAGAATAAAAATACCCAATTTCCTCGCTTTGGAACTACGAATTGACCACCGGTTCCACATGCATTAGCATATGGGTCTTCAGTTTCTTCTAAAAATGCTTTATTTGGTTGAACAAACGATTTTGCTGTTATCGTTGTATTTGATACTACAGAATATTCCCCTGGATCATATCTCTCGCCAGGAATATCAGGAGTTTTATTTTTATGGTCTTTATTAAGATTATTATATCCACCACTCCAATGTAATCCGATTGCTGGTTCTGCCCATGGCAGTTCCTCAATCGGGGTAGTCTTTCCATTAGCATCATGAATACCAAATATGCGTACTTTTAAACGCCCAGCATCTTCTGGATCGGCATTATCTTCGACTAATCCACGATATGTACCAAAAAAAGTAAAATTGGGTTTTTCTATATTATTAAGGTTCATCGGAAATTATTATGCCTCGCGTTTGTCATTCTTTGATTCTGGATTTTTATCTATAAATGGTGGAAAAACTGATACCTCTCCTTCTACAACTCCATTATTTTTATTTAATGCTAATTTATCTATACTCAATAGAGCTTTTCTAACAAAGTTAATTACTTTTGATATTTGTGATGGTGCCATATATGGGGAACGCTCAAGATGATATTGTCTAATAAACCCAACTAAAGCAATATTGGCTAAACGTGATTGTAAAGCTTCTTTATTTTTTTCGTTTTTCGTTTTTTCTGCAAGTTTCGTCAAATGGATGAGTTGTTGAATTCCTGATGGAAGTTTATCACCATATTTCCATTTATATTTGTAAAGTCTTTTAAAGACTTCAGATGCTAATTTATCTTTTAAGCATATGGCATCAACTTGAATCTCATATGCATCCTCAACTTTACCAGAAGAAGTCTCAACTGTCATACCAGTTGGTTCATCTTGGAACCACCATTTAATTTGGTCTTTTGTTGGAATGTCGTCAACCGAATCCCCATATTTTTTTATAAACTCTAATTTTTCTATATGTTCGTCTATTAACCCATTCATATTCTTATCAAGAATTATTCTTTTTATTTTTTTAGAATATTTTTTTATTATTATTTTTTTAATCTCATCTCGATTATAGGGCATAAAATAGAACTCCAGTTATAACAGATAATTATAACTGGAGTCCCATAAATATTCTACAGATCAAATTTGTTAGCGAATCGTCTTTAATGCCTTTGCAATACTCACATATTTTTTCACTTTTGCAAAATCATTGATAACAATGTCAATGGATACTACTTTTTGTTCATTTTTAATAGTAGTATCAATTTCAACGAGCTTCTTCACGTTAAAAATATCACGAAGGACGCATAGATAATCATGCAAGAAAATAGACCCACCCAATAAGCGAGCAATAACAAGACTACTCTGTTTTACTTTATCATCAATGTTTGTTGAATTGATAGAAACATCTGCAAGCTTTATACCATTAAACTTATTATTTTGGCGCGTCTTGATAATATCAATATGATCAAATAAAGTTTTAAATATTTGACAAGACCCTGATAAGAACGTATTATCACCACAAATCATAGTCGCATTATATTTTTTATCTGCTGCTTGGTGAATACCAATCCAACGGCAACTTTCTGTAGTCTGCAATCCAACAGTGTTACAGACACCACGCTCAATTGCGTACTCGACTTCCTTTGAGCTATAACCTTCTTCTGGAATGAGAAGTTTAGGTGAAACAGTACCTAGAGAGTCATATTTCTTTTTTGATGCTAATGCTGCACATAGATGTGTGTTATTCCAGAGAATAGCAAACATTTGATGTGTTGCTAGGGTATCAATATCTTTATATAAAGATTCACTGTTATGGTCGCCACCAAAATCAATTGGATGTTGACGGTTTTTGCTGCTCGTTGGGGAGAACCAAAAAGGAACAAAAAATCTTTCAGCAACTTCCATTTTTTCTTCTGGTTTGTGTTGTTTCATATCATCATTATAATTTTTAACGATATTTGGGAAAAATGCAGCCATGTTTTCGATAAAGGTAACAACATTCTGACCCTTTTCAGTATTACCTTCAGTTGGATTGCTATTTACATTTATTAAATTCAGTTTTAGGTTTTTGCAAGAGGTTCCGAATACATTACTCACATATTTTTCAGCAGTCATTTGGTTGCTTCCTTAAGAGATTTATTGAAGTTGTCTATGCTTTGCAATTCTGGAAGGTAGTTGAGTAGATTTGAATCATAGAATGACTCAACAAGGTATGGATTTTTAAGTGTATCAACTTTAGATAACATTGCAACAACGGAATCCTTGGGGATAAAATCTAATGCAAAGTATTTCAAGAGCCATTCAATGCGAGTTGACCCGTCCTTGTAATCTTGTTCAACCCATTGAACAATAGTGTCAATACTTGATTCATAGATATCTGTTTTAACTGTGTCATTACCATTGATAACTGCTCTAATAGAATCAACAATTTTTTGACGATTATTATCAAAGTGAATTAAATCATCAATTTCTAGGTATTGATCTTTTTGGAATCTGGTTTCCCACCATAGATTTAGGAATTCAGTTCCCAAATATGTACCAAGAACAAGTCGTCCATTTGTACGAATCCATCGTTCAGACTTTTTAGCAATATGAGTCATGACGTTAACTATACTACGGCGTGATGGTTCAATTTTAAATGGAAGATCAAATGTTTCTAGTTCAATAAATTTAGAATGCTTTTTTAATACTGACAAGGTTGTTGCGTCAATTTTATTGCTCGCATAATCTAAAAATTCTTCTTTTGTAGGAGATAGAATGATATGCCCACAACGGTCTTTAAGAGCCTCATCATGTTCAAAGGCATCGTTGACACTATACTTGCCAGTTGATGGATTACACGCAGCAACAACAACGTCATTCGGCCCAATTTCATGTGAATGAAGCTTACCTTCGTTTAAGAATGGAAGCATTGCAGCCATAACGAATTTATTTCCACGATTAAATTCATCAAGGAAATAAAGAGTCTTGTTATTTGCATCGTTTGATAGCCACTCTGGACGAGTCCAAACTGTCTTTAGTTTATTGTTATAAATTGTTGATCGCACCCATTCAAATTCAGAATCAGTAAGATCCGTACCAAGAGTTGACTTATCAAAAAGTTCCTGAAGTTTTTTGGTATCAGTTTCTTCTGCCACCTTCGCCATCATTCCGATAAGGTCAACAACATCTTGTGTTGCTAGATGTAAAGTTACTAAGCGATAACCATTTTTTTGGGCAAAATCCTTAACAAAGGTAGTCTTACCAACAGCCTTCACTCCCCAAATAACTACTGGCAAGCGAGATTCGGCAGTAAAATCTAGAACTTTATCAAGTTCATTCATAGTAATCGTTAGACAATTTGATTTATTTTCGTTTGACATAGAATTTTTTCCTGATGATGGATGATATCGGATTTGTAATAAGAGTCAATATCTGTTATTTAAACCAAGTGTTGTCGCCATCTTGATGGATGACTTTAAATTGTCTTTGACGAAGCTGAGTTGCTGTATATTCTCTACATGATGCTGATGCAAAGATAAGAATTGGATATGCGTATTCAGTGCTAGTATACCCATCATCAATGTAACCATCAGTGAAAACAACAGTCAATGTTTTATTTTTTTCTTTTTTAAGCTTATCTAACACTGGTTTTAATGCAGTTCCTCCAGTGCTTTTAATACCCAAATGTCTTATTTTTCGTATTGGAACAACTATATCAAGAGCAATCTCATGATGAAATTGAATGTATCGTGACATTGGTGTATCAACGGTTGATGCAATTGCTTCAACTTCATTCATAAATCTGTTGAAATCATCAAAATTTATAGAACCACTTACGTCAACAACAATGTTAACGTCAATGTCCTCTAAGCGTTGTTGTCCTGGGAAGAAATCTGGTACGGCTCGGCTTTCCCTTTTCATTGTATATGATGATTGTGTCGCCCCCAATGCTTTATGGACATAATGTCGTAGAATGTATTCCCATGACACAGTTTTTGTTTTATATAAACCTTCAATAAGTTTTACAAAATAATTGTTTATTTTAAATGGATGTTGATTAGATAATTCGCTAACATCATCAATTTCTCCATTTGTGAGCATGTCATCAACAACACGTTTTACATCGTTTTTTGCAACTCTTTTTGCATCGGTTGTTTCTGAATTAAATTCGTCAAATTGTTGTGTTTCGTGTTTAAACATCTCATACATATCTCCATCACATTTTACTGTACATCCAGCCAACATTTTATTTTTTTGTTTATCTGAAGATTTAATAATAAGGTCAAGATAATATTCAAATGGTTGGTTTAAAAATGATTCATCAAAATCATCAATTTTTATACTATCTTCTGTTAGCTTATTAATTTTTTCACTCATTGGAGCACCACCAGTATAGAAAGTATACAACAGTTGTTTATTTTCTGTAGTCATAAAAATAGGCGTCATACACCCAAAATAAAGTGTTTGGTTAATAGAGAAATCTTGTGCAATATTCTCTAAGTAACTCATATTTAAAATTTTATTACCATTCTCATCAATTTGTTTCGTATTAAACCGTTTTGATGATATATGATCCCACATACAATGTAACAACTCGTGGATATATATTGATTGTAAGCATGACTTTAATTTTTCTTTTTTATAGTCGTATGAATTCTTTTTACTATGTTTTACTAAAAATGAAGTCCATCGTTCGAACGTGTCATCAGACCACCCATTATTTTTAAATGAGTTGGTCATAGCCTTATCTATTTCTAGTAATTCAGCATCTTTAATGTTATCATTTTTAGCGACTTGACGTAGAACATGGTCCCAAAGGAAGTATGGGTTAAACTCGATAGATATGCGTCTAATGTTTGGTCTAAAAACAGCCCTAGCGATTCCAGGCATTCTAAAGTCGTCAACAAGATGGATTCTTTTAAAAAGTCTTTGTAAGAAGTTACCAAAGTTATAAGAATCAGTGTTGAGTAAAAAGTCACCAGTGCATAGTAATTTATTAACGCTTACATCGACATGAGTTGGTTCAATACCAAAATCATCTAATAGCTTTTTTATAGTGTCTTGCATAGCTTGCAATGGTACCAGTTACCAGATGCATGTCAAACCAAATTTTACAATTTAAAAATTGTTTTCAGCTTTGTTCTGAATGACTCGTTTATGTTAATTAAATTTGGTGGAATGGTGTAACTTATTTTTATACTATCAATAACTTCTTGAGGAACATCTTTCCACTTCAATACTTCGCTTGCATATGCGTAAGCATAGTAAGGATCTTTAATAATACTTTGGATAAATTCTTGAGGAACATCTTTCCACTTCAATACTTCGCTTGCATAGTCGTAAGCACGTCCAGGATCTTGAATAATACTTTGGATAAATTCTTGAGGAACATCTTTCCCGTTCAAGACATCGCTTGCATATGCGTAAGCAAGTTTAGGATGTTGACTAATACTTTGGATAAATTCTTGAGGAACATCTTTCCACTTCAATACATCTTTTGCATAGTAGTAAGCAAGTTCAGGATCTTGACTAAAACTTTGGATAAATTCAGGAGGAACATTCTGTCCCTTCAAGACGCCTCTTGCATATCTGTAAGCATATTGAGGATTTTTAATAAAGCTTTGGATAGCTTCAGGAGGAACATTCTGTCCCTTCAATACTTCGCTTGCATAGTAGTAAGCAAGTTTAGGGTCTTTAATAAAGCTTTGGATAAATTCTTGAGGAACATCTTTCCCTTTCAATATATCTCTTGCTAAAGCCTCACTAATTTTTTCATATTTTATAGTTTTTCCTAATTGAACAGCGGTATATAATTCATCTTTAGTAATGCCACCCCAACGACCATTCTCTACTTTAATATCAAATCTTTGCGCCAACTTTTGTTCATAGCGTTTTTTAAATTTAGGATTATTAATAATAATGGAATCTGGAATGTCATACGCTCCAACTTCGATATATTTTGCTAAAACTGGTTCTACTGAAGTTATCTGTTCCCATTCATTATCACGTATTCTTTTTCCTAATTCTATCCACAAGAGTTGTTCATCAACATTGTTTATTTCTAATATATAATTAATATTTTCTAATTCTTTCATTATACGTTCTTTATCAGTTAAGGGTATCCGTTTAAACACATCTTGATTAAATGGTACTTCTAATACAGGGAACTCGCTTATTAATTTTTCTTTTGTTTTCTCATAATCTCTATTTTCAGTTGCATAATTGATTTGATATTTGTCATATGGATATGCATGTATAACAATTAATTCTTCTTTTGCAATATTATTTTTTGCTTCTTCATTCTTGAAATAAACAAAGTAAAATGTTGCTTCTTGTAGTAAACGATATGAATTAAATAAATTACTACCGTCTGACCGTGAGACACAAAATCCATATTGTTGACCTTTTCCATACGTAATACATTTATTTTTTGTATTACCAAGGAAAACTTTTATATTATTATCTTCGTACACTACATCTTCATTTGAAGATGAATTTGTTTTTTGTTGTGGTTTTGATACATCTGAAGGAGTAGAATCAACAAGTTGTTCAAAGTCTTTAAAATTTTTAAATTCAAACTTTTTTGCTCGTAACTTGGTATGATTCATGAACCTGTCATAGTATGATTTAATAATGTCTAAATTAATATTATCTTCCAAGTGAAATTTTATTAATTGTGATAGGTGTTTATTATTTTTACCAAACTCATTATTTTTATATGGTTCGGTTATAGAGAGAAATGTATCAAATAACTTTTCTTTGCCAACTTTTTTAAGTAAAGATTCTGCTTGCTTCTCGTTCTGGCCTTCAGTGAAAAAATTATTAAAATTCATAGTGCTCCCTTAATCTTTATCACGTATTTATACTAGATTGGGCTTGCAAACCAGAAAATATTGACTATAATACGGGAAGAATGCATTAACACTTAATAGGACGCAGATATGGAAAATAACGATACAGATTATACTAATACAATTAGTGTTAATGAAGATTTTTTGAAAAATAAGCAAATAAAAAAGAAAAAATTTATTGAATCTGCTCAATATTTTCGTATGATTGAATTACAAGAAAAATATAAAGATTTACAAGAACTTGAAACATTGCAGCATAAGTGGAGATGTCTACAATGATATCTCCCCAAGAAGGAGATATTGACCCAATAACTAACGGTACCTATGGTTATAAATTTTGTCTTGGATGTGGGCATCGTTATTTTAATACATTAGTTTTATTTATTGATAAAAAAGAATTACATGGTGATATATGTAAATGGTGTGTCATTGAAGAAAAAAGACGTATGTTTACCAAAAACTTTACTAAAGGTATGGCTGACGGATTTTGTGGAGCATGTGGACTGTCAATCAATAAAAATGCACTTAATTTGTTTTATTGTAATGATGGTCTGGGGGAATGTGGACAAGAAGCTAGAAACTATTATAGAGTTTTAGAACTGCAAAGTAGAATAAAAGAAGAACAATATGAACACGATGACAACTCGTAATTATTATTTCTTTTGGAAACATCGCTTAAGTCAATGGCACATGGTTGATTTCGTAATCAGTGGAATAAAATATTGTTGTTGTGAACAATATATGATGCATAAGAAAGCTCTTTTATTTAATGACTATGTGATTGCAACAGAAATTATGAAAACAAATTCACCTAAATTGCATCAAGAACTTGGACGAAAAATAAAAGATTTTGACCAAACACTATGGGATAGTAATAAAGAACGTATTGTTTACGACGCAAATATAGCCAGATTCACTCAAAGTGAACCATGCAGAGAGTTATTATTTTCAACTGACCAAGCTCTTTTAGTTGAGGCGAGTCCTTATGATATAGTTTGGGGAGTTGGTCTGGGAAAGGATGATCCGCGTATTTTAAATGAATCAAATTGGAGAGGACAAAATCTCCTTGGAAAAATTTTAACAAAAATAAGAGATGAAATAAAAAATGATAAAAATATTACAACAAAAAACTAAAGTTGATGGGAATCTAAGAAAGGAAATAAAATTAGAAATAGATTTAGATGACCTCCAACAATTTTATACGGATAATGGAGAAGATGCAACCTGTATGGCTATTGGTAAGCATATTATGAAAATAATGAACGTTAACAAACCAAAAACAGTATGAAAATTTTAAATAAATCTTTCAGCCGTAAAATATCACCTTTACGTAAATTTAGATATCGCAAAACATGTGCAAAAATTTATTGTGGTTATATTTTAATTGAAAATGCTAAAAAACGCGAATATGTTTATGGTGAAGGTACATCACCAGTTTCAGCATATAAAGATGCAGTGAAAAATGCCAATCCAATGAACATTAAAAAAGATGAACATAACGCAATTCAATCTATAATCATGTTACTTGCTATGTTGAATAGAGTGAACAATTAAAGGAATTTTATGACTGATTTATTAACACTTGTACAATATCCTAATAGTGTACTCACTAAAAAATGTGAGCCAGTTACGGCCTTTACCGATGAGTTTAGAGAACATCTGAAAATGATGCAAATCCATACCCACATTTTTCAAGGTTATGCATTAGCTGCTCCACAAATAGGAATATCACAACGTTATTTTACTGTTGCGGACAGTAAGGAACTAAAAGGAGTTCCAAAGTATATAATAAATCCAGAAATTACTGAAAGTTCAGGACAAACTAAATATAAAGAATCATGTTTGAGTCTGCCTGGAATTTCTGCCTGGAATAAACGATTTGAGAGTTTCACGCTTCTCTATCAAGATGAATTTGGTGTAAAAAAATCGTTTGTATGTAGTGGATTGGCCGCTATAATTTTTCAACATGAGATAGATCATCTTGATGGAATTCTATTTTTTGAGAGACTTGATAGTTTTGATAAAAATAAAATTATTGGAAAAATAAATAAAATGAGAAGGAAATAATTATGTCTGTTTATATTTTTGAGATGACGGGGGACAATTTACAACAATTGACACTCGCAATACAATATGCTTTAACTTGGCATAAAACAGCAAAAGCATGGGCAATAACGCATAATAACACGTTATTGCTTCTAACGCATAAACTTAAAGGCCCCAATTCTTTAAAATGCTGTGCAGAATTTCTATCTCCACATATGGAATCTCAATTAACTCCTATTATTGATATTTGGTTGAAAGAACAAGAATATCCAACAGAACCTAAATGCGACGGATCAATTAAAAAAGGGTTTAAAATTAGTAACGTATCAAGACCAATTGAAGGATGGGATAGTGCTGCTGTTATAGCTGAAATCTCTCCACATTGGAATTTATATCACAAATGATGTGGTTTGTTTATTTTGTTATGTGTGCTGATAATACATTGTATTGTGGAGCAACAAATAACGTTCAGAAACGAATCGATAAACACAATAGTGGTAAAGGCGCAAAATACACATCAAGGCGTCTTCCTGTTCGTTTAAGCTATGTAGAAGCATGTGCTTGTAAATCTGATGCACTTAAGTTAGAATATCGTCTGAAACAGCTTTCACGTAAGCAAAAAGATGGATTAATAAATGAATACAATTATAGAGAAAAAAGAGGCAGTTAATGGACCCATCAGTTATATTGGATAACTCACAGAAAAGTGTATTTCATGGAGAAAATACAACTAAAGAAATATTTGTTATTTGGTCTGGAGGATGTGATAGTACATTACTGATCGATAATCTTCTTATTGAGTTAAAACAAAAAAACGATAAGAGAAAAGTTACAACCATTAGCTTCAAACATTGGCAAGTTTCTGAACAGAAAATGTTATGTGAGGAAAATGCTCGGGCAGCGTATCGCCATTATGCATTAATTAATGACCTTCCTCTTGGTCTTGGTCACACTGTTGAACTTCCAAAAACATCTATTGTTTGTGGTGTTAATAATGGCTCGTGCCCGCAACCAGCTATGTGGATTGCTAATGCAGTACCTATTATTTCGGATAACACATTACTTTATGCTGGTTATATTAAAGGTGACGATTTTTTCACATATAATGTATTTTTTAATTGGTGTAAAGTTTTGGAAGGATTATCATTCTTATATGGTAAAAGCATAACTCCAATGTTTCCTCTTAAGTTTAATACGAAAACAAATATTATTAAACAACTAAAAGATAAAGATATTCTTCGTTTAACGTGGCATTGCGAAATTCCACGATCTGACGGATCTGAATGTCATTATTGCGACCCATGCCAAAAGCATAACGAATCGCTCCATATGGTTAATAATGACAATGTTAACTTACATACAGTTACTAAATAAAATTAGTAACTGTATTAACGGTGGACAGCATCAACTTAATTTATCAATTATTTGTAATGTTTCTTCTGTTCTCTTGGTAAATTTATTTTATAATGACACTTTTTATA
>Ga0163150_10009331_pt1 | contig 10889 bp, 11 predicted proteins | sample OliLakLV19P2IB_FD_148628 | JGI IMG/M metagenome (GOLD analysis project Ga0163150, IMG submission 148628) | Freshwater microbial mat bacterial communities from Lake Vanda, McMurdo Dry Valleys, Antarctica - Oligotrophic Lake LV.19.P2.IB | ecosystem: Environmental > Aquatic > Freshwater > Lake >...
TCGCAGCACCGCCGCTGGGAGGCAGCACGAACGGAATGAACGAATCCTCGGAAACAGCTTGCTGATTCATGAGATTCTCAACCACAAAGACACGAAGAACACAAAGGTCGGAAAACAGTGAACTTTCCGGAGAAGCCGAAACTCATAAACTCAGAAAGATGAAAGATGGACATTGGGCCTTGGACATTGGGCCTTGGGCATTCATGCGTCCTTTCCCTGCCCTGAACGAATCTTCAGCATCACCGTGATGCGGCGATTCAACTCATCCTCAGGATCAGTTTCAGCCATCGGCACCGTGTCACCAAAGCCCGCCACCTTGCGAATCTGCCCTGAAGAAACACCATGCTGGATGAGCTTCCGACGAGCGGCACCGGCGCGGTCAGCGGAAACTTCCCAATCACCGTAATCGGCGCGCACCGGAGCAAGCCCGCTCTCCGTGTGACCTTCGACCTCCACATTAAAGGCGGCGTAGAGCGAGACCTGCCATGCGAGCGTGGACATCACCCAGTCTCCATAAGCCGTAAATTCAGCCGTCTGCGGCTTGAAGATGGGTTTGCGAGCGCGATCAAAAATGCTGATGCGCAACCCCTCCGGCGTGAGATCAAACTTCATGGGAGGCATGTCCTCGGAGTCCTCCTCCTTCTGGAGGGCTTTCAGCAAATCTTCATTGAGCCGGCGGAGCATGGCCAGTTCGATGGCAGAGGAAGAATCGAAATTGCCCGACTGATTGCGGGACATCGGGGCAACTTCCTTCTGCGAGATGATGCCCGCAGACTCCTTCGTGATGGAGGAAAATGGATTGGTGAAGGAGCGTTGGACTGCCTCCTTGATTTTTTCGTCCTGCGAAGTCAGCCACAGCACGAGGAACAGCGCCATCATGGCCGTGACGAAGTCCGCATACGCGATCTTCCAGGCACCGCCGTGGTGAGCATGTTTCTTACCCATGGTATTGGCTGGAGATTCAGGTTACTTGCCGATGCCCTTGAGCATGGCCTCCATCTCTTCCGCGTCGGGCTTCACATCGCTGCTCAAGGATCTACGGGCCACTTCCACAGCCATGACGGGGGCCATGCCGTTGGCAAAACCAATGACCGCTCCCGAGATGCAGCGCAGGTATGTGCTCTCCGCAGTGCCAATGGTTTCCATGGCCACAACCAGAGGGTTGAGAAACCCGTATGAAATAAAAATCCCGAGAAATGTTCCAACGAGCGCAGCAGCAACGTGATGGCCGATTTCTTCGATCGGTCCTGCAATAGAACCCATCGTAATGACAATGCCCAAAACGGCGGCAACAATTCCGAAGCCAGGGATGGCATCCGCAGCCTTGGTCAAGACGCTGATCGGTGTGTGATGTTCGTCGCTCATGGCCTCCAGTTCCATCTCCATGAGAACCTTGAGCTGGTCCGGCTTGACCTTGCCATCGATAACAGGGCGAAGACCTCCGCACAAAAACACCAGGCCGTGATGATTATTTGTGACGGACGGGTATTTTGTGAAGATGCTGCTCGCTTCCGGACTGGTCACGTGCTCTTCCAACGCGATCATGCCGTTGCGTCGGCCCAGCATGAACAACTCATACAGCGCCTTGAAAAGTTCCTCGTAAGCCGCCTTGGAATAGGAGTTCCCCTTGATTGCGCCGAGCATTTGTTTAATCAGACCGATCAGGACATGCTTCGAGGACATCGTCACGATGGCACCAACGCCGCAACCGATAATCACAATATACTCGGAAAGCACGAACAGATGACCGGGATGACCACCCGCCATCATAAATCCGCCGATGACGGAAACCAGAACGATAATGAATCCAGTTATGACTAACATGGTGTGGCAAGCTCGATCGACTCAGGCCGGAATAGTGTCGTGCTTGGCCAGAAAGGATTTGATGGAGAGAATGGCTGCCGCATGAATCTGGCTGATGCGCGATTCAGTCACGCCAAATACCTCGGCGATTTCCCTCAAGCGAAGATCTTCAAAATAGTAGAGAGCCAGAACCTTTCTCTGCATGTCAGGCAACGTCTCCAGACGCTTGGCAATGATGCGCGACAGTTCACGGCGTTCGGTATTGTGGCCGGGGTCGGGCACAGTGGTATCCGCCACGGCCTCGTGCTGCGTGGCTTCACCTTCCTGCTCGGCGCTGCGCACTGAATCCAGACAAACAAACGTGGCCGGCCGGATTTCGTTGAGCAACTGCTCGTAATCATCCTCCTTGATGTCGAGAGCCTTGGCCATTTCGGCGTTGGTAGGAACTCGTCCCAACTTCTGCTCAACCTTGCGCATCATGTCTGTGACCTTGCGCGCCTTGTCATGCACGGAACGGGGCACCCAATCCAGCTTGCGCAATTCATCGTACACCGCACCGCGAATGCGGACGCGGGCGTAGGTCTCAAACAAAACGCCGGCCTTGTGATTGTAACGGCGGACGGCATGGAGCAAACCCAGCAGTCCGGCACTGTAAAGATCCTCGGTCGCCGCATGTGCGGGTAGCGTCATGGCCAGACGGCCCACCACCGTGCGAACCAGCGGCATGTATTGGTGAACGAGTTGATCCTCGATTTTGCTGCCAGGCCGGGATTTCGCGTAGCGCTTCCACAGTTTGTCTGGATCAACGCGTCGTTCTTCCGGGGTCTGGACGGGTTCGGGGCGGCAGAGGGTTGCACCTGTCATTTTGTGGCGGAGTTAGGTGGGGTTGAGGAGGCTGTTTTTTTGAGCAAATCTTGTCGTTCGATATGAGCGTTTCTCAGGCACTTGAGCCAGAGCCGTCCCCACCAGCGGAAAAGGAGCCCCGCCAGCAAGGCGGCGAACGCTGCGCGCCAGATGACGGACGGCCAGGAACTTCCCTGGGCCATGCTGAATCCGATGCCTATCGAGAATCCGATGAGGCCGCCGAGGACCATGATTAACTTCATACAAAACGACCATCGTGGAAGACTTAGCAGTTGCTTTGCCAGTGGCTGGCCATGCGCGCCTTGGCGCATGCAAACAACGGTTTTACGCAGGGAATTGACGTGTCAAAATTCGCTCTGAAGTGGCGGGATGGAAGTCGCCGGGTACATTCTGCGCCGCGCTCAGGAAACGCACTGGATACTTTGTGCCGAGCACGACATTCCAGATCTTGCCCCAGCGCGGTTCCTCGTCCAGATGAGTGAAAATCAGGTCGTTCACCGGCAACGAAGAAAACGCGCGCGCCTGTGCCAGCAGCAGCGGAACTTCATACGCCGCGTTCATGACCAGATGCACATGGCACGGGCCAAATGCCTCAATCATCCGCTTCACGTCGTGAATCGCGTTGGAGTTGCGCCAGTCCACCCCGGGCAGATCGATGAAGTTCAATTCTGCATCGAATTCCTCAGCCTTGCTCCAGGTACGTTCGGCTGGAACACCAAGAATTTCACAATACACACTCAATGCCTCAGCTGTGTTCGCCGTTGCAGCGTCCAGGCGCCAGACGTGCGCGGAACGGGATTCGATCAGTCGCGCCTGTGTGAGCCATTTGCAGATGCATGTCGTCTTGCCCGATCCTGCGGGGCCGATCAGGACATGGGGAATCCGATCCTCAGCCGATGATTCATCTGCATTCCGCCAGAAGCCGGACAAAGCCTTTCGAGCCATGACCAATTCCTCAGCCAGCGATGCTGGCGGAATGTCGCCATGGCTCGTCTGCAACTGTTCCATCACACGCTGGGTGTGAACAGGCATCAGGCCCGAGGATTCCAATACTTCACCCACGCGCCATGTCGGCACTCCCGCGCTGCGAGCCGGGCCGCCGGGCCGGGCGGGTTGAGAAAGAAAATGCGAGGAATCGGTTACCGCCGCTGTATTGGCCGACACCAACTGCTGACGGATGGCTTGAAGCTCCTGTTTGAGTTCGCCCAATGGATCCGCAGCAACTGCAGCAGGCTGGCCATCGGGCTTGTAGGCCAGCACTTCGATGCGCGGGCTTTTCCAAAGCTTTGAGATGCCATCGACGGGCAATTGCCGGACATTTACGACCACAGCATCAGGACCGAGCTTGGCTCGAATCTGCGCCACCGCGTCAGCTGCGGAATCGGCGATAAATGGCATGACCTGAACCGATGGATTTTGGGTAGGAGTTTTCATGGGAGGTAGAAAATAGGAGCAAGATGGCGGGCAGATCGATTCGCGCTGTCTGCCTCGCGACAGAGTGACAGGGATTCAGTTCCTGATCGTAATCCTACTCCTAATCCTAATCTCCGCTTTCCAGGCTGATTACGATTAGGAGTAAGAGCAGGAGCAGGAACGAAGTCCACTTTGAGCGTACGCGAAATTTCAGGTTTCAACGTCTTCATTCAATTGAGCTAATGATGGCCGTGTTCTGGATCTCCACGCGTGACGGTATTTCGGCGAAGGACAGCACGGCCAGATCCGTGAACGTGGTTTCAAAGAAGCGACGGAAGGGCAACCGGAGATGCGGCGCGGTGAGCACCACGGGCGGCAGGCCATCGGCCAGCATCTTCTGCACACGCTGGGAGAGCGTGTCCATGACGTGTCGCGCCAGTTTGGGTTCCATCAGCAGGGAAATTTCCGTCGCCGTCTGCCGCACGCCCTGTGTCATAAGTTGCTCGAGTTTCGGATCAAGAGTGATGACGCGCAATTTGCCAGCATCATCCTGATAGCCTTTCGTGATTTGGGCTCCGAGGGCGCGACGCGCATATTCGGAGAGTTCGTCGGGATTCTTCGACACATGCGCGTGGTCGCTGACCTTCTCCAGGATGCCGGCGAGGTTGCGGATGGAGACGCCTTCGGCGAGGAGATTCTGCAGAACGCGCTGCACCTGGCCAACGGTCAGTTGCGCCGGGATTAATTCCGTGACAACGGTCTGGTGGGTCTGCTTGAGATTATCGAGCAACAGCTGGACGTCCTGGCGGCTGAGAATTTCGTGGCAGCTTCGCTTCACGCTCTCCGTGAGGTGCGTGACGAGGACGGAGGAAGCATCGACCACGGTGTAGCCGCTGATCTCGGCGTTCTTGCGCTCAACATCGGTGACCCACGTGGCGGGAAGCTTGAAGACGGGCTCCACGGTCGGCACGCCCTTGAGGGTGACTTTGCTGTTCGTGGCATTCATGGCGAGCCAGTGGCTGGGCATCAACTCGCCCTGCCCCACCGGCTGGCCTTTGAGGAGGAAACGATACTGGTTCGGTTCAAGCTGAAGATTGTCGCGGAGACGAATTGGCGGGATGATCACGCCCATCTCGGAGGCGAAGGACTTGCGAACTCCCGTGACGCGCTCGAGCAAATCACCGCCCTTGTTGCGATCCGCCAGGCCGACGAGGCCGTAACCGAGTTCGATCTGCAATGCATCGACGTTGAGGAGCAATTCGAGCTTGTCTCCCGCACCTGCGGCTTCGGGCTTGGCGGCCTGCCCGGCTGCCGGAGCATCAGCTGCGGACACAGCCTCGGGCTTCTGCATGTCTGCAACAACAGCGGCTATGGATTTCTCATCCTTGAGCGCGTAGGCCAGAAAGCCTGTGATGCTCGCCAACACGACAAACGGAAACATCGGCAGTCCGGGGATAATCGCGAACACGAGGAGCATGATCGTGAGGATCAACATCGCGCGAGGAAAGAGCAGGAGTTGCTTGCTCAGCTCCGTGCCAAGCGCGTCCTTGGTCGCCGCGCGGGTGACAAGAATGCCCGCTGCAGTGGAGGTGATGAGCGCCGGGATCTGCGAGACGAGGCCATCGCCGATGGACAGTAGCGTAAACCGTTGTAGGGATTCCGGCACGCTCATGCCCATCTGCATGATGCCGATGGCGAAGCCGCCGATGATGTTGATGAGTGTGACGAGCACCGAGGCGACAGCATCGCCACGCACGAACTTGCTCGCGCCGTCCATCGCGCCGTAGAAATCCGATTCCTGCTCCACCTTGCGGCGGCGTTCGCGGGCCTGGACTTCGTTGATGACGCCCGCGTTGAGCTCGGCGTCGATGGCCATCTGTTTGCCGGGCATGGCGTCCAAGGTGAAGCGCGCCGCGACTTCGGCGATACGGCCGGCGCCCTTGGTGATGACGATGAAGTTGATGACGACAAGGATGAAGAAGACGACAAGGCCGACGACGTAATTCCCGCGCACGACGAAGTTGCCGAAGGTCTCGATGATGTGACCCGCATAGCCATCGAGCAGAATCAAGCGCGTCGAGGCGATGTTCAGCGAGAGTCGAAACAGCGTGATGAAGAGCAGGAGCGTGGGAAACGAGCTGAAATCAGCCGGTTCCTTCACATAAAGAATGACAAGGAGAATGAGCAGCGAGAGGGCGATGCTCATGGAAAGGAAACCATCGAGCAGGAACGGCGACACCGGCAGGATCATCAACAGGATGGTCCCGAGAAGGCCGAACGTCAGGAACAAGTCGCCGTTGCGGAGGATCCGGGCGAGTGGGGACGTGGGCTTGGGGGTGGCCATGAAGTTGGTGAAGCTAAATGGCCAAAAAAATGAAGGGTTGAAGAGTTAAAAAATTGAATTGGTGAATCGGTGAATGAGGAAGCACCGATGGCACGTGGGCACCACAAGAATGGCAATGCTGCGAAGCTTCAAACAATGAAGCGCAGCTTTGTTCCCGACCCGATTCACCATTTAACTCTTTAACCATTTAACCCATTCACACTTGTTCCTGCTCATTCCCCAGTCTTTCGACTGATGTGAGAAATGACGCACGGTTGCCGGTTCATCCCGGCAAATTCTGCTCACGATAGTAGCGGTAGGCGTTCGTCCGATAGACGTAGGCCAGTATTTCCGCGACGGCGACATAGAGCTGAGCAGGAATTTCGCCACCCACCTTGCCGTATTTGAACATCATGCGCGCCAAGGGCTTGTTTTCGATGATGGGAATCTGGTGTTGCTTCGCAATTTCGCGGATGCGCAGCGCGTTCAGACGGGCACCTTTGGCCACAATTCGTGGCGCGCCCATGTTCTTGCGATCGTATTTCAGCGCGACAGCCAGGTGAGTCGGGTTCGTGATGATCACATCCGCCTTCGGAACATCGGCGAGCATCTTGCGCTGGCTGAGTGTCCGGCGACGGGTCTTCATCCGCGCCTTCATCTTGGGGTCACCATCCTGGTTCTTTGTCTCGTCCTTTACCTCCTCCTTGGTCATCATCATGTCCTGGCTGGTGCGCCAGAGCTGGTAGGCGTAATCAATCACAGCGAGCACCACCAGGGCGAAACCGATGCGCATGACGATCTTAAAGGAGGCCTCCGCGAGAAACACACCAATCCGCGATACGTCCACCGTGCTGTAGAAGATTGGATCGCGCAGAATCATCGCGATGACGTTGTAGGAGAGCGCGACGATGATGCCGAGCTTCACGATGGCGATGCCCGTCATGACCGCTGAGCGGGAGGAGAACAGACGTTTGAATCCGTTCACAGGGCTAAGGCGATCCCATTGCGGATCCAAGGCATCGGGAGAGAGACGAAAGTGGCTTTGCGCGCCGGCTGCGAGCAATCCGCCGACCGCTGTCGCGGCGAGAACAGGCCAGACGCACGTGCCCATCACCATGAATTGCTCGATGAAGAAACGCTGCATCGCGTCGTGAGTGACCGTCGTCTCATGAATGTGCGAAAGGGTGGAATACATGAGCAGACTCAGGTGCTTCCAGATGTCCACCCCGGTGAAGAGCAGCGCCACCAATCCGCCGAACAGAACAAAAACTGTCTGCACCTCAGAGCTTCGTGCGAACTGGCCCTTCTTCCATGCCTCCTCCAGCTTCCGTGGCGTTGCCTGCTCTGACTTTTCGCCTACTTGCTCATCCATGAGTCGGTTTCGAGTTTGGTGTTTCGAGTTTCATGTTTCGCAGTCCAGCCAGCGGTGCAGTTCGGCGGCACGAGAATTCGCACTTCGATATTTGCAATTCGCAACTCACTTCATTCCCGCCAGAAAAGCCACACGCAGCACGTCCTCGGGCAGACGATGCAGGAAATTGGCGATGTGTTGACCCAGGAGCTGGCAGGTGAGGCCAAACGCGATCATGCCCCCGAGAAGCTTCACCGCGAAGCTCTCCGTAAAAACATTCATCTGCGGCACGGCACGGCCAATCACTGCGAACACCAGCGTGATGATGAACGCCACAGCCAGCGCAGGGGCCGCCATTTGCAATGCGAACACAAAGAGATGGCTGGTGCGACCCACCACATCCAGCAGGAGCGATTCGTGTAAATGTCCCCCGCCGACTGGCAGGAAAATGTAACTCCGCTGGAAGGCGAGCAGCAGATCATGATGAAGATTGAGCGTAAGAAACAGCATGGCGGCCATGTATTGCAGGATAATGCCAATCTCCGATGTCGGAGATGTGCTCAAAGGATTGATGCCGGCAGGAACCATCAAGCCGATCTCGGTGGCGATCAGACCCCCTGCGATTTCCAATCCGTAAAAAATCATCCGGCTGACAAAACCGAGCAACAGTCCGACGCCGGTTTCCACCACCATCAACCCTGTCACGGTCCAAAAATCCGCGTGAGCCAGCGAGGTCACGGGAACCAGCGGAGCGACAAGAAACGAAAGCAGTGCTCCAAGGGCGACGCGAGATTGCACTGGAATATTCGTCGCCGAGAAGACGGGGAAAATCGACAGCAATGCCGTCGCGCGCAAGAAGACCAGAAGCCAGTTCAGCAAATCAGGCATGGGGGGAGTTGCGTAATGTGTAGTGCGTATTCCGTAGTGTGAATGGGGCGAGGTGAGCTCGCTTCATTCGCCACTCGCATTTCGCCATTCGACATTTACGAAGTCATCTGAGGCATCTTCTCGATCAAGGCGGTTGTGAATTCGATGAGTGAACGCAGGATCCATGGGAGCAAGAGCACAATCACGCCCACGATGGCCAGTGCCTTGGGCACGAATGTCAGTGTCTGTTCGTGGATGGTGGTGACCGCCTGAAACAAGCTGATGAAAAGACCGACGATCATCCCGGTCAGCAATATGGGCGCAGCCAGAAAGACAGCCTGGAACATCATTCCTTTGACCAGTTCGATGGCGAATTCAGAATTCATGTGGATGTGATTACAACGGAGTTGTTCATGACGTAGTTTGCATAGCCATTTGCGGGCCAAGAGAGAATCCCCCGAACTTTGTGCGCACCTTGCGCCCTTGAACCGGAGTGCGCCCGTCCTCGGGCGCAGAAACGTTCGACGTTCTGATGGTTTAGCATTGTCTGATCCTTCGGCAGTTCGGAAGTTTCTGCGCCCGGGACGGGCGCACTCCGCGTTTCTCGGGCTGAGACTGGAAAGTCTGCGCTACGGACCGACGACGACGTTATCGTTCAGGCAGCTTTCTTCTTGGAAGCTTTCGTTGCCTTTTCGACGAGGCGCGGGTTCTTGATCAATATCATCACATCAATCGGCCCGGCTGGGCCGCGAAAAACTCCACAAGATTCCGTCGCCTTCAAACCAATGGCGCAGAGGTAGGAAATGAATTCATCTCCCGGCACCGGAACTGTGCCAGTGGTCAGATAGGGCAGGCCTAGCCGTTCTCCGAGTTTTTTTACCAGCTTGCTGTCACGGGCAATCGAGGCATCGACGTAGGGATTGTGCCAGCCCCATTCCCACGAATGCCCCGACTCCGAATAGCTGCCGAGTATCTGGCCGTCCGCCTGGAACTCCTTTCCAGCCTCGAACTCCAGCCGAAAGGTTCCGGAAACCTGATCGAAACCCCACTGTTTGAAGGAATCGAACCTCCAGTCACTGTCAAGAGCGGCCTGTTTGGATTCAAATTCCGCAGTCGCCTCGGCCAGAAACTTGTCAGCTTCCGGCGAGAGCGGGGCGTCACCTTCGAAGGAAGGTCTGGTCGATTTTGTTGTGACACGTTTTGCCATAAAATTTATCTCAATCCTTCCTGGTTGGAATCCTCATCCTCCAAAGCTGAGCACGATCGACCGAACGACGAGGTTCCAACCGTCCACCAGCACGAAGAGAAGAATCTTCAACGGCAGCGAGACGGTGACAGGGGGCATCATCATCATACCCATGCTCATCAACACGGTGGCAACCACGAGATCAATAAGGATGAACGGCATGAAGAGCAGGAAGCCCATCTGAAACGCCGTACGCAACTCGCTGATGATGAACCCGGGAATGACGACCTTGAGTGGCAGCTTCTCCGGTGGCGTCGGACCCAGCTTGGCCAGGGAGACGAACAGCTCAACATCCTTGGGCCGCACCTGGCGAAGCATAAATGCCCGGACGGGTACAGTGGCGAGTTCCAATGCTTCGCCGCTCGTAATGGCTTTTGCGCGGTAAGGCGTGAGGGCTTCGGCTTCGATTCGCTCCCACGTGGGCGCCATGATGAAAAGCGTGAGAAAGAGCGAGAGGCCGATGACAACCTGGTTTGATGGCGTGCTCTGAAGCGACAGCGCCGTGCGCACAAACGAAAGCACGATGGCGATGCGCATGAAGCAGGTCATCAGCAGGATGATCGACGGTGCCAGTGTGAGCACCGTGATGGTGAAGAGGATCTTGAGAGTGACGTCCACGTCCGGCGCGCCGTCGGTCCCGCTGATGCCATTGAGCCCGATGTTCAGGTTGATGGGCACTGGTGCGGCAGGATTCGTTTGCGCGTGGAGACAGGTCGGGAAGAGAAAGACGAGCAGCAGCAACAAGAGCGGCAGCAGGCGGATCAAACGCAGAGTTCTGAAATGGAGTCCGCCCTCACCCCGGCCCTCTCCCCCAGGAGAGGGAGCGCGACAATGGCTACCTTCGGGTTCAAGTCTTTCACCGCGTTCGATACCACTAGTGACGCGGACAAAGTCGTGATTGTACTGATCGCTTCCCCCGCGCTCCCTCTCCTGGGGGCTTATCATTGCGCACATTATTTCATCCGTTTCTGGCCGTGACACAGTCGCCACATTGCCGTGAGATCGTTGAGCCGATGCAGGCC
>Ga0163150_10009332_pt1 | contig 10888 bp, 11 predicted proteins | sample OliLakLV19P2IB_FD_148628 | JGI IMG/M metagenome (GOLD analysis project Ga0163150, IMG submission 148628) | Freshwater microbial mat bacterial communities from Lake Vanda, McMurdo Dry Valleys, Antarctica - Oligotrophic Lake LV.19.P2.IB | ecosystem: Environmental > Aquatic > Freshwater > Lake >...
GGTTATATGAGATAAGAGTTCAGCACAGCAATGATGAGATCAGGATCTTTTGTTTTTTTGACAAAGGTAAATTGGTTGTTCTGGCAAACGGATTTTGTAAGAAGAGCCAGAAGACGCCAAAGAAGGAAATTGAAAAAGCATTAAAAATTATAAGGGAATATGAAAACGAAAAAAAGTAATATAAAGACTTTAGCAAAGTTCAAGGATGAGCACTTCGGAAAGCGAGGAACACCTAAGCGTGAGAAACTCGAAGCAGGATACGAAACCTTTAAACTTGGTGCTATGATACAAGAAGCCAGACATGAAAAGGGTATGACACAGGAAGAGCTAGCGGAGAAATGTGGTACAACCAAGTCATATATTTCCAAGCTCGAAAACGATGTTAAGGAAGTTCGAATCTCAACCCTGCAGAAAATAGTTTATGATGGTTTGGATAGCGAATTGCAACTCAATATCAAATTACGACAACAGTCAAAATAGGCAACATGCATATAGCATCGGCTTCACACCATGGCGGATATGCCTAACCTAAATGATTTGTACGTTGAACCAGATTTCGGTATCTTGAAGATAAAAACAAGGAACGCCACATCGTGAAGCCCTGAGCGCCCAATGCAGCCAAGACTAAAATGTAACCTAAAATAAAAATGAAAGAATTACTACTCCTCCTTATTTTGACTTTGAACAATTTACTTTTAACTGTAAACGGTAAAGCACAAAACAATACGATTGATAGCCTTCAAGCTGTTTTAAAAACACAACAGGAGGATACAAATAAGGTGAATACCTTGAATGAGTTGAGTTGGGAACTGAAAAATGTAGGCAATTTTACGGTAGCATTAAAATTTGCAAATGAGGGCATGTTGATGGCCAAACAAATAGGTTATAAAAAAGGAATGGCGACTTCTTATAGCAGGCAGGGACAAGTGTATCAATACCAAGGTAACTATCCCGAAGCATTAAAAAATCATTTTGCTGCTTTAAAAATAAAAGAAGAATTGGGTAATAAACAAGAAATTGCAAATTCTTATATTAATATTGGAAATATTTATTATAGCCAAAGCAATTACCCGGAAGCCTTAAATAATTATGTTACCTCATTAAAAATCAATGAAGAATTGGGTAATAAGGCTGGCATTGCCTATTCGTATAGCGGCATGGGGGTGGTTTATACAGACCAAGGCATTTATCCGGAAGCCCTGAAAAGCTATTTAGCATCATTAAAAATAAATGAAGAATTAGGTAATAAAACTGGAATGGCTGGCGCTTACAATAATATTGGGAATGTTTATAGTAACCAGGGCAATTATCCGGAAGCCCTAAAAAATTATTTCACCTCTTTAAACGTAAATGAAGAGTTGAGTAATAATGCGGGAATGGCGGAAGCCTATAATAATATCGGAATTGTTTATTTTGACCAGGGCAATTATCCAGAAGCCCTGAAAAATTATTTTGCATCATTAAAAATAAAGGCCGAATTGGGTAATAAAGCTGGAATGTCTAGTTCTTATAATAATATTGGAAATGTGTATGGCAAGCAGGGCAATTATCCTGATGCCTTGAGCAATTATCTTACGGCCCTAAAAATAAATGAAGAAATAGGTAATAAAGCTGGCCTTACAAATGCGTATGGTAATATTGGAATTGTGAATTTGCAACTTAAAAAATATGATGAGGCATATGCCTACTTAAATAAAGCACTCCAGCTTTCAAAAGAAATAGGAGCAAAGGAATATATAAGAGATGTTTTTCAGGGATTGGCTACGTTAGACAGTGAAACCAACAACTGGCGTAGTGCATATCAAAATCATAAAATGTATATCCTTTACAGAGATAGTTTAGTCAATGAAGATAATACCAAAAAAACAGTACAGACACAAATGAATTATGAGTTTGATAAAAAAGAACAAGCCACTAAATTAGTCCAGGAAAAAAAGGATGCAGTCGCAAAACAAAAAATGCAAAAACAAGCATTGATTAGAAACGGCTTTGTTGGCGGATTTGCCATAGTGTTGTTATTTTCAATAGTAGTTATTAAGCAGCGAAATAAAGTAAAACTAGAAAAAGCCCGCAGTGAAGAATTACTGTTAAATATTCTCCCAGCTGAAGTTGCCGAAGAACTAAAAATAAAAGGAAGTGCCGAAGCGAAATTAATGAATGAAGTAACCGTTTTATTTACTGATTTTAAAGGCTTTTCAGAATACGCAGAAAAGCTTACACCGCAAAATTTGGTAAAGGATATTCATGAATGTTTTTCTGCATTTGATACCATTATGGAAAAGCACGGTATGGAAAAAATTAAAACCATTGGTGATGCGTATATGGCAGCTGGTGGACTACCATCACCGAACCTTACCCATGCCACTGATGCTGTAAATGCAGCTTTAGAAATTGTAAATTTTATAGACGAAAGAAGAACAATCAAAAAGACAGCAGGGTTGCCTTTTGTTGAAATACGAATTGGAATTCACACAGGCCAGGTTGTAGCAGGTATTGTAGGTATAAAAAAATATTCGTATGATATTTGGGGAGATACGGTTAATATAGCATCGCGCATGGAAAACAGCGGTGAGGCTGGCAAAATAAACATCAGCGAAAGTACATATGAGTTAGTAAAAACAAAATTCAGGTGCGAGCACAGAGGCAAAATAATCGCTAAAAATAAGGGGGAGATTGATATGTATTTTGTGGAAGGTGGGCATCGTGAAATAAGCACTGGGCATAACAGCGGCTAGACGTTATGAGATCAGACTGCAGAAATGAACTGTAGTAATTCTTATAATACATAGGTGCGTGATTGAACTGAAGTACTCCGAAATCTCCCACTACGCAAAGCATGTGAACGTTGGTCATTCGCCACAGTTTATTCTTACGCCATAATGCCACAATTTGCAGGTGCAAAGACGAAATCATGGAAGGAACCATTCAGATCCACATAGAAGGAATAATAAGAGCGATCTTGAAGCAGGCGAAGATTACGGCTGAAGAATTCCTTGATAATACCTGAAACGACCGATGGCATCGGCACCACACCATGGTGGACATTCCTAACTCAATTGCATTGCTTCTTAAACCAGATTTCACTATCTTGAAGTTGAAATCCAGAAACCCCACTGCGCAAAACCTGGATCGTTATACCATACCCACTATAAAATTTTCTCTCCTCCTGTTGATTTGTCTTCTCGCATTTCAGCCAACCGTCTTTTCTCAAAAGCAGCATTTCATCGATTCATTACTGATTCATCTTCGCCGATTGAACGATGAAAGGAAAGCTACAGGCACTTTTTAAGGGAATGCCAAAACTGCTGTATCACTTTTTCAAATTTATGGGGAAGTTTAATAGAAAATGGCGACTCATGCTACAAACGTATGATTATACCCAGGAAGTTGTGAGCCAGATATTTTTCCATGACCGCGTTAAGTATAGAGAATACTGCAAACATATTTTTAACGAATGGAATGAAGAAGTAAAAAGAACCGTCCTGTCCGATCGTCTGCTTGTTTTTGAAGTGAGCGTGGGGTGGTAGCCCTTGTGCAAGTTTCTGGGAGTGCCTGTTCCGGATATGCCTTTTCCAAAATCGAATGATATCGGCAACTTCCAGAAAAACATTCGAAAGAAAATATAAGATAACTTATCTAAGGAATACATACCCAATTGAATTACACTAAGTGCGTGCGGATGCTATGTAGGAAGGCATCAGAACGGTGAAATCCAGACCATGGCTTTTTGATTGCAATTCTTGAACATCGTTTATGAAAGATACTAAGCTTTCGAAAGATATGGATGAGTTGTTTTACGAGTATTCAATCAAAGTCAAGGAATTCTCAATAGAGAAGTGCCACTTTACGCAATTCAGTGCGCGTAGAAGTGTATAGTACGTTTATGTCTGCAAAAGCGTATGACGCAACACCTGATGTTGTGGTCATATAGCATCCGGGGCAACGCCGGCAGGCTAGTCCCGCTTTTTTGTGGGAAATATATCACAGGCATTTGTGCGGAACAATAGAAGTCGATACTGCACTATTAACAAAGATGGGAAGCAATCATGTAAGAGAAGGGACTAAATGGTGAACAAGGAAAATTATAAGAATTTCTCGATCAGCAAATTGATGACTTCTACCAGGATCAGGATGATGATCACCCATTCCAGCCATACACTATTTCGATATTGCAAAAGGTCTTTGAAGAGTTCAAGGTTTTCTTTCACGATCTGTAATCCTTCCTGGATGGTACGGAAACGGGATTGCAGGTCGAAGGTTTTCTTTAGGCCGATATCGAGTTTATTAAGGTTTTCATCTTCCCACGTCTCTTCCGGGGAATCAAAGATGTACAGGTGCTGGGCGATTTTATTCTTCAGGTTGAGGGTGCGACCAATATATTTTTTAAGTTCAACACCGCCCATATCAATTTTACCCCTCAGTTCCAATACCTGCGTGTGGTAATTGGTTTCTTCCAGCAGGAGACTGGTTTGCTGGTTGTAATGATCCAGCGCCACACTTTGCGAAGCATTGAGCATGATCAGCCGGATCTCTTCGATCCCCGATGCAGGGATTTCTATTTTATTGTACCCATAGTTGATCGCCCGGGCCTCCGTCTCTATATCAAATTCATCGCTCAGGTGCTGTGTAAAATAATTTTTGCAATACGGGTGTAACCGCTCCAGGAAAGAGGCTATTTCCGTTTCTGTATATCCAAGGAAACATACCAGGCCATGTTTAAATACATACAGATACTTATTCTCACTGATATGATAAAACAACTCATCGGTATCAGCATGGTGCATCACGGCGGGAAAGCCGGACCTGAACTGCTTGACATCGATACTGTCCGCGACCTGAAAGGAAGTAACTTTTAAAATCATATTTCGGGCGCATTTCTTAAAATGCTTTATGCAAAGGTAGTCTATTCGATTAGCCCGTAGTAACATCTTTTCCATTTAGAACTCAGGCATGTCAACGCATACTACTCCAAAAATAAATTTTATACCTCATCGATACGAGCTATTTCCGCTGAAGATCACAATTTTGGATATAATGTTACCTATCTTGTAGCTTTCCCCATACATGAAAACTTTCCACAAACGTTACAAGCCATTTTAGAAAGACCTGTAATGACACTTAAAGCCACAATTATAGGTGGTGGCATAGCAGGGCTGACAACTGCTATTGCACGTAACAAAATTGGTATTAAGCCGACCATATTTGAGAGGGCACAGACCATTAAAGCAATTGGGGCAGGACTTGTTTTGGCTGCAAATGCAATTAAAGCATTTCAAAAGGTAGACATTGCAGACGAAGTAATTCAATGCGGACGACTTATGCTGTCATTTACCCTCTACGATCAATCGGAAAATCCTATAACTAAAACAGACAGCAAAGCAATGGGCGAAAAATACGAGTGGATAATTTTACGATTCACTGAGCAGCATTACATAAACTATTACTTTCAAAAATTAGTAGCGACCTTATTCATACAAACAAATGTGTTGTTGATATTGAACAAACAAATAGTTCAGTACTAATCAAATTTCAACACGGTAGTTTTCACGAAACGAATTATTTAATTATTGCAGACGGCATCCATTCGCGTATTCGGCAGAAATTATTGCCCAACACAGAACCAAGGTATGCTGGCTTCACTTGCTGGAGAGCCGTTAATGACAACATCCATTTAAACCTCACCGAGACATCTGAGACTTGGGGAACAGCAGGCCGTTTGGGAATAGTACCCTTGGCTGACCATAAAATGTATTGGTTTGCGTGTATAAACGCACCGCAAAACGATACTGAAATGAAACAATATAAAGTGGCTGATTTGCAAAACCATTTCAAAGACTTCCACGAACTTATACCGATAATTTTACGACAATCAAAAGATGAAAACCTCATTTGGAATAACATTATAGACCTGAAACCTATTGGCCGCTATGCGTTTGGCAATATAGTCTTCATTGGCGATGCGGCGCACGCCATGACACCAAATTTGGGACAATGTGCTTGCCAGGCAATTGAAGATGCTATCATTCTTGCTGACGAATTCAAAAACAATGCTGATGCGAAAATTGCATTTATGCAATTCGAACAACGACGAATTAAACGAACGCACTATATCGTAAATATGTCGTGGATAGTTGGTAAAGTCGCACAGGTTGAAAATGGAACAGGGGCATCATTCCGAAATTTTGTATTCAGACGTTTACCTACAAGCTTAAACGAAAGACTACTGAAGAAGCTATATGAAGTAGATTTCTAACGACATGACCGAGAAATACAGCTTAGCGCAACAGCTACAGAAGGAGCTGGCCAGTTCGTAAATCAAGCTTTGTACATCTTATAAACTTTGGTTCGAGCAAACTGTTTAGTGTAATTAGCCAGCATCTCTGATAAGATGTAACTGTTGTAAATACCTAAAAGACAAATCATTATGAAATTCTTAATGTATATGATTCCTATATTTTCTTTAGTTCCCTTACAGGTAATTTTTGATTTCAATACAAAGTCAGACCTTCAGGACTGGGTCATTGTAGATGATGTGGTGATGGGGGGAGAATCATCAGGCACTTTTAAATTGAATGCTGATGGTTTCGGCGTTTTCGAAGGCAGTATTTCATTGGATAACAATGGAGGATTCTCTTCTGTGCGTTATCGATTCGAAAAATTACGTATAAAAGAATACACGAAGGTTATTATTAAACTTCGGGGGGATGGTAAAAATTATCAATTTTGGATAAAATCCAATGTAGGAGATTATTATTCCTACATAGCGCCCTTTTTAACCTCAGGAGAATGGCAAGAAATAGAAATTCCGCTAAAAGATATGTACCCTTCGTTTAGGGGAAGAAGGCTTGACCGACCAAATTTATCTGATGACTATATTGAAGAAATCTGCTTTTTGATAGCAAATAACAAAGAGGAACAATTTAAACTCGTCATAGACAAAGTAGAATTAAAATAGCCTTCGTGACTTAACCATTAGAAACTATTTGCACAGAAAAGTAAACACCAATAAAACAGGCGTTTATGCAAACCGTTTTCGTCTGGTTTATTTTGCCCGCCAACTTTGATTTTTTCATCGTGTTTGCCATGGGGATTCCACGCATAAGATATGGGGGAACTAGAACAGGAGACAGGAACCAGGAGGCAGTATGGGTGTGCAGGGTACGCATTGGCCTATGTGCTGAGCGTGGCCATCAATATGGAGCCATGTTTCGATCTAGGGGAATCTGTAAAGAGCCAATCACCGTTTAACACGAGGTGACCATAAAGGCATTGACTGTGCAATACGGTAAAATCCGCGACCGCTCAGCCATAGGTTTGAATGCCAGTGATATCCGGCTTTCAACACGGATGAGGATCTTACGTGAAGGATTTGGAGGACATTAGGGTTAAGGGCGCCTCTAATACCCGTGTGATAAGCAAAGCGATCATTTGATATTCAGGATGTACAGACTTTTTACTAAAATATATGGCAGCTATTAGAAGCGCCCTTAAGGGTAGACATTAGCGCTTAACCTTGAGCCTCTATAACAGGGACTTCATGCCATAGAGTATACACATAACCTCATTACTTTGTTCCATAAAGCAGATTTCGTTATCTTGAAGAAGAAATCCAGCACTGCCATGGCGTGAAGCCCGTGGTGTTAACAAAGATTTGAAGTAGGAATTGTAACTTTAACAATTATTAAAAATACAATATTAGTATTCTCACTAATTTTATCGACAACTTTAACTTTTGGACAGAATATTCCACAAGAATATTTTAACCTTGTTAGAATAGCCGACTCTCTTTACAACGCAAATGACTTTATAAATTCGGCCAACAAATATTCTGATGCTTTTAAAGCAAATGGTTGGAAGGGTACGATAAACGATCGATATAATGCTGCTTGTTCATGGGCATTAGCTGTAGTTTCAGACAGTTCTTTTTTTCAACTGGATAGAATTGCGTCCAAAGCAAACTATACAAACTATGATCATATATCAACTGATCCAGACTTAAGCTCATTGCACTCCGACAACCGCTGGAAGCCACTACTTGAAAAAATTAAGGAGAACAAAGACATTGCTGAAGCAAATCTGAACAAACCTTTGGTAGCCACGCTTGACAGTATTTATGTTGAAGACCAAAAGTATAGACAACAAATCGATGGAATTGAGAAAAGGTATGGTTGGGAATCAACGGAAATGCAAGACCATTGGAAAATTATAAGTTAAAAGGATTCGATAAATTTAATAAAAGTAAAAGCTATACTTGACCAGCATGGTTGGTTGGGAGCAGACGTTGTTGGCGGACAAGGCAACTCCACTTTATTTCTTGTTATTCAACATGCAGACCAAGCGACACAAGAAAAATATTTGCCAATGATGAGGGAAGCGGTCAAAAATGGCAAGGCACAAGGAAGTAGTTTGGCTTTACTTGAAGACCGTGTTGCATTAGGACAAGGTAAAAGGCAAATTTACGGCAGTCAAATTGGACGAGACCCTGAAACTCAAATCTATTTCATTTCGCCTTTAGAAGACCCTGACAATGTAGACAAAAGAAGAGCAGAAGTTGGGCTTCAATCATTAGCAGACTATGCAAGTCGTTGGCAAATAACGTGGGATGTTGAACAATATAAAAAGGACTTACCACAACTTGAAGAAAAAGTAAAACGGAAATAAAAAACATCTACTACCAGTGGCCATTGACCGCATGATTTCAAAGGAGAGGAGAATGGCGAGGCTACGCAGTTAATTGAAATGAGTATGCCGAGATGTCTTGCCAACGGTACCGCTATTCTTGGCAACACACCTGATGCGTATAATCAAATTTGGAATCTTCCTGTCGATATGCATGCGCTCACTGGCAGAGAATGGGTTAAATTATTCGCTGAAGTAATGAAAGCATCGGACAAGGTCATGGTATTGCCAATATGGGGACTTAGACTATTGGATATTTATTCCAATAATGAGAGAAATGCCTGAAATGATGTATCAGTTTGATAGAGCTTATAATTTTGATTGTTCTAAATTTTTGAATAGGTTTAAATTTAATCCTACAAGTAATTTGGAGGCTGTCAAGTTCACTATTGAATCATTGCGAAAGAATGCCAGCCACTAGCAGCACCTAGCCAGATGGAGCGATTTCGTTTTCCAAACACAGTTTTGTAGTTAATGAAAGTTCAGTTTTGCATCCACCTCATGCGGATTGTGGTAAAAGTCCCGCCTTTCGAGGAGCTGCAAAACATCAGGGGTAAGTTTAAAAGACGACATAGCGAACAGGCAGGAGATAAACACCAAATTTTTGCTTTGACAGTTATGGGCAAATTATTTATAGTTTTGTAAGCAAAAAAGTGGAGACCAGCACCCACTTTAAAAAACGGGGCGACACCGAAAGGCCAAACGAGTAGGGAAAAATTATGAAAAGCAAAAATTATGCAAACCATTATTCCACAATTTGACCCTGTCAAATACAAAAACACAACCCGAGACCAATGGCAAGCTGCAGCTGAATCTTGGTATCGCTGGAGTCCCACACTCAAACAATGGCTTGGTCAGGCGACAGAGAAAATGTTAGAGATGGCAAGTATTTCTGTTGGACATCGTGTGCTTGATGTGGCTGCCGGTGCAGGTGAGCAATCTATCTCGGTTGCAAAAATAATTGGCACTTCGGGTTATGTTTTGGCTACTGACATCTCATCCAATATTCTTGAATTTGCACAAGAAATGGCTAAGCAGGCAGGACTGAATAATATTGAAACGCAAGTAATGGATGGAGAAAATCTTACGCTTCCGGATGCTACATTTGATGCGGTTATTTCAAGAGTAGGGCTTATTTATTTTCCTGACCAGCAACGAGCTTTAACAGAAATGTTGCGCGTACTCAAGCCAGGTGGAAAAGTTGCTGCCATAGTGTATTCAACTCCGGATAAAAATAAATTCTTTTCTGTTCCTGTTTCCATTATTCGCAATCGTGCAAAACTTCCTCCGCCATTGCCGGGACAGCCCGGGCCTTTCAGTTTAGGTGCAGAAGGTGTTATTGAGAAATCATTTACACAGGCGGGCTTCCTTAATGTAAAATCAGTGCTTGTTGACTCTCCTTTGCTGCTTCCATCGGCACAAGAATGTGTCCGGTTTGAAAAAGAATCATTTGGCGCTTTGCATCAAATGATGAGTACTTTATCGGACAGTGAAAAGGATTCAGTTTGGAAGGAGATTGAAGATGAGCTAAAGAAGTTTGAAACCGAAAACGGCTTTATTGGACCCTGTGAAATGGTCGTAGCTGTTGGAGAAAAGCCATAAAAGCTTTACAAACGAGTATATCAGCCTCTCTCCTGATGGCACTACCGCATGGGTGACGTTACAGGAAAACAATGCGATTGCGGTAGAGCAATGCTTGCAATAGCAAAGATTTGAGCTATACAAACGACTTCGCCTTGTTGTTAAAGATCCTCGATACGTTGTTGGCATGCATCCACCTCATGGACTGCGATGCCATCTGGCGCTTCGTTTTTTTCCAGACGGCTTGCCTTGTGATCATGTTGACCACTCGGATTACAGGAGGATTTTTTCTTCTTTCGTTTTACCACACGACAGCTGCCTAAAATGGCTAATTGGGGGATGATGGCTGTTGTCACTGTTTCGTCCGGATTTAGAGAAGGCAAGCTCAATTTCCTGCTAGGTGCGCTTATACTCCTGAGGAGATACGTTCAAGGAGTTCAGCAATCTGCTTTTGCAGGGCGATGATCAATTCCTTATCGGACACTAATACAGAGCCTTAGATATCCAAAATATAATGATTATTTATAATGTGTACAAGGGATTTGTATTTCCCTATATATAGGGTGAATAGTTGCTTTATTTTAATTTTTACAAAACGAAAACTTTTCATTCCAATCCTTGTTTAACC
>Ga0163150_10009333_pt1 | contig 10887 bp, 14 predicted proteins | sample OliLakLV19P2IB_FD_148628 | JGI IMG/M metagenome (GOLD analysis project Ga0163150, IMG submission 148628) | Freshwater microbial mat bacterial communities from Lake Vanda, McMurdo Dry Valleys, Antarctica - Oligotrophic Lake LV.19.P2.IB | ecosystem: Environmental > Aquatic > Freshwater > Lake >...
GAATAGATGTCGTGCGCTTCGGTAAGTGCTGACCGGGTTTTCTCCTGATTGTGAGTTGCCAAGTGCATGCGGTCGATCCCCCATAAAAGGCGCGCGACGTCCGGCAGGTAGGTGTCGGGATTGGAGGCGGCCAGCTTGCGGTAAGTCGCCAGCGCTTCCTCGTACGCCTTTCGCCCCTCCTCCATTCGGTTCTGGTCCGATCCTGACGCGGTCGCCATGTTGCCGGTATGGAAATTCGAGAGAGAAGGTGTCATCGTCGCGGGACAGCGTAGGACTAGCATAGCTACGCCCGGCACCGTGACACTGACATGTGCAATGGGATCGCATGCAGGGCGATTCCGGACGATCTTCCCCCGCATTACCGCCGCAGCATGGAGGCATGAGGCGCAGCCCAACATTGCGAAGAACAGCCTCATCGGCGCCCGCGCCTTTTCAACTTCAGCCGAATTTCGTTCGAGTTCGGCACGACATGGTGCGCCTGACTGACAAAGCCCTCGGCCCGGACGTCAAGAGTCATCTCTTCCTTCACAAGCTCTCCGGGGATCGATAGCTTGAACCTGCCAGACTCGTCCGTCTTGGTCGTCTGTCCGGCTACCTGTACAGCGGCAGCAGAGACGGGGTCGCCGGCCTCGTCGACTAGTACACCGCTTAGCAGCACTTCCTGCTTTCTGACGGGGACATAGAGACTCTCGCCGGTCAAGCGAAGCGTTGTTCCATTGGTTCGCGCAAAGCCATCGGCGATAACCGACACAGGGACGTCTTTGCCGCGATAGTCAGGCGGTATGCTTGCAAAAAAGACATTTCCCTTCTCTCCGATCTGTTCCATGCGCCGGTCGGGGCCGAGGTCGATCGCTACCTTGCCTTGATTACGAAGGATGAGGTCCTGGGGTCCGCCAGGGCCATGCACAAAGACATTGAGCCCAAACGGTCTTTGGCCGGGCGAAAAGTACATGCCAGCGCCGACTACGAGGAAGAAGACAACGGGTGGTCCGCTGAGCTCCAAGGTGCCCCATGAATTCTGGCCGCGATACTTGGCAATTGAGCGCATTCCGGCGAATAGAGCCCCGGCCGCGCCCAAGCCGAGCGCAACCAGAACCACATAGTAAATTTGATTGACTAGCTCGAAGCCAACGATTTTCTCGCCGAAGGCGATGATCATCAAAGCGCTAAGCAAGGCAAGGACAAACCAGACGAACGGCAGCCCGGGGCTGGCAGGGACGCTCATTTCAGCTTGAGTTGGCGGCGGTGCAGCGGGTCCGCTCTTGAATGTGCTCTCCGTGGGCGGCTTCTTTGCGGGCGAGCCCGATTTGCGCGCGCCTGGAAATTCCTTCTTGCTGGCCGGGTTCGTCTTTCCGCCGGGAAAAGAGACATGTTTCGGCTTGGGACGGTCGCCTTGTGCGAGTGACAACAGCCTATCGCGGGCGGCTTCTTCATTAAAATCCACGAGGTCGGCGTAAACAATGGGAGCAAGGATTCCTCGAGGTTGACACGGCTGAACCCTTACTGGAATGAGCGTTCGCTTCGCACCCGTTGGATCCTGAACCAGGGCGGCACTCCATTCGGGTTGCGTGAAAATTGCGTCCAGATAGTTCTGAGACAGGACCGCGATTGTCTTGTCAGCCCGCGATGCCGCGTTGTGTATTTCAAGAACGAAATTGCTGCCAGGCGAAAAATCCCAATGCTGAAAGAAAGTGGTGTAGCCAGCTTCTTCGAGTTCGTAGGCAATCCACTCGGCCCATGCGCGATCGGCGGAATTGAAGGAGATAAAAAAGTCCCGACGGCCCAGAGTGGCGCTCGACATATCTATGTCAGTTTAGCGGACCGTAAACAAGTTGGAGGGAAGGCCGTGAAGCACCAGAACGATGCACTTGATAGTCGATGTGCAGAGTGCAGCTCACACGACCGGACGAACAAGGAGCCAACGCAGCGGTGACTGGGTGACTCCGTATTTGGCGATTGATGGAGCTGTTTCGGACCGATGGGGGTGGATCATGGCCCAGGCACAAGGCAAGGTATGACCCTGCCCGTTGTGGATGGCCCTGATCGCTGCTACCGCTCTCCACCACAACCTCACCGCCGTTACCCGCAAAGTCAGCGACTTTTCCGTGGCTGGCCTCAGCGTCATCAAACCTTGGGAGGTCTGATGAATTCACGGCAAGCAATCTCTCAAGAAAGTTAGCTCCAAAACGTTCACCCAGTGAATTGAGAGCGGAGTACAACTTTTCAGGAGGCGGCCATGGCAATTACGCGGAGCGATATAAGCTTGGTTCGAACGTCGTGCTTCTGGATCCAGATCTGTCTGTCGCATTCCCTAATTCAAAATCGGTGAATGACGCCTTGCGTGCTCTTCTGACGATCGCGAATAGAGCGGAGACTCACCAAGGTCGGTGAGCCGGCCCGATAGCGACTCGTGCGAGGCGGATTGAGTTCACCTCGCGCTTCAGTGTCCATGCGTCGAACTCGCCGACAATCGCAAACTCCCAACGGAGTGTGTATTCAAAGACCGAATCGATTGAGCTGCCCATCAGCAGCCCGCACTTCCGCGGATAGCCGACTAACTAACCGTCAACTGACTGCGTTTGCGGACCGCAAGCGCGTGTGTCGTTACTGATCGGCGACCGACAGCAATTGAAGGTTGCCTACGCTATTGTAGTCGCTGGCATTGTTCGTGATGAGAGGAACCTGATAATAGAGCGCACTGGCGGCAATCCAGGCGTCTGCTGTTTGGATCGGACGGCCCTTGCGCCGGGCCTCCCAGGAAACTTGCGCCCATTTGGTGCACACTTCACGGCTAGCAGGCAGCACGACGTACTTGGTCAGGTGTTGTGCCAATTCCGCAATCCGAAACGCGCCCCCAACCACGCTCCAGCGGCCACCGCTCCAGTTCCGCGAGAGTCATAAAAGAAATGGCAAGGAGGCGACCACTGATATGGGGACGATACCGCTCGGCCCGTGAGTCGCCTTTAAACAGCATCGACACGACATCCGTGTCGACGATCGCGGCGTTCATCGCTGGGATACTGGAGTCGGGCCTTCGCGCCGCCATTCGCGGAGCATCGCGGAGAACTCCTCGTGCGATTCGTCCTCGGCGGAGGGGTGCCCAAGCAGAGAGTCGAACTCCATCACGGGGCGCACGCCTTGGGAGGCGGCCAGTTCTTCGATTACGGGCGCCGGGGGGTTCCCTATCGATTTCTGGATCGTCTCTTTCTCCACTCCTCAAGCTTAGCAACACATCTCAGGACGTAGCGGAAGTCTGGGAAGATCTTTTTCAGTCTCCCAAAATCGCTCCTTTTCCATCGGGAACCCATGCTGTTGTCACACAGGCCTCAAGCGCGTTTGTGGCGAGTAATCCGGCTGCGTCTTCAGCAAGCTGGCCAACAGGGGAACTTCAACGGCTGCATCACGCAAAAGGCACTTGAGTGAAATATTCAGTGTTTACGCTAGCGGCAGCCGTCCCGAGGGTTGCGTCGATGGTTCTTTAACTATTCTTAGCGGGCTCCTTCGGTGCGCTGTCAATGGCCGCCGCTTCTCGTTGGACGCACAAGACATCTCTCCAACTCGGTCTCGCGTTGCAAATCCGGCTTCCACCTTCATAGATTCAGGCCAGTTTCGCACGTCGGCATCAACTCTTACAAACTGACGGCTGAGCCAATCTTTTCGCAAACTCATTTATTCGATTCCTCCAGCAGTAAGCTTTTTTCCATTTCGTTCTTGAAGTCCTTGAACTCTTTTTGTTCAGCAGCCATCCTTGCAACGCTGTATTCAGGAATATTGGGAAGAGATCCGGATCGACGCCATGCCTTCACAGTGCCGTCCTTGTTCTTGGCTGCTGCGGCCGGCCAACGCAAAGAGTTCCGAGTAGCGTTTTGGGGCTATACCGACAAACAGTTCAAATGGAACTTTGTCACCGCATTGTCCCTCTCCATCGACGATAATCGAATCCGAAATGTCCAGAGGTCTACTGTTGACCAGATCGAGTATCCGGATGGCGGTGCGCTCGGATTTCACACAATGGAGGAGATCCGCGAGGAATTCCGGCTGAAGGATTGCGATGCTTATTGATCCGCTTCAGCGAGGATCTCTCGAAACGGTTGGGCGGCAGTTGCGGGCTTGGACTTACCGCTGGCCCCAGCGGAGTGGTGTCATTAGGCGTTGAGCGTTGCGGGGCGACCGTAGCAGGTGCGCGGCTTCGCTCAGACGGGGTCACTGGCTGGGACGGGCGGCACGTCTGTGGCGCTTCGTCGAATGGAGGGCCCCTTTACCGCCGGGCGCGAGCCTGGAGTTTATGCCGCCGTTGCCGAGATCCTTATACCTCGGCGGCGTCGGTTTCCTCACGCGCGAGTAGGGGAGAACATCCGCCAGGAGGCTTGCATCCGGTTCGATGGAGGCTGGTTCGCGAGCTTGGAGGTAGGCGGTCACCAAGCCCGTCATCAGCGGGCGAAAGGCATTTGGAGAACTGAGGAAGAGCGGTTTCAGGCACTCAACGCCCTCCCGGAACGCGGCGGCCGCGCTGGAGCGCCCTTGAGGGCCTGCGACTGGCCGAAGCAGAGTTCAGTTCGGCCACGGAAGCCGATGCCTTGGTTGTCTTTGACTATATTCTCCACGAGGTGACCGACGGCGTGCGATTTACGGGAGGGCAGCTTGTCTGCGCGGCGCGGCCGAGTGTCGAGAAGTGGCTCGCGGAATATGGAATGACGCTCTCCGATCCCCGTCTACCTCGTTCCGCCGAAGGCGAGTCAGGCCATTCGTGGCAACCCACATGAGCGAAACGCCGGCGTACAAGTGCCGACGGCGAGAGGGGGGAACTCGCCCGAAAACGGGGCCGAGGAGACGGTGCTGAGTGGTGTGCGCCGGCTGACGACGTCAAGCGTTATCTCCGGGAACCGGACTTGCAGATCGCGACTGTAGCCATCGACGGCCTTCCATGTAGACGCGGCCAATATCAAGTAGCGACGTGCGATCCGGACTTGAAGGCAGGGTCGGACGTTCTTCTCCAACCCTTGTCCGGTTTATGCTACGTGTATGGTTAACGGAAAGCACTTTCGCATTCTTCGGTCCGGCCGGGGAGCGTGGCGGATGTGTATCAAGCAAAGCATTGCATCAGGTCCAGATTCAATGGAGGGCTGTCCGCGGGATGAGACCGGTCGGCCGCGCGTATACAGTTCGCTCGGTCGAACTGGAGATGTGCATTGCTGAGATCCATCATTCTCAAGAATTTCACGGTGTTTCCGGAAGCCGACCTGCGATTCGGAAAGCACTTGAATGTCATCGTCGGCGAGAACGGCACGGGCAAGACGCACATCCTCAAAGCGGCCTATTCGGGGATCGCGGCCAGCGCGGCAGGGCCAAAAGACAGATCTTCGGAGGCTCCGGACAGGTCTGCCTTTTCCGCGGCAATTGGAGAGAAATTCCTCGGAGTATTCCGCCCCGATTCGCTCGGCAGGTTAGTCCGGCGTGGCCGAGGGCGCAATAAGTGTAAGATCAGTTACAAGTTCGATCAGCCCGAGCTAAACATCGCATTCACAATTTCCACTCTTGCGAAGGTGAAAGTGGACGGGCTGCCAGACGCAAGGGTAAGCAAACGCCCGGTATACCTGCCGACGCGCGAGCTTTTGACAATTGCACCGGGATTCGTTTCGCTTTATGAAACTACCCATTTACCTTTTGAGGAAACCTGGCGTGATACCTGCGTCCTGCTTGAAGCACCTCTCGCACGCGGACCGCGCGAAGGGAGGATCAAGCTGCTGCTGGAACCCCTCGAATCAGCGATGGGCGGAAAGGTTGAGGTCGATGTAGCCGGCCGCTTCTACCTGACCCTCGATTCCGGACGTATGGAGATGCACCTCGTAGCGGAGGGCCTGCGGAAGCTCGCGATGGTTGCTCGATTGATCGCGACTGGATCGCTACTTGACAAAGGCTACCTGTTCTGGGACGAGCCAGAGTCAAACTTGAATCCGCGAATAATCAAGACGGTCGCGAGAACCATCATGCTACTTGCTGGACGCGGGATTCAGGTGTTCATAGGATCACACAGCCTATTCCTCCTGAGGGAGTTGCATATTCTTCAGCAAGAGGCGGGTTCCCGCCTCGACATGCGCTGTTTCGGCCTCACGTTACAGACGGACGGCGCCGTAGGAGTGCTGCAGGGGCGGACCATGGATGAGATCGGCGATATCGCGGTGCTCGACGAAGAGTTGAAGCAGTCGGATCGGTATATCGCCACCGAGATGGGTCTTTCGGAAAAGCCGAAAGAGAACGGGAATTGATCCGCGATGGCTACGTTACGGATCGACACTCTAGACTTTCATTTCCAGCCAGAGATAGACGCCATGAAATACGACGATTCGCGACATTACATTGAGGTGGTGCGGCAGAGGGGAAAGAGAGCGGTAGACGTGGTCGCGGTGGAAATGGGGTCGGATCCTCAACGCGCTTGGAGTATTGAAGTCAAGGACTATAGGGTTATCCAAGGTCAGCCTAGAGACTTTGCTCCCAGTGAAATAGCGGAGGATGTTTTCCGGAAAGTATGCGACACCCGCGAAGGCCTCGCAGACGCGGCGGCCAACGCCGCCGACGCCCAAGAAAGATCCCATGCCTCCCGCTCGCTTTCAGCTCGAAGATGCCAGATTGTCTTTCATCTCGAACCCTATGTGGGTCCAGCATCCAGGCTCTTTCCGCGGGACCCGACGGCCGGGGTATACCAGAAGCTGAAGCAATTGTTCGGCCCGACTGATCCACCACTGCTGGTCCTTAGGATTGAAACTACCCGTAGAGCGAGTGTCCCGTGGACGGCGTCCTGACGCCGAAAGACCCGTTCAATCGATCCTCGAATGAAACTCAAGTTTTCGCAAGTAGCGGGTTAGATCGCGAGCAGGTCTTCAGATCTTCGACCCTTCGTGAGATATCCGAAGCTGACGTGTTAGACCATACTTCAAACTCCCCCGAAACGCGTGCAAGGAACTGTGCGCAGATCAGGTTTCATTCAAGTCGGCTTGGCGTCCGCAACGCTGAGTCGCGCACGTTGACGAATAACGCCCGGTTTCTGAGCGCCGCCGACTCAGGGCGCGATTTGGAAGTCCGTACGTTACCGAAACCACGTCGACAGGACAATCGGGAGCGTCGGGATGTCAGAGGATCTACCGCCGACTCGATCGTCGGCGGATGGCGGTGCTGGGTTCGGATTGCACCCAATGGCGGAGATCCGGGAGGGATTTCGGTTGAAAGACTGCGATGCGCTTAGTGATCCTCGCCACCGGGGATCTCTCGACGCCGTTGGGGGGCCAGTTGCGGGATTGGACTTGCCGCGTTCGGCCCGGCCACGTGTGTCACCAGGCGTTGAGCGTTGCGGGGCGACCGGCGCAGGTGCGCGGCTTCGATCAGTCTGGATTCACTGGCCGGGACGAGCGTCACGTCTCTGGCGCCTCGTCGAACGATGGAAGAAGAGCCTCTCCACCGCCGCCACGGATTCCGATGGGCGACGCCGCGGCGGATCTGAGACCGTGTGCAGCGGTGCATGAGGCTCTATAATCCTTACTGAAGGGGTTGTATGCTGACAGCGGATGACAAGGAAGAAATCAAGCGGTTCGTAGGCGAGGTCATCGCCGGACTTCACCCTTCGTCTCCGATAGAGCACAAGTACTCCCAACAGGTGGAGGATATTGATGCGCTACAGAACATCATCGCCCGGCTTCGGGACCTCGTTCTCAATGAGGGATTCACGGAGTTGACCTTTATCAATCCCGAAACTGGCGAGAGAAGAGTGCTGAACGTCTCCGCGGGATCTGATTCGCTGGTGGAAATTACCGCTCGGGCAATTGAGGTGTTCGGATCACGCGAAAAGGCGATGCGCTGGCTTAGAACACCCGTTCGCGCTTTGGGAAATCAGACGCCGATGTCACTACTGCGTACTCCGGAGGGGCTTGTTCGTGTTCAGGACACTCTGGGCCAGGTGGAACACGGCGTCTGGTAAATGCAGATCTATCGACTCGGAAGCGGTCGTTATCCTGCAAATGACGGATTGGGCGCGAGTCTTTACGGCGGGCGCTGGAATCACAAGGGAACGCCGTTAATTTATGCCGCGGCCAGCCGGGCACTATGTGCTCTGTAGGTCTTGGCCAACGCTGACGAATTGGGCTGGCGACTACGTCATCGCGCCGATTCGAGATACCCGACGGCCTTGACATCACTCGCTGGCCGGTTGAATCGCTTCCGTTGAACTGGGACGCCACCGAGCCGACCACCGGAACGCGAGACATCGGCACGGATTGGGCGAACGGTTTGGCGACCGCGGTCCTTGTCGTTCCGTCCGCAGTTATTGCTCGCGAACAGAACGACCTCCTGAATCCGCAGCACCCGGACTTCGGCCGAATTCGATTTCATACTCAGGAGCCGTTTTATTTCGATGATCGGCTGGGGCGCGTTTTGCTCAAGAAATAGCGAACCAACTGGGGCGTCACTGCATGCACCCCGTAGATGTAGCCGAAGGTCACGTTGACGTATCACGGGCGTTGCCGATATTGGCGCCGTCAGCGACGTGCGCCGCTCTGGAAGTCCGTTACGTTCTCGTTCCGCAGCGACGCCCTGTTCGATTAGTTCGACGGCGAGCCGCGTTTTTCCGGACCCGCCTCCGCCTGTTATCGCTCTGACGGAAACGGGTTGATCGCATCGGAGCCAGTCGCGCAGACTGTTCAACTCGGCGTCACGGCCGATGAACGAGGTGGTCCCTGGTAGGCGATGAGCAGGTCGGAGTTCGCCGCGGACCGAGTGTTTGCGCTGCGATGGGCGTTGCGAGGATGGCGACGTCTTTGATGCCCGCAGCTTGGCTGAGGACGCCGCGGAGACGACGGGGCCACCGGCGAGTGCGGGTAATGCGAGGATCGCGCCGCGGAGTGGGCATCTCTCGGACTTTCGGCGACCGAAGGTGTGGTTGTCGTTGAACAGCTCTGGTGGGAGGGGATCCTGTACCTGTCCGCGGCTTCTTCGAGTATTTCGCGGTGAGCAACGCGGCGACGTCGATTCGACTGTCGAATTCCGCCGCGGGGTTGGCTAGGAATCCGGACCACGAGGGAAGCCCATGGGCATCGACAGGCTGGCGATAGCCTGATTCTAACGAACGATACTGAATTCCCGGCGGGGCGACAGAGCCGGCGGCTGGGTGCGATAATCTTACCGAGGTCTTACCGATGGAGATTACGCGACTTTCGACGAAGGGGCAGATCATCCTGCCGAAGGGTATTCGGGATTCCAGGGACTGGGGACCAGGTACGGAATTCACTGTCGAAGAAACGGGCGACGGGATTCTGCTACGACCGGCGGCGCGCTTTCCCCGTACCGCACTTGACGCGGTGGCCGGGTGTCTGAGGGTAAGCCGCAAGTCGAAATCACTTGCACGGATGAGTGATGCCGTCGACCGGGAAGTGATTCGGCGACATGACAGCGGTCGATACTAACGTCCTGGTTCGCCTGCTAACGGGCGATGAGCCGAAGCAGGCGGCCGCGGCGCGGGCCCTATTCGCGGCGGGGCCAATTTGGATTGCGAAAACGGTGTTGCTCGAGACGGGATGGGTACTCCGCAGCCTGTACAAGTTTGATGCGAGCGCAATTGGTGAGGCCTTTACGAAACTGCTCGGGCTGAAGAACGTACAGGTGGAAGACGCATCCTCGATGGAGGCCGCACTGGCTCTTACAGCGCGGGGTATTGATCTTGCGGACGCGATCCACCTCAGCAGCACCCCAGCCGGCGCCGATTTTGTTTCTTTCGATAAAGCATTTGTTCGACGAGCAAGGCACGCGGGAGTTGCCGGCACGTCGATCGTACTTGCGAAGTAAAGTACCAACGACGCCGATGGTAGGCGGCGGCGCTCGCGACTTTACGCGCATCCTCATTGCGAAGTAACGCACCAACGACGCCGATGGTAGCCGGCGGTGCTGCGCGACTTTACACGCATCCACAGGTCGACCGGCGGGCCACCTTGCACCGGAAAGTTTGAGGCGGTCGGCGATATATTTGGTTTGTTTTGTGGGGATTACGTTTTCACCGTACTTATTGTTGGGAATGGGCGTGGTATTCCGTGGGTGAAAGGAGGTTTACACCATGTTGAGCGCCGACGAGCGAGGATTGGTGTATTCATCTCCGCCCGTAACGTGTCCCGTGGAGCCGGAGGGGCTGTTCCTTAATACCAGTTTGGATGGACTGCGATGTCTCCTTCCGGAGATGACGGAGGCGAGGCCCGAGGCGGCGGATGCGCTCGGGTTTGCTCGGGACAAGCTCGGGTTTGAACCCGATGAGAAGCAGGCGCGGCTGCTCTCGGTAGATGGACGGCGCGTGATCCTCAACTGCTCGAGGCAATGGGGGAAGTCCACTGTAACCGCGGTTCGGGCGGTGTGGGAAGCGTACTCCAATCCCGGCAGCCTGACGCTGGTGGTGAGCAAGAGCCGGCGGCAGACGGGGGAGTTTATGAAGAAGGCCGCGCGCTTTGTGGCACGGCTCGGGATTACGCCTCGCAGGGATCCGGGGAGTGAGATTTCGCTGGCGCTGCCGAATGGGTCGCGGATTGTGGGTGTTCCAGCAAGGGAAGACAACGTCAGGGGTTACTCGGCTGTCTCACTCCTCATTCTGGACGAGGCGGCGCGGGTGCCGGATGAGATGTACGAGGCAGTGCTGCCGATGCTGGCCACATCGAATGGCCGGCTGTGGCTGTTGAGCACGCCATGGCAGAAGCAGGGGTTCTTCTACGAAGAATGGGAGCATGGCGGCGCCGAGTGGGAGCGAGTCTCGGCGCCGGCGACAGAATGCGCGCGGATCTCGAAAGAGTTTCTGGAAGAGCAGCAACGGCGGCGGAGCGAGGTTGTTTTCAGGCGGGAATATCTGTGCGAGTTTACCAAGGG
>Ga0163150_10009334_pt1 | contig 10887 bp, 6 predicted proteins | sample OliLakLV19P2IB_FD_148628 | JGI IMG/M metagenome (GOLD analysis project Ga0163150, IMG submission 148628) | Freshwater microbial mat bacterial communities from Lake Vanda, McMurdo Dry Valleys, Antarctica - Oligotrophic Lake LV.19.P2.IB | ecosystem: Environmental > Aquatic > Freshwater > Lake >...
GCAGTTCCGCGAAGCCGCGGAGCAATTCTCGCATCCCGTGCGCAATGCCAATGGTGCGGAACAGGCAGCGGATTTGCTGGACCGTTGCGCCCGCGCGGGTGTACCCGCCGGCGCCGACCTCTAACCTTCACTTCTCGAAACCTGTCACGCGACGGAGTTCCTCGTGCTCGTACTCGTAATCGATTCTTCGATTTTCGTTCCTGGTTTAGGGGACAGCCACCCGCGCAGGAAATTCTATGTGCGTACGGCCGGGTTTCGAGCGCGCGGGTGACAGTCCCCGGATCAATTCCCTTCCACCCCAGCCGAAGCAAAGTATCCTGCCTCGAATGACCAACCATTGGCATGGTTTTCGATCCGCACATCGATTGACCGGCCCGCAAGCGGCGTCAGATCAATTCGTTCTTTTTGCCATTCGCCCTGAGTGTCAATCTTCCGCTCAAGTGACAGCGCTCCGTCGATGAACACCTTGAGAACATAATCGCCCTTCGGATCGGACGCAGTCTCAATTATCAATTCCGGCTTGCCCGTCGAGGGTACGTCAATGCGCGCCGAAATGACCGCCGGACTCGACTCGCTCACCGGATGCAACACGAGCACGTTTTCCCGGCCCAACGCCTCGGATCTTACGCCCGGCGCCATGTCCGTGCCGCACGCGATTACGCGCCACTTCGGGTCCCACCACGCAAGCTCCGATTGCGCAATTGGCGTTTTCATTGCCTCGACTTGGTCCGGCCATTGTTCAAAGGTCATCGGTGGAAGCGGCTTCTGTCGAGTGAACGTGTATCCGTCATCGGTGACCGTGCCGCCGGATCGGATAATAATGCGCTCCGACACCGCCTGACACACTGGAATCAACGATGAAAACGAGTAATCAGTATGCGAAAATTTCGTATCCGCCATTGCGGCTATCCCCGACGTGAATGTCGCATCGAGCGCGTCAAATCCTTTCATGCAACCCAGCACGCCGACAGCGTTCGACGGATTGCAGTCGGCGTCCTGTCCGCAGCGCGTCGCGATTTCCATCGTCTTCGCAAAATCGCCATCGCCGTAAAGCAGTCCCATCACGATATACGCGCCATTGAGTTTCGCATCGATGTTGAAATCGTCGCCTGGCGCGCAGTCGATGTCGTCTTGCCATTTGGCTTCGATTTGCTTCCATGCCGCAAGCCAAGCATCCGGCGCGGCATCGTGAAACACGATGACATCGGAAATACACTTGTGATACTGCGAATCCTTCGGAATGCACGCTAGCCCGGCATCGATGACGGCGCGCACGTCGTCCTCAAAATAAGCCGCCGCATACATTCCCGATACAAACATCCCGCCATAGAGACCATCGCCATAGTTCATAATCCTGCCGAATACATCGCATAGATGGTTCGATTCCTGTGGAAGTCCAGGACACAATATGCCAAACAAATCGGCCTCAATCTGGAAGTCGATGTCATCCGCGTGCCGGTTGTACAACGGATGGCCTGACATCGGAGGCATGATACCGTGCCGGCAATTTTCCCGCCCATGATGGTTCGCATGCCACAGCGGGTAGCCCGTATTCGCGAACGCCTTGCCTGCCTGTTCATACGAAACGTTCAGCCCGTGGTCCTCAATCGCCTTCAAAAACGTCATCTCGACATAGCAATCATCCTGATCGATCGCGCCCGCCACCATCTCCGGCGACCACGCGCGCAACGGCTCGGTAATAGGTTTGCCGTTCGACCGGAACTCATACGGCGCGCCATAACACACGCCGATCATCTGGCCGGCCCACGCGCCTTTGCATTTGTCGAGGTAGCGCGCTTTGGAAAGTGTGGCTGTGTCCGCCACCACACAGGACATCACAATAAAGGAGATTACGATTGTTCGAATGCTGCCCATTCTCATCCTTACCATCCACCTTTGTTGAATTGATTCCTAATCACCCTCAACTACCCACTCTGGAGTAAACGACGCGTGCTTGATTGACTTCTTCCCATCACGTGAGTGCGTATAGGTAACGTGGATGCGTCCATCCTTTCCTTCGATTGCAGTCGGATACGCGAATCCGCCTTCCCCTCTTTCAATGACGTCGAGATGCCGCACCGATTTCCACGTCGCGCCTTCATCGTCCGACAATGCAACTGCGAGCGAGTACCGCGCGTCCTCGGCGTCGTTGAACACATGCACCCAGCGTCCGTCTTTCAGTGTTACCGCGGCAATGCTCGCGCCGGGGTTTGGAATGTCCGTGTCGCGCGCCGCCGACCACGTGTCGCCATTGTCATCCGAAGTGCTCATCAGCACCCGTTGTGGCGGCCCGCCACTATCGCGGCAATACGCGACAAGCTGTCCGCTTTTCTTCTGAAATATCGTGGGTTGAATCGGCGCGAACCCGATCATCGGCAGGCTCGGCCTCCACGTCTCGCCGTGGTCGTCGCTAATTGAAACCAGTCCTGCATTAAATCCATCCGAATACAACGGCACCAGAATCCTGCCCGATTCGAGCTGCACCGGTTTCGCCCGCGTCATCCAGCCCAATTGGCGTTTCAACGGGTCCTTCGACGCCTCGATGATCAACCGTGTGTATTGCAGCGCATACTCGCCCCACATCGGCTTCGGCATGTTGAGTTCTTCAAACTTTTCTTCCGTGGCCTTCACGAACTCCTCGCCCGGTTTCAGCAGAATAATATCCTGCCACGACCACTCGGGCGCACCGTCCTTTCTATACTTTTCCGCGCGCCGGTACTTGAGCAACGATTGTTCCCACCGGTTCGCCTGCACCACGATCCAGAACAACCAAAGACGGTCCTTCGAATCAATGAACAGCGTGGGATTGCAATCCGGGTGGTCCGGCGTGTCCGCCATCGTGAACACGTCGCTCCACTCGTTCTCGCCTTTCCGCAAGCGCGCGCCCTGGACTTTCACGTCGTTCGCGCTACGCTCTCCCGACCCATAGAACCAGCAGGCGATGAGATCGCCGTTCGGCGCTTCAACAATGCTGCTGCCGTGGCAATGTTTGTCCTGTGGCGGAAATATGAGTTCGGATTCGTAGCCCGCGGCGGAAAATGCGACAAGGGAAAGTGCGACAACGTAAGTCATAAATATGCCTCGTTTCATGTTGCTCACGGGAGGGCGCGCGTCCCCGCGCGCCTGTTAAATTATGGTCAAATGGCAATGCGCGCGAGGACGCGCGCCCTCCCTACGCGATCACTTCTGCTATCACCCGGCCGTGTACGTCTGTTAGGCGCATGTCGCGTCCTCCAAATCGATACGTGAGCTTTTCGTGGTCCACGCCGAGTTGGTGAAGAATCGTTGCGTGAATGTCATGAATATCCACGGGATTCTCTACCGCGGACATCCCCATTTCATCAGTCGTCCCATACGTAATTCCATTGCGCACGCCGCCGCCCGCCATCCAAATCGTGTAGCCGCTGACGTGGTGATCGCGGCCGTCTTCCCCGCCGGAATGCGGGGTGCGGCCCATCTCTCCCGCCCACAACACTAGCGTGTCGTCCAGCAGGCCTCGCGCCTTCAAATCCGTCAGCAAGGCGGCTACGGGCTGATCCGTGATGCGCGCGTTTTCTTCGTGACGCAGTTTAAGTTCACCATGTTGGTCCCACGGCGCGTTGTTGCTGTGCGTGAGCGGACACGTAATCTCTATGAACCGTACACCCGCTTCAACCAGCCGGCGCGCGCGAAGACACTGCAACGCATAGAAGCGATCATAGTCATTGGCGCGGTCTACACCGTAAAGCTTTAGCGTCGCCTCGCTTTCTCCGCTGACATCACACAAATCCGGCACGAGCGACTGCATGTGCGCCGCGGTTTCGTAATTGCGAATGGCGGATTCGATCGCATCAGACCCGCCGCGCGCGGCGGCGATTGCGGCATCTTGTTCGCGAAGGAAATCCAGTTTTGCCGCCTGTATTTCGCCCAGATCGGCGGGCACAATATTGTCCACGGGCTCGCCGTGCGCGCGCACCATCGCGGCCTGGTGCGTGGCCGGTAAGAAGGAGCTGGCGAAATTCTGGAAGCCACCGTTCGGAACCCAATCATTGTTCAACAGCACGTAACCGGGCAGTTGCTCGTTCTCCGTGCCGAGTCCATACGAAATCCACGCCCCGAGGCTTGGCGCCGCGCCGATGCTGCGGCCCGTGTGCAACAGCAGGTTCTGCGCGCCGTGCAACGGCGTTTCGCCAACGACGGACCGAATCACGCAAAGGTCGTCCGCGATCTGCGCCACGTGCGGAAAGAGATCGCTTACCCACAATCCCGATTCCCCGCGCTGCTTGAACTCCCACAGGTTCTTCAACCATTTGCGCGACGGACTGATCGCCTGCGAGCCTTTGTCGGCTTTCCATTGCACAGGCTGCCCGTGGAATTTTGTGAGTTCCGGCTTGGGATCAAACGTGTCCACATGTGACACTCCGCCGTCCATGAACAGGAAGATGACGTGTTTCGCGCGCGGCGCGAAATGCGGCACGGGCCGGCGCGCCTCCGCCGCGGCCCAATTGCTTGCAAGGCCGGCGAATGCGAGCTGGCCAAATCCCATGCTCGTGCGCTGAAGGAAACCGCGCCGCGTGAGGGCGGGTTGCTCGCAGCCGGGACAGAGCGGGTTCATCGAGTATGCGTTCCCGCTATGTGAATTACTGGACGTAGATGAACTCCTTCAAATTGAAGATCGCGTGCGCAACGTCCTGCCAGACTGGTTGACATGATAGCAGTGCGGCAGTGTCCGCGCCGCGAACCGTGGCACAGTGTTGTGCCAATGTCACAAGGCGCGCCACCTCCTTACTCGCAGGAGGCCGCGCGAAAGCGGAAATGAACATTCCTTCCACGCGCTGTTCGGGCGATGCCGCCCGGTCCAGCATCACGCGCTCGCTCCAGTGTCTTGCCATCTCGATGACGAAGGGATCGTTTAACAACGCAAGCGCCTGATCGGGCACGTTCGTGGCGTCGCGCCGGCCGGTAGTGACCTTGGGAATCGGTTGATTGAACAGGGCTAGAAATCTAGGCGGTTCCATCAAGGTCATTTTAAGATACAAACCGCGGCGCCCATCGCCATCGATGGGCCCGCTATACAGTCGCTTCGTCGCGTCTTCCGCAACGCGATACGGATTCACCGGTTCGCCCGACAAACTTGCGTCCAGCCGGCCGGACACCGCCAGCATCGCGTCGCGAATAGATTCAGCTTCCAGACGCCGCATCGGCAGGTGATGCCACAGACGGTTCTCCGGGTCCGCCGCACTTGCCGCTTCATCTGGAACACTGGTCTGCCTCCACGCCGTCGAAGTGACCAAGTGCGTCACAAGTTTTTTCGCCGACCACCCTTCGTCCATGAACCGCCGGGCAAGCCAATCCAGTAGTTCGGGGTGCGACGGCTTTTCCCCAAGCTGGCCAAAATCATCCACCGTGCGAACAAGCCCTTCGCCAAATAAATGGCCCCAAACCCGGTTGACAAAAACGCGCGCGGTTAGTGGGTTTTGGTCACTGGCAATGCTTTGCGCAAACTCAAGCCGCCCGCTGGCGTGTTCATGCGCAATGGGCGCGGGCCCGCCCAGAAAGCGAATCGTGCCACGGGGCGCGGCATCGCCGAATTCGGTATACGATCCCCGAACGCCCACGCGTTCGTCGCGGCCTTCATTCCAATCGTCCACCGAACCCACCACACGGTCCGGCTGCAGCCGCTTTTCCGTTTCGCGGTACTGCGCGACCAATAGCGCGAGCGCGGGATTCGCCAGCGCGTCGTTTGGCAACCATTTCGCTGCAAGCGCTTCATTGATTAAGCGCACGTCTTCGCGCGTACACGCGCCATCGCGCCATTGCTCGACCGCCGACATCACGGCAACTGCAAGCCGCGCAGACAATTCTTGCTTGCTCGTGGGCGGGGCCGTGCTCGAGAATAACGCGCCGAACCTTCCCAGTTCGTCCTTGGGAGCGGCGCCCGCCGCATGTTGCACTACGCGTGAAACCCCGAACCACGATCGCCCATCCTTTTCGTCTACGTCTTTCACGCCCCCATATGCGGTCCGTGGCGGGAAATAATTGTTGAGCGATTTCGTCACCAGTTCGAGGTAAACACGGCGCGGCGTTGGGTCGGAACCTCCGGCCAATGCCGCGAAATTCCCAGCGGTGAGCGTGAGCCATGCCTGCGCGGGCGCGTCGAGAAATTTCATGCGCTCGCTATGCAGCGCATTCTCGACGACCAATGACTGCGCCGCGAATTGTCCCCCGCCATATTCAACCGATAACACCGGCGGCGGGTCCTGTTCAAACAGCGGACTGCGCAACGCCCCGGCAAGGCGCGAGGACCACACATGCGTCCAACGTCCCGCGGGCAACACCTGCGCGATTGCCGCGCCACCCTCGTCAGCCACGACAATTTCGCCGTCGCGCACCAGTCCGTGCTTCATGCCGGAGCCATCCAACTGCCAACCGGCGGGTATTGTCTCACCTGTAAAATCAGCGACTGAGAGCAGGTTCGCCGCGTTGTCCGCGACGCGCTTTTCGCGCTCCGACTTGAATTCAGCCGCGAAAGCCGTCCACGCCGTTTCAATCGAGCCGCTGTCTTTCGCATCGAAATTGATGCGCTGCCAAATCGCGCTCAACGATTCTGGAAACGGTTGGACCGGGGGGGCCGCCTTCGTATCGGGCGTACTCGTCGGCGCTGATGCTATCTTCTCTGCAATGAAATCGTCCGCCGCAAGCCAATGCTGTGTCATTTCACCCCGGATTCCTTGCTTGAGGCCTTTCAACTCTTCCAACACCGCCAGGTTTGGATCAACCGTGTCCGCGCAACGAACGGTCCATCGCGAACTCATAAAGATACCGGCCAAGCCGAAGTAGTCGCGTTGCGACACCGCATCCAATTTGTGATCATGGCACTGTGCGCAGGCTACGGTCGTGGCGAGATAGCCTTTGCTTACGGTGTCGATGATATTCGCCATCGCTTCTTGCGTGACGCCTTCGGCATCGGCATTGTCGCCGTGACGCCGTTCACCGAGCCGCATGGACATCGGGCCGATAATGGACTCGTTCAATCCCGTCGCAGCATCCGCGCGCGGCTCGATGAGGTCGCCCGCGATCTGTTCCAGAATGAGTTGCTTAAACGAAACGTCCGCATTGAATGCGCGGATAAGATAGTCGCGGTACATCCACGCATTCTTCGCGGGAGTATCCCATTCATAACCATGCGTATCGGAATAATGGACGACATCCATCCAGTGCCGCGCCCAGTGCTCGCCGAAATGCGGACTATCTATCAGCGATTGCACCAGTTCGCCGTAAGCGTCCGGCGAGGTACTCGAAGCGAAACGCTCGACGTCTTCCAGGCTCGGTGGCAACCCTGTCAGCGCAAAGCTCAATCGCCGCGCAAGGGTGCGCGGATCAGCCTCCGCGGCCGGCTGGAGTCCCTTTGCCTCAAGCGCCGCAAGTATAAAATGATCCACCTCGTTGCGCGGCCACGATGTTTCATTCACCGAAGGTGGCGGCGGCGCGGCAACGGGCTGAAGACTCCACCACGCGAGACGTTCGCGATAAACCGATTCCCAGTCCGTGCCCGCGGCATTCGCCGAAATGCACGGGATTACGCCGTACAAAATAACGCGGGAGATAAGGCCGAATTGAAGTCGAGCGGACAGCATGAGTTTCTACCTGGCTGCACATCAAGCACTACCAACACCCTATGTGACTTCAAAGATAAAACGCAATTTCAGACGGGGACTGTCACCGGCATCGCGTTTTGGATGCCGGTGGCTGTCCCCTATCGCCGAAAGCGAACAAACCAGAGGCACGTTATCAATAACGATTACAAGCGCGAAAAGTTAAAGAAAAAATGGCGGAGGGTGAGGGACTCGAACCCTCAAGCCCGAAGGCGCCGGTTTTCAAGACCGGTGGATTAGCCAGTTATCCTAACCCTCCGCATGCACGAAAGTGGCTATATTGTACTGTATTTCGCGCCGTTATGCCTTTCGAGAACATTTTCGTGCTCGTCATCGTAATCGTCACTCGGAATTCTCGTTTTTTAGGACCGAACGAGATGCGATATACGATTACGATGACGAGCACGAGCACGAGCACGAAAAACTGAACAGTTGGCTGGGTGAAGTAAGTGGAACTACGCCTCGCGCTCAATTTCTTCCTGGGACATCCAATGGTGCATCAGTGGTCCGTGTCCTTTGCCAAGTGGCAGCGCGTGTCGTATCGCTTTCGTAAGATAGGCTTTCGCGCCTTCGACGGACGCCACCACGCTAAACCCTTTGGCGAGCAAACCCGTTATTGCCGCGGAAAATGTACAGCCCGTTCCATGGGTGTTTTTCGTATCAATGCGCGACGCGGAAAATGTCTGAAACGCCGTACCGTCATACAAGAGATCAATGGCTTCCGGACCGGTCAGATGCCCGCCCTTGATTACCACGAACCGAGGACCTTTCGCATGCAACAGTTTTGCGGCGTGCTGCATATCATCCATCGTGCTTATGCGCATGCCGGTCAGCGACTCCGCTTCGGGCAGGTTTGGCGTGACGACGTATGCGAGTGGTAGCAATTCAGTATTGAGCGCGTCCCGCGCGGAATCCTGCAACAGCGCATCGCCGCTCTTCGCAACCATCACGGGATCGACAACGAGTTTTTCGATCCTGTTACGGCGCACGGCATCTGCGACCGCGTGAACAATTTCCGCGTTTGATAGCATGCCGGTCTTCGCCGCGTCGAGGCCGATGTCCTGCACAACAAGATCAATCTGCTGCGCGACAAACGCAGCAGGCACGTCATGTACGCCCGCGACGCCGACCGTATTTTGCGCGGTGATTGACGTAATCGCCGACATGCCGTAAACGTTCAACGCCGCGAAAGTCTTCAGGTCCGCCTGAATGCCCGCGCCGCCGCCGGAATCGCTTCCCGCAATGGTCAACGCGCGGGGTATGGCCAAATTATTCATAAACGATTATTCCTGCTATGCACGCGGTCATTAAACTTGCCAAAGCGCCGCCTGCAAACGCTTTCAAGCTGAGCTTGGCCACATCCGCCCGGCGTTCGGGCGCGATCGCGTCTAGCCCGGCAAGCGTGATGCCGATGCTGCCGGGATTGGCGAAACTGCAAAGGGCATACGTTGCGATGGTAACGCTACGTTGACTGATCGCGTTGGTTTCAATCAATTTCTGTAAATCCAGGTAACTCACAAATTCGTTGAGCACGGTCTTCTTGCCCAGCAGTTTTGCCACCTCCGTCACATCTTCACTTGGAACGCCAAGGAGCCAGGCCATCGGCCGGAATACATAGCCAAGTGCGTCCACAAACGTGTAGCCGGTCATGGTCACAAACAGAAGATCGAGTAAGAATACCATTCCAATGAAGACAATCAGGATCGCGCCCACGTGCAGGGCCATGTTCAATCCTTGCGCGGTCCCCTGCGCGGCCGCGTCAATGACATTGTGCGATTCGACAGGTACGTGAATGCGGGCGTCGCCTGAAGTCTCGGGCGTTTCGGTCTCTGGCACGAGGATTTTCGCGAGCAGGATCGCCGCGGGCGCGGTCATGAATGAAGCCGTCAGCAAATGGCCCGCCTCGGCTCCAAAGGTCGAGTACACGACCATTACACTGCCCGCAATGGTTCCCATGTAGGTCGTCATGATCACGCACAGCTCGGACCGCGTCATCTTCTGAATATACGCGCGCACCGCGGTACACGCCTCGATGCCCAAAAAAATCTGTAATGCCGCGCAAAAAGTTTCCGCACCGGACGTCTTCAGGGTGCGGCGCATCAGCCATGCAATCACGCCAACCACCGCCTGGATTATTCGCAAATGGTGCAGCACCGCCGAAAGCGCGGACACGAAAATAATGACCGGCAACACCTGGAAGGCGAATATAGCGCCGATCCCCGGATCGGTTGGCAGCTTTCCAAAAACGAATGACGCGCCAGAAAGGGTTGCATCAGTAAGAACATTCACCGCGGCCTGCGCCCGCGGAAAGATCGCTTCGCGCAAAGGCGTTTTAAGGACAGCGAGCGCAATGGCGAACTGCAGGACCAAGCCCCATGCAACCAGCCGCCAGGATATGGCCCGCCGGTTCTCCGAGAGGCCCCACGCGATGGCGATCATTACGATTAACCCCAGCGCGCTGATGAGCCGCAATGTCATGAAGCACCCACCTGTTTACGCGCCAACCACGCGCTTTTCGCCAATGTGTGAACGAAGTAGCGTGACGGGCATTGAACTGAACACGACAAAAAGTCAGTTTTCGGTCCACGGCCAAAATTCATTTCGATGCTCCCGGCATCGATATCGATACGACGGGGGGAAGAATTGCGCGGGCGCGCAGGTCCGCGGCGAGTTGTGTGGTAGCCCAGGCCCTGCCTTCCGCGCTCAGGTGATCGGAGTCCTTGAACATGTTGCTCTGCCCAAACAGCGCTTCATGATAGTTTATGAGGGTAATTTCAGGATGCGCATCGAGCATTCGCTGGACCAGCGCCTCCCACTCGGGCATCGGCAGCAATTCCGAGGCGGCTTCGTGATAGAGTCGCGTCACCGGAAGCCGCACCCATACCAATGATACGCCGTTCACCTCACACAGCTCTGCGATGCGGCGAAAGTAATCCAGGGATTCATCATCATCCCAACGGCGAGAAGCGAGGTGGTAGTGCGCGGCGAGGCTTGCCGCAACTTCGGGTGTGCCAATCGGGCCAAAAATCTTTTCAAGGCTTCGCTCCATCCGCTCACGGCCGGATTCGAGGCCCGTGACGTGGTTGATCACTTCCGCGGCTTTTCCGGCGTAGGGCGCTGCGCGAAACTGCACCCAATCCTGGAACACGGAGATATAGTCATTTCGCGAACGTGCGACTTCACAATAATCGACGTATGGCGCCCAGCCGGGACCTTCGAGCATTTCTGTCCGGTAATCCGAAAATGAATGCAG
>Ga0163150_10009335_pt1 | contig 10884 bp, 10 predicted proteins | sample OliLakLV19P2IB_FD_148628 | JGI IMG/M metagenome (GOLD analysis project Ga0163150, IMG submission 148628) | Freshwater microbial mat bacterial communities from Lake Vanda, McMurdo Dry Valleys, Antarctica - Oligotrophic Lake LV.19.P2.IB | ecosystem: Environmental > Aquatic > Freshwater > Lake >...
GCCTCCCCCTCCTCGCCGCCTGACGGGCGGCGCGGCGCCTCCGGCGCCGGAGCTACGACATCCGAAAGAATCTGCGCTGCGCGCGCAGACTTTCGGAAGTAGTAGCTCAGCGCTGTTCGCGCATGGCGCGCGATTCCGCCAGCACTTCGGCGCGAGCGCGGTGGATGACCTCGGGGGCCATTCGACGCAGATTCCAGGTCACTCCGACGCGGGCCGCAGTCCAGACGAACCACTTCGTGGGGTCGAAGTGGTACCAGCGCACTCCATTGCGATAGTCGGTCTGGAAGCGGTGGTGGAAATTGTGATAGCCCTCGCCCAGCGTGATCAGCGCGGTCCAGAAGCTGTCGCGAGCAGAGCACTTCCGTGAATACGGGCGGCTCCCCATCCAGTGCGCGACGGAATTCACCGCGCCCGTGGCGTGCCATTGCACCGTGAGCCTCAGGAAGCAGGCCACCAGCAGCGCGCCGATCGGATCACCCCAGGCGAAACCGAGGAGCGTGGGCACGACGGCTGCGAAGAGGACCGCGAGCAGGATGTAATGACGATCCTGCCAGCGCACGAGCTTGTCGTTCTCGAGGTCCTTGACGCCGTGCACGGCCTCGGCCTCGGGGTTCTTGAAGAAGACCCAGCCCATGTGGGCCCACCAGAATCCGCGCCCGATGTTGTAGGGATCCTCGTCCTTGTCCGTCTTGGCGTGGTGGACTCGGTGGTCAGACGACCATTTCAGCGCGGAGTTCTGCACGGCCGCCGCGCCGAAGAGCAGGTAGAAGAGCCTCAAGGCGGTGTTCGCACGGTAGGTCGGGTGGGCGAACAAGCGGTGGTAGCCGCCGGTGATCGCCAGGCCGCAGAACGCGTACCAGAGCAGGCCCAGGCCGATCGTCCAGAGAGAGGCCTGGACGAAGATCAGCCAGGCGATGCCCCCGAGCGCCAGCAGGTGCGAGGCGGCGATGAAGAGGATGTTCGTCCAGTCGTGCCGCAGCTCCTCGGCCTGGTCCTCGGCGCCCGCTTCCGGCGCGGCGACCGCGGCGGCCTCCAAGGGCAGTTGCCCGACACCTCGGGTTCTCGGCTTCGTGGCCCGGCGCTTCGACCGAGTGTCCGGAATCATCGTCACGTCGCGCATCCTAGCTCCCCTCGACACCGTGTCAGCCCCCTCAGTCGGGGTTCTTGCGTACTCATCGGCCGAGCGGGCAAACGGGGTGGACTGTCAACCCGCCCGCAACATGGGACGGCGGCGTGACGCGCCTCCGTCGACCGGACCCTTGGTCCGGCGTCTCAGCCGCGGGACCGGGTGACCCGCTTCGAGTTCTTGAGCGACTTGTATTCGGGCCGGCGGACCAGGACCTGGTCGCGGCGCTCGGTCGCGCGCCCCGTCATCTCGGAGGCCAGGGTCGAGACGATCTTGCGGGCTGCCGTCGCCGCGGACTCCCGGTCGCCGTGCTCGCTGACGATCTCGCGGTCGAACCGGGGCTTGCCAGAGGTCTCGCCGGTCCAGCGCGCGCGCAGGACGTGCCAGCGGTCCGAGGTCACGGCCGGGTTCTGGTTGCGGGACAGAGTGCTCTTGATCATGACCGATCCCCTTCGTGCGTCTCGATGGCGTTGAGATCGGGCATGGAAGACCTCGCTTGCGGCGGCGGGCGTTCCGAAGGCGGGAGGCGCTTGATCTCTGCGCGCTCTTTGCGATCGGCTTCCTTCTTCTGCCTCTTCTCGACCTTGCGCCGCTCGCGGTCCCGCTTCTGGAAGGTATCGACCAAGCGCTGCACCCCCGGGCTCGATGAATCAGGCCAAGCCTTCGTGCGGAGCCCGGCAGGAAGGGTCGGAGCGTCCCCTTCCGAAGTGCGTGGGACGTCGATTCCTCGCATTCTAGCATCGATGCGACGGGATTGCGAGCCCCGCTGGGACGATCCTGAATCGCGCTCCTCCGAACCGCGGGGCGCGCTCACGAGCAGCCTCGAAGTGCAGTGGCGGCGTCACATCGCGCACCCCGCACACTCTCGATTCTGTGCGCACCGTCGAACGGGATATGTAATTCCGCCCTGCGTGGCCCCGTCGAATGCACCGATCCAACCAGGCGATGTCCGCGCTTGGCGGGCGATCCGCGACCTCAGGCGTTCGAGTACGTCATGCCCCGACGCTCGCCTTGCGTGCGTACCTTTCCGTCCTCGATCAGCTTGCGCATCACGGGTCGCATCGTGTTCGATTCGGTCCCGAGCGCGGCCGCGATCTGCTCGCCGCGCTGGCCGGGGTGCGCTTGCACGTACGCCAGGATTGCCTCTGCATCGACGGCCGCGCGTCGGGTCGGAACGAGGATCCCCGAGCTGCCGAGCGCTGCCTGCAACGCGGCCTGAGCCTCGGCCAGAGGCTTGCGCAGGTCTGGGTCGGTCGAGATCGCGGCCTGCAGGGACGCGAGTGCCTTCTCGATGTGCCGCAGCGCAGGGTTGGACTTCGCAGCGGCCTTCGCCCTCAAGGCGGCGATGCGCGTCTCGAGGTCGGCAATCAGTTGCGTTTCGTTGCGACGGGTGCGGTTCTTCATGGGAGGCGGAGCATCCTACCGCAGGCTCGCGCCGATTGCAGGGGCATTGTGAGAGATCGCGCGGCGAATGGCCGCTCGATCCCGGTCCGGAGCCGTGATCCCCTCGAGTGATCCGGGCGCGGGCTCCCCCCAATCGGCGCGCGATCCGATCAGGCGACGTAGTACATCATCCCGCGGCGCTGGCCCTTGGTCTTGACCTTCTTGTCGCCGATCAGCTTCAGCATCGGCAGGCGCAGGCTCTTCGTGTCCGTCTTCATCGCGGACGAGAGCTGCTCGCCGCGCAGGCCGGGGTTCTTCTTCACGAAGTCGAAGATTTTCGCGGCGAACGCGTCGACCTGCTCCGAGGATCGCTTGCCGCCGCCGCCTCGCGCGGCGCGAGGCCCGGACGCCTTGCGGCCGGGGCCGCGAGTCCGGCGTTCGTCGGAGACCGAGCCGCCCAGCGCGCTGTGGACCTGTTCGAGTGCCGTGCGCCGAACGACGGCGGTCAGCTCCTCGGCAAAGGCTTCGACGAGGTCGCGGATTTCACTGTTCATGCTTTGGTTCTGTTTCATGCGGGTGGAGATGATGCCGGGATCGCCACGGCGGATCAAGCCCGGATCATCCAAAGAATTCCCGAATGGATGCCTGCGTGTGCCTTGTGTTTGCCCAAAAAGCACCGCCAGCCGGCATTCGGGGCCGATTGCAGCGTCCAATTCCTGCTTTGGCCTCTTCCACGGGCGCAGCGGCGGCCTCCCCCGCGCGCGGTTCCGCGCGGCGCCAACAGCATATGAGAGAACGTAGGATCGATCTTTTCTCGATCTCTCAGGCCGGACGGCGCATCATCTTCTTGATCTCGTGCAGGTGCTCCTGCTCGGCCGAGATCATGGCGCGCGCGTACTCCTCGAGCATGATGTCCTTGTCGCGCACCAGCTCGAGCAACTCGCGGTAGGCCTCGAGACCTTCCGTCTCGTGCCCGTGGCTCTCGACGAGGATCTCGTCCACGGAGTGCTTGTGGGTCTCGAGCAGGTCCCCGATCTGCAGACTCGGGTGACCGCCCAGGCTCGTGACGTGCTCGCCGACCTTCTCGGCGTGCTGCAGCGATTCCGTCGCCTGCTCGCGCAGCCACTTCACGATCGGGATCCGGTTGTGACCGAAGATCATGAACGAGTAGTGCATGTAGCGCACGACCCCGGCCAGCTCGAGCTCGAGCGCCTTGTTCAGGACGCGGACGACGCGCTGCGTATCGAGCGCGGGGTTCCCGTTCGCGTCGGCCGACGGCTTCTTGTCCTTGATCCTGCTCTCCTTGACCTTGCTCATCATGTGACTCTTTCTTGCGGTGCGTCGCGCGGGGGCGCTACTTGTACTTCGTCTTCTTCGTGGTCGTGGTCGTGGTCGTCGTCGGCTTGCGCGAAGCCGGCTTCCGCGCGGCCGTCGCCGGCGCCTTGGCCGGCGCCTTGGCCGGCGTATTGGCCGGCGTATTGGCCGGCGTATTGGCCGGCGTATTGGCCGGCGTATTGGCCGGCGTATTGGCCGGCGTATTGGCCGGCGTATTGGCCGGCGTATTGGCCGGCGTATTGGCCGGCGCCTTGGCCGGCGCCTTGGCCGGCGCCTTGGCCGGCGCCTTGGCCGGCGCCTTGGCCGGCGTATTGGCCGGCGTGCTGCCGGCTGCCTCGACGCGGGCCGGCTTCTTCGCGGTCGGCGCGCGCGGCGGCGTGATCGTCGTCTTGCTCGACGACTCGGTGGCGCGCGGCTCGGCGGCGAAGGGCGCGCTGGGCTCGCCGGCGATCGCGGCCAGCACGGCGTCGACGTGACCGGTCACCTTCACCGGCGACCAGATGCGCTCGACCTTGCCGTCCGCTCCGATCAGGAACGTCGAGCGGATCGTGCCCTGCACGGGTTTGCCGTACATCATCTTCTCGCCGTACGCGCCGTAGGTCTTCGCGACCGCGTTGTCAGGGTCCGACAGGAGTTCGAACGGCAGCTCGAACTTCTGCTGGAACTTCGTGTGGCTCGCGAACGTGTCGCGCGAGACGCCGAAGACCTGCACGCCGGCCGTCTTCAGCCGCGCCATGTTGTCGCGGAAATCGCAGGCCTCCTGCGTGCAGCCGGGCGTGTCGTCGCGCGGGTAGAAGTACAGCACGAACCGCTGGCCGCGCAGGTCGCGCGTCGAGACGGTGCGGCCCGCCGTCGAGGACATCGAGAAGGCGGGGGCGGGGCTCTTCGGTTGCAGCATGGGGGGCTTCCTGGCGCGGGGCGCGGCTTGGACGCGCAGGGTAACGCGGATCGCGCTCCGGCGCGGCCCCGGGATCGCGCCGGCCCGGGAAGCCCGCCGGACGCGGGCCGGATCCTCACAATCGCGAGCGCTTGTCGATCAGGTCCGCGATCAGGCCCACCGCCAGCACGTTCATCATGGCCATGAAGAGCAGGGTCGTCTTGTCGCCCAGGTTCGGCGGATCGAGCAGGAAGATGTCGTGGTAGAGCGACGCGACGAGCATCACGAGCACGAGCCCCGCCACCGGGTAGATGACCTTGAGCGGGTTGAAGTACAGCACCGTCCTGACGATCAGCTGCGTGAACCCCAGCGTGTCCCGGATCGGACGGATCTTCGAGCGCCCGGCGCGCTTGGCGTAATCGATCGGCACCCAGTCGACGCGGTGGTCGTTCGTCAGCGCCGCCAGCGTGATCGTCGTGGTGAAGCTGAAGCCGTCGGGCAGGATCGGCCGGTAGCGCAGGACGAGGTCGCGGCGCATCGCGCGCAGTCCCGAGTTCAGATCGGGAATGCGCGTCCCCGACAGGTAGCTGGCCAGCCAGCGCAGGAACGCCTTGGCCGGCCGGCGTACGAGCGGGATGTTCACGTCCGCTCCCGTGCGCGAGCCGACGGCCATGTCGGCGCCGTCATCGATGCACGCCAGCAGCTCGCCGATGCGCGCCTCGGGGTAGGTGCCGTCGCCGTCGGTGATCACGACGACCTCGTTCCGTGCGCGCAGGAAACCGGTCTTGAGCGCGGCGCCGTAGCCCTTGTTGTGCGCGTGCCTCACGACCTGCAGCGCTGGATGGCGCGCGCGCAGATCTTCCAGCACGCGCGGCGTCCCGTCCGTCGATCCGTCGTCGACGACCAGGATCTCGACCGGCACGTCGAGCCGCAGCGCGGAGAGCCGCTCGACGACGCCGGCGATCCCGCCCTGCTCGTCGAAGGCCGGGACGACGAACGTCACGCCGCGCGCCGTGGGGCGCCCGGTCGGCTGGGTCGGGGCAGGCTGGAGCGCGGGCAGAACGGCCTTCCTGCCATACGTGGCTTCCGGCTTCAACGCACGCGCCCTGCGCACGCGTCGCGCGTCCGCCGCGCGGAGCGGCTCTCGCGCTGCACCGCTTCCGTGGAGGACGCGCGCAGCGCCTTGCTCGCGAGCCCCGTCAAACCCAGGGCGCCCAGCTCGTCCGCGCGCGCCATTCGCAGCGGAGGCGCCGTGTCCGACGCGGTCCAGCGCGCGGCGAAGATGCGCGCACGGATCCGGTGGCAGGTGATCGAGTGCGCGACCGAGCCGATCTCGTCGCCCGCGATCAGGGCCCCGTCGCCCGGCCACTCGGCCGCGTGCAGGCGCCTCGCCCCGGACGGCTCGATCGCCGGCAGCTCCCACAAGCCCTCCATGCGCCCGCCCGGCGGCCGCTGGGCGACGAGGACGCGATCGCCGTCGCGGACGAGCGCGACGTGCACCTCGACGTCGATCGGCTGCGCGCGCCGCTTCGGCACGGGCAGCTCGCTCGTCCGCCCATCGGCGATCGCGCGACAGTGCGCCTTCACGGGACAGGCCAGGCAGCGCGGCTCGCGCGGCACGCACACGACCGCGCCGAGCTCCATCAACGCCTGGTTCCAGTCTCCCGGTCCGTGCGGCGCGGCGACGCGCACGAGCTCGCCCGCCAGCCGCCACGACTCGGCGCGAAAACGGGCCGAATCCGAGGGCGCGTCGAGCGCGAACAGACGCGACAGCACGCGCGCCACGTTGCCGTCGACCAGCGGCTCCGGCCGGTCGAAGGCGATGCTGGCGACGGCGCCGGCTGTGTAGGGCCCGATCCCCGGCAAAGCGAGCAGCGCCTCGCGCTCCGACGGCACCTCGCCGCCGTGGCGCTCGACGACGGCGCGCGCCGCGGCGTGCAGCGAACGCGCGCGGCGGTAGTAGCCCAGCCCGCTCCACGCGGCCAGCACAGCTTCGACCGGCGCGGCGGCCAGAACGGCCACGGTCGGGAAACGCGCCACGAAGCGCTCGAAATACGGCACGGCGGCCTCGACGCGCGTCTGCTGCAGCATCGATTCGCTGATCCACACGCGGTAGGCATCGCGATCGCGGCGCCAGGGCAGGTCGCGGCGTGCGCCGGCGAACCAACCGAGCAGGTCGGCGACCAGCGCGGCGGCGTGCGGCGGCGAGACGCCGGCCGTCGGACGATCGATCGTGGAACGGGTTCCCATGTCGGAGCGGCGTGCGGTCCCGGCGCGATCGCCGGAGGAGCGTCACGGCGCTCCGGAATGCGTGCTTGTGGCCGCCGCCCCCACCCGCGTACCACATCGGGCATGCCGCGTCTCTCCCGGATCCTCCTCGGCCTCGTCTGCGGGTGGCTGCTTTCGCGCTTGCGCCTCGTGCCGGGCGAGTCCTGGTTCGACGGTCCGGCCGTGGCGGCCGAGAGCGCACTGTTCGTGCGCGGCGCCGCGCTGGTGCTCGTCGGCCTCGCTCTGCGGCCGCTCGCCCGCGGCGCCAACCTGTGGTTCCTGATCGCCCTGGCCCTCGGTCACGCCGGACACGGGCTCCTCCTCGGGCGACCGCTCGGCCTGCCGGGGTGGGATGTCCTGATCGTCGCGGTCGTGCTGGGGCTCGCCTCGTGGAGTGCCGGGCGCGCTCGGACAGGCGAGGACGATGCGGACGCGCCGACCCCGGTGCAGGTCGGCGAGCGCATCGGGCTCTTCCTGGCCGGCGGCGCCGCGGCGCTCGTGCTCGAGGTCGTCGCGCGACACCTGCGGCTCCTGGGTGGTGGCCTGGCGCAGGACGATTCCGCCTTCGGAAGCACGTTCCTCGTGCTCGTCCTGATCGGCGGCGCGTGCTTTGGCTGGATCGCGTCGCTGCGGCTGCTCGAGCGCTGGTCCGCGCCGTTCTGCCTGGCCGCCGCCGCGGCCGGCGGATACGCGGGCATCGCCACGCTGGAACGCATCGGGCAGCTCGGCGCCTTCGACCGGTTCTTGAGGCAGTACGGCCTCGACTCATCGTGGCACGCGACGATCGGCGCCGACGCGCTGCTGGCCGGCGCGAGCCTGGTCCTCCCGGCCTTCCTGATCGGCATGGCACTGCGCGGTGCGCGCGGCGCGGGCAGCCTCTCGAGCATCCTCGTCGGCGCCGGCTGCGGGCTCGCGATCATCCCGTGGTTGCTGCGCGGCGATCCGGCCGCATCGACCGGCACGGTGGAGCTGTTCTCGGCGCAGCTCCTGCCGTTCGGCGTCCTCACGGCCGTCCTGGGCGCCGGGCTCGCGATGCTCTCCTTGCCCGGACGTAGCGCACGCGCGCGCTGGCTCACGTGCGCGGCGGCGTTGCCGCTCGCCTTGCCGGTCCTGCTCGTGCCGGCGAAGCCGCTCTTCCTGCTGTCGCCCTGGGAGAAGATGCCGACCCTGCCGTTCCTGGCGTTCGAGACGTCGGCCGGGCTCGCCACGGTCGAGACAGGTCGCGGCGGCCTGAAACTCGCGACGCTCGACCGGGTCGCGTTGTCGCCCGGCCTCGAAGGCGTGCGCGCCGAGCAGCAGCAGATCCAGTCCTCGTTCGCCGCGCTCTCGCCCGAGGTGCGCGCGGGTCACAACGTGCGCGTGCTGCTCGTGGGACAACTCACCCAGATGCGGGCGGCGCAGATCGTCGAGCAGGACGCGGGGCTGATCGACCGCACGGCCGCATGGCACGAGGCGATGCCGCGACTCGAGGGCGAGCTCCTCCAGGACTACCCCCTGCCGCCCGGCGAGATCCTCGCTCCGCGCGAAGCCGAGGAACGCTTTCTCGCGGGAGGCTACGACCTGGTGATCGCGCTCGCGGCGCGCGGCGATCCGCCGGCTTGGCGCAGGCTGAGCACGCGGCCCGCGACGACGGTGGTCGCGCGTTGGTCCGCGCTACGCGAGCCGATGATGCGCGGCCTGCCCGCTTCCACGTTCGCGGGCGACGAAGAGAGCCTCTACGCCCTGGCCGGCAGCGGTCTGCAGGAGCTGTCGCTGGGCGTCCTCGACGGGGCCACGCGCGCCGCGCCCGACGCGCCGCGCCGGCCCGAGCTCGTGCGGCTCGATCGGGCGACGCCCGCACCTCCGACGCCTCTCGCGCGGCTCCTGTTGCGCAAGACCTGGCGTCCCGACGTGGCGACGCGGGCGGTGACGGACGCGCTGGCGCAGGACGGCGGCACCTCGCTCGTGCGCGGTCTGGCGGAGTTCTGGAACGATCAGGTGCCGAGCTCGCCCTACGAGACCGAGTCGGAGCAGATCGAGCTCGATGGAGGGGTCCTCGCACTCCTGCGCGAAGCCGCGCTGGCGGCGCCGCCCTCGATCTTCGTGCGCGGCGCCTGGGAGTGGCTCGCGCGCGTTCTCGTCGGCAAGCGCGACATCGCCGCGATCGAGGCCTTCGTCGCACCGGTCTCGGCCCGGTGGGCGCCCTGGCCGGAGCTCGAGGTGGCGCTGGCGCGCGCCGACCTGGAGGCCCTCGATCCCGAGGCGGCCCGGCGCCGCCTGCAGCCCTTCTCCGCGGTCGAGCAGCCCAATTTCGAGCTGCTGACCGTGCTGGGCCAGGCCTGCGAGCAGGCCGGAGACCTGCCGGCCGCCGTCCAGGCGCACAAGGCGGCCGCGGCCCTGCGGCCCACGGACCGGGGCGCCCGTCGTCGTCTGGCGGTCGCGCAGGTCCGCGCCGGCGATCCCGAGGGCTTGCCGGCCATCCGCGCGCTCCTTCAGGAGGACCCGGCGGACGACGAGCTGAAGCCGTTCCTGGGACCGGGACCGTGGCCGCATACGGGCAACGGGTACACGCCGGGTTCGCGGCCCCACTAGGTTTAGCCCGGGTTATGCTTGGTCTAATCCTGACGGCGGGGATGGACTTCCCTACCCACCTTCGGTGGTCCTTCTTTTCCGACCTCCCAGGCTTTGGAACTTCCGCAAGTTCCAAGCCGTCTCAACACAGCCCGATCCTTTCGCGCAGATGAGTCCAGGCAGACGCTCCTCTCCACGACCGTGCCGGGCGGTGGCGACCCTCTCTCAAGGAACGATTCGATGATGAAGAAGACCCTGACCGCCCTCGTGCTGGGCGGCGCCGCGATTTCGGCCGCGGCAGTTCTCGGCACGGCGCAGATCGAGCGACTCGATCTGACCCAGATGGTGCAGCGAGCCGACGACGCCGTCGTGGGCACCATCGTGGCGCGCAACGTGATCCGCATCGACCACCCGGTCGACGGTCCGGAACTGTACTTCACATCCCTCACGGTCGAGGGTCGTTCGTTGTCCACCAACCAGCCGGCCTCGGTCGAGGTCTGGTTCGGTGGCGGCTTCGTTAGCGAAACGGACGGCGTCTTCAACTCGGAAGCGCCGAGCATGGACGACCAGAAGGTCGGCAACCAGGTCGTCGCGTTCTACAAGTTCGAGGACAACATGGGCGGCGACCTCTCGGGCAACGCGCTCATGGGCTGGCACGGCGGCCTCTACCGCACCTTCGAGTCGCGCAACGCGACGGTCGTGCAAGGCCGCGGCGATGGTTACGCCATCACCTCGAACGTGCGCCTCGACGCGCTCGACACCCAGATCAAGTCCTTGGCCGCCGCCAAGAAGAAGTGAGGACGCACATCATGAAGCCCCAGCACGTCCTCGGCTCTTTCTGCGCGGTCGGCATCGCCGCCGCATTGGTCCTGCCCTCGCGCACCGAGGCATGGAGCGTGATCGGCGGAAGCCTGGGCCTGACCCAGCGCGACTACCGCGTCTTCAACAATTTCACCGACCCCACCGCGGACGACAACACGGTGGCGGACGTCAACTTCCCGGGCTACGTGGGCGTCGAGCTGGCCGTCTGGAAGGCCAACCTCGAGTGGGGCAGCCGGCTCCACGGCACCGGCAACGGTGATCCGCACCAGCCCGCTGGACTCGGCTCGGGCGGCGCCAACTTCGACCCCTCCTGGCAGGGCAACGCCACGAGCGTCGGCGGCGTGAACGAGAACATCGTTTCGGAGCTCGCGGGCAGCTCGGGCAGCACCCTGGCCTTCTGCGAAACGCCGATCTCGGACGGTTGGCGCATCCGCTTCTACGCGGGCGCGGCCACCTGGAACGACGGGCCGACCACGCCCAACAACCACTTCGACATCCAAGGCGTGGCCTGCCACGCCTTGGA
>Ga0163150_10009337_pt1 | contig 10883 bp, 6 predicted proteins | sample OliLakLV19P2IB_FD_148628 | JGI IMG/M metagenome (GOLD analysis project Ga0163150, IMG submission 148628) | Freshwater microbial mat bacterial communities from Lake Vanda, McMurdo Dry Valleys, Antarctica - Oligotrophic Lake LV.19.P2.IB | ecosystem: Environmental > Aquatic > Freshwater > Lake >...
GGGTGGGTTTACTCCGTCGCGGCGATGACTCGGGCTGAGCGAGCAGCCAGTTTGCGGACAACCTCCACGGCTTGAGCTGTTGGCAGTAGGACGCGGCCTCTTATCTGTCCGGGCTTACGAAGCCGGAGAAGTTGGATTAGGCCGTCACGCTCGGCTGAATACCACCAAGAGCGGGACAGCCCGCAAACGGGGTCGCCTCCCTTGGGCTTTAGTGGCACGAACTCCGGGTGCGCGGTTCTTAGATCAGTGGCGGACGATGTGTGGTTTTTGATGTGGGACATTGCCCCGCCACCATGCGCCCTCTCGTAAAAGCGGGGGCGGTTGCATTTAACCCGTTCGCAAAAGTTTTAAAATGACCTAAAATGCTTTAATTAAGCCCACAACTTGCTGATAGGTATAATTTAGTAAAAATAATGGCGCATCAGACTCGAAGACCACGAAGGAAAAAACGCCGGTTATCCATTTTATATTTCGAGTTACCCACTGAATTCCTTCAGTCTACCACGTAAAACTAAGTAAAAGAATCGCTTATGCGCGTGAGACCTAACCGAGAAAATTATTCACCCCCTGTGGGGAATACCCGCCAGCGAAAGCACCGTTGCAATTATCTAGGCACGTTCCACCAATGGTTTAGACGAACATTGACCATCAAGCCGTGATGTCTGGAAGCAGATCAATCGCCGACCGCTTGGATTTTTCATCCGTGTGCGTGTAATGATTGCTCATCGTGGCAGAATCGTGGCCGATAAGGTCACGCGTAACGGCCTCGGAGACGCCGGCCATTTTCAGCCATGTGGTGGCTGTGTGGCGCAGACAGTGGAACGAAAGCCCGTTGCGGTCACGAGGCGCGGAGCGGCCCTTGCCGGTGCTCTCATGCTTCGTGGCCAATTTACTCGGCTTCTTTGCCAGCCCCGCCGTGACAAGAAGAGCGGCAAACTGCCTGGATAGTTGTGCCACCGCTTGGTTCTCCGTGGCTATGCGATGGGCCTCGGGAAAAATGGGGGCGTTGGGATCGTCGCCGACCTCCAGCTCGGTCAGATATGCAAGGAAGGGCGCGGCGATGGGGAGAATTTGCGAGCGATCCGTCTTCGAGGTGCGCAGATGGATTTCGCTCCGCTCCAGATTCACGTTGGCCCATGAAAGTAGGGCTATGTCTTTCAGGCGTTGGCCGAGATAGATTCCGGCCAAGATCATGCCGCGCCATTCCGGTGAGGCAACCGCCAGAGCCGCCTTGACCTCCTTGAGCGTGAACGGCCGGCGCTCGGCACTATTGCTCCGCAACGTCTCAACTTTCGCAGCTGGATTGTCTGGAATCAGACCTTCGCGCCACGCCGATGCGAACAACACGCGCAGAATCTTGATGTTGTTCGAGGCCGTCGCCGGTGACGTCTTAACCGCCCGCCCGTCACGCCACGCGGTGATTTGCCCCGTCGTGACGTAGTGCAACGGCTGCGAAGCACGGTCGCCAAGGAAGGAGGAAAATTCAGTGACCACCAGCTTGTAGGCTGAATGAGTGACGGGCTTGGCCTCTACGGCCTTCCGCGCCAGCCATTGCGCACCGTAGGTGGCGAAGCTGGGACTCTCCAACGGCGTGCCGTGAATCTCGGTGTGGATGTCGGACAGCACGCGGCGAAACTGCGCCTCAGAGTAGCGCTTGCGGGCGGCCTTCTCCCATTCGTCAGCGACCGCTTGGGCGTCGGCACGTTTCTTTTGCTTGGTGCTTCGCTGCGTGCGCGTGCCGTCTGGTTTCACGAAGCAGGCGAACCAATAGGGTGACTGAAGCTTTTTGCGTAATGAGGCCATGTTGAATCGGGTTACTGGCAACCAAACTGGCAACGTGTTGGTAAGTTTCAAGCTGTTTCTAAATGTTCTTTACCTAGGTAAAATGAAATCTACCAAAGGGGGCCGACCGAACCGCCGGTTCGATTCCGGCTCGCGCCTCCAGATTTCAAAAAACCGCCCGCCTCCCCGCCGTGCGGTTTTTTTATGCCCACACGGTGGTGGACGGTCATTGGTCATTGGTCATTGGTCATTGGTCATTCCGTGGCCTGGAGGCCACGGTCCGGTCTTGCCCATTGGTCATTCGTCATTGGTCATTGGTCATTCCCAACATGCCTTCAATCGTCTTCACCATCGCCAACCAGAAGGGCGGCGTCGGTAAAACCACCACTGCCGTCAACCTCGCCGCCGCGTTCGCCGAAAAGAAAATCCACACCCTCCTCATCGACCTCGACCCGCAGGCCAACGCCACCAGCGCGATTGGCATCGAGAAACAGGCCGGCCGCAGCCTCTACGGACCTCTGCATGGCGAAGGCACCGCGTTGGAAATGATTACGCCCACCGCCTACGAATACCTTTCACTCATTCCGTCCGAGGAAGACCTCGCCGCCGCCGAAATCGAACTCGCCCAGACCGAGAACTACCTGGCCCGCCTCCGCACCATTCTCGAACCCATCAGAAAATCCGGCGGCTACCGCGTCATCATCATCGATTGCCCGCCCTCCATGGGCATGTTGTCGATGAACAGCCTCGCCGCCGCCGACTACCTGCTCATCGCACTTCAATGCGAATACATGGCCCTCGAAGGCCTCGGCCAGATCCTCCGCAACGTCGAACGCATCAAGACCGCCGGCATCAACAGCGGCCTCGAACTCGGCGGAGTTGTCATGACGATGTTCGACATCCGCACCAACCTCTCGCGCCAGGTCGTCGACGAGGTGAAGAAGCACCTGCCCGATAAAATCTTCAACACGGTCATCCCGCGCACCATCCGCCTCAGCGAGGCACCCAGCTTCGGCAAAACGATCTTCGACTACGATCCCCTCTCTCCCGGCTCCACCGCCTACAGAAATCTGGCGAAAGAAATCATCGCGCGCTTCGGTCTAAAGAACTCCTGACCTATTATAGGGAACTCAGGGAATCAGGAATCGAACCATCCGGATTGCTTCATTTCCGTTCCTGATTTCCTGAGTTCCAGATTCAACAGCTCATGACTTCCCTCGCCAAATACAGACACGCCTTCTTGGTCGGGCTTCAGAGCAACATCATTTACCGTTGGAACTTCGGCATCCGCGCGATCTTCTCGCTCCTCCACCTCGCCTTCGTTTTCATACTCTGGGGCGCGGCCTACAACGGGCAGACCCACATCGGCGGCTTCGATCTCAACCAGACGCTCACCTACTTCATCGTCCTGCTGATGATGCAGTTTTTTATCGGTGCCTTCAACGAGGACTACCAGATCAGCGAGGATATCCGCAACGGACTCATCAATCAGTTTCTCCTTAAGCCGATCAACTACTACCTCTACCGATTCAGCATCTTCGTCGCCGCCCGCTTGGTGTCGGGACTCCTCGTGATCGTGCCACTCCTCATCGCACTTCCCCTCCTCAAAGACCACATCGTTCTCCCCGATGAAGCCTGGCGCCTAGCCCTCGGATTACCCGCCATGATCATGGCGGCGCTCATCCAGTTCACCATCGCCTACATCTTCGGACTGCTGACGTTCTGGTTCCTCGAAATCCAGTCCTTCATCATCCTCTCGCTAGCGATTGAAACGATACTCGGCGGTCAGATGTTCCCGCTCGACCTGATGCCCGCTTGGCTCTTCCGCATCTCCCAGTGGCTGCCGTATTATTACCAGATGTATTTCCCCACCGCGATTCTCACCGGCCGCCTAGACTGGACGTCCGCGTTGAACGGACTCGTCATCCAAGCCTTCTGGGTTCTCGCGCTGCTCGCCCTAGCCCAGTTCCTCTGGTCCCGAGGCCTCCGCCGTCACACCGCCGTCGGCGGCTAAACCTTATCTCCCCCGATTCCGCTTTTCGTGTCTTTCGTGTGTTTCGTGGTTAAAAAACTCCGTCCATTGAAAGATCCGTCCCCGTGAAACTCATCGACTACATCCGCATCTGGCTCGCCTGCGCCCGCTACTCGGTCGTGCGCACGATGATGTTTCGGTTCGACTTCCTCATGTGGGCCCTCGTCGAGTTCTTCTGGATGGGCGTCAACCTCTTGCTTGTCCAAGTCATCTACGACCACACCGACTCCATCGCCGGCTGGACCAAATACGAGATGCTCCTCCTCCTCGGCAGCTCCATGGTCGTGCAGCGCTTCATCATGGGCTTTGTTTGGACGAACCTCTTCGAGATGGCCCGCAACATTCGCACCGGTCACTTCGATTTTTTCCTGTCCCAGCCGGGCAACCCGTTGTTCATGGTCTCCACCCGCAAACTCGACCTCGACGGCTTGGCCAACGCCGTCGTCGCCGTGGGTATCGTGGTCTATGCCTTAAACCAACTCGCCATCGTTCCGTCGCTCGCCGATCTGTCGCTCTACGCGTTGATGATTTTCTGCGGTTTTGTCATTAACTACAGCATCCTCCTCATCACCGTTTCGCTCACATTTTGGCTGGGAGCGGCCCAGGGAATCGAAGGTAGTTACTTCACCTTGATGGAATTTTCACGGCTCCCGCGCCAAGCGTTCAAGGGCGTCGCCAGCATCCTCTTTGTGTGGCTCCTTCCTGCGGTCGTCGTGAGCAACGTCCCGGCCTCCGCCCTCATCCACGGTTTCAATCTGGCCAACACACTCTGGCTCATCGCCGTGACCCTCTTCTGGCTTTCGTTCGCCGTATTTGTTTTCAACCGCGGCCTGCGGCGCTATGCCAGCGCCAGCTCATGAGCTCTTCGCTTACTCAGCTCCAAACCAGCCTCGGTCACACCTTCCGTGACCCGGCCTTGCTGCTCCAAGCGCTCACCCACCCGGGCTACACCAACGAACACCCCGGCGACGGCGATCACTACCAACGCCTCGAGTTTCTCGGCGACGCCATCATTCAGTTCGTCGTCACCGACGCCCTCTTCCACCTCCGCGCCACCGAACGCGAAGGCGAACTCAGCCGCCTCCGCGTCGCGCTCACCAACGGTATTTTCCTAAGCGGCCTGGCCCGCGAATTAGACATCTCCGCGCACCTCCGCCTCTGCGCCGCCGAGCAAAAAAACGGAGGTTCCCCCACCGCCGCCGGCGATGCCTACGAAGCGGTGGTCGGCGCGATTTTCTTGGATTCCGGCCTGACCGCCGCGCAGGACTTTATTCGACGCAGCTACGGTGAACTCGATTCCCGGCTTTCAACCCTAAGCGTTTCGGAAGCCAACCCCAAGGGCCGCCTCCAGGAACGCATCCAACCACTCCACGGGACCGGTGCCCTGCGCTACGAAACCGTTCACTCCAGTGGCGCCGATCACGCGAAAGAATACACTTCGACCGTCTTCCTCACCGACCGGGTCCTCGGCACCGGGCTCGGCACCTCCAAAAAAATTGCAGAGGAAGCCGCCGCCCGCGCCGCCTTGGATACTTTGAGGTAACTCATCGCAGCCTCCGCACCATTGATCATTGGTCACTGGTTATTTCCTCCCATGTCCGCCCTCGCCAACCTCCAGCGTCTCAAGCTCACCGGCATCTGTCCCCCTGCCCGGGGAGCCGTTATCGCCGAGCTCGCCCGCGGACACCCCGCGCCGGTCTGGCTGGTCATCACCGAGGACCTGAAACACGCCGAGCAACTCGCCGAGGACATCGCCTTTTTCCACCGATCCGCCGGCGGTAACCCCGCTTCGCTCGAAACGCTGATCTTCCCCGAGTCGATGCCCGACAGTCGCGACATGCGCGAAGCCTTCGCCGCCTCCGCCGACCGCACGACGGTGCTGAGCCGACTGCGCGCGCGACGCGCGCAGTCGGCGAGTCCAGAGTCCAGAGCCCAGAGTCCAGAGCCAGACTCCGGCACCGCCGTCTCTAGACTCTCAGCTCTAGACTCTAGACTTTCCGACCGCTCTAGACTCTCAGCTCTAGACTCTCAGCTTCTCATCCTCACCACGCCCGCCGCCCTCCTCCAATCAGTCCCCGCGCTGGACGAATTCTCCAGCCGCGAAATCACCCTCCGCCGCGGCGAATCTCAGCCCTTCCAAGCCCTCCTCGAAACCCTCCACGGGCTCGACTACGACTCCGAGGCCGTCTGCGAATCCCCCGGACACTACGCGATCCGCGGCGGCATCATCGACGTTTACCCGATCACCACCAACCAGCCCTACCGTCTTGATTTCTTCGGCGACGAAATCGAAGACCTCCGCGCCTTCGATCCGGTCACCCAACGCTCCGGCGAACAAGTCGACTCGATCACCCTCTCCGCCTCGCCCCGCCTCAAGCTCGGCACCTCCAGCACCGGCATCGCCGACTACCTTTCGCCGCGCACTCAACTCGTTTTCATCGAGCCCGCCGCGCTCGACGAAGAGTTCTCCCTCTTTGCCCGCGAGGGCTTCGACGGCCTGACGCCGATTCTCCAAAAAGCAGCCGGCGCCTTCGGTCTCGCCGACATCGACGAAGCCGCCGCGCTCTTCGACGGCGAGGGCGTGACCGAGACGACGTGGGACACCGAAAGCCTCTCCCACCACCGCACCTACCCCTCCGACGCCCTTGTCGCCCAAGAACGCCTCTCCGCCGAAGAAGACGCCCGCCGCACCTTCCTCACCCAACTCGTCGCCTGGAAAAAAGACGGCTACGGCCTCGCCTTCGTCGTCTCCAAAGAAGGCGAAGAGCAACGCGTCAAAGAAATCCTCGCCGAAGATTCCCGCTTTAAAGGCCTGCAACCGCTCTGGGTGCGCGGCACGCTGAATGAAGGTTTCCGCTGCACCTACCGCGCCGGAGCCGGCCTGCTCTGGTCCACCCTCCCCAAACGCAAACTCGGCGAGATCGGTGGGCTCGTCCTCGTCACCGAGACCGAACTCTTCGGCCGCCAGCGCGCCCGCCGCGTCACCGGTCCGCAACGCGCTTCCGTCAACCGCGCCCAAGTCGACCAACTCCTCGACTTCTCCGAACTGGTCGAAGGCGACTTCGTCGTCCACCTCCAGCACGGCATCGCGCTCTACCGCGGTCTTACCAAACTGGATACACGCGACGGCCAGCGCGAAGTCATCTCCCTCGAATTCGACGACGGCGTCACCCTTCACGTCCCGCTCCAGGAATCGCACCTCATCAGCCGCTACGTAGGCCTCGGAAAAACCAAGCCCCAACTCGGCAAGGTCGGCTCCAACCGCTGGGAAAAAACCCGCCAGGCCGCCGAGCGAGCCACCATCGACCTCGCCGCCGACCTCCTCAAAATCCAAGCTCAACGCGAAGCCCAACCCGGCCACGCCTTCCCGCCGGACAACGACTGGCAGAAGGAATTCGAGGGCTCCTTCCCGTTCACCGAAACCAAGGACCAGCTCCGCGCCATCGACGAAACCAAGTCCGACCTCGAACGCGCCCGCCCGATGGACCGCCTCATCTGCGGCGACGTCGGATTTGGCAAAACTGAGGTCGCCATCCGCGCCGCCTTCAAAGTTGTCCAGGGCGGCAAACAAGTCGCCATCCTCGTCCCCACGACGATCCTCGCGCAGCAGCACCTCAACACGTTTCGCGAACGCATGGCCGGCTATCCCATCGCCGTCGAGATGGTCAGCCGCTTCCGCACCAAAGGCGAAACCACCCGCATCCTTGCCGCCACCGCCTCCGGCCAAGTTGACATCCTCATCGGCACACACGCCCTGCTCTCCGACCGCGTCGCCTTCAAGGACCTCGGCCTCGTCATCATCGACGAAGAGCAACGCTTCGGCGTGAAACACAAAGAGCGCCTTAAATCCATGCGCGCCACCGTGGACGTGCTTGCCATGTCGGCGACGCCCATTCCCCGCACACTCTACATGGCCATGACCGGCGCGCGCGACATGAGCGTGATCGAGACTCCGCCCGGCAACCGCCACCCGATCCAGACGATTGTTAAAACCTACGACGACAAAATCGTGGTCGACGCCATCCGCCACGAGCTGCGCCGCGGGGGCCAGGTTTTCTATCTCCACAACCGCGTGCAGACGATCAACCTCGTCGCCGCCCGCCTCCGTGAGCTCCTGCCGGATGTCGCCATCGGCGTCGGCCACGGGCAGATGGACGAACACGAACTCGAACGCGAGATGACCGATTTCGTAGCCGGTAAGCACCAAGTCCTCGTCTGCACCACGATCATCGAGACCGGCCTCGATATCCCCAACTGCAACACGATCATCATCGAAGGCGCGGACCGCTTCGGCCTTTCGCAACTCTACCAACTCCGTGGCCGTGTCGGTCGTTTCAAGCACCAGGCCTACGCGTATCTCCTCCTCCACCGCCACACGCGCCTGATGGAGATCAGCCGAGAACGCCTCAACGCCCTCCGCACGCACAACCAACTCGGTGCCGGTTTCCGCATTGCGATGCGCGACTTGGAACTTCGCGGTGCCGGCAATCTGCTCGGCTCTCAGCAAAGCGGCCACATCATCGGCGTGGGTTTCGAGCTCTACTGCCAATTACTCCGGCAATCCGTCGCCCGTCTCAAAGGCGAGAAACACGCCTCCGCCATCCGCGCCAACGTAAAGCTCGACTTCGTCTTCGTCGGTGAAGCCGCCGCCTCCAGCCCTGGAGACCGGACCTCCGGGTCCGGTTCCGCTCCGTCCGCCTCATCCTCCACGTCCTACCAAGCGATCAAAGCCGCCGAGCAATCCGCCGACGGCGCCATCGAAGTATCCAAGATCCAAGCACGCATTCCATCGGCCTATATCGCCGAAACGCGCCTGCGCATCGACTTCTACCGTCGCCTCGCGATGGCCGGCAGCGCGGCCCAGCTGAAAGAAATCGAGTCCGACCTCCGTGACCGTTTCGGGAAATACGGCGACGAAGTCCGCGCGTTATTGCTCATCACCGAAATCCGCATCCGCTCCGAGCAAGCCGGCATCATCAACGTCGAGACCGAGTCCTCCCGCCTCAAATGCCTGCGCGGCTCGGGCGTCCGAGACGACTACGTGATGCTCGCCGGCAGCCGCTTCCCTCGCCTGACCGCCCCGAAGCCATTGGCCCGCCTCAAAGAAATCCTCACCTTCCTCGGCAACCTGTAGCCGTGTAGCCACGCCCGTGCCGGGCGTGCCGCCCCGTAGGCCGCGAGCTAGCTCGCGCTCCGTCTCAGGGAAGGACGCCCCCCGTGTCGTCCGCCTCCGAAAGGTAGGGCGCGGACTCCGTTCCGCGCCTCCGCTCCGCCCCGCATGAGCTCCTTGCTCGTCCCGCCGAAGCCTTGGCGAAGGAGGAACGCCGCGACGCTTTGCTTACCAACCATCATCCGCCCTCCGAACGTCTGCCTATGAGCACGCTGACAAAAAACCGGCTAAGCCCCGGCAAACCCGCGAAGCGCAAAATTAGTCGCCATCATCACCTAAGCCGTCCCCGGCAACCCCTTCGCGGGTGACGAGCATATTTTCGGCTCCAAGTGTTTTCCTCTGCTATAAGATAAACCGCTTAAGCAACACATCCGTGCGCTCATCGCCGCCGATCATAATACTTGATGCGGCTCCACTGATAGCGATGAGCAACGAGCGCAACCCCGACCATGAGTGCGCTCAAGCCACCATTTTGGGCCACTCCGGCCCATTTATCGGCACCTCTTAAGCCATAGCCGAAGCCTTGGCCTGATATTGAACAAGCGGGTGGCCCTTATCCACCATTGCGACCCACCCCTCTCCACGGAATTTCGCACTAAAGATTCAAACCAACGTTGCGCTAGCGTTTTGCGCCCGTCACAACCTGCCCCCACATGCAATGGATCGCCCCTTCGGAAAAAGACGCAGCCTCCGACGCCCTTGAAAAACGCCTCTGGGCCGCCGCCGACCAGCTCCGCGCCAACTCCGAACTAAAGGCTCAGGAATACTCCACGCCCGTCCTCGGCCTCATTTTCCTGCGCTTCGCCGAGGCCCGGTTCGCCGTCCAACGCGCCAAGCTCGAAACCACCGCCGCCTCCTCGCGGCGCGGCTCCCGGCTCGACGATCCCACCGCTTACCACGCCGAGGGCCTGCTCTACCTGCCTCCCGCCACCCGCTTCGACCACCTGCTCAACCTCCCCGAGGCCGAAAACATCGGGGCCAAGGTCAACGACGCCATGCGCGCCATCGAGCAGCACAACCCCCAGCTCGCCGGTGTCCTCCCCAAGACCTACAACCTCTTCGGCAGCACCCTCCTCAAGCAGCTCCTCAAAAAGATGTCCGAGATCCCCGTCTCGGCCGACTACGATACCTTCGGGCGCGTTTACGAATACTTCCTTGCCGAGTTCGCGATGTCCGAGGGCCAGGGCGGCGGTGAGTTCTACACCCCGTCCAGCATCGTCCGCCTGCTCACCGAGGTGATCGAGCCCTTCCACGGCCGCATCCTCGACCCCGCTTGCGGCTCCGGCGGCATGTTTGTGCAGTCCGCCCGCTTCGTCTCCGAACACCAGAAAAACCCGGCCAAGGAACTCGCCATCTACGGACAGGAAAAAGAGCGCGCCACCACCGACCTCTGCCGCATGAATCTCGCGGTCCACGGCCTCGAAGGCGATATCAAGCAGGCCATCAGCTACTACGACGACCCGCACGCCGCCACCGGTCGCTTTGATTTCGTGTTGGCCAACCCTCCCTTCAACGTAAACGCGGTGGACAAAGAGCGCCTCAAGGACTCCGTCGGCCCCGGTCGCCGCTATCCCCACGGTCTACCCCGCACCGACAACGGCAACTACCTCTGGATTCAGCTCTTTTACTCCGCGCTCAACGCCCGCGGCCGCGCCGGTTTCGTCATGGCCAATTCCGCCTCCGACGCCCGCTCCTCCGAGCAGGAACTCCGCCGCCAGTTGATCGAAGCCCGCGCCGTGGACGTGATGGTGGCCGTCGGCCCCAACATGTTTTACACCGTCACGCTCCCCTGCACCCTCTGGTTCTTCGATAAGGGCAAGGTCGGCACGCCGCGCGCCGACACCGTGTTGTTCATAGATGCGCGCCATATCTACCGCCAAGTCACCCGCGCCCTCCGCG
>Ga0163150_10009339_pt1 | contig 10881 bp, 9 predicted proteins | sample OliLakLV19P2IB_FD_148628 | JGI IMG/M metagenome (GOLD analysis project Ga0163150, IMG submission 148628) | Freshwater microbial mat bacterial communities from Lake Vanda, McMurdo Dry Valleys, Antarctica - Oligotrophic Lake LV.19.P2.IB | ecosystem: Environmental > Aquatic > Freshwater > Lake >...
GGCGAGTGTGGAGGCAGGTTGGGATTTGCGGCGGTCGCGGGGCCACCCAACGTGCGCAGTGCCGCAACCACCGGCTGAAGCTGCCGGAAGGACCCGGCGAGCATCGGTCGCAGCAGGGTCATCTGCCGCAGGATGGAGGCCGTTGCCTCGAGGTCCGACGCTTCAAGATCCCGCTGGTCGAGGTCTGCGGCGGGCGCTGGGCCTGCGCCGGGACCGGGTGGATCGGCGGCGTTGGGCCCATTGACGGGAATGTCCCGATCGGGCGACGTGCCCTGTGGACGAAGCGAGTCCAGCACTTTGCCGCGAAGGGACTCCTGATCGCGGCGCTCCAGCCAGGTCGCTTCGGTGAGGGCAGCGTCCAGAGCGAGGGCCGCCGCCACCCGCCGCCGGTCGAAGAGCGCCGCCCGTGCGGCGGCGACGGTCGCGGGAAGTGGATGCGAGTCGAGGAGGCGGTCGACCTGCTCGGCGAGCCCGCCGGCGCGCTCGCGCAGCGAGCGGTCTGCTTCGGTTGCCGGCGGCAGCCACGGACCGCCGTGCCGCGTCGTCGGCCAGATCGAGGGCAGCGGCTGATCCGAAGCCAGAAACGCGGCGCAGGCGAGGGGCGCGAGGGCATCGGCAACGAGCATTCGAGTCGCGGGCGCCGGACCATCGGCCGAGAGATCGAGTGGTTGGGCCTCCGCGGAGTCCCGGAGAAGCGCGCGAACTCGATCGCGGCGCGGATCGCCCTCACCGAGTGTGATGGCGCGTCGCAGGGCCGCGGCGATCTCGGCGCGGGCCTCGTGCAGTCGCCATCCCTGGGCGAGGCGCTCGCTGGCGCCGAAGCCGCGTCCGCTGGCGGAGTGGACCTCGGGCTGATCCGCGAGTGCGATTCCAGATACGAGGAGTGCTCGCGTGACGCGTCGCAGGGCAATCAGTCCATCGACCAGTTCCACTTCGATTCCTGTCGCCGCCCGACGAGCAATCGTCAGGCGTTCGAGCTCGAGATCGACTGCGGCGAGAGTGGCTGTGGCCGGATGCACCGCAAGCGGGGGCGGTGCCGGCGGTGGCGACAGATCGAGGATCTGGGCCGGTGCCCGAGAGCCAATGGCAAGCGCGGCCGCGACGAGGGCGGCCCCGCGCCACCATCGGCAGCACTGGGAGCGAGTGCGAAGACGGCGCATCTAGGCGCGAGCCTCGCCAACAGGGAATGGGGCAACCGCCGACGGCAACCGCGTGGCGGCGGGATACTCGACCCACATCAGGCAGAGGCCCTTGGGCGGGAGCGTCTGCCCCCCGCGGGTTCGATCACGCGACTCCAGGAGGGCCGGAATGTCATCGGCCTTGAGGCGTCCACGTCCAACCTCGATCAAGGTGCCGGCGATGATCCGCACCATGTTGTAGAGGAAGCCGGTCCCGGCGATCTCGAGGCGCAACTCCTGCCTCTCTGTTTCGATCACGTCGCAGCGCAGGATCCGCCGCACGGCGCTCTCGCGACCGTGCCGAGTGCTGGCCACGCTCGAGAAGTCGCGTTCACCCACGAAGTGACTCGCAGCCCGGGCCATCGCCGGAACGTCCATCCGAGTCCAGCAGCGGTGGAGGTAGCGGCTCTCGAAGAGGTTCGGCCAGTGCGACGGCGGAGCGCCGTGCACGATGCGGAAGCGGTAGCCCTTCGAACGGGCATCCGAGATCGGGTCGAACGAGTCGATGACTGGCCACGCTTCGGTCACCTGCACGTCTTCCGGAAGGGCCGAGGTGATGGCCATCGCCAGGCGATCAAGGGGAAGTTCGACGGTCGAGCTGAACGCCGCGACCTGGCCCAACGCGTGGACTCCGGCGTCGGTTCGGGACGCACCGTCGATGATGGCCGGCTGCCGCACCACGGAGCGGACCGCCTTCTCCAGAACGGCCTGCACCGTGCGAAGCGGCTCCTTCCCCGGCGGCTCCTGCTTCTGCCAGCCGTGGAAGTCGGTTCCGTCGTACTGGACAGTGAGGGCGAAGCGGGGCATTGCAGGAAGGCGGCGTGGCGCGTCTCGTCGGAGTGCCGCAAGTATGCACGCTCGCTGGCATCGCTGCACGCCGCGGGGTCCCACGCGACCGCTCGGGGCGCTTCCCCGACGAACCGCGGGCGGCCGGTTTCCCGACCGCCCGCGTGGAGCCTGCATGCAATGGGGAGCGCGCCGCGGGCATGCCGCCTGCGACCTCCCGAAGTGCGTCGGGGCGAAACCCCAACGCCGCTTACGCGCGACGACGACGGCTGCCGACGAGGCCGGCGAGACCGATCAGGGCCAGAGCGCCGGGCGCGGGAATCTCGCTGCCGTTGAAGAAGATGTCATCGACTCGGTTGGTGCCGCCCGCAGCGGTGGTCACTTCCGAGGTGAGGCGAACGTAGACGGTCGCGAGGTTGTCCGCGGCGTCCGGAAGCACCACCGGCACGAAGACCGAGAGGGGATTCCCAAGGGCGCTCGACCACGAGATGGCGTCGACGGTGTAGCTGACCAGATCGGCGAAGGTGACGCCATCGGCGCTCCACTGGACCTTGAACGCGCTGGGGCCGGTGCTGCTGCGAGTCTGGCTCCAGCCGAACTCGACGTCCTGATAGCCGAGGGTCGAGGTGGTGAACTGGTAGTAGTCGCCGGTGCTCCAGTTGTTGGAGCTGTAGGACTCGAACGAGCCGTTGCCGACCGGGTTCGAGTAGACGGTGGCGGACGACGCGTGGAACCCGCTGGCGTTGCCCCCGAAGAGGCCGCTCTCGGCTGCGTGCGGACCAGCGGTGGTCGGGACGCTCGACTCGAACGTCCACGCAGCGAGGCTGACGCCGGCCTGGGCCGACGTCGCGATGGCGGTGACAGCGACGGACAAGAACATTGCCTTCATGACAGACTCTCCTCGAATGTGAGACCCACTTGAACCCCGCCGCGGTGCCCGCGCCGGGAGACATCCCAACTGCCGATGGAACTGGACCTCGATCGATGGCCACTCGGCCAGCGCACGATCGACGCCCTCCCAGATCGCCTGCCAGATCGCCTGCGAGGCGCTTCGAGTCGCGGCGAGAATGCCGTACCAGAAGCCGCAAGACGGGCGAGCAAGACTCAAAAGCGTACAAAAACAGCGAGCGTGCTGCATCGCATCAAGTGTTCGGATCGTGGTAAATCGCATCCAGACTTGGTGAGGCGGATGCATCCCCCTCCCTCCTGCTGCGAAGTTGGAGTGACTTGGCGGACTGGGGCGGTTGGCGGTGGGATGCAGCCGAGCGCGAGGAACCCGGTTGTTCGGCGACCCAACGGAAGCGGCGGGCGTTGAACGGTCCTGATCAGGGTGAGGACGCTTGCGTGCGGGACCGGGGGGAGACACTGCGCCCACTGCTTACGCTGCGCCGCGTCATGAGACCAACGCCGGATACCTCGTCAGAACTGCGACGTTGCACCGTTTGGCCGGAGCCGCGATGAGTGCGCCTCCGAGATCTCCTGGTCGGGGACGATCGGAATGTACGGGGCCTCGTCGAAGGGAGTAAAGCCGTCAGGCCAGCATGCGACGACGTCGCAGAGGATCCGTTGATCGAGTGGAACAGGTGGCTGGTTCGCGCGGCGAACTCGGACTTCGATTGACGCGTGGGGACCTCCGCAGCCCGCGAGCAGCTTCCAGGCATCCGAGCGGATGTACCGAGGCAGGTAGCCAACGAGACATCGATCGGGGCCGTCATCCGCGGTGCGCAGCGCGATGGCTTGAGGATCGAACGGGTTCTGTAGATCCAGCATGATCAAGAGTTGATCCCCTGGAGCGAGTCGCAACGCTCGTTCCTGCGATTCGCGCGGCAAGTGTCGGAGACCGTGAACAAAGATGGTCGTTCGATACTCTCCGGTCTCCGCACTCTGCTTCGGGGCCGGGAAGAGCTCGAGCTTGTCGGTAGCACGGCGACCGCCGGAGATTGCGAGGATCTGGAACGGCTCCGCGGTCGCAGGGTCAAGCCCGAATGACGCGAGATACTCGCGACGATCCTCCCGGTGCGTTGAGGGCACTCGGTTGGCGAAGACTGGGAACAGTCGGGGGGAGGTATGGATTGCGAGCAGGTCGTCGAGACCGATCAGTGGACGAAAGCCTTGAGCGTGAGCCTGCTCCACGCCCCGTGTGTAACGGAACTCGTACCCCTCGCCGCCCTCCACAATCCGCAATCGGCCGATCGGGAAGTAGCCGCGAGAGCGAGGATCCTGCCACGCGACGAAAAGTGAGGTCGGATTGAAGTGTTCGTGGGAGGGCATTGGACGCTAGCGGAGCGAGAGGAGTCGGCTTCGGTTGAACGTTAGGAGATCGGCCACAAATCGATGCCCCGGGGCGGGAAGCCAGCCGTCCCTCGGGCACGAGCCGGACCGTTCGCTCAATCCACTCCTTCTCCAAACGTTGGAGGCGTTCGAGCCACGCGGCCCCTGCGAGCGGGTAGGCCCGCATCGCAGAGTCGAAGGCATCGAGTGTGGTGAGCGGGCTGCCGTCTGAATGGTGAAGCTTCGAGCGTGCTCGAGCGGCGTAATGGGCCACCGAAAATCCGGAGTCCGCGGTTTCGAGCCGTCGTTGCATGACCTCGGCTGTGAGATCGCGCCCAAGCGACGCCGCATGGTCGTAGGTTGGCGCGAGCAGCATCTGCGGTGCATCATCATGGGCTGAAACGGGTCGCAAGGCGCCCCAGTTCTCGTGATGTCGATCGGTGTTGCCGATCAGCGCATCGAGCATGAGGTATCCGACGAAAACATCCGCGCCACTGATGATTCCGGGCACCTCGGCGAGCGTGGGAGGACGACGGATCTCTAGATGATCCAGGGTATCGAGAACCTGGCTGAGACGATGCTGCGGCGATCGTGGAGCATCCTTCGGGTAGCCCTCGACCAGAACAGTCAGGAGCTCGTTGCCGTGAATCAGTTCGTAGTCGGGAGTCTCAAACGCCTTCGAGATCGTTCCGTGAAGGCCCTCGCGAGTCGCAAGCTCGACGATGGCATGTGGAATGCCAATGGCATCTGCGAGCTCCGAAGCGAGCTTTTCAGACCAATCTTCTCCGCGGCTTGCTCTGCCGAATTTGAACAGCCAGCGCTCCCCCATTTGGTTCGAGTACCAGAACTTTCGCTTCGATCCCATCTGCTCTTGCTTCTCCGGCATGGCGTCGGAGATGTCGAAAATTGTGAAGGTTTCGGGCGGGCGTTGCACGGATTCAGTTCCCGAACAGATCACCCATCGGCAGGAGGCCCTTCTGGTCGAAGTAGCGGAGGGCTTCCTCGACGCTTCGGAAGATGCGGGTGGCGGTCTCGGTGATGAAGGGGGAAGGGTTCTTCTTGGGCTTCCACACCACGTAAACCTCCTTGGTGTGCTCGAAGGCGTGCTGGAGTTCACGCTCGACGCCGCTCGAGAGCCCGGGCTGGCCGTTTGGAAGTTCGGGAATCAGCGAGCAGATCATGTCGGACTGGTCGATCAACTTGAAGTCGCGCATGTAGATCTGGCCGTCGATGTCGCCGGCGATGTCGAGCACTTCCCGCACCGAGAGCCGCAGCGGCTCCTGGCCGGAGCGGCCTCCGAAGGAATGGGGCTGCACCTCGATCCAGTCCTGGCCGTTCTTGGCCGCGTCGAGGGCCCGATCGAGCAGCAGCTTCTCGTCGACGTCACCGGGATCGAAGGAGATGAAGTGCTTCGCCAGGAGGGCTCGGAACTGGTCGATCTCGGCAAGCACATCGGGCATGTCGACGACGTGACTCATCGGGAAGCTGGGATAGACCTTCTTCATGTCCGGTCGGGTGATCAGCCGGGCGCAGGTCTCGTAGGTGTCCCGCTGGCGCCCGCGGCTCAGGATGTAGAAGTTGTTCTGGCAGCCCATTGCCTGGGCCAGGAGCTCGGTGGCCAGGATCTCCTCTTCGCGCCAGACCATGCAGTCCTTCAGCGTCGCGTCGATGATGTGCTCCTGGTGCAGCCGATGGTGCACGGTCTCGACGTTGTCGACGAGGCAGATGAACATGTCGAGCTCGAGCTTGGCGACCTGATCGAAGTCGAAGGCGCTGAACAGCCCGTGTCGCCAACGGAACGTGGCGTGCGAGTTCACGATGACGTTCGGATGCTCGGCGGCCGGCGAGGTCGCCGTGATGATGTCCTTGAAGGCGGCCCGGCGGAGTGACGCCAGCCGCGAGAGGGGGAGATCGAGGATCTTGCCAGGTCGGACGTCTCGCGCTTCGGCGTACATCAGGTCGCCGACATGGAAGAGATCGACCCGGCCACCGCGCGAGCCGATCAGCTCCTCGACGGCGCGGAGGTAGGGCTTCTTGTCCATTCCGATCTGGCCGGTGACGAGGGCGCGCATGGCAGGGAGTGTAGTGGAACACCCGCGGCGCTCCCGGCCCGGCAGCGAGCGCCGCTGGAAGAAGCGATCAACCCACTCGAGCCAGCACGAAGGTCAGGTCGTCCCGCTGGACGGCGCCGGCCCGATGCTTCCGAACGTCCGCCAGCAGCGCGTCGCGGATCGCCGCGAGCGGTTCGGAGGCGTGCGCGGCGATCGTGGCCTGGAGCCGCGCATCTCCGTATTCGTTCCCGGCAAGATCCATCTCTTCGCGGATGCCGTCGGTGGCACTGAGAATGAGCGAGCCCGGCGGAACTTCATCCAGCGAGTACTCGAGATAGACGATGCCGGTATCGATTCCGAGCGGCATGTCGCCACCGCCGAGCACCACCGGCGTGGAGTCGCCGGGCTTGTAGAGGAGGGCCGGTTCGTGCCCGGCATTCGCCCAGCGGATCCGCCGTGTCTTCGGCTCGACCATGAGCAGAAACATGGTCATGAATCGACCGTGCCCGCGACTCTGCAGAAGCACCGAACTGACCCGCAGCAGCATGGCGCCGAGCGTTTCGGTCCGACGCGCTTCGCTCCGAAGCGCCGCTCGGGCGGTGGCCATCAGGATCGCGGAGGCCACACCGTGCCCCATGACGTCGCCGACGGCAATCAGCACCCCGTCCCGAGCGGGAAGCTCGATGTAGTCGAAGGAGTCGCCACCTGCCGAGTCGCACGGTTCGGCGTGACCGAGCAGTTCCAGTCCGGGTCGAAGGAGTGACGGCGGGGGCAGCAGCGCTTCCTGCACCTGTCGGGCAAGCTCGAGGTTCTGCTTGATCCTGATCCGCTCGGCCAAGGCCGCCGACATGCTGTTGAGATCCCGCGAAAGCTCCTCGAGTTCGCGAGCGGCGCGCAGGTCGAGCGTCTGCGAGAAGTCGCCCTCGCCGACCCGGCGCACATGCAACTGGAGCTGCTGTATCGGTCGACTGACTCGCCGGGCCAGCCACAGCGCGGCCGCCAGCGCCGCAATCAGGGCGAGAATGCTGACCACCAGCACCGCCGCCTGCACCGGGCGAGCGGCCGAGAGGAGCTCCGATTCCGGAGTCGCGGCGATCACCAGCCAGTCGGGAAGCGAGTCGGATGCGGGGAGCCGGCCTTCGCTGGCGCCGAGTGGGGTGATTGCGCTCCACATCGACTCGCCGTCGAGCATCACTCGTTCGGCGTGCGATTGCGCCGGCTCTCGCCCCGCAAAGAGCCCCTGGAACTCGATCGGGAGGGATCGTCGATTGCCACCCTCGCCGGCGACGTTGCCGCGCGACGAGGCCACCAGTTCTCCGTCGGAATCGACCACGAGCAAACGCCCCCGCGCCGCCAGCGGCGAGGTCTGCAGGAAGTCGTTGAGTGCCCCGAAGGCGATGTCGATGCTGACCACGCAGTGGAGTTCACCCGAGGCGCTCCGCAGAGCGCGCACGAAACTGGTGCCGACGTCGAAGCCGGGCACGCCTCGACGCACGAAGGCGTATGGGGGAATCCAGTGGGCCGACTCGCTGGCCAGGGCCGACTGGTACCAGGGCCTCGTGCGCGGATCGAAGGGGTAGCGACGGAGCGGATCCCCCACGGCGCGACCTGCGGGATCGGCGGCGCGCTCGATCATCTCGCCCTCTTCGGTGCGGAGGACGACGACGCCTTCGGGATCGCGGATGGCGCCGATCAGCGAGCCGTCAGGCCATGCAATCACCGCGGTGCTGGTCACCGGGAATGCCCGGAGCAGTTCGACCAGGCGCCGCTGCCGCAGCTCGACTTCGGCCCCCGTCGGAGGCGATCCCGGCCCGGTGGCACCGCCGTCGGGCGCTTCCGCGACCTGGGAGACGGCGAGACTGCACAGGCGCTCGCCGGAGCGGAGGAAGCCGAGCAGTTCACCCTGCACCCGCGCGGAGGCGAGATCGAGAGCGCCCCGCCCGAGCTGCTCGGCCACGCCGCCGGCGGCGAGTGTGGCAATCAGGAGAAGCGCAGCGGTGAGCAGCACCACCGGCACGATCAAGGTGGTGGCGACGACCCGGCGAATCGAAGGAGCCTGTCGCGACGGCATGGGCGGGGGGCGGGCGGTCGCGGAACGCGGAACCGGAACCAGGACGGGGACGCTGACGAGTGCGCTCGGCGCAGGAGGGCAGAACCTAGCGGTCCGGGTGGGTGGAGTCCAGTGAGGACGGCTGAAGAGCGCGGAGCTGGCTCTCGAGGTCGAAGATCTCCGACATCGGCGACCACCACGGTTCGGCCGAGGCCGCAGGACCTTCGGGTCGGGCCGCAGCATGCGCCGGCTGCGAGTGCCGCGCCGGCACCCGCAGCTGCCACTGGCGCATGCGCTCGTCCCACGCCTGGGCCCGAGGGTCGAGCGCATAGCGCTGGTAGTCCCGGGCGGGATCGAACTCGTCGTCGGTTTCGACCAGCATGAAGAGCCGGGTCCCGAAGCGCCAGATGGTCATGGTGCGGATGCCGATTGCGCGAAGACCGCGGAGCACTTCAGGCCAGACGGCGCGATGCTCGGCGTCGTAGGCGGCGATGACGTCTGGATCGTCGATGAGATCGAGGGTCTGGGCGAATCGGCGCATCTCCGAACGTAGGTTCGTTCACCGCCGCGACGGCGGGCGGTCTTGCTTCCCCCGCGCTGCGCCACTACAACCGCACTCGCCATGACCCTTTCGACGAGCCGCTCGACCGTGCCGTTCGCTCCGCCACGCCGGTTGACGCTGGCCCGATTGCTGGTCTTGATTGCCGCGACCACGCTGGCCGTCGCCGGCTGCAGCGATTCCAGGAAGCCGGCGGCTTCGGCAGAGAGCGGATCGGCCTCGCCTGCCGCGAGCGGCGCGAAGAACACTCCTGCGGCGAGCCCGCCCGCGCCGAGCGGCGCGGGGTCCAGCGCTGCGGCTTCCGGCGAGGTGCTCCGCATCGGGGTGATCCCCAAAGGCACCATCCACGAGTTCTGGAAGGCGGTCGAGCGCGGCGCTCGCGACGCCGCCACCGCAGCCGGGGCGACACTTCTCTGGGATGGCCCGGATGTCGAGACCGCCCACGACCAGCAGCGGCGCATCCTCGAGAACATGCTCGGGGCCGGCGCCAATGGGATCGTGATTGCGCCGACCGATTCGGTCGCGCTCCAGCGACCGGTCGAGTCGGCCGTCCGGAGCGGAATCCCGGTGGTCATCTTCGACAGCAATCTGGAGGGCGACGCCTTCGTGAGCTTCGTCGCCACCGACAATCATCGTGGCGGCGTGCTGGGCGGAGAGCGACTGGCGGCGGCGATGACCAGGGCAGGGGCGGCGACCACGGCGGCCAAGCGCACGCTGCTCCTCCGCTACACCGAAGGATCGGGGAGCACCCGGGCCCGCGAAGCAGGGTTCGAGGAAGCGATCACTGGGGCCGGTGGAGTCGTGGTCGAGTCGCAGTTCACCGACGGCACGACCGAAGGGGCGATCACCGTGGCGACCAACATGCTTGATCGTCATGTCAAGGACGGTGTCCTGGCCATCGACGGGATCTTCGCGGCGAATCAGCCGACGTCGATTGGCATGCTGCGGGCGCTCGATCGACTGGCCAAGCAAGGGATCACCGTCGAGGCGAAGTTCGTGGGTTTCGATGCCTCCGACGAACTCATCCGCGCCGTCGAGGCGGGTGCCATGGAAGCGATTGTGGTGCAGGATCCGTACCGCATGGGTCGGCTCGCCGTCGAAACGATGATCAGCCATCTGCGCGGCGAGGCAATCGAAAAGCGGGTCGACACCGGCGTCACCGTGGTGACCCGCGAGTCGCTCGGGGAGCCGGCCGTTCGCCTGCTCCTTGGGCTCGATGCAGCCGCTGGAGGCAAGGGAACGGCCGAGTGACCGCCCAACCTCCGGCACTCGAGATGCGGAGCGTGCGGAAGCGCTTCGGGGCGACGGTGGCGCTCGACGGCGTCTCGCTCGAGGTCGCGCCCGGCGAGTGCCACGCGCTCCTTGGTGAGAATGGTGCGGGCAAGAGCACCTTGATGCGGGTGCTGGCGGGCGTGGTCTCACCCGATGCGGGAGAGATCTCGCTCGACGGCGCACGCGTCTCGGCGGCGTCGCCGGGTGAAGCGCGGCGCCGCGGCATCGCCATGATTCATCAGGAGCTGGCGTTGGCGCCGCATCTCTCGGTGATGGAGAACCTCTACCTCGGCGCGGAGCCGCGCCGTCGATTCGGACTTCTCGACCGCGGCGCGCTCGAGCAGGGTGCCCGACGCGCCCTTGCCGAGATCGGGCGCCCGGAACTCGATCTGCGAACACCGGTCGGCCGCCTCGATCTGGCCACCCGACAGCTTGTCGAGGTGGCCCGGGCGGTTGCCGTCGGCTGCCGCGTGCTGGTCCTCGACGAGCCGACCAGCAGTCTGGCCCGTCCCGACATCCTGCGGCTGTTCGAACTCATTCGCGGGTTGCGCGCCCGGAAGATGGCCATCATCTACATCTCGCACTTCATCGAGGAGGTCGAGGCCATCGCCGATCGCTACACCGTGCTTCGCGACGGCCGCACGGTTTCGAGCGGGGCCCTGGCCGCCACCAGCCGCTCGGCACTCGTCGCCGACATGGTCGGCCGTGAACCCG
>Ga0163150_10009340_pt1 | contig 10880 bp, 6 predicted proteins | sample OliLakLV19P2IB_FD_148628 | JGI IMG/M metagenome (GOLD analysis project Ga0163150, IMG submission 148628) | Freshwater microbial mat bacterial communities from Lake Vanda, McMurdo Dry Valleys, Antarctica - Oligotrophic Lake LV.19.P2.IB | ecosystem: Environmental > Aquatic > Freshwater > Lake >...
CGAGGGGGGCGGGGCGACCGTCTCTCAAGGCGGAAAGTGTGTCCAGCACCTGGGTGAGGGTCGCCTGGCCGAGCGTCTGGATCGCCTTGATCAGCGCAATCTCGATTTGGAGGCCTTTGTTCGGCGACCATTTCATGCGGCTCTCGGCCGTTGCGAACAGATCGATGAGTTCGAGCAATTGTTCCGGCGAGACCTGGCCCGTTTGAGCGGCCAGGGCTTCCTGAAGATCGGGGGCGATTTCATCGCGCACGGAGTCCGGGTCGGCCTGCAACACCAGGAGATTCCGAAGATGCGACAACAGATCGGCCATCAGGCGGAGCAGGTCGCGTCCGGCTTCTGCTTCCGTCCGGACCGTGCCCAGGGCGGATGCGGTGTCGCGTGCGAGCAGGTGGGCGCACAGGCCGGCGACGACCCGGGCCGAGCTGAATCCGAACACCGTGAGCACATCCGGCTCGTCGATCTTGTCGCCGCAGAACGCCACGAGTTGATCGAGCATCGATTCGGCGTCGCGGAGCCCGCCCTCGGCCCCTTTGGCGATGGCCTCGGCTGCGGCGGGGGAGAGCGCGAGTTTCTCGCATCCGGCAATGTATTCCAGATGGCGGGCGATGAGGTTCGCCGGGATGCGCCGGAGATCGAACCGCTGGCACCGGCTCAGGATCGTTGGCAGCACCTTTTGGACCTCGGTGGTCGCGAAGATGAACTTCACATGCTCCGGGGGTTCTTCGAGCGTCTTGAGCAGCGCGTTGAACGCCGCGGTGCTGAGCATGTGCACCTCATCGATGATGTAGATTTTGAACCGGGAGGAGGCGGGGGCGCTCCGCACATTTTCCCGCAGCTCCCGCACCTGTTCGACGCCATTGTTGCTCGCGCCGTCGATCTCAAGGACGTCGAGGGAGCGCCCCTGGGTGATCTGCTCGCAATTGCTGCACACGCCGCACGGGGTGGGGGTCGGTCCGTTCTCGCAATTGAGGGCCTTGGCAATGATCCGCGCAGTGGAGGTCTTGCCGGTGCCACGCGGCCCGACAAACAGGTAGGCGTGGGCAATCCGGTTGCGCTGGATCGCGTTGCGCAGTGTGGTGGTGACGTGGTCCTGCCCGACGACGTCATCGAACGTCTGCGGGCGATACTTGCGGGCGAAGACCTGGTAGCTCACGGGGGGCGAATCTATCCGGCGGAAAGCGGGGCGTCCAGCGGAGTGACGAGGGGCCGTTCCGAGGATCGCTCAGCTTCGCCGGGTCAGGACGGTGCGTTCGTATTCGCGGACCCCGTCCATCCACTGGCCATCGCCGGGGACGTTCCGTCGCAGGCAATGCTCTTCCCACACCGCGCCCCAAGGCAGCGAACGCAGGTCTTCAAGAAGGGCAAGTCGTCCGGCGAGATCTCCTCCCACCTCGAGGTCGCGCAGTCGTGCGACCGGCTCCAGAAGCGCGAGCAGCAGCGCCTTCAGGACGTTGCGGGCCCCGATCACCCAGGCCGCGATGCGATTGATGCTGGCGTCGAAGAAATCGAGCCCGATCCGGGTCCGACCCAGATAATCGCCCCGAACGATCTCCTGGAACAACGCCCGAGTGGGATCGTCAAGGAGCACGACGTGATCGCTGTCCCAGCGCACCCCGCGGCTGACGTGCAGCAGGATCTCCGGCACGAACGCCAGCACCGACGAGACTTTGTCCGACAGATCCTCGGTCGGATGGAAATGGCCGGCATCAAGGCAGAGCATTTTTTGCCGTGTGATGGCGTAGCCGAGGTAGAACTCGTGCGAACCCGCCACGTAACATTCGCTGCCGATGCCGAACAACTTGCTTTCAACCGCGTCCCGCTGGACGGCGGGCGAGATCGGTTCGGCGAAGATTTCGTCGAGCGCGGCGGCCAGTCGTTCCCGCGGGCCCTTGCGATCCACGGGGCGGTCTTTTGCTCCGTCCGGGATCCAGACATTGGTGACCGTGGCGGTGCCGAGTTGACGCCCCATTTCCGCCGCGATCCGTCGGCAGGCGATGGCGTGCCGGATCCAGAAGCGACGGATCGACGGGTCGGAGTGGGTCAGGGTGAGTCCATCGGCGGCGAGCGGATGGGAGAAGCAGGTAGGGTTGAAATCGAGCCCCATGCCCCGGTCCTTGCACCAATCGACCCAGGACTGGAACTGGGCGATGGTGTAGCCGTCGCGGTCGAGTCCTTTGGGGATCGGATCGGCGTAGGAGGCGTGGAGGTTGAGGCGGTGGGTGCCCGGGATGCGCGCGAGGGCGTGGTCGAGATCGGCCCGGAGTTCGGTGGGGGTGCGCGCTTTGCCCGGGTGATTCCCGGTGGCCTGGATGCCTCCGCCGGAGAGGGTGGCGTCAGGTTGTTCGAATCCGCCGACGTCGTCGCCCTGCCAGCAGTGGAGCGAGACCGGTGTGGCGGCAAGCGTCGCAAGAGCCGCCTCGGTATCGACTCCGAGCAGGGCGTAGGATTCACGGGCGAGTGCGTAAGGGGAGGGCATGCGGGATAGGCCGCACTATCCACGCGTGGCTTGCGCCGAGTCGAGCCGAAGTCGCCCCTTCGGCGTGGGTTTGACTCGCATCACATTTTCTCGGTGGACGAGTTCTATTGGGAGGATCGTCCGCGCTACTACTCCGCGCTGGAGGCAGTGGAAAGCGCCGGGGGCGATCTGACCTCGTGGCTCGAATACTCCGCCGAGGGGCTCCAGACGACGCTCGATCGGGTGTGGCTGCGGATGCAGCATCTGGCTTCCGCCGCGCGCGGGCGCAAGCTGACGCTGCGCCCGCGCCAGGAGCAACTGCTCATGTTGCTGCGCGAGCGCGGCCCGATGGCACCCGCCGAAATCTGGGCGGCCATGGAGATTTCCAAGCAGGGCGCCCTCGATCTGCTCAACCCGCTGCTGAAGGTGGGAATCGTCGTGCGCGAAGGAACGAAACACGCGGGGCGTTATCGCTTGGAATGAACCAGGGGACGGAATCGCACTCCGAGAAGACGACGATCGACCGCCTCCGCGCGCTCGGTTAAGCGCACTGCCTCAAAACTCCGGCTGCTATCGCCCAAGGCCGCTTGATTGTTGCAACCTCCAATCTGGCTGAGGTGGTGGATGAGGCCAGACGACTCTCTTCCATACGCACCCTCACCGGAGGGTATCACGGATTTGATCTTCTCCATGTGGCAAGCGCCTTGAAAATGAAGGCAACCGAGTTCCTCACCTTTGATGCGAATCAGAAGCGACTCGCTGAAGCCGAGGGTCTCAGGGTGCCGGTGTGACAGGCCCGGGATACGGCGGGGGCTGTTCACTCCACTCAGAGTTAGAGCCACCGTTTGAACCAGCGCACCGTCAGGTCGATCACTTTGCGGCGGTGCGGCCATTGGGTGAAAACGTGGTCGGCCCCGGCGAGCACGACGTGCCGCTTGCCGCGACCGGGTTTGCCGAAGAAGGAGGTGAATCCCTCTCGAAACCCCTCCAGGTCGCAGTCCCCCTGAATCTGCAGCTTGGGAAGGGCGATTCGACCATAGGCTTCCGGAATATCCACGGACGGGCGGTCAGTCCAGAATCGTCGCCCGGGGGCGCTCGGATCGTTCCGCAGGATCTTCGCCGGCCGTGGGTTCCTCCATGCCCGGAAACTCGGCACGCTGGACCAGGTCACCAGCGCCGCGACATCCCTCCGGTCCGCGCAGGTGCAGATGGAGACCCCGCCCCCCATGCTCAAACCCAGCACGCCCACCCGTTTCCACCGGCGCGCGGCCCATGCGATCACCGCGTGAAGATCGGCGATCTCGGTGTTGGGTGTCATCTGGTTGAATTCGCCGGCGCTGTCTCCCGACCCCCAGAAATCAAACCGGACGCCCGAGATCCCGGCGGCCGCAAGCGCACGGGCCGTGGTGACGAAGAGACGTCCGCTCTCGACTTTGGTTCCGGAGAAGCCGTGAGCCAGGATCACGCATCGATCGCTTGGGGCGTCGTGATGGATGGCGGCCAGTCTGCCGTGCGGGCCTTTGAGGGAGAGCGGCTTTTCGAGGGGGAGTGGCATGCCACTTTTCGTAGGGCAACCGGGGCCCGGCTCCAAGGGGTAACATCGGCGGGATCAGGCCGGGTCCGTTGGAACCTTCCATCCACTTTCTCACTGCATCCGCGCCGTGCGCGGCGCAGCATGCGGGGATGGAACCGGCATCCGAGCGACCGACGTTGCTGTTCGATGGCGAATGCACGTTTTGCCGACGCTGGATCGCGCGATGGGCGGAGCGGACCGGGGACCGCGTGCGGTTTGTGCCGTTCCAGGAGGCGGGCGGGCTCGCGGCTGAGATCTCGCCCGAGTCGCTGGCGGGAGCGGTCCATCTGATTCGGCCCGGCCAATGCACGCTGCGCGGGGCGGAGGCGGTGTTCGCAATGCCGGGGATGGCGGACACCTTCTGGGCCAGGGTTTACCGGACGTTGCCGGGGTTTCGCAGCGTCTCCGATGCGGCCTACGCGCAGGTCTCACGGCATCGGACGGCGGCGTCGCGGTTCACCCGGTTGCTGTGGGGCAACGAGGTCGGGCGTCCGCATTGGCGCATCGGATCTGCGATTTTCCTGCGTCTGCTGGGGCTGGTCCATGCCATCGCATTCGGATCGCTTGCCGTGCAAATGCCCGGCCTGATCGGGGCGCGTGGATTGCAGGACGCAACGGGATTTCTGGCTGCGGTGGCGGAGCGGGTGGGGCTTGAACGATTTTGGCTGGTCCCCACGATTTTCTGGGGGGGATCGTCGGACGCCGTGCTGATCGGTGTGGCGTGGGTCGGGTGCGTGTTGGGGTTGCTGGTGTTGTGCGGGGTGTGGCAGGGCCCGCTGTTACTGCTTGGCTGGGTGTTCTATCTCTCGCTCAGCTCGGTGGGGGGTGTCTTTCTCGGGTTTCAATGGGATGCCTTCCTGCTCGAGGCGACCCTGCTCGCGGTCTTCCTCGCGCCCTGGAAGTTTTGGATTCCGCCCGGGAGCTTTCCCGAGCCGCCGCGGGCTGCCCATGGGCTGCTCCGGTTCCTGTTGTTCCGGCTGATGTTTCTTTCGGGCCTGGTCAAGCTGACCAGCGGTGACCCGAGCTGGAGCGGACTCACGGCCCTGATGATCCACTACGAGACCCAACCATTGCCGACCGTGATCGGATGGGCGGCGCATCAGCTCCCCGGCTGGTTTCACCGGTTCAGCGCGGCGCTGATGTTCGGGATCGAGCTGGTGGTGCCCCTCTTTGTGTTTGCGCCCCGCCGGTTGCGGATGCTCGCGTTCTCGGGAATCGCGTTTCTGATGGTATTGATCGCCCTTACAGGAAACTACTGCTTTTTCAATCTTCTCACCCTCGCGCTCGCGCTGCTCCTTCTGGACGACTCGCAATGGCCCGGCCGCCTCTCGCGGCGCGCCTCCCAGGGTGTGCAAAAGGGTCCGACGAAAGCACGGTTGCAGCCGCGGGTGGCGACCGTCGCGGCCTGCGTGCTGGCGCCGCTCGCGCTGATTCCGTTCGCCGCGGAGTGTCTTCCCGCGCGGTCGCTGCCCCGCGCCCTGGAAACGGTCCACGGGTGGGTGGCCCCGTTCCGATCGATCAATGGCTACGGCTTATTCCGTGTGATGACCCAGCCCCGCCACGAGATCCAGATCGAGGGGAGTGCGGACGGGATTACGTGGAAACCGTATGGATTTCGGTGGAAACCGGGTCTGGAGGATCGGATGCCGGCGTTCGTGGCCCCGCACCAGCCGCGGTTGGATTGGCAGATGTGGTTCGCTGCGCTCGGGCGGATCGAGCACAACCCGTGGCTTGTGCAGCTGTGTCGGCGATTGCTCGAAGGGGAGCCGGCGGTGTTGCGGTTGATGGGCGAGAATCCGTTTCCCGACCACCCCCCGCGCTACATCCGCGGGATGCTCTACGAGTATCATTTTACGCGAGCTGGTGAGTCCGGTTGGTGGGAGGCCGGGCTGGTTCGGGCCTACACCCCCGAATTTTCCCTGCCGCAGCGGTGAGCGGCGAGGGGCGCGCCGGGAGTCGCGCCCTCCAATGCCTGCACCCCCGAACTCTCCCTGCCGCAGCGGTGGGCGGGCGTGATTCAAAGGGGGTGAGAGTCCCCCAATCGCCCTGATTGCGCCCCGCCGACGGGGTGGTATAGTCCCGCCTCCGCCCGCCCGGGCGCCCTTCCCCGATGATTGCCAATATTCTTCTGAGCCTCGGCACGATCCTGCTCGTGGTGCTTCTGTTCAACCTGATGATTGTCGTCCATGAGCTGGGCCATTTCCTGGCTGCCCGCTGGCGCGGACTCGTCGTGGAGCGGTTCGGCGTCTGGTTCGGCAAACCGCTCTGGGAGAAAAAGATCGGCGGGGTGATCTACAGCCTGGGCTCCATTCCGGCCGGCGGGTTTGTCGCGCTGCCGCAGCTTGCCCCCATGGAGGTCATGGAGGGCAAGGTCGAAACACCGCGCGAGCAGTTGCCTCCGATCTCCGCGCTCGACAAAATCATCGTGGCGTTCGCGGGCCCGCTCTTCAGCTTCGGACTCGCCGTGGTGTTTGCGGTGATCGTGTGGCAGGTGGGCCGCCCGGTCGGGGAGGCGGAGAGCACGACCGTTGTGGGTGGAGTTGCCCCGAAATCACCCGCCGCAGCGGCGGGCATCCAGCCGGGAGATCGCATTCTGAGCGTCGACGGGCACCGGGTTACCCGGTTTGGCGGCATGGGTTCCGACAGTATCACGTGGCGGGTGGTCCGAAGCGAGGGCGAGACGGTCGCGGTGGAGGTGGACCGCGCGGGACAGGTCCAGATGCTGCATCCGAAGCCCTTTGTGCCTGAGAAAACCCATTGGTGGAATCGCAAAGGCCTGCGCATGATCGGTATCGGACCGGCGACCAGCGCCGTCGTGGGGGAAGTCGAGCCGGGCTCATCGGCGGCCGCAGCAGGCTTCGAGGAAGGGGACGTGATCACGGCCGTCGAGGGGAAAAAGTTGATGAGCCCGGAGGATATCTATGACGCCGCGCATGCCGCGGATGGCAAACCGTTTGCGCTCACGATTGACCGCGGCGGTCGCAGGGTGGAGCTGAACTTCGAACCGCGCGGGGTGCGGGTGATCCGCCTCCAGCAACCCGGCACCCTGGCCCGGCTCCTGGGGGCGAAGGGCGAAAGCCCGGCGGCCCGGGCCGGCCTGATGAAAGGGGATCTGATCGTGGCCGTGGATGGCCAGCCGACCACGGTCGTTTCCCGGCTGACCCGCTACATTTCGGGCAAGGGCGGCATGCCGGTCACCCTGGGCATTCGCCGGGATGGAAAGGAATTCGATCTGTCCGTGACGCCGCGGATGGCCGTCATCGAGGCGACGGGTGAAAAGCGGGCGATGATCGGATTCACGCCTGGCGAGGGGGGCGGGCTCGGGTTTATGTCGATGGGCAGGTCTCGCGTCGTCCATCCCAACCCGGTCGAGCAGATCCGAGCCAGCGTGATGAGCATTGTCAGCACGCTCGACGCCCTGTTCTCAACCAAATCGAGCATCGGCGTGCAGCACATGGGGGGACCGGTGATGATGATGAACGCCTATTACCAGATGTTGTCGGGTCCGGAGGGTCTCCGGCTGGCGCTTTGGTTCAGCGTGGTGTTGAACGTGAACCTCGCCCTGCTGAATCTTCTCCCGATCCCGGTGCTCGACGGCGGTCATATCACGCTCGCCATCGTCGAGGGGCTGCGCCGCAAACCGGTCAATGTGCGCGTGCTCGAAACCGTGCAAAGCACCTGCGCGCTGGCCCTGATCGGGCTCATGATTTTCATCGCGTTCTTTGACGTGCAGGATCTGCCGTTCGTCGGCGGAGGGGGCGGCCCGGGCGTGAAATTCGAGGAGGCCAGCCCCGGCCCCGACGGCGCCAAGTAACCCGACATGCAGTATTGCGATTCCCCTTACCTGTACCGTCGGCGCACCAGCCGCGAGGTGCGCGCCGGGGGGGTTCGCATGGGCGGGGACGCTCCCATTCGGGTGCAGTCCATGATCACCTGCGATACCATGGACACCGAGGCGTCGATCCGGCAGACGCTCGAGCTCGCCGCGGTCGGTTGCGAGATCGTCCGCATCACCGCACCGACCGTGAAAGATGCGGCGAATCTCGAGCCCATCGTCGAGGGACTGCGGGCGCGCGGCTGCGACACGCCCATCGTCGCCGACATTCACTTCAAACCCGAGGCTGCCATGGAGGCCGCAAAATGGGTCGAGAAAGTCCGGGTTAACCCGGGCAATTACGCCGATTCCAAGAAGTTCGCCGTGCGCGAATACACCGACGCCGAGTACGCCGCCGAGCTCGGCCGGATCGGCGCGAAGTTTCTGCCGCTGGTGGCGCGCTGCAAGGAGCGGGGCGTGTCGATGCGGATCGGCACGAACCACGGATCGTTGAGCGACCGGATCATGAACCGGTACGGCGACACGCCGCTGGGGATGGTGGAGAGCGCCCTCGAGTTCGCGACGCTGGCGCGCGGGGCCGATTATCACGACTTCGTGTTTTCGATGAAGGCGAGCAATCCGAAGGTCATGATCGCCGCTTACCGGCTCCTGACGGCCCGGTTGCGCGCGCTCGGTCCCGACTGGGCGTACCCGATTCATCTGGGGGTGACCGAGGCCGGGGATGGCGAGGACGGCCGAATCAAGAGCGCCATCGGAATCGGGTCACTGCTGGCCGATGGCATCGGCGACACGGTCCGCGTTTCGCTGACCGAGGACAGCGTCCACGAAATCCCGGTGGCCCGCGCGTTGGCGGCGATGTGGGGCGCAGGTGGACCCGGTATCCCGCTCGCGCCCGAGCCGCCGCTTTCTTACGATCCGTTCAGCTATGCGCGGCGGGCCTCGACGCGAATCGAGCGGGCGGGTCTCGGCGTCGGTGGCGGGGAGACGGTCCGGGTGGTGCTGCGCCGGCGTCAGTGGGACAAGCTCGCGCACAAGATCGACCGGATGGGGGATTACCGTCCGGAGCTTGTGTTCGAAGATTGCGGGATTCGAGAGATCGATCCCCGGGATGCGACGGCGGTGAAGGCGATTAACGCGGAGGCCGGGTTGCAGTGGGTGACCGTCGCCGACGGGCTGGATCTGCCGGTGATTCCCGCTTTCCGATTGCTGGCCGCCCGGCTGGATGCGCGCCATCCGATCCTGCTCAAGGATGTGCTCGTGGAAGCGCGCGATTCGCAGGCCGATTTTCTTGGGACACTGCTGCGCGCCAGCGCCAATCTGGGGGCACTGCTGTGCGACGGGATCGGCGATGGCGTGTTGGTGCAAGGCGAGGCGGCACCGGGTCAAGCCGTGCGATTGGCCTACAACATCCTCCAGGCTGCGGGTGTCCGGATTTTCAAGACCGACTACGTCGCGTGCCCCTCCTGCGGCCGCACGTTGTTCGATTTGCAAACCACCACGGCACGCATCAAGGCGGCCACCCTGCATCTGAAGGGGGTCAAGATCGCCATCATGGGCTGTATCGTGAACGGACCGGGCGAGATGGCCGATGCCGATTTCGGGTATGTGGGGGGCGCGCCCGGCAAGGTGAATCTCTATGTTGGGAAAACCGCGGTGAAGTTCAACATCCCGGAAGCCGACGCCGTGGCGCAGTTGCAGGATCTGATCAAGGAGCACGGGCGCTGGTTGGATCTCCCGGCGGAAGTGGATTCCGGCGTGGAAGCTGGCTGAGCCTGTTCTGCATTCCACTCGCCCCCCGGGACACTCCGATCTCGGCCGGCTCGCAGCTCGCCCAACGTGCGGGGCAGGCTCAGGCAAAACACGGCCTCCGCCCACGCAAGATGGCAGGGCTCCACCGGGGCGAGCCCGGTGGGGGCCGGGACAAGCAACAGACTGCCTCACGCCACTCCCGAGGGGGCCGGGACAAGCAACAGACTGCCTCACGCCACTCCCGCCACGCAGGGGGCCGGGACAAGCAACAGACTGCCTCAGGCTACTCCGGCCACGCAGGAGGCCGGGGGAATCTCACCCACTTCGAGTCACGCCCGGCTCTCTTGCTACTCGTAACGCAGCGCCTTGACCGGATCCAGTCGGGCGGCGAAATAGGCGGGAATCAGGGCGGCCAGCGAGCAAATGGCGAAGGCGCTCACGCAGATGATCGCCACGTCGGACCCACTCACTTCGGCCGGGATTTGCTGAAACTGATAGACCTGTTTTGGGAACACCTCGATCCCGAGGGTGTTTGCCAGCCATTGGCTGAGTTCATTGCGGAAGCGGACGACCGTGAGTCCCAGCCCCAGGCCGGCCGCCACGCCGAAGACTCCGACGGTCATTCCCTGCGCGAGAAAAACCCACACGATCTGCCAGGTGCCGGCCCCGAGGGCCTTGAGGATGCCGATCTCGCGGGTCTTCTGCACCGTAACGGTGATCAGGGTGTTCATGATGCCGAACGCAGCGACGATGATGATGAAGAGAAGCAGGAAAAACATCACGTTCCGCTCCATGGCGATCGCGTCGAACAATTGCCGGTTCAAATCGATCCACGTGTAGGCCGGCAGTTGGGGCGGCAGCACTTCGAGCAGGCGCTCCCGCACTTCGGCCGCGTGATAGGCGTCCGTGGTCTTCAGGCTGATCCCGTGCACGCCATCACGCAGCGAATATAGTTCCTGGCCGATGTGAAGGGGAACCAGCAGGAACTCCGAGTCGTACAAATACCGGCCCGACTCGAAGATGCCGGTAACGGTCAGATCAGCGGGCAGGATGAGCTCACGGAGCTCCTTGAGGCTCGCTTCGTCCGACTCCCCTTTCTCGACGGCATCGAGCCGTTCGAGGATCCGATTGAGATTGGCCGGGGAATAAATGGTCAGCGTGTCTCCCACGCCGATGCGCAGCGCGCGGGCGAGTTCGGACCCGAGCACCGCATGGTCCCCCGAGAGATCCAGTTCGCCTTCGATGATGAAGTCCCCGATGCCCGTGAC
>Ga0163150_10009341_pt1 | contig 10880 bp, 4 predicted proteins | sample OliLakLV19P2IB_FD_148628 | JGI IMG/M metagenome (GOLD analysis project Ga0163150, IMG submission 148628) | Freshwater microbial mat bacterial communities from Lake Vanda, McMurdo Dry Valleys, Antarctica - Oligotrophic Lake LV.19.P2.IB | ecosystem: Environmental > Aquatic > Freshwater > Lake >...
TGGTACGGCTCCGGAAGTAGGGCCCGAGCTCGCTCGTGGCCGATTCGCTTTCGCAAGACCCTGCAAGCCACGACCAAGGTCGGGCCCTGCCCTCGCCGCAGCGGTCCTCCTCGGCGGTCGCACGTTCGAGGCGGCGTTTCGCCGTAGGGCCCGAGCTCGCTCGTGGCCGATTCGCTTTCGCAAGACCTTGCCAGCCACGACCAAGGTCGGGCCCGACTTGCCAGCCACGACCAAGGTCGGGCCCTACTTGCCAGCCACGACCAAGGTCGGGCCCTACCCTCGGAAAAGTCAAAATCTCATGGGCGATTGGTCTTAGCTATCGAAAACACGCTTCAATCCGTGCGGCCGGGGGCGCCGCGTTCCCATCGATCCAAGAAATCCTACTTGGCGGCGCTCATCTCCGTCAGCATTCCAAGCAGGCTCGTCACCATCTTGGGCGCCGCCTCGAATTCCAGCCGGTTCGTACCGAGCCAGGTCTCGTATCCACCGAGCTTATGCTGCTCGACCGTCGGCATGTAGCCGTACGCTCCATTCGCGATGGAGATAGTGAAAGTTTTCGGCAGTGGCGTCTTCGCCTTAATCTCGAGTCCAACCTCGACAAGCGTCTCGATTGGCGTCGCCGCGATCCCCAGTTCGCCCAAGCGGAATGCCTGCAAGGGCACCCGCACCGGGCCGGTCGCGTCGAACGCGCGCAACACACTGTGCGCATAAGTGAGCTCGTTCACGTGCCAGGGCTTTTCGCCGGGCTTGCGCGGGTTCTCGATCCGCTCCTTCGCATACGCGATCATCTCCGGCGTCGGCCGTCGCGGCTGCAGCGTTAACTCCTCGTAGCGCGCGTCGAGTTTAACCCAGTCGTGGTGGACGACCGTCTGATAGGCCCGATACACCTCCGCCGCCACCCCATTGCCGACCTGATTCATTTTCTCATAAGGCGCCATCCCGCGACCTCGATTGCGGAAATTGATATTGTTAATGTCGCCACTCGTCCCGTTCGACATGATGCCCACAAACGGCGGGTCACTGCGCTCTCCGCCGACCATCTCGCCCAGCCGACGATCAAACACGCCGAAGTAATCACCCGAGATCACGCCGATCGGGATACCGCCGACATAATGCAGCGAGTAGTTGGCCAGCACCGCGATCGGGCGCCCCGTGCTCGACTGCACAGAGATAAACGAAATTTCCGGATCCACCGGTCCCGCCGGCTTGATCAGCTCACTCGCAACTGCAGGTGGATTCATCCGCACCGTGTCGACTCCCCCAAAAGGATTGCGCCGATGCTCCTCGGACTTCACGTGCCAGCGGCGGTTGAAAACCTGGTTCGGTTCACTGCCAAAACCCCATCCGATCCGCGCCGGCTCGAGGCGGCTAATGGCCGTTCGCACACTATCCGCAACCCGTCGCGCGATGAACGATTGATACGACGTCAGCGACGGCGTCGCCCCCGGAAAACCATCCCGAATTTCCTCCTTCGTTGTGTCCGACCGCTCCCGCGCCGATCCGCCGGAATGGGTGTGCGTTGAGGCAATCAGCACATGCGACTTCGGCATCCCCGTCTTCTCGGTGATCAGTCGCTTGGCCTCATCACACACGATCTGCGGCACGCCCACATTATCAACGATAACAAACGCGAGCCGCGTGCTCCCGTCGTCGAGCACGAGCGTGCGCGCATACAGAGGGTCGTGAACCTGCGTCGCCGGTGTCGGATTAAAGCTGCCGACAATCAGGATGCCGAGATCGGGAGTGATGTCAGCGCGGTCGGCCCCGGCGCGGAACTCACGTTTCTCGGCCGGCGCACCGACGACAGCTGAGGTTACCACGGTGCAAACGAGGAGCAACCGAATCAGATTCGAACATTTCATGGGATTTGATACCAACGGCTGATGTGATTTTGAATTTGGTGCGGCGTCGGCATGTAGGGCCCGAGCTCGCTCGTGGCTGATTCGTTTTCGCCCCACTTTTCAGGCCACGACCAAGGTCGGGTCCTACCCCGGAAAAATCTAAATCTCATAAGATCGTGGCATGAGTTATATACTGCTCGCGAGAGGGTGCGGAATGGCGTCCACCGGCATTTGTTGAAAATCACGCCAACGGCTCAAGTCTATTTAGTGATGTGCGGGATGATTCGCGTTCATTTGCGTGATTCGCGGGCGACTCTTCAGTCACCACTTTTCAAGTACGCGATCAGCGCCGACACATCTTCCTCCGCCAGGGTCTGCTCCAACCCGTCGGGCATCAGCGAGACGCCGGAGGTCGTCATGGTCGCGATGTTCTTGCGCAAGATTGTTTCCTCCGTGCCGAAAGCGGTGCGCAAGGTCAGGCTGCTTTCCGTCTCCCCTGCCAGCCAGCCGGTCGCGGACCGGCCGTCGTGCGTCGTGAGCGAGAGCGTCTGATAATTCGGCGCCACCTCGTAGTTCGGCACGATCACATGCAGTAGAATCGCGTCGGCCGGCTGATTGCGAATCCCGGTCAGATCAGGTCCGACCTTGCCACCGGCTCCCTTGTGCGTGTGACACGCCGAACAGGCGCGAACGAAAGCCGCCTCCCCGCGCACCAGGTCGGTGTTCAAAGCCAGCGCGTCGCGATACGTGCGGTAAATTTCCATGCGATCGCCGCCCTCCAGGTCCTTGAAAATAATTTTGGCGTTCCGTTTCACCTCGGCATTGGCGTGCTTCATCAGCTGGGTGCGTCGCACCGAAGAAATTTCCGGTGCGGCCACCACCCCGGCCTTGATGGCCCCAAACAACACCTCGATCAGTTGCGGCTTGGCCGTGAGCGTCGCGATGACCGCCTCCCGAACCTGCGGGGTGTAACGGCTCCAATTTTCCTTGCTGATCAGCAAACTCCCGCCCCGCGAATCTCCCAGCCGCTCGAGTGCCCGAACCGCCTGCAGTTGCAGTCCCGGCGGCTGACGGGCGTCGAGCAAGTGGGCCAGGGTGGCGCTCGCAAAGTCAAAGTCCGTGTATCCTAAAAGCGATACGGCAGCGACCCGCGCGCCCAACGGCGCCGAGTCAGCCACGGCCTGTTCGGTGGCCGCGTGGAGGAACGTCGCCAAGGCCGGATCTTTTCGCCCGGCTCCGCCCAACAGCGCCGCAAACGGATCCTGCTGCGCCGCGGCCTTGTTCCCTGCGCGAGCGCGGTAGCCGTCAATCACGCCCAGCGCCGCAGGTAAGCGCCATCCCAAGTCGCCTTTGTCGGCGAGGATCTGCTGGAGAAACCCACGGCACGCCTCGACCGGAGCGCCCGCACCGAAAACCCGGCCGAGATTCTCCATAACGGCGGCAAACGCGGCGGGATTTTCCCCGCGAGCCGCTTGCACGGCGGCCAAAAATTCTGCCAGCCGCGAGCCAACGCCACTCAACACCGCCGCCCGCGTCCAGCGATCCAAACCATCGCGCACCGCGAGTTTCGCGAGCGCCGGCACCACGGAAGCGTCCTGCTGCGACCCCAGGACCAGCGCGCCGCAAAAACGCACGCGGGCATCGGCGTCATTCGCCGTCGCAACCACGGGCGCGAGCAGTTCCGGCGTGTGCGCTATCATCTCACCCGCGATGGCCACCGCCTGTTCGCGCACGCCGGAGTGCGAATCCCGCAGCGCCGTCCTAACCGCAGCGCTCGTAACCCCCTTGAGCGCATGCAACGCCTGCAGCGCGACGGCGCGGGTCTCGGCTTGCTTGGAAGTGAGCGCTAGCTTCTCCAGACCCGGAATCGCCGCACGATCTGCGCGTTCCCGCAGCAGGCGAAAAGCCCGGGACCGCCACCATTCGTCGGGCGATTCGAGTCCCGCGACCACCTGCGCGAGAGGCTCGTTCGTCTTCACCACCGCCGCAACCCGCGCCACCGGCGTACCGTCACGCACAATCCGGTAAATGCGTCCACGATCCTTGCCGCTCTCAAAATCGAGCGCGCCCCGCGACTCTTCCGGCACATAGCGCGGATGATCGATCTCGCGACGGTACATGTCCGCCAAATACAACGCTCCGTCCGGGCCGTGACCAAGCGCCACTGGCCGGAACCACACGTCAGTCGACGCCAGAAATTCTTTGCCCTTCGGGGTCGCCTCCGTACGGAACGATGAGCCCTCCGGACGAAAAACCTGCCGCTGCACCAAGTTCTGCGCGGGCTCACAAATAAAGACGTTACCCCGATGCTCCGGCGTCAGTGCGATCCCGTTGAACACCACCAACCCGCACGCCGAGGTAAACGTGCCGGTATGCGGCGCCGCCATCAATTTCGGAATGTAGTCAGCCGAAATGGCCGCTCCACTGATCGCAAAAACTTTGGCTTCAGCTTCGACCTTGGAAACTTCCTGCGTGAACTCGCTGAATGCCAGGTGCGGATTGCGTGCCAGATGCCAGGGCTCGAGCATGACCTGCAAAACCGGATGGCGATTGGTGGAAATGAAGCGGCGCCCAAAGGGATCAAAGACGAGTCCGAACTGGGCCCGCCCACCCGTATTCTCAAATTCCAACGTGTCGGGATTGAAGCGGCCATCGCGCCCCGTGAACGAAACCGCCGGCCGCTCCGGATGCAGGGGCGACGTCACCTTGCCGCCATTCAGCCCACTCGTGACATAGATCATTCCGTCAAACCCAAGCGTGGGATGACTGACGCGAATCTGCGCGGTCTTCGTGGCTTCGAATCCAGTGAGGACCACCCGGCGTTCGTCGGCGATGCCGTCTCCGTCATTATCTTTCAAATACAGGATGTCTGGCGCCGCGGTGACAAAGAACCCGCCGCGCCACGCTGCGATCCCATTCACATATCCGAGCCCGCTCGCGAACTCCTTGCGGCGATCGTAGCGGCCGTCGCCATCGCTATCCTCCAGCAGCGCGATCCGGCCGGCGGTGGTCGCGGCTCCTGCCTCCACGGGATCCGGATAACCCCGGCCCTCCACCACGAACAGCCGCTGGTGCTCGTCGAAGGTGAACGCCACCGGGTCGACCACGAGCGGCTCAGCCGCCACCAGCTCGATACGCAGTCCGGGCTCGAGTTGAAAACGGGCCAGGGCTTGTTCCGGAGTCAGGGCGGGATGCCGATCTGCGGCGAATGCCGCGGTCAGCCCGACGCACGCGGCAATCGTGCCGACGAACGCCGCACGAGGAAGAATGCAGAGGAGGCCACGCTCACGAATGAACATCGACAATCATCCTTGAACCGGCCACGGCAGAGAAGCAATCTTCGGCTTACCCCCAATATGAAGAAAGTGAACATATCCGTCCACCTCGCACGTTTTCTCCCGGTCATTATGGTCGCGTTGACCTCGGCCGTAAACAGCCCGGCCGCCGTCCCGACCTCGGCACCGATCACTCCGAAAGAAAAGATTGTGCTCTTCGATGGCGCGACGCGCAAAGACCTTTCCGCTTTCTACACGTGGCTGCCAAAATTCGGCCATAAGGATCCTGATCACGTTTTCACCGTGGTCGACCAGATCGATGGGGCTCCGGCCATCCGCGTCAGCGGCCAGCATTGGGGCGGGTTTGTGACCAAGGAGAACTACACGAACTACAAGCTGGTAACGGAGTTTCGGTGGGGCCCGGTCACGTGGGAACCTCGCGCCAACAAGACGCGCGACAGCGGCATCCTGCTCCACGGTCAGGGCGAGGACGGCAACGCGGCCAAGGATTTCAAATCGCCGTGGATGCGCTCGGTTGAGTACCAGATCATCGAAGGCGGCACCGGCGATATCATCCTCGTAAACGGTTACGATCGCGGTTCCGATACCCTGATCGCGCCCAAGCTCAGCGCCAAGGTCGCAGCGAATGGGAAGAACTGGGATCCGAACGGCACACTCAAGGAATTCACCCGCAGTCGCATTGACTGGCAGTACCGCGATCTCGGCTGGAAGGATGTCCTCGGCTTCCGCGGAGCTAAGGACGTGGAGAAGCCCGTCGGACAGTGGAACCGGATCGAAGCGATCTGTGCGGGCGGCAACGTCACCTATTTCCTGAACGGCGTGAAAGTCATGGAAGGCCAGGACGGCGCCTTCACCTCGGGCCGGTTGCTGTTTCAATCGGAAGGCGCCGAGCTCTACTTCCGCCTGATCGAGTTGCATCCGTTGAAGTAAGTCCAAGGTTGGAACCTGGGACCGCGGCCCCTATGCGTTACCCTAATCCATTTACTCCCCCGCTTGTCATCGCGCGCCCGAGGAACGAGGGCGTGGCGATCCATCTGGATTGCCGCGGTCGCCAAGGCTCCCTGCTATGAAACTGGCCATGTTTCCTTCCCGTCGAGGGAAGGCATAGCACTGCGGAGGTGGCTGCTAATGCACACCTACAGTTTGTCATTGCGAAGGAGCCTAAGCGACTGCGGCAATCCACGCGTCCCGATGGCTTGCCACGCTCGGCCAGCCTCGCTCGCAATGACAATCGGGGGTGTTCATCGGCGTTTCCACCCAGCGTCGAGTTGGTCCAGCTCTCGCAATGACAAGATTTAACCCATCCATTATGATCCGCCGTTTCCTACTCACTGCGTTTGTCGGTGCCCTCGCCAGCCTGCCCGCGTCCGCTGCCGATCTGATTTTACATCGGGGCAAAATTGTCACGGTGGACGGCGCGTTTTCGATTCACGAGGCGATCGCGGTCGAAGCCGGGAAAGTGAAGGCGGTCGGTCGCGACGCCGACATCCTGAAGCTCCGCACCGCGCGCACCGAAGTCATCGATTTGAAGGGGCGGACGGTTATTCCCGGGCTGATGGATTCGCACACGCACGCGCCGGGGGCGAGCATGACGGAGTTTCCGCACCCACTCCCGCAGATGGACACGATTCAAGCCGTGCTCGACTACTTTGCGGCCCGCGTGGCCGTGGTGCCCGAAGGCGAGTGGATCGTGCTGCAGCAAGTGTTCATCACGCGCCTTCGGGAACAACGCTACCCCACCCGCGCCGAACTCGACCGCGTTGCGCCGAAACACCCGGTGGTCTTTCGCACGGGCCCGGACGCGGCGGTAAACACCCTCGCGCTGCAGCGGAATAACATCGATCGGAACTTCAAAGTTCCGGACGGCGTGCCCGGCAAAGTCGAGACCGATGCCAGCGGGGAGCCGACCGGCGTGCTGCGCGTCTACACCAACTTCTTCAAATCGAAGACCAACGAGCGCGTCGCCACTGAAGCCGAACGCGAGCAGCGGCTGCTCGAGCTCTTTGCGGATTATAACTCCGTCGGCATCACGAGCATCTCCGATCGTTCGGCAGGCGAACCGGATCTGAATCGCTACCAACGATTGCGCGACGCCGGCAAGTTTACGGTGCGGGTGGCGGTTTCGCACAACGTGCAAACGTTGGGACCGCTCGCGGGCATCCAGGAGCGTATTCGCACCATTGGAAAACACCCGTTGCGAGCACCGGATCCCTTGCTCCGGTTGGTGGGGATCAAGACGTTTCTCGATGGCGGGATGTTGACCGGCAGCGCGTACATGCGCGAACCCTGGGGCGTCAGCGCCGTCTACTCGATCAGCGATCCAACGTATCGCGGCCAATTGTTTGTCCCGCGCGAACGCTTGCTCCCGATGGTTCGCACCACGCTCGAGAGCGGGCTGCAGTTCACGGCGCACTCGGTCGGCGACGGGGCGGTGCACCTGTTGCTCGATGTTTATGAGGAATTGGCCCGGGCAGGTCTGCCGGTCCGCGAGACCCGGAGTTCGCTGACGCATTCCAACTTTATGAGCAAGGAAGCGGTCGAGCAGGCCGCGCGCCTCGGAGTCGTGATGGATATCCAGCCCGCCTGGTTGTATCTCGACACGCACACCTTGGTGAAACAGTTCGGGTACGATCGCCTCCGCTACTTTCAGCCCCTTCGCAGCATCTTTGCGGCCGGCGGCATGACCGGCGGCGGCTCTGATCACATGCAGAAGATCGGATCGCTCCGAAGCATCAATCCGTACAATCCGTTCCTTGGTATCCAGACCGCCGTGACGCGACGTTCGAAGTGGCACCCCGTCCCGCTGCATCCGGAAGAGGCCCTCTCGCGAGAGCAGGCGCTGCGCTTCTACACCAGCAACAATGCCTATCTACTCTTCAACGAGCACCTGACCGGCACCCTCGAGCCCGGCAAATTCGCCGACCTCGTGGTGCTCGATACGGATTTGCTCACGTGCCCCGAAGACAAGATCGGAACCACGCAGGCGCTGCGCACCTACCTTGCCGGCAAGTTAGTCTTCCAGCGCGGCGAACTGTGAGGCGGACTTCGCAGTCCGCCGCTCCGACTGACTGTGGCGCGGCAGCGCCGGTAGGGCCCGAGCTCGCTCGTGGCTGATTCGTTTTCGAAAGACTGTGCAGCCACGACCAAGGTCGGGCCCTACTCCGGAACAATCCAAATCTCATCAGATATTGATCCTGAATCCCGCCGCAGAAGTAACCACTGATGAGCGCTAATTAACACTGATCAAATAGATCCAGATCGATGAGATAAGAATTCCCATTCACTTACCGGGTGAACGGCATCCATCTCGCAAGTCTGAGTGCATCAGTGAGGATCAGTGAAAATAAGTGGTTCAACTGCGTTTTTTAGGTTCAACCGCACCGGCAGGAATGCCGGTGTCACCCCCAACCCTCCTCCGAATGGCCGCGTTCACGCCAGCGGCTTGGGGACAAGCCGCGCCACCTCGATCTATTCCGTCCCAACTCAGAACGTGCCCTTGAGCCCGATCGCAAACGGCACTCCGAACTCCGACGTGCGGTTGCGAATTGCGTATTCAGGCGTCGAGGACCCGAACCACTGCAACGTCTGGGGGACATTCATCACGTTGCCCACACTCGCTGCGATCGAGAATCGCCGGGAGAATTGATAGCTGGCGCTGAGATCGAGCGTCGTCCGCGCCGCATAATGTACAAACGCATCGGGCCCGAACGACGGCTGCGCGGTGCGTTTGTCGCGTCCCCGGTAGTTCCATTTCGCCGTGAACGAAAAACGTTGGCGGCTAAACGAAACACCCCAGTTCCCGCTCTTCGGAATAAAGCTCGTGAAGTCCGCCTGCCGGTTACCTTCGAGCTCCAGCTTGGTGCCGTTCGCAAACACCGTGAAGTAGCTGCCCCACTTGCCCAGTTCGCGGAGCGAGTGGCGCAGGTTGAACTCCGCCCCGCGGATCCGCGCGGAGCCCGAATTGAACTTCGTGACCAGGTTCCAGCCCAGAAAACGTGAATCCAAGCCAAGTTCCTGCAGCACCTCGGGGGTGCCGAGACGCACATCATTGCCGAAGAAATCGTCGATCTCCTTCAGGAACACGCCGCCGCTGACCACGCCGCCCTGCTGCGAATAGTATTCGACGGACAGGTCATAGTTGTCCGCGGTCCACGGCTTCAGCGCCGTGTTACGAATCGTGATACTACCGCGCACGATCGCCGGATTATTGAGATCATCCTCGTTCAAATCGTTCTCCGAAAAGACCGCGTTGGGAATGATATCGAGCAAGTTGGGCCGACCGTAAGTCTTGGCGTACGCCGCTCGGACCAGTAAATTCTCACGGGCGTTGAAAGTGAGATGGAGGCTCGGGTAGTAGCCGTCGTACGAACGATTGGCCTTATAAGCGCGCTCGCTGCGGGTGAGCCGCAATTCTTCCATGGAGCCCGCAGTCCCGGCCTCTGGACGCCGGATGCGCGCCCCGGCCGCATTGCGGGCAAAGGTGCCGTCCGCATTGCGCACGAACACCGCGGCGGCGTCGACTCGCGGGCCCTCGCCGTTGTCGATAGTTTCCTCGAAACGCACGCCAGTCAGAATGCTCAGGCGGTTTTTGAGCAAACGCGCCTCCCCCTGTACGTACGCAGCGGATACCTTCTCCCGGATGTACTCGGAATTCGTAATCCGGAACGTCTCGGCGGCGACGGTCTGAGCCGTGGTTTGCGTGAACAGATTCGGATTCGCCTTCCAAGCCACATACGCGCGATCGACCGACGTCCAAGGCACATTTTTGAACCCGTAATGGGAATCCTGATTCCGATAGGACTGCATCAGGAACGGCACCGGCGAGTCCGGCGTGATTGGGTTGCCGTCTGGCCCGTTGTAGGTCCACCCAATACTCTGCTGGCGCGAATCGACGTGCATGACACTCTGATATCCACCTGCTTGAAGGGAGGTCGGAAAAGGCAAAATATTAAAGCGTCGCCGAACGTTGACGTTGCCGGCACGAAATCCAGAGCGGCTCTTGTAGGGCGCTTCGCTGGCAGTCGTCAGACGATAGTTGGCCGCGTTGTAGAAGTCGACCGGGGCGCCGGTGTTATCGCCGACCACAATCGTCGTCGGGCGGTCAGGCGTGAGGTCGAGCAGCGAAACGGTCGCCGGGTTGATGGTAGAGGCCAGCCCGCCAAAGTGCCCCGGATTCGGCCGCGACCGCTCGGAGGCGGTGCGATTCACGCCGGCGTCAATTTTCCACGCCCCATTGTCGAACCGGTAGTTCAGGTTCGCCGTGTCCGTATTACCTTCGAACGTCTGCGAACTGCCATTGAGCGTCACCGCACCCCGGCCGGTGGCGCCACGGGTGAAGCTGTCGCTATAGGCAAACGGGGAACCACCAGCGGCCAGCGGCGCCGCCACCGTCCCGGCGTTAAACGCCCACGTCTGCGTCCCAATATAGGTGGAGTATCGATTGGATTGGGCACCGAATGACAGCACCGAGTTCGGCGTCACGCGCCAGTCGGCCTTCAAGCTGAAGGTCGTGCGCCGTTGGCTACGCGGACCATCCTGCAAAGTGAACTGCTGCAAAAAGGGGCTGCTGATCGACGCCCCCGTTCCCGTGCCTCCGGTGTTATATAAGGTGGTCGCCAAATGCTGCTCGTTATACTTGTCGCTCTGAAATCCGGTCACAACGAAACCGAAGTTCTTGTTTACCGGCACCGAGTAATCGAAATCAAAACCCGGGCTGATTTTTCGGGTGCCGTGATCGCCGTTC
>Ga0163150_10009343_pt1 | contig 10878 bp, 10 predicted proteins | sample OliLakLV19P2IB_FD_148628 | JGI IMG/M metagenome (GOLD analysis project Ga0163150, IMG submission 148628) | Freshwater microbial mat bacterial communities from Lake Vanda, McMurdo Dry Valleys, Antarctica - Oligotrophic Lake LV.19.P2.IB | ecosystem: Environmental > Aquatic > Freshwater > Lake >...
TTATGGACATTGAGCGTGACGGGTTTATCAAGTGGCAGGCCCTCAAGCACATGAGCAAGCCGCGGAAGTGAAAACACCGTCGCATTTCCCTTAAGTTGTAACGTGAGGCCACGATCGTTTTCCTCGCGTACGATCCTCAGACCCGAAATCGTATGAACAAGGCGAAGAAGTGATGCCGCAACTCCCAAAAGAACACCCGTAAGAAGATCTGTCGTCACGATTCCTATTAAAGTAATCAAATAGAGAACGACGGCACTTTTGCCATAGCGGGCAAGGCGCTTCAACCCATATGGATTGAGAAGCTTGTATCCGGTATAGACCAGAATCGCCGCAAGGCTTGCCATGGGAATTAAGCGAAGCAACTGCGGGGCGAGGGCGACAAATACGAGGAGCCACATCCCATGGAGTACGGCCGACCATCGGGTCTGCGCTCCGCCCTGTATATTTGCGGTACTTCGAACGATAACTCCGGTCATCGGTAGCGCACCAACAAGACCGCAGAGAGTGTTCCCAATACCTTGCGCGACAAGTTCCTTGTCATAGTCGCTTTTGGCGTCGGCCCGAAGCTTCGTCAGTGCCGATGCACAGAGTAACGTCTCTGCACTTGCGATAAGGGCAAGGCTTAAAATTGAGCTAAGCACTTTGGGATTCCACAAGTTGGAAAGATTTTCCCAATTCGGAAACGAAAGAGCACTGATGAGAGATTCGGGAATGGCCACCCTTTGAATCGATGATCCAGTCAAATGGACGAAGAGCGTGGCAACGACCACGGCGACAAGAGGAGCCGGTATCACCCGCAATGGTGTCTTCTGAACGAAATTCCAACCCACCATCAAAATGATCGTAATCAGACCAACGAGCCCCGCCTGTATGCCGGGGTGGTCAATTTCAGCCGACACTAGAGAGAAGATTGCCCCTGGAATCGCGATTAGATTTGATAATCCACTTCCCTTGGGGGACGCATCCAGCATCACGTGAAACTGGCTCACAAGAATTAGCGCCCCAATTCCTCCTAGCATTCCGTGAATCACCGACGGGCTCACCGCCCGAAACCATTGACCAAGCCGGAGATACCCCGCAACAAGCTGAATGAGTCCTGCCGCAAGTACGATGGGTCCCAGCATCGCGATTCCGTGGGTGCGCACAATCTCAAAGACAAGGACTGTGAGCCCAGCGGCGGGACCACTCACTGCGAGAGGCGCTCCCGCGAATACACCCACAACCAGACCACCAATAATCCCGGTAATAAGTCCTAACGCTGGAGGTACGCCCGAAGCTACGGCGATTCCCATGCAAAGGGGAAGTGCAACCAAAAACACGACTATCGAAGCCAAAAGGTCTCGAAGTATTATTCTTTTCCCTGACATTTTTACCGGCGATGAAAGCATGACGAATCTCCTAATTAACTCCTGTGAAGCTCTTCCCTGTTTTGATGGTTTTAAGTGGCGGATGTCGCGCCGAATTCGACCTGACCGGTCTCAAGCGAAAAATGCGCCTCGACGACTGCGAACTTGCCGGCCTTAGCGAACTCCCGGACCAGAGGACTCTTTTCCAGAATCTCCTGAACGGTGGAGTGAACGTTCTCGCGGATACTTAAGTCCAGTATTTCCTCGGGAGATTCCTCTTTCACTTTGCCAAGACAACGATGAACGGAGGGTCGAATAAGTTGGATAAGCGCGTCGATATTGGGACTAAAGCCGGGTTGTTGTTTCATTTCCGACTGGATAGCGGCTTGTACGGCTCCGCATTTCGAATGCCCCATCACAACACAAAGCTCGGCACCCAAAACTTTCGCCGCAAACTCAATGCTCGCGATTTGGCTTGGCTGAACCACGTTACCAGCCACACGAACGATAAACAGATCTCCAAAGCCGCAATCAAAAAGAAGCTCTGAGGGGACGCGAGAGTCCGAACAACTCAGCACAATCGCAAACGGGCTTTGTCCCGTCTCCGCGAGTTCCTTTAGTCTTAAGTGACCCGATAGGGACTCCGTCGACCGCAGCCCCGATGTGAAGCGTTCATTGCCCTTTCTCAATCGATCTAGGGCGAGTTCCCACGAAATAGCTTTACCGTTCGGCATAAAATCCTCCTAAAGGTAAATGATGCGCTATTTGAAATACTATTAAAAATGGATAAACAAGAACAGATGGTTCGTTTTTATGGAAGTTAATTCCCGGGCGGAAAGCTTCGCTCTAGAGACGATCAAGCTGAAACGATTTCATAATTTTGGCGGCAATAGGGTTCTCGATTCTCCTCGCCGCCGAAATGAGCCAAAACTCTTCTCTGACATCTTGAAGAGTTCCCAGTTTAACGAGTTTCTTCTCTCCCACGAGATCCCTGGCGGTGAATTCGGGAAGAGGAATCAGTCCAAATCCGTCGATTCCCAATAGCTTTTGAAGGCTCGTGTCTTGTGTCTCAACTATGGGGATAACGCGCAATCGGTTTACTTTGAAATAGTGATCGAGATCGTGTCTGAGTTTACTGTGCGCGGTGGGAAGAATGAACGGCTGCCCATCGAGGGACTCTGGAAACTTCTTCTTAAGTCCGGAAAAGTTTGCGGACCCGAAGACCGCAACTGGCACCTTAGCAATCGAGCGAGAATAGATTCTTCCAAACTCCAGAGAGGCCGGCGGGTAATTGGACACAAGTAAGTCAAGCTGGTGGGCGAAGAGCTCCCTAAACAACTCATCACCTCGTCCCTCAAGGATAGAAACGGTAGCGTTTTTTTCTTTCAGCGCCATGCGAGTCAAACTTGTGAGCAGACGCTTTGGAACACTATCGAGGGCTCCAATCTTTACGTCGGTTCTTCCGCTGAAAGCGCCGTCCTCGAGCACCTGAAGCAACTCGTCGCCCGCTCTAAAAATATTCTCCGCATAGTCCAGTGCAATTTTTCCTGCCTCTGTAAGTACCAAGGAACGATTCTTGCGTTCAAAAAGGGGACGTCCCAAAGCATCTTCAAGTTGTTTGAGCTGGGTGCTCAGCGTCGGTTGCCCCAGACGAAGCTTCTCAGCTGCTTTGGCTATTCCCCCTTCCTTAGCTATCGCTCGGAAGTAGAAGAGGTGGTGGTAGTTAAGCCATTTCACAAAAGTGCCATACTTTCTTTTTAACGAACTATTCCGTTCATATTATCAAGTTTTATTAAGACGTCACGACTTCGTATACTCAATGAGTGTGTTCGGGCTAACGCGTGGGAGGGGATATGCGACTGCTAAGTATCGCAGAGATCTGTGCGCGACCCATCGGGACCTTTCCGATGATTTCTATATTTCTTTCAAAATGGGACCGGCAGGACCCCCGGGATAGTTGGGAAAAACGGTGCAGAATCCAGATAGGTAAAATCGTAGGCGTTCTTTCTGCCAAGCTCGGTAAGCGTGAGTCGAGGGACATCGAGACCAAGATCAAAAGTCTCTTAAGTCTAGTGGACTGGACTCCACGGGTTGGGTCCGTAGGTATTTTTCACGGACCGGACCTTCGAGGATATGTAAAACTTCCAATTTGTGTGGACGACTTTCACACTGTCTCGGATCGCTTTCAGCTTGGACCGCTCTACCAGTGGCTCACATTGAAGGAGCGGTATTACCTCCTTACCTTAAATCCATCGGAAGCCATCCTCTTTCGAGGAAGTGCTTTGGGGTTAGAGCAACTCGAAGTGATAGCGGCGCCAAGGCCCAACAAGTCCGGCAAGGAACTCATAGAAACGTTCGTCGATAAATTAAATATCGCTTCCCTACAGCATCTTCACGAAGAGACCGCGCCTCTCGTTCTTTCGGGGCTGGAAAGTCATCAAGCGATGTTTAGGAGCATCACTGGCTATCCCTATGTGGAGCCTCAAGGACTTCCCATTGCTTCTCAAAATTTGCGGTGGCTGCACAAAGAAAGCCTGGCCGTCGTAAATCGACTGGTCTGCCATGCGGAGGATAGTTCGCTCAGAGAATTGAACCTGGCGTTTCAGGATAAAAACGCTACCTTCGAAATCGGCAAGATAGCCGTTGCGGCCGTAGCTGGCCGCGTAGAGTGCCTCTTCATTGCGGAGGACCAGCGGATTTCCGGAACTGTGGATAGAAACAGCGGTGAAATTCACTCATCCCAGAATAAGAAGGCATCCCAAGACCTTTTGAAACAGTTGGCGGAGATTACCGCTGAACATCGAGGGCGGGTGGTTTGCGTGTCAGCCGCAAAGCTCCCCACCACCTCTTTCGCGGCGGCCACTCTGCGATGGTAACGTTCAGTCTAAGACCAAACAAACTTCCGTACCGTCTTGCCGTGCTCTATTTCGCGTTTTTCAGCTTTGGGACTTTCGCCGATTCTGAGGTGCAAAGCTGGATGCAAATACTTTCGCAGGGGAAACTGACCCCACAGTTACGTCTTTGGAGTGAACTTCAACCGCGCTTCGGGTTTGGAGTCGGCGGACTCACCACCGTGATGATTCGGCCGGCAGTTGGCTGGCAAGTTACTGAACAATTCTCCCTCTGGGGCGGATACGCGTGGACGCCCATCGTAAAACCCACTTCCCGCAGCGAACATCGCGCTTGGACCCAGGCAATCTACGTTGCGCAAGCCTTTGGAGGGACTTTCACACAGCGATTGAGGATCGAATCACGGTTCATAGAAGGTGTTTCAGCGACAGCCCTGCGCCTTCGCTATCAGGCCCGACTTGCCTTACCAATTGCATTGGAAAATGCCCTGAGTCTTGTCGCATACGACGAGATATTTCTGTCGTTGAACGACACAAATCCCGCTATCACTTCTGGCTTCGATCAAAACCGCCTTTTCCTGGGTGTATTCCACCGTTTTTCACCGCAGCTCGGACTCGATATCGGTTACTTGTGGAATGCCGTGCGACGCCCTGGGGCTTCAGCAAATCGGACAAACCACGTCATCATGCTCTCGTTGTATCATTGGTTCGATTTTTCTAGCGGTTCGGACTCCCCCTAAGATTGAGGATCGTTTTATCGGAAGATCTCCGCCCACGTAAGAACCCATCCAGCAATTCCAAGTATCTCGCCAGTTACCAAAATCGTGCTGCTCTGACTTTTTCAGACGTAAACAGCGCAAAAACGCGCAATTTTATAGTTTGTTTTAAGCGAACTAAAGTGTGCTTATTTCGTATTTGCCTATGCATTTTAAAATCACCATACTCAAAGAATGAAAGGGGAAATGAACCTTTCTTAAAGGAGTAGCCCAAGATGGACATTCGAATCAGGTATCACCATATGCCGACTGCCCAAGACCTATCCGAGTACGTTGAGTACAGGCTTTCGCACTCGCTCGACCGATTCGCGGGAAGGATTCGACGCATCGTCATGCATCTTTACGACATGAATGGCCCTCGAGGGGGTGTCGATAAGAAGTGTCTCGCCGTTGTGGACTTTAATGTCGGCGGGAACGTAGCCATTGAAGTTCGGGACGCGAATTCGTTCTCTGCGGTGGACAGAGTATCTGACAGACTGAAAGAGCGATTGCACCGAGAGTTGGGTAGACGCCGTTGGAAAAGATCTCTTAAGAGAACGTTACTAACAGGAGGAAACGATGGTCAGTGAAAACATGGAAAAAGGCTACAGCAAGGAAGAAGAATTCTTTTACAGGCAGAATAAGGAATTGATTGCGAAGAAGCGTCGGGAGCTCGATGCGCGAAAATCTGAGCAAGTGATTGCGCAAAAAAGAGGACCCCACTGGATGAAATGCCCGAAGTGTAGTGGAGAGATGGTTGAAGTCGAACTCGCAGGAATCAAGGTAGACCAGTGCGGTGACTGCCGGGGCATATATTTCGATCACGGCGAGCTTGAGATTCTCATCGAAAGCAAAGAGCCGAAAGGGTTTCTCGGCGCCATGAAAGGCCTCTTTCGCGCGAAGTCAGCATAGATGAAAACGATGAACACAATTGAACCATGGCTTGAGAAGGGCATCTTTGCCAGCCGCTGGTTACAGGCGCCACTTTACATGGGCCTCATCGCTGCGGGTTTGCTTTACACGTACAAGTTCGCCGTCGAACTGATTCATCTCTGCGCACAGGTGAACACAATCACCGACGAGCTGATGATGCTCGGGGTGCTTACCCTTGTCGATATCACCATGGTGGCAAACCTTCTCGTCATGGTGATCATCGGTGGATATGCCACGTTTGTGAGCAAGCTTCACATCGAGAATCACGAGGACAGACCGGAGTGGTTGGAAAAGATCGATGCAGGCACACTGAAAGTGAAGCTAGCGGGCTCGCTGGTAGGAGTGTCTGGGATCCATTTGTTGAAGTCGTTCATAAACATTGAACATAAAAATGTCGAGCATGTGAAGTGGCAAGTTATCATCCACGCCGTGTTTCTCCTTTCTGCGCTCATGCTTGCGATGACTGAGAGAATTCTGAAGGAGGGAATAAAAACAAAAGAGGCGCACGCGTGAGATGCCGTGCCGACTTTTGTTAATTCAAAGCATGATTGCGCTCTTACAAGGGAGATGAAAATGGTGAAAAGAATATTTCTGTTTCTTGCGGTCAATATACTCGTCCTACTCACGATCTCGATTACGACGAGTCTGCTCGGCATTGGGCCTTACCTAAATGCCCGAGGCATCGATTACACCTCTCTTCTCGCCTTCTGCGCGGTAGCCGGTTTCGCGGGCGCTTTCATCTCACTCGCCATTTCGCGCTGGATGGCAAAGAAGATGATGGGCGTTCAAGTGATCGATCGGGAGCGTCCCGGTTCTCAGTCTGAGCGCGATCTCCTCCAAACAGTGTACCGCCTGTCGCAAAAAGCGGGACTCCCCAAAATGCCTGAAGTCGGGGTGTATGGAAGCCCTGAGGTCAATGCCTTCGCGACAGGCCCCTCGAAATCCCGTGCTCTTATCGCCGTTTCAGCGGGGCTACTGGAAAAGATGGATGAGAGTGCCGTAGAAGGCGTTCTCGCCCATGAAGTGGCTCACGTTGCGAATGGCGACATGGTGACGATGACATTGATCCAAGGTGTCGTGAACACCTTCGTCATGTTCTTTGCTCGGATTGCCGCTTGGGCCGTATCGCATGCTTTTGCCGGAGATCGGGATGAGGGAGAGAACTCGAGTCCCTCCCCCATGATTCACTTCGTAGCGGTTATCGTCTTTGAGATTCTGTTCAGTCTTCTTGGCACTATTGTCGTGGCCTATTTCTCGCGCCGCAGGGAATTTAGAGCGGACAGCGGCGGTGCCACGCTTGGTGGCAAAGAGAAAATGGTGCATGCCTTGGAATCCTTGAAACGCAACGTTGAGGCGGTGGAGACGGAGCACGCATCGCTCGCTTCTCTCAAAATCAACGGCAAGTCCCCTGGGCTCATGGCTCTCTTTGCGACACATCCCGATCTTGATGACCGTATCGGTGCCCTTGGGAGAATGGTTAGATGAGCGTTAAACTGGAATAAAAACTTGTGGATTTGACCACATCTTCCACGCACCGGGAGGATATGCAACGAGTCGGTTCGAGTTTTCGGAGTATCTATGCTGGGACAAAACATTTGGCTGTGGGTAGGTTTTAACGCGTTCGTCCTCGCCATGCTGGCGCTCGATCTCGGTGTTTTTCACCGCACCGCACACAAGGTCGGCTTTAAGGAATCCATCGTATGGACTGCCGCCTGGATGGCTCTCGCTTTACTCTTCAACGTGGGAATCTACTTTTGGTCGGGTCCCCAACTGGCTCTTGAGTTTTTGACGGGCTATCTCATCGAAAAGTCGCTTAGCGTAGACAACATCTTCGTCATCTTGATGATTTTCAGTTTCTTTCACGTCCCGGATCGCTACCAGCACAAGATTCTGTTCTGGGGAATCCTTGGGGCGCTCGTCATGCGGGCTGCTTTCATCGTGATGGGCGTGGCGCTCATTCAACGCTACCACTGGATTATTTTTGTTTTCGGCGGATTCCTTGTTCTTTCGGGAATCAAAATGGCTCTTCCAAAGAAGGAAGAGGTGACGTTAGAGGGAAACATTGTCTTACGCCTCATGCGAAAATTCGTGCCGTTCACAGACTCCCACGAAGGATCTCGATTCTTCATCCGTCGGGAAGGCAGGCTCTTTGCCACCCCTCTTTTCGCGGCTCTCCTTATGGTAGAAGCAACGGATTTCATTTTTGCGTTGGATTCCATCCCAGCGATTCTCGCTATCAGTGATTCGCCTTTCATCGTCTATACCTCGAACGCATTTGCCATTCTCGGTCTTCGTTCCCTGTACTTCGCAGTAGCGGGCCTTGTGGAAATATTCCATCATCTCAAATTCGGCCTCTCGGCGATTCTGGTCTTCGTGGGAACGAAGATGATCCTCGCTGAAACGTACAAGATCCCAACCGCAGTGGCATTGGGTGTGGTTCTCGGCATTTTAGTGCTTTCGATAGCCACCTCTGTCCTTTGGCCAAGAAAGAATCCGGGAACAAACATCGCCAGATAGTTAGCGGGCGGGACCGCGCAATACATTGTTTTAATCAAACATTCGGTGTGTTTTTATCCATTATTCAGACTGCATTCCTCTCAGATACTTTCAACCCAGCGTTAATCAGTTGAAGGTAGGAGTGTGTGCAATGAAAAAACATAGCGAAGAGGACGATTCACCATTTGAAGTAGAAGCTGAGCTCATTTTTTCGTTCCTGTCCGAGTGTCCATGGCTGGGCACTGTCGATACCCGAGGAGTTGTGTCCTATGCCTACTTCTCTCCTTCTGTTTTGAGATTATGCGGAATTGAGAAGGAAGAATTCGTTTCAGGCGAAATACTTTGGGAAAACGTGGTTCACCCCGACCATATCTGTGCTCGAACCGAGGCGCTGGCGCGCCTGGGTCGCAGAGAGTCCCTCGAAGAGGAGATCGTCTACCGTGGCGTTATACCCATAGGGAAGCGCGCATTTTTTCAGGAGCGCCTCATTTTAGCCAGGGGCTCAACGGTAGTGGGTATTATCCGGGACTTAAGTACCAAGCTAAAGGAAGAGGAAGATCAGGCGCGACTTGCTGCCATTGTTGAGACTTCCGACGACTGCATTTTATCGAAGACACTGGACGGGACGATTACGAGTTGGAACGGCGGCGCGGAACGCCTCTACGGGTACTCTCCCGAAGAAATCATTGGAAAGCACGTTTCCGTTCTGATGCCGGAATCACATAAGGACGACTTTCACAGGTTTGTTAAAAAGATCCAAAACGCCGAGCAGATACTCCACTTTGAAACGCTACGAAAGAAGAAGGATGGCACCATTTTCCATGTGTCGGTCAGTCTTTCACCGATGCGAAATCGTTTTGGTGATTTGATCGGCATCTCTACCATTGCAAGGGATATCAGCCGAGAGAAGCTGCTCGAGGCCAGCTTAGAGCAAGCGATCACGGAACTAAAGCGCTCCAATGATGAGTTGGATTCCTTTGCTTCAATAGCCGCGCACGATCTCCAAGAGCCGCTTCGAACGGTGGCTTGTTTTTCAAGACTCATACAAAAAGATCGGGAGGAGGGACGAACAGAGAGGTTTGATGAGCATCTGGCTTTTGTCTATAACTCAGTCACCCGCCTTCAGACTCTTATCACCGATCTTCTTGAGTACGGCCGAATTGGAAAAAAGAAGGACTTCGTGCAATTGGCGTTAGGCGACGTCCTTGGAGCCGTGCTGTCAGAGCTTCGCCCACAAATCGAGGAGAGGAGAGCTGAGGTGAAAGTGCGCAACCTTCCACCAAATCTTACAGCGGATCGTTCAGGTTTGTTTTGTCTTTTTCAAAACCTCATTTCCAATGCATTAAAGTACTGCTCTCAAATCTCGCCCAAGATCGAGATTTCCGCAGAACCAGAAGGGACTGAGTGGATCTTTTCGGTAAAGGACAACGGCATTGGTATCTCCCCTGAACACTTCGGCGAACTCTTTCAGATTTTTCATCGCCTTCATTCGCGAGAGGCGTATCCGGGAACGGGAATTGGACTTGCCTCCTGTAAGAAGGTTGTCGATTATCATGGCGGCCGAATCTGGGTGGAATCGGAGCCGAATCACGGAAGCACGTTTTATTTTACCTTGCCGAAAATAGCCAGGACGCCATGATCTAGGTCGCTGTGGCGAGGTGAGGAAGATCTCAGCGACCCCAAACAAAGAGGAACTCTAACCATCTAAAATAGGCCGCTCAAAGCAGCGTTTTCCGCTAGCTGCATGACCACGCTTTCTGGAGTCGATTTGAATAAGCGCGAAAGACTTTGAACGCCCGTCACTTCAGTCACCGTTTCAGCATTTCCGAAATCCTTCGTGGCTAGGTTCCAGATAATTCCTATCACCCTTAGGTGCCGCACCCGACACGCCTCGATTGCAAGTAGGGTGTGGTTGATGGCACCCAGACCATGGCGCTAGCGCAGTTTTGCTTGGGCCTACGAGTGGGAGAAGTATGCGGGATGAACTGGGACGCCGTTGATCTAAACAGCAAAGTCGTGACGATTGAATGGACCGTTACTTGGGATCAACTCACCTGGGAACCCAGGATGAAACAACGTCCTAAAAATGGAAAAGTTCGATTCCTCGTAATTCCCGAGATCTTGGCCCAAGAACTCGAGAGAATGAAGGCGACACGCGACTCTCGCGTTTCGCTGATCTTCCACTGCAAGGGTCGTCCTATGAATCGTCAAACGGTCGGGAAAGCGTACAACCGTGCGCTTGAGCGGCTCGGATACGATCACGTAAAGGGGACTCACATGCTGCGAAAGACCTCAGCGACACTCGCGAACGAAGCAACTGGCGACTTCTACGCTGTCTCGAAGCTCATGGACCATTCGTCTCCCAACGTCACTCTTCGGTACGTCGCGCAGACTAATGCCCAAAAGCAGAAAATTGCCGATGCTCTGAATGGTGTGTTGGGAGGACCAAAACCTCAGAAACCTGTCCCCCATGTCCCCCACGGGGGACGTGTCCAGAGC
>Ga0163150_10009344_pt1 | contig 10878 bp, 12 predicted proteins | sample OliLakLV19P2IB_FD_148628 | JGI IMG/M metagenome (GOLD analysis project Ga0163150, IMG submission 148628) | Freshwater microbial mat bacterial communities from Lake Vanda, McMurdo Dry Valleys, Antarctica - Oligotrophic Lake LV.19.P2.IB | ecosystem: Environmental > Aquatic > Freshwater > Lake >...
CTCCATAGGTATCTTGTCTTTGTTGTCATCAAGAGCTTTGCGGGCGCCGTAGACGGCCTGGTCGGCCATGTTGCGTGCCTCTACGAGCGCCACCTTTTGTTTATCTGTCTCCGCATTGACCTCGGCTTCTTTGCGCATGCGCTCAATGTCAGCCTCAGCGAGCCCCGAGGAGGCCTCGATGCGGATAGACTGCTCTTTGTTAGTGGCTTTGTCTTTCGCTTTGACACTCAGGATGCCGTTGGCATCGACGTCGAAGGTAACCTCTACCTGCGGCAGGCCGCGCGGCGCGGGCGGGATACCATCGAGGACAAAGCGGCCCAAAGATTTGTTGTCGGAAGCCATGGCGCGCTCCCCTTGCGAAATATGTATTTCTACCGAGGTTTGATTATCGGCTGCGGTAGAAAAGGTCTTCGCGCGGCTGGTCGGGATGGTTGTATTGCGTTCAATCAGCTTAGTGGCTACCCCGCCCATGGTTTCAATCCCCAAGCTAAGCGGAATGACATCAAGCAAGAGCACATCGCGGACCTCTCCGCCCAGGATCCCGCCCTGGATAGCGGCGCCTATGGCCACCACTTCGTCCGGGTTAACAGACATGTTGGGCTTTTTACCGAAGTACTTCTCTACTGCGGCTTGGAGAGCCGGCATGCGGGTCTGGCCGCCCACCAAGATCACCTCATTTATTTCGCTTATCTTAAACGGTGAGGTTTCAACAGCCCGCTTAGTAATGGCGAGCGCGCGATCAATAAATTCCGCGGTCAGTTCTTCAAGCTTTGAGCGCGACAATTTGAGCAAGAGATGGCGCGGGCCGGAGGAGTCGGAAGTGATGAATGGGATATTGATTTCGGTGTCTACAGCAGTCGAGAGCTCTATTTTTGCCTTCTCTGCCGCTTCGTCGAGTCGCTGGCGTGCCAAGGGGTCGGTGCGGACATCGATGCCTGATTCCTTTTGGAACTCGGTCGCGATAAAGTCGATGATTTTCTGGTCGATGTCTTTGCCGCCCAAGTGCGCGTCGCCGTCGGTCGACTTGACCTCGATGACATCCGCGCCCACTTCAAGCACCGAAACATCAAAGGTTCCGCCGCCAAAGTCGAAGACCACTACCTTTTCGTCCTTTTTTTTGTCAAAGCCGTACGCAAGCGCTGCGGCAGTCGGCTCGTTGATGATGCGTTTAACGTCGAGGCCGGCGATCTTGCCTGCATCGCGTGTAGCGGCACGCTGAGCGTCGTTAAAGTACGCGGGTACGGTAATAACCGCCTCGGTGATAGGCTCACCTAGGCGCTTTTCTGCGTCAGCCTTGAGCTTGCCGAGTATCATGGCGGAAACCTCTTCTGGACGCACCCACGCTTCGCCCATTTGCACCTCTATCCCCCCGTTTGCGGACTTGCGCATCTCAAACGGTACGGACGCCTTGTCCTTTTGTACATTGGGCTCATCGAACATGTGCCCAATAAAGCGCTTAATCTGGTAGACCGTGTTTTTGGGGTTGGTGACGGCTTGGCGGCGGGCTATAAGACCCACGAGGCGCTCACCGGTCTTGCTTACGGCGACGACGGAGGGCATGGTGCGCGCACCCTCTGCGTTTTCGAGCACGCGAGGCTCGCCGCCCTGCACTACTGCCATGGCGGAGTTAGTGGTGCCCAAGTCTATTCCAAGTATTTTTCCCATATAATTTTCTTTTTTATTACATCAAGGTCCGACCTTGATGTTAGATTATTACTTGTGCGGGCCTGATAATTCGCTCGCCAACACTGTATCCACTGCGCTCTACCGACTCGACGATATGATTCTCTCCTTTTTTGGCCAAGGCTTCGTGTTTATGAGGATCAAACTCCTCCCCTTTTTTCCCAAAGCGCTCTACGTCCATTTTCTGCAAGGCATTTATGAATTGCCGCTCAAGCATTTTTAGCGTTGGACTGTCTTCATGCCGGAGGGAAAGCTCGAGAGCGTCTAATGCTGGCAGCAGCTCTTCAACCACGCTAGCTATAATTTGGATGGTCTTTTCAGCATGGGCTGAGGCCTCACCCTTTTTAAAGTTAACAAAGTCAGCTCGCTCTCTCTGCCATTGCTCCAAGTATTGCTGCTTTTCCTCTACCGCTTTCTTTAATTTTTCCCGCAATGATTTAAGTGCCAAAGAGCCACCCTCTGCCTCTTCTTCCGGCACAAATTCTTCTTCTGTACCGTTCATATGTGTGTGTATTTTAAACAAATTTGATGAATGGTCAATAGGCAAAGAAAAAGGGCCACAACAAGCATATGCATGTTGTGGCCCGAAAACTTCTGCTGAGAAAATATTAACGCTTGCTCCACTGCTTGCGCTTGCGAGCTTTGACGAGGCCGGCTTTGCGGCGTTCCTTGGCGCGCGGGTCGCGCTTGAGGAAGCCCTCAGACTTGAGTGCGCCGCGCAGGTTGATGTCGTAGTCGATCAGTGCGCGCGAGATAGCGTGACGCACAGCGATAGCCTGGCCGGAGATACCGCCGCCCTTAACAACGATAGTAACCGTAAACTGCGTCGTAAGGCCCACCTTAAGAAAAGCCTCCAACGCTGCAAGCTGCAAGGCCTGCGTCGGGAAGTACTCGTTGATGTCCTTGCCGTTGACGATGACGTTCATCTTGGTAGCAGGCGTGATGCGCGCACGGGCAATAGCCGTCTTGCGACGGCCGACGGCCTCGATGTAGCGATCTTCTTTTTTAATAGTTGCAGTAGCCATATTAGTTTTCGATAGTCAGAAGCTTGATACGCTTTGCCTGGAGCTTGTTCTTAGGCAACATGCCCAAGACCGCGCGACGAATAGCCTCTTTGTGACCGCGGCGGGCCTTCTTGGTCTCCGAGGCTTGCGTCAACATAGCATAGGTCTCGGCCTTCTGCCCGCCCGGGTAGCCCGAGTAGCGCAGGTAGACCTTCTGCTCGGCCTTGTCTCCCGTCACCTTTATCTTGGTGGCGTTGGTGATGGTTACCTCTTCGCCCACTATCTGGTGCTTAACAAAGGTAGCCTTGTGCTTGCCCATAAGCGCCTTAGCGGCATCTGATGCCACGCGGCCAAGAGATTTGTTTTGTGCGTCGATGGTAATCATATAGTTATACGAATTCGATGACGGCCATCTCGGCAGCGTCGCCCTTGCGCGGGCCCATCTTAGTAATGCGCAGGTATCCGCCCGTGCGTGCAGTGTAGCCTTCGGCAGTCTTGATGAGTTTGGCAGCCATGCGCTCATCGCCGAGCTGTGCAATGAGGTGGCGGCGGTTTGCCAAAGTGGCCGTGCGTCCGCGGGTTACCATCTTCTCTACCATCGGGCGGATCTCTTTAGCCTTAGCCAAGGTGGTTGTCATGCGGCCGCGCAATACGAGTGAGCGGGCAAGCGACTTGAGCAAAGCCGTGCGCTGGCCCTTTTCCCGCCCAAATTTACGATTTACATTGCCGTGACGCATACAGTTTATTACTTGAGGACGATGCCGTAGTTAGCGAGGGCGCGTTTTATCTCCTGGATAGCCTTGGGGCCCAAGCCCTCTATCTCTACCAGATCCTGCTCCTTCTTGCGAGCGAGACCACCTACCGTGCGTATGTTGGCCTTTTCGAGCGCAGAGATGGTGCGGCTTGAAAGCTCGAGGTCTTCGATACGAGTCTTCATAGCCTCGGTGGCGGTCTCGGCAGAAAGCGCCGGAGACTCGCCTGTCGGTGCGGGAGCAGACTCTATCTCCTCCTCGCGGAAGCCGACCACGGCCTTAAGCTGAGTGATCATGATTTCGATAGCGGACTCGAGTGCTGTGCGCGGAGTGAGCGTGCCGTCAGTCTCGATAGAGATGCGCAGGCGGTTAAAGTCTGTGCGATCGCCAACGCGCATGTTCTCTACTTCGTAGTTGACGCGGCGGATCGGAGAGAATATTGCGTCGATAGAAATTTCACCTATCTCGACGCGGTCTTTCTTGAGAGCCTCGCGAGAGATGTAACCCAGGCCGCGCTCGATGCGGAACTCGGCATTAAGCTCGGTCTTGTCGGTTATCTCGCAAATGTAGGCGCCAGCATTGAGCAAGCGGACCTGGCCAGGGAGCGTTAGGTCGCTCGCAGAGACCTTCTTAGGACCTTTAATAGAAAGCGAGATAGTCTGCGCCTCCTGGGTAAGTATCTCGAAGCGGAGCTTCTTGAGGTTAAGCAACATGGTGACTACATCCTCGCGGACACCGGGGATAGTAGAGAACTCGTGCTCAACGCCCTCGATCTTGACGCTCGTCACCGCTGCGCCGGGAAGCGAGGAGAGGATAATGCGGCGGAGGCTGTTGCCAAGGGTATGGCCATAGCCCGGATAGAGCCCGTCTATCTCGTATACGCCCTCGAACTCGGCCTCATTCACCACGCGGGGCTTAGAAGGCAGTGTTATAGAATATTCCATCATAACTCAATCTATATTCTTAGAACTTAATAATGCTAACGGCTGTAGAACTGGATGATGACGGGAGCGCTAAACGGCGCCTCGCCCTCGCCCACAGACGGGTCTGCTGCCACGTTAATGGCAAAGCCTTGGTCTTCAAAAGTCATCCACTGAGGCGCCTTCGTTTCGGCCATAGCCTCAGTGCGGTTTACAAACAGAGCGCTGTCGCGGCTCTCGGGGCGGACGGAAACCACCATCCCCTTCTCTACTTTGAACGACGGCACGTTGACGCGGCGTCCGTTTACCAAGATGTGGCCGTGGCTCACCATCTGGCGGGCGGCGCGGCGAGTTTTTACCAAGCCGGCGCGGTAGACGACGTTGTCGAGGCGCGACTCGAGTCGGGTCAAAAGGCCAGTGATAGAGTCTTTGCCTTTCTTCTCCATGGCTTCGTGGACGTAGCGAGAAAACTGGCTCTCCGAGAGACCGTAGGTAAAGCGCGCCTTCTGCTTTTCAAGCAGCTGCAGACCGAAGTCGCTTCCGCCGCGGCGGCCCTTGGTCTTGCGCGGTGCGCGAGCCTCAGCAAGCTGGTACTTCTGCGTCTGACACTTCTCAAAGACAGAGGCACCGAGGCGTTTGCAGATTTTGTATTTAGGTCCCAGAAGCATGTTAATGCGAAAAATTAAAACAGTGCATAAATAATTTAAATGCGGCGTGCCTTAGGCGGGCGAGGGCCGTTGTGCGGCACTGGAGTCGTGTCTTTTATGCCGTTTATTTGGATGCCCTTGGTAACAAATGCGCGGATAGAGGACTCGCGGCCAGCACCCACGCCCTTAACCACAACCGACACCTCTTTAACGCCCATGCCAGCGGCGCGCTCGCCGATAAGCTCACCTACCTTGGCGGCGGCAAACGGCGTGCCCTTTTTGGCACCTGAGAAGCCCAAGGAGCCGGAAGAGGACCAGGTAACGATGTTGCCGGAGACATCGCCTAGCGAGATTTTAGTGTTATTGAAAGTTGCCTCTACAAAGAGGATGCCGGAGTCGAGCTTGCGTTTGCTCGACCGCGAGGAAGAAGCCGAGCCTCCTGCTCCTTGGTCGCCGCCTTTTTTAACTATTCGTTTCTTACCCATATATCAATTATGTTTTGCTTTCCTTACGACGACCCGAACCCATCGTCTTGCGGACGTTGCCGCGCACGGTGCGAGAGTTGGTCTTGGTGCGCTGGCCGCGAACGGGAAGCTTTTTGCCGTGGCGGAGTCCGCGATAGGTACCAATATCCTTGAGGCGCTTGATGTTAGCACCCACTTCGCGCTTAAGGTCTCCTTCAAGCTTGATGCTCTCGAGCTGCGAGCGAATAGCGTTCTCTTCTTCGGCGGTCAGATCATCGGCCTTCTTTTGGTGGTCAATTTTAGCGGCAGTCAAAATAGCGGCAGAGCGCGCCGGGCCAATGCCATAGAGCGCCGTAAGAGCGAAGACTACTCGTTTATTAGGAATGGTAATACCTGCAATTCTCATATAAGTTGACGCATGATGCAAAAATGATACGGCTAGCCTTGGCGCTGCTTGTGGCGGGGGTTTACGCAGACCACGTAGATGCGCCCCTTGCGGCGAAGGAGTTTACAGGTCGCGCAACGCGGTTTTATCGAGGCCTTGATTTTCATACAATCTAGAGCCGCCGCGTGATACGAGCCTTGCCCCCATAGGGGTCGAGCTTCAACAATACTTTGTCGCCTACCAGGACCTTGATGCGGTGCAACCGCATTTTGCCCGCGAGGTAGGCCAGCACCATTTCTCCGTTCTCCAAAGAGACTTTGAATAACGTATTAGGCAAGGCCTCTTCAACGACGCCTTGAGTTTCGGGTGCTTGGGTATCCATCAAACTGACGACTTTGCCATCTTAACCCAAGGGGAAATGAGTGTCAACAGAGGGTTTGCGCACTCCGGGGCCTGAAATAAGGATGGATTAGCGACCCTTGCCTACTACTTGACAAACAGGCACATTTAGAGGTATAATTGAAAGATAGTCATACTCTCAAATCAAAAGGCACCCATGCTCCGGTGCCTTTATTCTTTTCCTATTGGCCGGCGATTTTGACCTTTATCTTGTCAGCGTTGTCGGGGAACCTACCCTGCCAAAACGGCCGGATACTTGCGTCGGCTTTTTGTACTGCCGGCTGGAAGGCCTCTATTGCCGTTTGAAACTCGGATTTATTTTTACCTACCAGCGCCTGCGTAAGGGCGTTCGGGTCAAACTGCCACACCAGAGTTGCCTGACCGCTCATCTCGAGCGTCAATGTGCCGTCCAAAGGATTGCTGGTAGAGGCAACCGTGAGGTTCATTGAAACCGCTTCGGCAAATTGCACAGCCTCGCCCTGGTAACCCTCAACTGAGCGGCGAGCAATTGCACTTGCGAGGTCGCCTTGGCGGACTATCGAGCCAAGCGCGGTAGCCGCCTGGGTAAGCGTTGCGGTATTACCCTCCCCCGAGACCTGCTGGATGTCGGCAAAGCTTACTTTGAGCGTGCCAGGGATGGCGACAAATCCTTCTGGAATCTCGGCGGCTGCTGCAGCGCGGACATCGGCGTCAACTTTTTGTTGGAGTTCAGTCTTAGCGGCAGAGAGGTCGGCCGGGGCGACTGCCGGCTCGTCTCCAACAAAGCCTCCAGTTATCCCGCCCTGGGACGTGGCAACAAACTTAGTGTAGCGTGGGTCGCTCTTAAAGCCAGGGATAGTAAAGGTGGTCGCACCAGACTTGTTGTAGTCGGGGCCCGGAGAGTCGGCGTAGACAGTGGCGGTTACGGTACCTGCAGTAGCACCGCTCATGCCCGGCACGGTAACGGAGTTCCGGATACGGTAGATCTTGCCATCGGGAGCCTCAAAGCGCGTATTGGCGATAAGACGTTGGCTTTCGGCCGAGTAGGTGTTGCTGATGGTGACCATGCCGCTTGCTGGGCGGGAGACGCGTTGGCTTCCTGCCGCGGAGACGCTCTTAGAAGCTGAGCGCGTGACGGAAATATTTTGATACATCAACACGCCCACAGGAGCGTTAAGTTGCGCTTGCAGGGTTTCGGGTACGGTTACAGCTTCTGTGCGGGGCAAAACGGTGATGGTGGCTCCAGCAAAAACGGTAGAGAGCAAGAGACCAAGAAAGGCGCATACGAGGATAACGGCGAGCGCAATAAGCCAAAAGCGTCGTGGCCTGCGGCGAGGGCGGCGGTGCGGCAATTCTGCCGGACCGTCTGGCGGTAAGTCATGTTCAGAATGGTCTGCAGTTATCGAGGGCCGCTCGTGCGCCGCAGGAGCGCGGCGGTGCCCGACGGGTATGTTGCGGATAGATCGTTCGCCCAGAGTGCCACCTTCAGAAGGTCGGATGTCTCGCATACAATTGATTATACACAAATACGCTAGCGGTTAACGTGGCTGTCCACAAAGAGGGCATTTACACATAGTCGCAGATCGGGTGTGGCAGAATGTGCGGCGATGTGCGGCATGACGTGGTGGGGCCGCAAAGCGCGGACCTCGCCTCCTTCGGGGAAGAATTCTGCAAGCCTGCTCTGCGAGAGTGCTCGGGCAAACCACTCGCCCACTGGTTCGGGGGCTATCACTCGCACCCGGGTTACTTCGCCTGGCTGCAGTAGTCCGCGCGCCGCATCGATAAACTGTTCTGCAAAATGCGCCGCCGCCGCGCCAAAAGGCTCGCGCAAGTGCGGTGTGTTAAATGGCAGACGCGACGCAGAGCGCGCTTCGTGCTCGGAGAAGCCGCCGTGGGTCCGCAAGGTACGGATAAGCGAGTGAGAGCCGGTCGGTATGGTAGCGTGCGCCCGTACGCCAGCATCATCTATATGTAGCATCTCGGTAATCTCGCCCGTAACCACGCACACTAGGCACGGCTCGGGCGAAAAGAGCGCGCGAGTTCCGTATGCGGCCGCTCCGGCGGAGGTATAAAAAGACAGCGGAACAGAACCAAACGATTTTTCGGTTGCGGTGCGTACCGAGCTAGCCATACCGTCTAAAAAGTCTGGCGTTCCTTCCGAAAGATTGGGACGACCCCACGGAGCACTCAAAAATACCGCCATTTCTGCCACTTCTCCCAACGGACCTGTTGCGGGATGGGTGCGGACGCGCGCGGCCACCTCACTTGCGTGGCGAACAGCCTCTTTTAGGGCATCTTCTACGTTCGCAGAGAGCTGCGAGCCGCTGCGGAACATCGCCACGGGGAGAGCGACGCGCTTCTCGCCGAAAATTTTTGGAGCTTCAAGTGGCGAGAGACGCACTAGGCCGGTGGCCACGCTCCCGCTCTCGATGTCGAGCACGAGGATAGTTTTATCGGGACTCTTTTTGCCCCCAAATAGCATCTGCCTATTCTAACACCGCTTTGATGCGCCTCACGCCTTGAGCCACCGCCTCTTCTTTTTGAATTTTAAAGACGCCGGCTTGTGCAATTTCGGCCGTGTGCTCGACATGCGGGCCGCCGCAGAACTCTATCGAAAATGCCTGTTCTAGGGGGCCTATAGAGTAGACAGACACACACTCCGGGTACTTGGCGCCAAACTCATGCTCTGCGCCGAGCTTCTCGGCCTCCTCTTTTGCCATCTCTGTGCGCACAACTACTAGGTCTTCCTTAATTTTTTCGTTGACGATGCATTCCACCTCCGTTTTCTGCTCTGGAGTCATTTTTTCGCCGTGGCTAAAGTCGATGCGCAGCCGCTCCGCCGTAATGTTACTGCCGCGCTGATGCACGTGGGGACCGAGCACTTGCTGGAGCGCTTTAAGAAGCAGGTGATGTGCTGTGTGCAGACGCACCGTCGCTTCGGAATTATCCGCCAAGCCGCCCTTAAACTTCTGCTCGCTACCGGCACGAGAGAGGTCTTGATGCTGCTTAAGCAACTCCTTAAAGCCTTCCATGTCCACCTGCTTGATGCCCCGGGCCCCCGCCTCTTCGGCAATGAGCTCTATGGGGAAGCCGTAGGTCGTAAAAAGCTGGAAAGCGTCTTGTGCAGATAGCTCTCCATTGTTGGCAAAGCGTGCAAGCTCTTTCATACCGCGCTCCAAAGTTTTGCGGAAGCGCTCTTCTTCCCCACCCACTTCGGCTTCGATAACTGCTTGCTGCTCGATAATATTTGAGTAGCTATCGGCATAGTCAGCGGCAATGGGCGCCACCAAACCTTTGAGGTTGCCTGCGGGCACGCCAAGTACATCTGAGTAGCGCACAGCGCGGCGCAAAAGCCGGCGCACCACGTAGCCGCGCTCTACGTTGCCGGGGCGCACGCCGTCGCTGATAAGAAAAGTTGCCGCTCGCAAATGATCCGCTACTACGCGAAACGCCTTTTGATACTGCATATCGCTGTACAACTTGCCCGACCACTCCTCAAGCTTCTTTATTATTGTATTGAGCGTACCAGTAACATAGACATCATCTGTGCCAAGCGTTGCAGCAGCCAAACGCTCGAGCCCGCCGCCAAAGTCGACATTACGCTGCTTCAATTTTTCAAACGAGCCGTCCTCTTTCTTTATGTATTCCATAAAGACGGAGTTCCCAATCTCGAGGAAGCGGCCGCAGTCGCAGTTGGGGTGGCAGTGCTCGCCCCATGTAGGGTCGTGTTCCGTGCCAAAGTCATAAAACACCTCCGAGTCTGGCCCGCCAGGCTCCCCTGTCGGCATATTGGAAGGCGCACCGCTGCGGCTCCACCAATTCTTTTTAGCGTCGTAGGCGAATATCCGGCCGCCCTGCATGCCCACAGCTGCGCCCTCTTCTTCGCTGCCGAGAACGACCGCCTGTGCATCGATGCCTATATCTGCAAACAATTTTTTCCAAAGTCCTATCGCCTCCTCATCCACAGGAATGCCAAGCGACTCATCGCCGGCAAAGACTGTAACGTAAAGCTTAGTCGGGTCTAAACCGAGCTCCGTAGTTAAAAATTCAAACACCCACGGTAGCTGCTCTTGTTTAAAGTAATCGCCGAGAGACCAGTTACCAAGCATTTCAAAAAAGGTCAGGTGGCGGTTGTCGCCGATGTCGTCTATGTCGCCAGTGCGCACCGACTTTTGCGAGTCGACCAAGCGCACACCCGCTGGATGCTTCTGGCCCAGCAGGTAGGGCACCAAGGGCTGCATACCTGATGAAGTAAAAAGGGTTGTGGGGTCGTTTTCAGGCACGAGCGGAGCGGAAGGTATCTCAGCGTGTCCGCGCTCTTTAAAAAATGCCAAGTATTTAGCTCGGACTTCGTTCGGGGTCATTGAGTCTTAGATTACAACGACTTTTATAAAAGAAAAAGGCCCACTTATTGATTGTGGGCCTTAGATTTGTAGTTGAAGAACGCAGAAGCGCCTGGATATGTAGGGTAATTTTTGTACAGTACAGCGGGAAGCATTTGAAAAAGAGTTACAGAAACAAAAAAGACCACAGGTCTGTGGTATCATGAGAGAAAATTATTTACTTAATTAGGTGTTCGGATTCGGGGGTTTTTCTAGGAGTTGCAACCCGTGTACATTAAACAATAATTTTGAACTTGTCAATA
>Ga0163150_10009346_pt1 | contig 10876 bp, 5 predicted proteins | sample OliLakLV19P2IB_FD_148628 | JGI IMG/M metagenome (GOLD analysis project Ga0163150, IMG submission 148628) | Freshwater microbial mat bacterial communities from Lake Vanda, McMurdo Dry Valleys, Antarctica - Oligotrophic Lake LV.19.P2.IB | ecosystem: Environmental > Aquatic > Freshwater > Lake >...
GTGGCGGTGGAGCTAAAAGGGATGAACTTGGCGCTGGGGCGCGTCAAGAACAAGCTGACGCGAGCGGCGTTTGAGACGAAGCGGGACGAGATGGCGGCATCGATCGCGGCGCTGGTTGCGCGGCCGTGGGCGCGGGTGAATGCGGAGGGGATACGGCGCGAGTCGGAGGAAGTGTCGGATCGGGTGAGGGCGCTGACGGGGGAGATCGAGACGACGATCAAGGAAGCGGCGGCGCGGCAGGCGGAGAGTATCGGGAAGTGGGCGGAGGAGTATGCCGCATCGCGCGGGCCGACGGAGTCGGATGCGATCAACGAGGCGTGGCGACGCGGGCGGGATGAACTGATCGGCGAGGTCCAGCGATCATCGTTCGATCTGGAGGAGGCCGAAGAGGCGGCGCGGAAGCGGGATGAGGAATATGTGAAGTTTGCGAAGTTGGTTGCGCCGGGGGATGGGGCGGATGAGGGTGGAAGCGGATCGAGCCGGATGATCGCGGGTGCGTTGAAGGTCGATCGGGAGCGGGCAATCGGTGAGGCCCTCAAGGCTGCGAGCGCCGAATCGCTCGAAGAAGCGATGGCAAAGGCGGCGGGAGTCGTTCGGGCGGCGATGGAGGAAAAGACGCGGCAGTACGAGGAGCTGAGGAGAGACACCGAGAGCATCGAGGCGAGACTGGTTGAAGGGCGGGGCTTGACCGAAAAGGATTCGGACGGTCAGTCGGCGGACGGGCTTTGGAAGAAGTGGTCGCGAGAAGTGGAGGGGAGCGAGGTATTGCGCGAGATTTTGCGCCCGCTCAGCGAGCGGATCGAGTTGCACGAGAGCATTCCGCGGCTGGATGCGGCGGGGTTGCTGGCGATTATCGAGGCGGGAGCGATGACAGACGCCGGCTTCGATGTCGGGCTGGCGGCGTGGGAGCGGCTCTTCGAGAGCGTCGCGGAGCAGGGTGTGGCTTGGCCGGGGACGGTGGCGGATCTGAAGCGCGCGGGGGATATCACGGAGCGGGTCAGGGGGTTTGTGGAGCGAGGGTTGAAGAGCGGTGCGGTGAAGAGCGCGAAGTTGGAATGGATGGCTGCGCTCGCGGGGAAGCGGTGGGTGGCGCTTGCAGAAGGGTTGATGACGGGCGATGCCGAGTCGAGATCGCGGCGTGCAGAGGACCTGGTGGAGGCGTTGAAGGTGAGGTCGGGATTCGGGTTTGCGAGCGATGCGAGCAAATTGCCTCCGATGCTGAGGCTGAACATTGCGCTGCTCGAATTGGATGAGTTGCTTGGGAAGGTCGCGACGGTGGAGGAGACCAAGAAGGCGAGCAAGCGGTTTCGCGATTTGGTTTCCGGGCTAGGCGCGGGTGCCTCAGGCAACGCTCGAGTGACGAAGCTGCTGGCTGGTTTCGCGAGGGACATCGACCCGGAAAAGCGGGAGACGGATGTCAGGACGCTGGGGCCGGGTGGGGTCGTTGGCAAGGAGCGGGCGGTGGTTGATGGGGACTTTATCAGGTTTACGATCTACGACGGCGAAGTCGAGTTCGCTCGCGTGGGGGAGGGGGAGAAGGCCGCGTACATTGCGCGGGATGAGGCGGCGGTCGGGTTGGTGGCGGCGATCTTCGAGAAGCTCGGTGAGCCCGACAAAGAGATGTTTCGAGATGGGGATTACCTGAGTCCGAACAACAACCCGGACGAGATGAACAGCTGGAAAGGCCCGCTGCCGTGGCGGTGGGACAAGAGCGGGAAGCCAGCGCCGCTCGTGGCCTCTGTCACATGGGTGGATGTGGCGCGAGCGGAGAACACTCTCAGCGACGGTCAGCGGAACGTGGTCGAAGGGCTGTTTGCGGGCGCACTCGGTGCGAAGTTGCCGCCGGGGATGGGGGAAGAACCCGGGCGAAACAAGGGCACCATGCCGATGACTCGGCTGACCGGGCCTGCGGCCGAGAAGCTGTGCAAAGCGATCGGTTGCCGACTGCCGACGGTGGAGGAGTGGGCCATGGCGCTCGCGGCGGCGGGGCCGTCGGCGGCGGGTGCCGACACCAATCTCGCGGATCAGACGTTCAAGAGACAGAGCGATTTTGTAGCGGGGGAGATCCAGGGGATGAAGCGATTTCTCCCGGCGGAGGGAAGCTTTGCGCCTCAGGATGGGAACTTTGTGCCGGCGTTCGACGATGGGACGCTGTGGTTCTGGCCGGTCGGGCGCGGGCGACCCGGCAAGTTTCGCAACCTGGTGGGCAACGTCGCGGAATGGGTTCGAGATCCGGGCACGGATGCGTTTGCGATCATGGGGGGATCGGCGATGTCGCCGGTGAGCCTGGCTCCGGGCACGGCGGTCAAAGAGAAGTTTGGAGCGTTCTGGGATGTGGGGTTTCGGCCGTGCTTTTCGGCGGCCGGGGCGAGTTCGGAACCGCTGTGGGTCACGGCGCGGAAGCTCGTGGAGACGGAGATCGGGAGACTGCCGGTCGTGGTCGAGCCGTAGGCGGTGGTGCTGAATCGGGTGTCGGGCGATCAGCGGGTTTCGTCGATGCCTGCGGTGGTGGTGCCATTCGGCTCGCTGAGCGTAACGGGTTTGTTGGCCATTGCCCCGAAACCATCCTGGGCCATGACCATTCGCTGGCGGCTGCCGTGGCTTGCGTCGGCGATTCGGGACGGCTCGGCCCGCATACCCGCCAGGGCACGATCGGTGGGCGATGGTGCGTGGGCGGCGCATCCGCCGAGCAGCAGCGTTGCGAGGGCCAGCCCATTGAGGACGCTGAGTTCGTGGCGGCGAGCAGACATCGTGCGAATCTCCCTGGGTGCAAACGGCCGCGCGGAAAGGCGGAGTGGCGGCACGCTGGGCGTATCGGCGAGGTCCGGCGGGAGAATGTGGGTCCAGAGACGACGCGATCGAGTCGGCGGTGCTTTGATCGTCTCAGGCCGCACACTCGGCAGCGGGCGTGTCGGGTTTGCTCTTTGTTGGGCGATCCGATAAGTTACTGTGGTTGAGTGGAGACCCGGTCGCGTTGGGGTAACTTGGCGGGTTGGCTGGTCGCTTGAAGGGCATGGAGCAGGGCACAGTGTCGAACGGCGCGTTGGATCAACAGACACAGCAGAAGGCCGCGGAGCTGGCGCACCGTCTGCGCTTGCTGCAGGTGGATCTGGCGGAGCACCCGTCCTCGGAACGTCAGGACCACATGGTCGAAGCGCTCGAGCGCGGGCTTGCGGGGTTGACGCCGGAGAATCGTCGGGCGGTGGTGGATGCCCTGGCGGATCGGTTCCCGTCGTGGGACAGCAATGTGCAGTTTGGCGCGGCGGCGACGGGCGCGCCGGCGGTCTCGGTCATGGATTCGAGCGAGGTGCGGGATCCGAGTTTTCTCTTGGCGCGGCTGATCGAGGTTTCGCGGGGGATGACGCCTGGGCAGAAGGAGTCGGCGGCGGGTGAGCTGAAGAAGGCGGGTTTTGCGCTGCACGGGGATGCCGGACTGCCGGAGGTGCCGGCAAAGGCGCTGCACGCGGCGCTGGGGCTGTCGGCACGGGATCATCTCGATGCGGGGCGCGTGACGGAACTGGCAACGATGCTTGCGAGCGTGGCGATTCTGCTGGACAACATCGTGCCGGCGGTTTGGGGACGGCTGGCACCCACGTCGGGCACACGAAAGACGGCGACGCTGAAAACGGTGCTGCCGCGGTTTGCGTCGGGAGACAAGGAGACGGTGCGGCTGCAGGTCGATGGGGATGCGGAGACGCTGAGGCGGATCACGTCGGGGATGATCGGGGCGATCAAGGCGGCCGCGGGGCGGTTTGCGCGGGAATACCTTCAGCGGCTGGATCCGGCGGCGATCGAGCAGGAAGTGCGTTCGCGGGGCCGGTTCAACATCGACGGGAACTGCTGGAAGGAATATCAGCAGCGCGCAGGGGCGGTGGATGCGGATGCGTTGGAGCGGGAGTTCATTTCGATATTCGTGACCGAGGCGGAGCGATTGATGAAGGTCGGAAGATAGACTGCGGGCGCGGGAGCGCTCCATCGGTGGTCGGCTGAGAACCTATGCCAAGTCAAGCGCACGTCCACTGGCACGAAGGATTGTTTCTGCAGCCTCACCATTTGCAGACGATGCAGCGCCGCGCGCAAGAGTCGGTGTGGGACGAGCGGCGGATCGGGCTGGCGTGGCCGGTGGGGCTGATCGAGTCGCGGATCTCGACCGATGCGCTCGAGAACATGCTGGTGCGGTTCGACAAGCTGCGAGCGATCATGCCGAGCGGTCAGGAGGTGTGGTTTCCCGAGACCAGCGACCTGCCGCCGCTCGATATCAAGAAGGAGTTCGAGCGTTCGACGCAGCCGTTCGTGGTGGAACTGGGTGTGCCGCTGTGGTATCCGACGCGGGGGAACGCGATCGAGAGCGGGGCGGCCGCAGGTGGTGGGGCGACGGATTGGCGGGTGAAGCGGCTGTACCGGATTGCGGAGACGCCCCGTCCGGACGAGAACACGGGGGAGAACGCGCAGCCGGTACTGGTGCGGCGGGTGAATGCGCGGCTGCTGCTGCCGAGCGACGACCGGACGGACATGGAGACTTTGCCGCTGGTGCGGGTGATGCACACGACGGGCAAGGATGGCGGCAAGCCGGGAATCGACCAGTCGTTCGTGCCGCCGTCGATGGTGCTGGGGGGCGCGCCGTATTTGGTGGACTTTCTGCGACGGCTTTCGGAGAAGGTCGAGGCGGAGCGGCGGAACCTGGCGCATCACCTGAGTACCGGGGGCTTTCGGTTCATCGAGGCGGGAGGCTTGCAGTTCGAGCAGGTGTTCCGGCTGCGGACGCTGAACCGGTTTTCGGGGAGCTTGCCGAGCATGATCGTCGCGCCAAACGCGACGCCGTTTTCGATCTATCTTCAGTTGCGGGAGCTGCTGGGCGAGCTGGCGGCGCTGGTTCCGCATCGGGACCGCGAGCTGTTCGACGTGTCGCCGTACGACCATCTGAACCCGATGCCGGCGTTTAACGACCTGAACGATCGGATTCGGCCGCTGCTGCAGGGGACGACGCCGCCGAGCTACTTGATGGCGGCGTTTGAGCCCGATGACGGAATGCTGGTGGCGCAGCTGTCCGACGAGCAGATCAAGCTGCCGACTGACTACTACCTGGGGGTGGAGACGCGGGGCGGGCACGAGGAGCTGGTCAAGCTGGTGGAGGATGGGGATGCGTTCAAGCTGGGGACGCGCGACCGCGTGCGGACGCGGGTGTACGGGGTGAGGCTGACGTGGGAGCGGCACGCGCCGGCATCGCTGCCGCCGCGGGCGGGGCTGCACTACTTTCGGCTGGATCGGAGCGCCGGGCGGATGTGGGAAGCGGTGACGCAGCAGCCGAAGAAGGAGCTGGCGCTGTACTGGAAGGATGTGGCGACGACGGAGCATCAGTTCGCGCTGTACATGCCGGTGCCGGCGAGTGGTGGGGGCGCGGCTGGATCGGGAGGCAGGTGAGCAACGCATGACACTGGTCGACTTGTGCGACATTCTGTTTCAGTACATCGCGCGGCTGAATCGCGGGGCGCGGAAGGGGCTCAGCCCGGACATGGCGCAGGTGCGGGCGGATATCAAAGGGATCTTCGGCGAGATGCGGTCGAAGTCGGGGGCGATGTCTGGGCTGGGCGAGCAGTACGACAAGATCGAGATCGTGCTGATGTACTTCGTCGACTTCATGATCAAGGAGAGCCGTCTGACGTTCGCGCGGCAGTGGCAGGAACTGGCGCACGAACGGAACAAGCTGGCGGGGGATGAGGATTTCTTCGACGATATGGATCGCACGCTGGCGGAGCCGGACACGGAATCGGCCCGGGCGCGGCTGGCTGTGGTTTATGTGTGTCTGGGGCTGGGATTCACGGGGTGGTACACGGGGAATCCGCAGCACTTGCGTGGAAAAATGAACGAGATCGCGTCGCGGGTGCGCGGAATCATGGATGCCGACAAGGCGGCGAAGGTCTGTCCGGAGGCGTACGAGAACGTGAACACCAAGCCGATGGATGAGCCGATCCGCGATCGGCTGGTGTACATCTGCATCTTGTTTGCGGGGCTGACGGTGGCGGCGCTCGTGGCCAACTCGGTGTTTTATCGAGCCAGCAGCAAGCTGATCGGCGACTCGGCGATCAGGGTGGAGAAGCAGGCAAACACCGGGGTGCCCGTGCCATGAACCAGTTGCTGTCGGCATTCGGTCAGGTTCCCAAGGCGGCGCAGGCGGCGGTGCTGCTGGCGAGCGGCGGGGGCATCGCGGCCGTGGGCATGGTCGCGGGCGGGCAGGCGCTGGCGGCGCTGGTGGCCGGCATCGCGCTGGTGGGGCTGCTCCTCCTTGGGTATCGGCAACTGCGCAAGGCGATGGCGGCGCGGAAGGTGAACCCGATGGAGCAGGCGATCCGCGGGAACGCGGGCGCGGCACCGGTGGGGATCGCGGAGCCGGCACGTCGGGCACGGCTGGACGATCTGCGGAAGAACTTCGAGGCGGGCGTGCAGAAGTTCCGCGATGCGGGCAAGAACCTGTATGTGTTGCCGTGGTACCTGCTGGTGGGAGAGCCTGGCTCGGGCAAGACCGAGGCGATCCGGCACTGCAACGTGGGCTTTCCGCCGGGCTTGCAGGACCAACTGCAAGGGGCGGGCGGCACGCTCAACATGAACTGGTGGTTCACCAACTTTGCGGTGATCCTGGACACGGCGGGGCGGTTGATGTTCGAGGAGGTCGAGGCGGGGAGCACCAGCGAGTGGCAGGAGTTTCTGAAGCTGCTGCGGCGGGGCAGGCCCAACTGTCCGGTGAACGGGTTGCTGCTGGTGATCCCGGCCGAGAGTCTGATCCGGGACTCGGCGGAGGCGATCGAGAAAAAGGGCGGCAAGATCGCGCAGCAACTCGACAACATCCAGCGGGTGCTGGGGGTGCGTTTTCCGGTGTATGTGGTCGTGACCAAGTGCGACCTCATCAACGGGTTCCGCGAGTTTTTCGACTCGATCAGCGATCCGGGACTTCAGCATCAGATGCTGGGGTGGTCGAACCCCAATCCGCTGGATACGGCGTTCAACCCGGACCAGGTGGACGAGCACCTGCGCGAGGTGAAGAAGCGGCTGGTGCGCAGGCGGTTGGGGTTGCTGCAGGATCCTGTGAACACCGACGATCCGAGGGCGCGGCGGACGGACCAGGTCGATGCGCTGTACGAGTTTCCGGATGCATTCATGGATGTCGCGCCGCGGCTGCAACGGTATCTGCAGATGATCTTCGTGGCGGGAACATGGTCGGCCAAGCCGCTGTTTCTGCGAGGGATTTATTTCACGAGCTCGATGCGGGAGGGCGAGGCGCTGGATGCCAAACTCGCCGAGGCGCTCGGTGTCAACGTCGAGAGCCTTCCGGGTGGGAAGGTGTGGGATCGGGAGCGGGCGTACTTCCTGCGCGACCTGTTCATCACCAAGGTTTTCCGCGAAAAGGGGCTGGTGACCAGTGCGGGAAACGTGAAGCAGCACCAGCGGCTGCAGCGGAACATCGTGTATGGTGCGGCCGCGGCGGGATTGCTGCTGTTTGTAGGGTTTTCGGCGCTGGGCCTGGCGACGCTGCGGAACCGGGTGGCCGCGCCGGCGGAGTTCTGGAAGGCGATTGCGGTGTCGATGAAGTCGCCGGTGCTGACGCCGCCGGGACCGAAGTACGGAGACAGGCATCTGAGCGCATTCGCCTATCCGCTGTTCACGCACGCGGGGCAGTTTACCGAGGTGTCGAGCTACAACGGTCGGGAGCCGTTGGATATCGATGGCGCGGCGGTGCTGGCGAACAAGCGGTGGGCAGACCTGCACGGCACGATCCGCGATTCATTCGCGGTGCCGATCAGTGTGCCGCCGGTGTTCAGGCTGGGCGGGTTGCTGACGGGCGAGGTGAGCGATGTGGCGCGAGCGGAGCGGATGCGCGCGGCCCGGTCGCTGTTTCTGGCGGGGGTGCTGAGGCCGACAATCGATATGGCCCGGGCGCAGCTGGACGCGGATTTCAAGTCGAAGGCCGGCGAACCGGTGCCGGGTCCGCAGGAGACGGCCGCGGCGCTGGCGCAGCTGTTGCGGCTCGAAGCGGGGCTGCTCAAAGGAAAGGCATCGCCGCCGATCGAGATTGCGCCGCTGAACGCCTATGTGCTGGCGCGGCCGAAGATCTCTGACGAGACGCGGGCGGCGGCGGCAAGCGACGCGGCGAACCTGCAGGAGACGCTGAAGTGGCACTCCGAGAACGGGGGTTGGCCGCCGAAGACGGCGGAGATTTCGTTCGAGAAGAAGAGTGGAGAGGGGCTGGAAATCGAGGCGAACCTGCCGGGAGAGTTGAGGGCGTGGACGCGGGGGTTTCGGGAGCGGGCGGAGCGGGGCGATGGGAGCGGCGGCTATGCGCAGGTGCTTCGCCTGAGAGATGCGCTGGTCGAGTTCGAGGATCAGGAGAAAGCGCTGCATCAGCTGTCCAAATCGGACGAGCCACCGGCGGAGTGGATGACGCAGTGGAAGGAGAAGTTCGCGGCGCTCAGCGTCGTCGAGGCAAAGGTGCGCCTGTTGCTTCCAGTCCTCGCGCACAGAACGCTTGCCAGGGCGTTCGATGAAGAGCTGGTGCTGCATCAGAAGGCTCAGAAGGTGCTGATGCAGAAGCTGCTGGATGAGACCAAAGCGGTGGTGAGTGACGGCAAGTTGCCGCCCGAACTGGCGGTAACTGCATCGAGCCCGGCGGCTTTCAAGGCTCGCGTCGAAAACCTGGTGGCGATTCAGAGCTACCTTTCGTCGTTCCACAAGGAACTCGATACGGAGACGACCGGGCAGAAGGCGATTCGGGACCAGTTGCCGGACCTCGACGAGGCGTTTGTAGAGGGCGAAGGGCTTACGAAACGGTTTGCGATGTATAAGGCCGGGGACGAGCGGCTGGCGGAGCAGGGGATCAAGGAGGCTTCGCTGACCCCCGGGGAGGCTGGGAGGAGGTTGGGGTCGCTCAAAGGCGATGGGGTGCAGTTGATTGCGAAGGCGGTCGAACCGGTCGTCTCTGCCGGTCCGAAGAGCAAGGAGCTGTTGGAAGCGGGCAAGGCCGTTGCGATCCGGGCGATCGATATGGGGATCGCGGGATCGCGGACGAGCCTGGTGCTGCGCGTGGTAGGAGACAGCCCGAACACGGCCGAGGCGATCAGGGCATCGGTGCGCGGCTTGGCCGCGTCGACCGATGCGCGCAAGCTCGACCGTCCGCAGCTCCCGCTCACGGGGCGGGACAAGACGTTCGATCTGGAGTTTGCGCCGGCGGCGGCGGCAGCGTATCTGAAGGACTATTTCGAGGCGGCCAATACTGATGGGTCGAAGAAGCTGCTGACGAACGTGGATGACAAGATCAAAGTCTCGGCGACGGCCGCGGCCGACTATCTGCAGCAGTACATCGGGTATTGGACCGCGGGCATCGCCAAACTGAGCGGCGATCGCGCGCACTCGGCGGCTCCGTGGGCGGATTACCGGAAACAGATCGGGATCGACCCGGGTGACTATACGCGGATGTTGGGCGAAATGGCGAAGGCGCAGCGTGCGGCGGTGGAGGCGATTCGTCCGCTGGCCGACGCGGCCAAGGCCGCTGGCGATACGGAGAGCGCAGGGCGGATCGAGCAACTGGACAGCGCTCAGCCCAGCACGAACGCGACGAACAAGCTGGCAGACTTCAACGATTCCGTGAAGGAATGCGTGCGGAATTGGCTCCGGCTGGATGCGCTGCCCGACCAGGCGCGGCAGGGGTTGCTGAGGGAGATCCCGACGAATCTGGAGGGGTACTTCGCCGCACCGGTCGCGGACGACGCGGTTCGGACGTATTTCGGGGCGGTTTGCGCCGAGGGGTTTCGGGTGCTGGCGGACGATCACGCGGTCAATATCGATAGAGATATCGATTTGCTGCTGAACACGCTGAACAAGTTTCCGCTCGCTCCGTGGCGAGCCAGCGGCGAAGAGTTGACGCTGAGCGACGTGGAACAGGCGCGAACGGCGATCGCCCGGGTCTTTCCGGCGCAGGCCGCGGCGATGACCGCGGGCGCGGATAAGCGGCTGTGTGCGCGGAAGTGGCCCGAGCCGATTTGGGAGAACGTGAGGCGCATGCTCAACTGCGACCGCCTGACGGAGCTGGAAGTGCAGGGAATCGACGACATCCGGCGACGGCTGGCCGCGATACCCGAGCCGGATCCAACCGGGGTCGCGGCGTTGACGTTCATCGCCGACAAGAGGGTGGAGGGCGCAGCGAACGACATCCGCGATCGGCAAAGCATGAAACTTGCGGGAAGCACGGTCAGAAACGCGGAGCCTGTCAATACTCAGCGCGGTCAGTTGCTGGGCAATGTTGGAATCTTCAGCGGACCAGTGTCGCTCGAGCTCTTCGAGGATGTCGACGGAAAGAAATTCTACGGCAGGTCTCATTTCGAGAACACGACCTGGCTTCCGCTCTACATATATGAGCGATTCTGCCAACAGCCGGTTTCCGGCGGTTCGTTTGAGGCGGTGGTGCCGGTGACGACCGAAAAGGGTGAGGTGTACAACGTCCCCGTAAAGGTCGGTCTGCCGGCGGAGTTGAAGTTGTGGAGCAAGTGAGCCAGCGGCGGACGCCGTGATCGTCCGCTGTGAGTGAAGGCGTATTTGAGAGTGCGGGATCGCCGAGGCCACGAGGCCTCGCATCGCCGTTTCGTGCGGAAGGAGGCCTCGAGATTTCGTCCTATTCATCACCGCCGCAGCCGGCCGCCCGCTCCAGTCTCCGCGCCCTCATCGGGCGCGGGGTCGAGTTGTATGTCGCCGCGTTCGGCAAGCATCCGGGCTGGAACGACCATATCGACGACCTTGGTCTCGACACGCAGCGGTTGGCCGATTTCAAGCGGACGCTGTATGTCGATGGCATCGCGGCGTGCATCGAGGGTGGGAAGTGGGATGCAAAGGC
>Ga0163150_10009347_pt1 | contig 10876 bp, 8 predicted proteins | sample OliLakLV19P2IB_FD_148628 | JGI IMG/M metagenome (GOLD analysis project Ga0163150, IMG submission 148628) | Freshwater microbial mat bacterial communities from Lake Vanda, McMurdo Dry Valleys, Antarctica - Oligotrophic Lake LV.19.P2.IB | ecosystem: Environmental > Aquatic > Freshwater > Lake >...
ATTTTTTGTTTATTCCCGTTATATCTTACCCATGATTGGCAAATTGTTTTCCCTGGATCCTAAGGCTTACCGCTACCTGCATGAGTCCATGCATACCTTTCCGGCTGGCAAGGATTTTGTAACCAAACTGGAAAATGCCGGCTTCAAATTTATTCGTTTACAAAAATTCAGTTTTGGAATATGTACAGCTTACCTCTCCGAAAAATAATACCAGGTTGGCTGGCCCTGATGATCTGCTTGCCTTTGGCGGGTCAGGATAAATATTCCGGCAATAATTACCGCCAGTTTGCCGGTAAAAATTATTATTTCGGTTTATCGCTGAGTTTTAATCAATCGACCTATAAACTTTATCGTTCCAATTATTTTATAAACCAGGATAGCCTGCTCCTGACCGAATCTTTAAAAAATCCCGGGTTTTCCGTCGGGATCATCTCAAATGTCCGGTTTGGGGAACATTTTGATTTCCGGTTCATTCCTACGTTTTCTTTTGCCAACCGGAACATCCGTTACAGCGATGGGGTGGCTGAAATTGACCGCAAAATTGAATCCGCCTTCCTGGAACTGCCCTTACATATTCGTTTTACTTCCCTTCCATATAAAGACATGAGGGTCTTTGTAGTCGGCGGGATCAAATATGCTTATGATATATCCAATAAATCGAGGACCAAAAAATTCACTTCATTAATTAAGTTGGCACCGAATGATTTTACAGCGGAAATTGGCGCAGGGATGCAGTTTTATTTCCCCTATTTTATTTTCTCTCCGGAAATCAAGTTTTCCCAGGGGATCGGAAACATTCTGATCTATAATGGCACCAACTCCGAATCCTCTGTCCTGGAAAAAATATTATCCAGAGCGTTGACCATTTCCTTCAATTTTGAAGGTTAAGCCGGAAAACCAGACAGGCTTCCACCATCTGTGGAAATACATCCATAAAATGTTCCGCTAATACCGGTAAATGTTGTTTATAATCCGTGGTCGCTTCCTGTAAACGATGATTAAAATGAACCCGTTTACTCAGCATTTGAAAGGTGCCCTCCATAAAATCTATGGATGAATAGGCTTGAAGAAAATCCCGGTCGATCATAGACCGTATCCGGTTTCGGATCCCTTCCGGGATAACCTCCGGTATTGATTGTTTCAGGATATCATATACTTTTAATCTAAAATCATTGGCGGATACCGTGGCAAAGTGGCTCCATAGACTGAATAATAAATAATCAAAATAGATATCTGCCACTACCGGGGCATATTTATGCTGGGTAAGCCGGATCAATTCAATTGATTTTTTGTAAACCGGGTGATGATCTATGGTGCGGTCAATAAACAAATGAATTTGGATGCCTTGCCGGATGTCCGGAGGCATAGCCCGTTGCTCCGCCGGGCTTAAAAAATCCGCAATAAAATTACCCGTGACCCAGGCCGGATTGTCCCCGGAAAGGAATAAATGGGCTAAATGATTCATTGGCTTTATGCAAACTTAACTTCATTCTGTCCACAAGGTGTACATTTGCACCTCTAAAAATAAAACTATGGCATTAAGAGCTGGAATTGTGGGCTTGCCCAATGTTGGAAAATCCACCCTATTCAATGCATTGACCTCAGGCAAAGCTTTGGCGGCAAATTACCCTTTTGCGACCAAAGACCCCAATATCGGCATGATTGCCGTTCCGGACCCCAGACTGGATGAATTGGCCCGCCTGGTCCAACCTCTGAAGACAATCCCGAATACCATCGAGATCGTCGATATCGCCGGATTGATCAAAGGGGCCAGCCAGGGAGAAGGCCTGGGCAACCAGTTCCTAGCAACCATCCGGGAAGTGGAAGCTATAGTACATGTGGTCCGCTGTTTCGAAGATGACAATATTGTCCACGTTGATGGTTCGGTCGATCCGGTTCGTGACAAAGAAATTATAGATATGGAGCTGTTGTTTAAGGACATGGAGACCATAGACAAACGCGTAGATAAACTCAGAAAACAGGCAAAAGGTGCCAATAAAGAAGAACTCCGGGTGCTGGAATTGGCAGAAAACCTTAAAAAACATCTCGATGCGGGTAAGGCAGCCCGTTATTTTGAATGTGAACCCAAAGATCAAAGTATACTGGATGAGTTTTTTTTACTGACATACAAACCGGTGCTTTACGTTTGCAATGTCGATGAGCCGTCTGTCCATACCGGCAACCGCCATACCCAGGCAATCGTAGACCTGATTACTAAAGAAAATGCCATCGCATCCCCGCATGCTCAATCCGAAATTATATTGATCTCCGCCGGCATTGAAGCAGAGATCGCCCAGTTGGATACCAAAGAAGATCAAAAAGAATTTCTGGAGACCATTGGACTGAAAGAACCGGGGGTCAACAAACTCATCCGTTCCTGTTATAAACTGCTTCATTTGATCACCTATTTTACCGCAGGAGAAAAAGAAGTGAGAGCCTGGACTATCCATGAAGGGGATCTTGCCCCAAAAGCAGCAGGGGTTATTCATACTGATTTCGAAAAAGGATTTATACGCGCAGAAGTCATCAGTTATTCAGATTATATTAAATATGGCACTGAACATGGTGCAAAGGAAGCCGGTCGTCTATTGGTCCAGGGAAAAGAATATACCGTTCAGGATGGTGATGTGATGCATTTCAGGTTCAATGTCTGATCTTTGATTCTTTAGCAAATACGGTCCCGGTCGAATCAGTTTTATTGACCTATCACTTCCTTGTTCACGGGAATTTGGCATCGTAGAAGCACAACCGAATGATTTTTATGTTTTTATATTAAGTTTGGTCGTTAGCCAGAATAGGCTAATATTTGGTACTCTTCACAAACGAATAAGATGGAATTGAATAAATACAGTAAACATGTAACCCAGGATCCTTCACAGCCGGCAGCCCAGGCTATGCTTCATGGAATCGGCCTTACCGATGCAGATATGAAGAAACCACAGGTCGGGATAGCCAGTACTGGTTGGGAAGGAAATCCCTGCAACATGCATTTAAACGGCCTTGCCGTGGATATCCGTAACAAAATAAATCAGGAGGGCATGATTGGCCTGGTATTTCATTCTATTGGAGTCAGCGACGGGATTTCCATGGGTACAGATGGAATGCGTTATTCCCTGCCTTCCAGAGATATCATCGCTGATTCGATAGAAACCGTAGTTTCAGCACAATGGTACGATGGCCTCGTCACCGTCGTTGGTTGTGACAAAAATATGCCTGGAGCATTGATGGCCATGGCACGCCTCAACCGGCCATCTATTCTGGTCTATGGAGGCACTATCGCCCCTGGCATGTATAAGGGGAATAAATTGGATGTGGTATCCGCCTTCGAGGCCCTGGGTCAAAAAATAAATGGAAAGATCACCGAAGAAGATTTTCAGGAAGTCATTCACCGGGCAGTCCCTGCAGCAGGTGCTTGCGGTGGCATGTATACAGCCAATACGATGTCTTCCGCAATTGAAGCAATGGGAATGGCCCTGCCCAGCAACTCCTCTAATCCCGCCGTTTCAGATGCCAAAAAGATGGAGAGCCATGTTATTGCCTCTGCTATGTTGCACCTGATCAGGAATGATATCAAACCCAGAGATATTCTAACACAGGAAGCTTTTGAAAATGCCATGACCCTGATTATGATCCTGGGCGGATCCACCAATGCGGTACTTCATCTGATCGCCATAGCTAAAGCCGCCAAGATCGATTTGACTATCGACGATTTCCAGCGTGTGAGCGACCGTACCCCTTTTTTGGCCGACCTCAAACCCAGCGGAAAATATGTTATGCAGGACCTGCATGAAATCGGCGGCACCCCCGCCGTTATGAAGATGCTGCTGGATGCGGGCCGGTTACACGGCGATTGTTTAACCGTCACCGGAAAAACGATTGCACAGAATCTAGCCGATGTGCTTCCCCTGTCAGCAGGTCAGGACATCATCCGTCCGTTTAATAACCCGATCAAACCAACCGGACACTTGCAGATTTTATACGGCAATCTGGCCACAGAAGGGGCCGTAGCCAAGATCACTGGCAAGGAAGGTGAATTGTTTGAAGGGCCCGCCCATGTATTCGATGCGGAACAGGACTTGAATCAGGCGATCATTGACAAAAAAATCAAACCCGGTGAAGTCATTGTGATCCGGTACTGTGGACCAAAAGGTGCTCCGGGTATGCCGGAGATGCTCAAACCGACCAGTGCCCTGATCGGTGCCGGCCTTGGGGACAAAGTGGCGCTGATCACCGACGGTCGTTTCAGCGGAGGGACCCATGGGTTTGTGATTGGACACGTAACGCCGGAAGCCCAGGATGGGGGTAATATCGCCATGGTGCGCAATGGGGATATGATTCGTTTAGATATTAAGAACCATTCTATGGATGTCCTGATTTCTGAAGAAGAACTGAGTAAACGCCATCGGCTCTGGTCGGCCCCACCTTTAAAAGCTACCTCGGGTATTTTACGGAAATATGCCCTTACGGTTTCCAGCGCCAGCCAGGGGTGTGTGACCGATGAATTCTAAATTATTATTATATTACAAAAAAATTTAATATGTCTATACTGACGGAAACCAAACCCGGAATGATAGTCGACGAAGTGCCTCAAACCATGCTAAGTGGGGCGGAAGCCACCATGCGTTGCCTGGTAGCGGAAGGCGTTGACCTTATTTTTGGTTATCCAGGAGGAGCTATTATGCCCATTTACGACGCTTTATTTCATTATGGCAAACAACTGGAACACATCCTGGTGCGTCACGAGCAGGGCGCGATCCATGCTGCTCAGGGCTATGCGCGGGTCAGCGGGAAAACCGGGGTGGTCTTTGCAACCAGCGGACCTGGCGCTACTAATCTCGTCACCGGTTTAGCAGACGCTATGATTGACAGCACGCCTGTAGTCTGCATTACCGGACAGGTCTTTGCTCACTTGCTCGGGACGGATGCTTTTCAGGAAACAGACGTGATGAATATAACTACTCCGATCACCAAATGGAATTATCAGGTGACGGAGGCCCACGAAATACCCGGTGTGATCGCCAAGGCATTTTATATAGCCCGCAGCGGACGTCCCGGACCCGTATTAATTGATATCACCAAAAATGCCCAGATCCAGTCCTTTAATTATACGGGTTATGAAAAATGCAGGCACATCAGAAGTTACCGTCCTAAACCGATAATAAGAAAAGAATATATTCAGCAAGCGGCAGCGTTGATTGATGAGGCTGAGCGTCCACTAATTATTTTTGGACAGGGGGTAATCCTGGGTAAAGCGGAATCAGAGTTTAAAGCCTTTCTGGAAAAATCAGGCATACCGGCTGCCTGGACCATTCTGGGTATGAGTGCCATACCCACCGACCATCCTAACGCAGTGGGCATGCTGGGTATGCATGGCAATTATGGCCCCAACCTGCTCACCAATGAATGTGATGTCCTGATCGCTATCGGGATGCGCTTTGATGACCGGGTAACCGGGCGATTGGATAAATACGCCAAGCAGGCAAAAATCATTCACCTCGATATTGATCCGTCAGAGATTGATAAAAATGTAAAAACCACTGTACCGGTATGGGGCGATTGTAAAGAGACCCTACCCCTGCTTACCAAGGCCATTCAAAAAAAGAATTATCTGACCTGGTTCCAAAAATTCGATGATTGTAAACTCCAGGAGGAGACTAAAGTGATTTTTAATGAATTGAACCCTACCGGGACTTCGTTGACGATGGGAGAGGTCATTCATATATTGAATTCATTTACGGGGGGCAAGGCGATCCTGGTTACAGATGTAGGCCAGCACCAGATGGTGACCTGCCGATACGCCAAATTTACGGACAGTAAAAGTAATATCACCAGTGGAGGATTAGGCACTATGGGCTTCGCTCTGCCTGCGGCTATCGGAGCTAAATACGGCGCTCCCCACCGGGAAGTAGTGGCCATTATAGGGGATGGCGGCATTCAAATGACCATACAGGAATTGGGTACGATTATGCAATTCAAACCCAATGTCAAGATCATCATTCTCAACAACAATTTCCTGGGTATGGTCAGGCAATGGCAGGAACTCTTTCACGAAAACCGGTACAGCTTTGTCAATATCATGAGTCCGGATTATGTGCAGGTCGCTAAAGGATATCATATTGCCGCCCGCTCGGTTTCGGCAAGAAATGAATTGACTGATGCCATCCGGGAGATGCTGGAGCATCCCGGTAGTTTTCTGCTGGAAGTCATCGTTGGCAAAGAAAACAATGTGTTCCCCATGGTTCCTCAGGGCAGAGGGGTCGCAGAGGTCATTTTGTGTAAAGAAGACCTGTAATTTAAAAATTAAATCATGCTGAAACAAGAATATACGGTCACGGTCTATACAGAAAACCAGATTGGTTTATTAAACCGGATCGCCATTATTTTTTCAAGAAGGAAAATTAATGTTGAAAGCCTCAATACCTCGCCGAGTGAGATTGACTCTGTCCACCGGTTTAATATTGTCATCAATGAATCTGAAGAAGTCGTCAGGAAATTATGCCGGCAAATTGAAAAACAGGTCGATGTCCTGAAAGCATATTACAACAATAATGATGAGATCGTATGGCAGGAACTCGCATTGTATAAAGTCTCTACCGACATTATTGCCAGCGAAGTAAAGGTGGAAAGGCTTTTAAGCCAATACGGTGCACGGGCTGTGGTCATCCGCAAAGATTATACGGTATTCTCCGTCACCGGACACCGGGAAGAAACCGATCAACTCCTCAAGGTACTCGAACCTTATGGCCTGATTGAATTTGTCCGCAGTGCCAGGGTGGCAATTATAAAAAGCAGTGAAGGGTTTCACCGCAAGCTCACCCAGTTTGAGCAACACGAACCACCTTCTGAAATGGTCGAAAATGAATTTTTGGATCAGCAGGAAAATGTGTTTAGCATGTAAATTTCCGGTTATAAAAAATTTTTAAAACTTAAACTATAAATTGAATCAATGGCAAAATTAAACTTTGGCGGGGTTGAGGAAAATGTGGTTACCCGCGATGAATTTTCACTGGATCATGCCCGTGATATTTTACAAAATGAAACCATCGCAATTATTGGTTACGGAGTCCAGGGGCCCGGTCAGGCCTTAAACCTGAGAGACAATGGTTTTAATGTCATCATTGGCCAGAGAAACCCCTCTCCTACCTGGGATAAAGCCATCCGGGATGGATTCGAACCGGGAAAAACCTTGTTTTCTATCGAAGAAGCCGTAGCAAAGGGGAGTATCATTCAATATCTGCTTTCGGATGCAGCCCAGCTCGCAGCCTGGCCAACCATTAAACCGTTGTTGACCCCGGGCAAAGCACTTTATTTTTCACATGGATTTGGCATTACGTATAAAGAGCGGACGGGTATCATCCCTCCACCGGACATTGACGTGATTTTGGTCGCTCCTAAAGGTTCCGGTACCAGTTTGCGAAGGATGTTTTTACAAGGACGGGGCCTGAATTCAAGTTACGCCATTTTCCAGGATGCTACGGGTAAAGCAAAGGAAAGGGTGATTGCCTTAGGTATTGGCATTGGTTCGGGCTATTTGTTTGAAACCAATTTTCAGCGTGAGGTATTCAGCGACCTGACCGGTGAGCGGGGTACCCTGATGGGCGCTATCCAGGGCATTTTTGAAGCCCAGTATACGGTTTTGAGAAAAAATGGCCATACGCCTTCAGAGGCTTTCAATGAGACGGTAGAGGAGCTTACACAGAGCCTCATGCCATTGGTCGCTGAAAATGGTATGGACTGGATGTATGCCAATTGCAGTACTACTGCCCAACGCGGGGCACTTGATTGGAAAAACAGATTCCGGGATGCCACAGCACCGGTATTTGAAGAATTATACGCATCCGTGGCACGAGGAGACGAAGCCCAACGTTCTATAGATAGCAATAGTCAACCGGATTACCGGGCAAAGTTGGAAGTCGAATTGGCCGAGCTCCGGGATTCTGAGATGTGGCAGGCCGGTAAAGTTGTCCGCAGTTTAAGACCCGAAAAACAATAATCTTTTTTCCGTTGCATCATGCAACGCTGTATGATTAGGAAAAAGGCCTCAGCAATGGGGCCTTTTTAAATTTTGGGAGATCAAACCTTTAATTTTCTATACTCTTGATATTTAAGAAGGTTGGATTGCCGGGCTCTTTGTTTTGGCCGGTGCTTTTTATTTGTTATCAGTCTATAAAAGATTAAAAAACTGGACCAATAGTCTCCGTCAAGCCGCCTAACGGTTATAGCTATTGTTGTCTCGTTCCATATCTGCCATGCGTTTTGAAGGATCGATTTCCAGACTTTTTATATTAGCCAACGGCACGTTGATTTTAAGCAGGTAAGTTGGATGGGTCCAGGTCCAGTCCGGGTTGGTCACCACCTTAAGGTCCGGCCACTCTTGTTTTTTCTCCCCCCTCATCACATCCAGCGGAATATAAGCCAGTGAACGGCTGCCATCCTGCAATGTAACCATCAGGTCCACCGGCATAATAAAAGGTTTGACCTTTCGCAAACGAACAACCGTCATTTCATTTTCTGAATATACCGAGTCAATTCCGTAATCAATCTGTTTTACGCTATTGACAAAATACTCCTTATACCAATCCAATTCCAGTCCGGAAGCCCGCTCAAAAGTCCTGATGAGGTCATTGACATTGGGATGTTTATATTTCCAGGTATTAAAATAATCCAGCAAGCCCCGTTCAAACACCGGCTTCCCAATAATGTATTCCAACTGATGAAGGAAAACTTCCCCTTTGGAATAGGCCGCTACCCCATATGCAAAATTGGATTCAAAATGATCGGAATGCGTCGTCAGGGGCTCTTCTTTCCCACTTTTAGCCAGGTTAAAATAGCCCTGGTAGGCTCCATTGAATGCAGAATTTCCATACACATCGGTGACGCCTGGCTCTGCAATTTCATACAGGATCTTGTCTTCTGCATAGCTGGTAAACCCTTCATCCATCCAGGCGTATAAACTTTCATTGGAACCGAGCACCATCTGGTACCACGAATGCATCAATTCATGGGTAGCCACACCAATCAACCCCTGCATGGATCCTTCACCCATAATCAGGGTAGCCATCGGATACTCCATACCCCCGTCCCCACCCTGGATAAAAGCATAATAATTATAGGGGTACTTGCCAAACTGTTTATTTGCAATTTTAAACACCTGGTTCATCACGGCGGGTAATTTCGACCAGGTATCTCTAGTTTTTTCATTTTCCTGATAAAAGAAATTCATTTCTATGCCATCGTCGTTGACCAGTTTGGTGTGTTTATATTCCGGGTCGGCAGCCCACATAAAATCATGGACCTTCAACGCTTTGAAATGCCAGGTTAATTTGTCTCCAGCCGGCTTCTTGACCGCTGCCCCTGTTTTTTCATACCCATAGCCGACTTCGTTTGCGTTTTGGATATACCCGCCCGCAGCGATCAGATAATTTTTATCCATCCTGATTTTTACGTCAAAATCGCCCCAGATGCCGTAGAATTCTCGGGCAACATAAGGATTAGCATGCCACCCCTGGTAATCGTATTCACACAATTTGGGGTACCATTGACTCATGGAATAGGCAATACCTTCTTTATTGTTTCTTCCGGTACGGCGGATCTGAGCGGGTACCTGCGATTTGAATTTCATCACAAACACAGCCTTCCCTTTTGGTTTAATCGGTTTATTTAAAAGCACTTCCAAAATTGTACCTTCTATCACATAACGAAGGGGAGTTCCATCCTGGGTGAGGGACAGCACCTGATGGTATCCGATCTCATCTTCTTTTAATTTGGAAATCCTGTCTCTTACTCTGGCATCCGGATCGGGCAATGATCTGGAACGCACATCCATGGCACTCCCCGGCTGGAATGCATTATAATACAAATGAAAATATACTTTATCCAGCACATCTGGTGACTGATTATAATAAGTTAGTTTTTGATCCCCGGTAAACTGATGTCGGGCTGCATCAAAATCGATGACCATTTCATAATTGACCTTTTGTTGCCAGCGGTCCGGCTGGGCCTGCAGATAGACCAGGGAAAAAACTAAAAGAAAAGAGTGCGAATACCTTATCATAAAGCCAAATATAAGACTTGAAGGTTGAAAAATTAATGGGGATTTCAATGTATTGATTTTCGTGCTCTGGAATTTATTCCGGCGGGTTATCGTGGTCTGGAATTTATTCCGGAGAGTTATCGTGGTCTGGAATTTATTCCGAAGGGTTTAATACCACCTGGTATCCTGCTCCGGAATTGATTCCGGATGGTTTAGTACCACCAGATTTCGTGCTCTGGAATTTATTCCGGAGGGTTTTTTAATACCTGTAGGTATCGAGGCCTATAAAATCACCGTAATAAATTACGGCGCACAAACAACCTTCCCCAATAACTCAGGTAAGACGCATGGTTTGTCCTTAACGTCACCCTATAATCAGCCCACCCATTTTTCAAAACAATTGCACATGATCAGGCCCGGGTGATAATAACAATAACCACCAGCTTCGTGATAACCCAACGACCGATACAATTTTTGAGAATAGGGATTACCCAAATAAGCATCCAGCCGAATCGCCTGATACTGATTCAATACAGCAAATGATTCGGCAAACTGCATCATCTGACGGGCCTTACCCAACTTCTGAAAACCAGGCGCTACACACAACCGATGGACCACCAGGACGCGATTAGACACATAAGCCCATTGGATTAATTGGTATTGCAGATCCTGGTCTTCATCCAGGGTAATCGTCGCGATGGGTTGGCCATGATCTCGAAAAACCCAGGTATTGCCGTTGGCCAGGTTCTCTTTTAATACTTTTGGAGATGGATAATCATCATTCCATTGAATTATACCTTCTGCCAATAAAACTTCGTTGGCCTGGCGATACAATCTCAGGAT
>Ga0163150_10009349_pt1 | contig 10876 bp, 4 predicted proteins | sample OliLakLV19P2IB_FD_148628 | JGI IMG/M metagenome (GOLD analysis project Ga0163150, IMG submission 148628) | Freshwater microbial mat bacterial communities from Lake Vanda, McMurdo Dry Valleys, Antarctica - Oligotrophic Lake LV.19.P2.IB | ecosystem: Environmental > Aquatic > Freshwater > Lake >...
GACAGAGTTTTTCCTGGTCCATCTGGGGAGGCCAGCGGAGCAATTAACCTGGAATACGGCGTCCCGGGGTTTCCTGACGGACGTGCGCAGCGACCGCGAGGGCGCCCACCACTCCACCGACAATTCGGATACCCAGGGACCGATCTACCGCTCCTGGATCAACAACGCCGGCCAGGAACTGCGATGTAAACCCTGGACTTACGAAGAGGCCGTGATTCAGTGCCAGATCCGTCGCGACGGCATCGACTCGTTTGTGACCTCCACCTTCACGCCGCGTCATGTGCCACCTCCGGCGGGCGCGCCATTGCTTAAGGGCGTAGTCGGGACCACTGGAGAGGAGTACCGTTGGCAGTCAGGGGTTGAGAGCGCAGCGAACGACATCCGCTGGGACTTTGGTGGCGGTGCCTCACCAAACACCGCGCAGGGGCCGGGCCCGGCTTCGACCATCCTCAGTGCTCCCGGACGCTACACCGCGACCTACACCGTCCGCAACGCATGGGGATTCAGCGGACCGCAGGAGGTTGGCTACTGGGTGCGGCCGACGTTGAGTACCCACTCGCTGAATTCGGGCTACGCGACCAACCCCACGATGCTGCTGTTCAACAACCGAATCCGCGTCCTGTTTCAGGGGTCGGACGATGTCTACCGCTACGCCGCGGCGCAGGTGTCCGAGCCGAAGTCCAGTCTTGATTGGCAGATACACACGCTGCCGATGCCAGAACTAAAGCCAGCATTCATGCAAATGGGCGTTCATCGGGGGAGTCTCCTCATCGTTGGCGGACGGCATTTGAACTCCGACACGTCAATCGTCCCCTACTGGCGTGCTGCCACGCAGGCGCCCAGGGGTCCGGAGGATTGGGATGTCGGTGGGATTCCGCATACCGAAGGCCTTCACGTGCTCGATATCGAAATCGGCACAGATCGGGTCGGATTAATCGGTCTGGAGAATGACAACCTGGTGCTGTGGTGGGACTCCTCGCCAGCCCTCTCTGACTGGCACTCCACGACCATCGTGGACCATCCCGCTGAAACCCGCCTCGCTGCCAACCGGCTCTTCTTGTCCGACTTCGGTCCAGCGGTGATCGGAACCAATTTGAGGTCCGCGGAGCCTGTCGGGCTGCTCTACCGGGATACCACCTGGAACGCCCCCGCTGTTTGGGCGCACCATCTAATCGTCGAGATCAAGACCTCGAACAGCTACCAGCAGCGGTTTGCGGCCTGCACCTACCAGGGGCGTCCACTGGTCCTGGGCTGCCCCAGCAAGCAGTCGGCCATCCTCCTCTGGAGCCAGGTCCAGCGCCCGACGGCGACCGCCCATTGGGAACGCCAGTTGACATGCCAGGAGCTAACCCCGATCGAGCAAGGGTCCAGCGTGAGCATCGATGCGCGTGGAGACCGGGTCGTCATGAGTGGCGTGGACGTCCTGAATACGCACGAGAATGGATCGGAGCGCTTCGACGATGGCGGGTTGCTCCTGCAAGGCGACCTCTCCGATCTCGCACACTGGACACCATTTTCCTTCCCCGCGGGGACTGCCTACGAGCCCGTCCGGGCGACTGTGGTCATGGATGACGGCGTCGGGCTCCTCACTTACCGATTTGGCCTGCACTTCGGGATGTTCTCGCCATAAGCGCTGGTCTGAGCGAGGGTGCGTTTGTCGCTTACGATTACTGCATCGATTGAAGTCGGACTCCTCGGAGCAACATGAATCGCGTCGCGTTCCTATGGCTGATAGTCGCGACCCTCGTCGGATGTAGCGGGGGCAGCAAGTCCGCGCCCAATACGCCCGATCCTGATCCCGGACCCGTCGTGCCGACTCCGATCTCAGGTGGCCTCGCGCGACTATCGGAAGAGAGAAATTTCCACTTTGGTGGATCTGGGTCGATTAGTAGCAATTCAACTTCGGCTGCGCCGTTGCAGGCACCAGTCGACTGGATCGAATTGCAGACTCCGCCGTTTGCGCATGATGAGGCCGAGTTCTTCCTCCTGCATCTGGCGACCCCCGCCGATGAACTGACTTGGCACACATCATCCCCGGATTATGTGGAAGGCGTACATAGCGACCGGGGACATACCGAGTATTTCGGCGATGATGATTTTTATGATGCGTCGAGCTTTGAAGCAGGCGTGGAACTGTGGTGTATTCCCCGCGGGTATGAGTTCGTATGGATCCGATGCAAGATCCGGCGTGGCGAGACCTCGTCGACTGTGTCCACGACCTTGACCCCCCGCCATGTCCCGCCGCGGCCAGGAGGAATGATTGACTACGGCATCGTCGGGACGACCGGCGAGGAGCGGCTTTGGAATGGTGGAGTCGCCGCCAGCGATGAGTTCCAGTGGGACTTTGGAGGGGGTGCTACCCCTAACACCGTGCTAGGACCCAGGTCGCCGTCATCAGTCCTCGGTGCGCCGGGACGCTATACAGGCAATTACACGGTCCGAAACGAGTGGGGGACCAGTGGCCCGCAGCAATTTGGCTACTGGGTTCAGCCAGCCTTGGAAACGTATCCTTTGGGCTTTAGGCTTTACGCCGCTCCCAGTCTTTTGCTTTTCAATGATCGCCTTCGTATTCTGATCCCGACGGAAGGTGGATATCAATATGGCGAGGCACTGGTGGCTGAGCCTAAGTCGACAGCCGATTGGCGATTCAGCGATCTGCCGATGCCTGCAACGCACTCCGACTTCATGCAGATGGGAGTGCATGCCGGCAAATTACTGATCATCGGCGGGCACGAATCGATTGAAAGCGATGATCTGGTGGTCTATTACCAGGCCGCAGTCCCATCCCCTGCGAGTACGAGTGACTGGGATGTCGGCGGGATTCCAGGTAGCGACGGGCTTCAGGTGCTTGCGATAGAGATCGAGGCGGATCGAGTGGGATTGCTGGTGCGTCAGGACAATAAGCTAATGCTCCTCTGGGATGCGACCCCAGTCCTCTCGGAATGGGAATTCTCGGAAATCGCCCAGCACCCGCCTCAATCAAGATTCGATTCAAACAGTCTACTGCTGACGGACTCAGGCCCGGTTCTCGTAGGGTTCAATCTGCTACCGGGGGAGCCGTCCGGCTTCATGTATCGCAGCGCCAGGTGGGATGCACCCGAAGTGTGGTCAGCGCATTCTTTGTTGAAATCGAACTCGGTTAACGATTCGGATATGGCACATGCGGCCTGCATTTATCAGGGGCGCCCGCTCGTGTTGGGCCGACTCGACAGGTGGTCATCGACTCTGCTATGGAGTTCAGTGCCGAATCCGAACGCCTCCTCGCAATGGGTGAGGCTGGTGACTTGTCAGGAAATCACTCCGGACAACTGGCCTGCCCTGATGAACATCGATGTTCGCGATGATCGAGTAGTGATGAGCTTCGCCATGATCAGGCACCCACATGCAAATGGAAGCCACCAGATGTCAAGGGGGGGACTTCTCCTGCAAGGGGCGCTGTCGGACCTTTCGCACTGGACACCGTTTTTGGCTCCGTCACCGCAAAGCTTCGAAAGCATTTACGCGACAGTATTCAGCGGGAATGGTGTCGCCTTGCTCGCGCAGAGTGACGATGAGGAACTGAGCTTCGGCATGCTGACGCCCTAACCCCTCGTATACTCCTGCGTGCTGAAGTCCGTGAGCGACGGACGCGCAAGGAGCACCCCGCAGATGGACGCCCGCTACCAGCAGCTGAAGGCTGTCGACCCCGCGATCTTCGACGCGATCCTCGCCGAGATCGCGCGACAGAACGAAAAAATCGAACTCATCGCCAGCGAGAACTTCACCTCGCAGGCGGTGCTCGAAGCCCTCGGGTCGCCGCTCTCGAATAAATATGCCGAGGGGCTCCCGGGCAAGCGCTACTACGGCGGCTGCGAGTATGTCGACATCGCGGAAAATCTCGCCCTCGCGCGCGCCAAGGAATTGTTCAAAGCCGAGTTCGCCAATGTGCAGCCGCATTCCGGCGCGACCGCGAATGCTTCGGTGTACCTCGCGTTTCTGAATCCCGGCGATCGCCTGCTCGGCATGAATCTCAGCGATGGCGGACACCTCACCCACGGGCATCCGATGAACATCTCGGGGAAGTACTACGAAGTCGCCGCCTATGGGGTCGACAAAGAGACTGAACTGCTCGACTATGCCGAAATCCGACGCATCGCGCGGGAATTCAAACCCAAGATTCTCGTCGGCGGATTCTCCTCTTACCCGCGGCAGGTCGACTGGGGCGCGTATCGCGAAATCGCCGATGAGGTCGGCGCGATTCTGATGGTCGACATCGCCCATGTCGCAGGACTCGTCGTGACCGGTCATTACCCCTCGCCGGTGCCGGTCGCGGATGTGGTCACCACCACGACGCACAAGACACTGCGCGGACCGCGTGGTGGTCTGATTGTCGGCAAGCAGGAGCATGCGGATCTCATCAACAAGGGCGTCTTCCCGGGGATTCACGGCGGTCCGATGATGCACCTGGTCGCGGCGAAGGCGGTCTGTTTCCTGGAAGCCCTGAAGCCCGATTTCGCGGTCTACTCGGGGAAGGTGATCGACAACGCACGGGTGCTCGCGGCGCGTCTGGCCGAGCGGGGATTCCGTCCATGCACCGGCGGCACCGACAACCACATCGTGCTGATCGACCTCACCGCGCACGATATGAGCGGCAAGAAAGCGGAGCGCTTGCTCGACAGTGTCGGCATCACGGTGAACAAGAACACGATCCCGCGCGAGACCCGCTCGCCGCTGGTGGCCTCGGGGATGCGCCTGGGCTCATCGGCGATGACCACCCGCGGCTTCATGGAGCCCGAGTTCCTCGCGGTCGCCGACCTCATCGCCGATACCCTCGAGCATCCCGATGACGAAGCGGTCTACCCCGGCCTCCGCGATCGCGTGAAGGAACTCTCTGTCCGCTTCCCCATCTACGATTACGATCCCACCAAAAAGCCGCACATCGACCTCAACCCGGCGGAGTAGTTGATACAGTTGAGCCGGACGCGGAGTCTGGTCGACATCCAGAGGTTTCGGAGGGCGTAATGTATCAAGCATGCACATTGTTGTTCTTCCTGATCTGCTTCATCACTGGCTGTGGAGGCGGTGGAACAACGACTCCCTCAACTCTGAGCATTGTCAGGGTCCGTTTTTCCAGAGAACTCGCGGTTAACACGCCGGGTTATTCAGGCGATGAACTGACGATCGAGGTTGAGATTTCCGGTGGCAGCCCATCAGAGGTGGTGTGGAATTTCGGAGGCGGAGCGACTTTCATCGGTATTGACAATCCAATTGCGCCTGTGGTGGAGCTTGGGATCCCAGGCGAATACTCAGGGCAGGTCACCATCACCGACGCCGCAGGCGGAAGTGATCAGCTGGATTTTCCATTCATCGTGCTGCCGGAAGAACATCGCATTCGAGGCTTTTCTCCCGCGCATCCCGCTGGGGTAGAAGATGAGCAGGTGCAATTCCGGTTGGATGTTGACGGTGAGGTCGAAGTTGCGACATGGACCTTCCGCAATGGGTCGACCCAGCCCGTCGTGACTGGCGTAGCTCCGCTCGTCCAGTTGACGACAGCTGGCCTCAAGGAAGTCACCATACGCGTAACCTTGAAGTCCGGCCCGACTGTCAGTCGCACGTTTCCGTTTGAAGTCATCGAAAATCCCTGGCATGCTGAGTTCGACGGCACAAAGTCTACCGCGAGCAATTCCCTCGTACTCTCCGATGGCGGACTTGTGGTGATTCGTGATGCTCATGGAACAGAGAGTCGGCCACTGACATGGTTCTCCGCGCCTGCAGGGGGGCATGAACAACCGGATCAATGGACCCAACACGAGTTTGGCGTGCAGGCTAGTGGGTTTCGCCTGGTGAAACCCGTCGAAAGCGCAGGGAGTGTGGCGGTCGTGTACCGCGCTAATGTCCTGGCCGAATCCACTGATCCAGGGGTCTATCTGGCAGTGTCAGCTTCCTTGCATCCCGCTCAGTCGGCTGATTGGCACAATCAGTCAATCGGTAGCTTCCCTGGATCCTTCGGGCCCGCAGCCATGACGTCACGGACTGGCGGTGGATGGCACGTGGCGCTGCGGAGTCTTCCGGGCACAGACTCCTGGGCGTCGACTTCTCAGATGTCACCAGAGCCCGGCGATTGGATCAGTGGCCCATTTCCACTCTCCGCATCTGCAGAAGTCACCCTCACAACGATGAGCGATGCTTTGGTGTGTGTCGTGGTCGAGCAGGACACGGTCACTTTGCGGGCAGCTGAGCCTGCTACTTTCGATGCCCTCCTCGCCAGCACTCCCTACTTACTGCCCGCCCGCATCGGCCAGTTTGAAGCTCGGGACAATGTGCTTGCTGGGATCCTCAGCGGTTCGGACGAAAAGCACACCCTGGCGATTGCCCAAGGTCCACCGTTCGCTTTGACAGATTGGCTGCTTATCGAAACCACATTAACGCCCAACATCTTTCCCCGATTTGATATCGGAATCGACGACGAATCCATCTTTGTGCTCGGCAAGCCAGAATTCACTATGAATGAACAGGTGATCAGCAAGCTGGAGCTCTCTGAGTGGGCACTTACGGCACCGGAGGCATCTCCAGTTTTTCAGACAGTGAGCCTCGATGGATCGCTCTCCAACTACAAACTAATCGAGACCGAAGGCGATCCAGTGATCGTTGTGCATCAGGGATCCACGAACTTCGGGTTGATTCTCAAAGAGTAATCGTGATCGGTCGGTGATTGGAGCCGGTACAATCGGAGGCGTTCCGATGTACGCGTCGTGGAGTCTCCTGTGCGACTGCTTTCTCTGTCATTGGCGCTGCTGCTCCTCGCCGGATGCGGCGGTGGCAAAGCAGTGCCGCCGATACCGGATCCGGTGCCGCAGGCCACGTGCAACATTGAGGGCATTGCGACATCGCACGAACTCGCGCCGGGGACTCCGGGGTACGCGGGCGATGAATTGACGATCACCGTCGAGGTGTCCGGTGAGACGCCCACCGACATCGTGTGGGATTTCGGTGGCGGCGCGATCCCCTTCGGCGAGAATCCGATGGACTCACGACAAATGGAACTCGGACTCCCCGGCGACTATCTCGGACGTGTCATGGCGGTCGACTCCGCCGGCCTCCACGACATCTTCGAGTTCCCCTACACCGTGCTGCCCGAGTCGCATCGCATTCGCGGGTTCAACCCATCCCCGGCGGGATTTCCTGGCCAGCCGGTACGCCTCTCGCTGAATCTCGATGGCGAGGTGGAATTCGCGACGTGGCGGTTCGCCAGCGGCGCGGAACCGTCGGTGATCGAGGGAGCGGAGCCGGTCGTCGTGCTGGGTGAACTCGGGGAGCACGAAGTTGCGATCACCGTCACGCTGAAAGCTGGTCCCACCGTCACTCGGACGCTCCCGTTCCATGTGACGCCGAATCCGTGGGCGGAGCAGACTCGCGTCACTTCAAGCTTCTTACCGTTATTCCTCGTCACATCGGAGGGAGCGATCGTCGTCGTCATGTCCCATTTTTCGGACGAGTTTAAATACTCGACCACCTGCATGTTTGGATGGCCAGAGCACCGCGATCAGCCTGCGGAGTGGCTGGTATACCCCGCAGTCGAGGGGATTCCGATTTCCCTGACGGAGCACCAGGGGCGTCTGGCAATCGGTTGCATGGAAAAGTTGGGGTACGCGATTTCAGACAATCTGCATCCGACGTCTCCCGATGACTGGAGCGCCGTCCCCAAAGTCCTCCCCTATATTTCCGGTGCGTTCAAAATGGCACCGAGACAACCCACAGGCTGGAATGCGCTGGTCATGGGTCTGTCTTCTGGCACATGGGGCACGACCGATCTCATGGAACCGGCGAAGGAAGACTGGGCCTTCAGCACGGTCCCGGCCATTGGCCTCCGCGCGGCGAGCGACTTCTTCGAGTTCGATGGGGCGCTCATGCTGCTGGAAAATGGCGAGCCTATCGATGTGCGCGTGGCGGATCCGCCGCACTTCGATGCGCTCTTTGCCAGCACGCCGTATACCCTCACGCAGGGTGAGGCAATGTACCAGGTGACCGATGACCGGCTGTATGCGCTTTTGTTTCCCAGTGGCTCGCTCACTCCACACGCGCTGGCAATAGCAGACCGGGCACCAAAGGTGTTGAGTGACTGGCACATCACCCCGCTGGACCTCGGGTCGCCGTCTGCCGGCCGTCCGACGTTCCTGGTCCAGGACGAACTGCTGTACATGGGTATCACCGAGGATTTCATGGATGGGGATGACGCGGTCACGAGGGAATTGCGCCTGAGAAACCGACCATTAGCCGAGCCTGCTTCTGCATGGATACAGGATCTGGTCGCAGCCGATATCGGGCGACACTTTCTGCTGCCCGGAAGCGCGGGTCCCATTGTCGGCTGGCTCGAGAGTGCAGCAGATAGCGATTCAGGAGAACCGGTTGCGGTGCTGGTTAAAAAGGAAGACCTCTAATGGCCATATTCGGAGCCCTGGTGGCGACTGCAATGACCTGCATGCTCCTCGTCGGATGCGGGGGCGGTGGGCGACCTGAACGGGTCCCCTATTGATTCTTCAGCATCGCCTGTGATCGTGTCGTTCGGGCAAGGCTCCTCCGAAGGAATCCTCAGCAGTTTGGAACACCGCTGCTGGACATAACGTCTAAGGGGTACGGCGGGTCCACCGGACGTGGCTTCAACGTCATTCCGGCCCAATCACGACTGGCATCGCCCCAAGCTCGTACAATGGGCAGCGGGGGAATACGTCGGGCTATAGGAGCACAGCACCATGGGTTTTGAGCCACGCGAGCGTATGCGCTCGTCGCAAGCGGCATTGATCTACAAGGGCATCGATGAGATGCAAGGTGGCGAGGCCACACTTAAGATATTCAAAGACCCGTTTGGCAGCGACAAGGCGTTTTGCGCTGCGGTCGACCAGATTGCGACTCCGCTCAAGTACATCCATCACGAACACATCGTGCGGGTGCTCGAGCTGGGCATGAAATCCGAGCGTTTGGGGATCGCCACCGAGCTGATCCCGCTCTCCCTGGGCGATATCCTCCACGCCAAAGAGCCCCTGGAACTCCAGCGCGCGCTGGGGATCATGCTCAAAGTGCTCGATGGCCTCGAAGGCGGCTATGCCGAGGGGCTCCCTCAGCATCTGGACCTCAAACCCAATAACATCCTGGTCGACCAGTCGTTGGAGACTGTGAAAATCAGCGACTGGTATGTCGCGGCGGGGATGGCGGCGGTCACCGAGGAGCAGCGCAAATCGTGGCAGGACCCACGCTACCTCGCGCCGGAGCAGATTCACGGCATCGGCGGGATGGTCGAGGCGACCGATCTGTATCAATGCGGATTGCTGCTCTACCACGTCCTGACCGGATTCCCACTGTTCCAGCACACCGATGAGGAACAGATTCGTTACCAGCAGGTTTACACCGACCCGCAGAAGCTCATCGATTACTACACGCAGATTCCCCAGGTGGTCCGCGAGATTCTGCTCACGGCCCTCGCGAAGGACCCCGGCAAGCGCTTCACCGATGTCACGCAGATGCGCGAGGCGCTGGCTTATGCGCTGGCGTCGTCGTCGTTCAAGAAAGTCCTCCCCGCCGATTCGCTGGTGGGCCAGGTCGTCAACGATCGCTGGCAGCTGGTCGAGGAATTGGGTGCTGGCCCCTTCGCACGCACCTACAAGGGCCTCGAAGTCGGACGCGATACGCCGGTCGTGGTAAAGGTCTGGGACAAGGGGATCTCCGCCGAGGAAGGCTTTGTCCGCGCGATCAACAAGGACCTCTACGCGCAGACCACGCTCCAGCATCCGCATATCCCCAGCCTCAACGGCTCCGGCTGGCATCAGAGCCAGTTCTATACCGTGAAGTCGTTCTTACCGGGCAATGTCCGCGAGATTCTGGTCGCCGAGCATCGGCTGTCGCCCGAGGCGGCGCTACGGATTGTCCGCAAGGTGCTGGGCATCCTCGAATATCTGTTGCGCAAGGGCGGATTCTCCGCGCATCAGCAGCTGTCTCCGGAGCACATCCTCATCCACGGATCCGGCGATGATTTCTGGCTGACCGACTTCCGATTGGAAGAAACGAGTCGCTTCATCCGCGAACGGTATGGCCTCCCGCTGTCGACGTTCCACTCGATGGCGCCGGAGCTCTGGCGCGATGAGACCACGCTGATCAGCCCCGCCACCGACATCTATTCGCTGGGCTGCATGCTCTTCGAACTGGTCACCGGCGAGCCGCTCTTCCCGGGCGATGATGTGAAAGCGGTCGAGGCCCAGCATCTCGCGGGGGATGTCCGCAAACGCATCGATGCCCGCCAGGAAATCCCCCTGGTCTTCCACGATCTGCTCACGAAGATGCTCGCCCCCGATCCGCGGGATCGTTACCAAACCTACCAGGAGCTCCTCGACCACATCGTGGCGCTGGTGGGCGAATCCGAGCGCGGCAGCGGCCTGCAGCTCATCGATTCCGGGTCGACCGTCAAGGGCAAATTCCTCCTCGAAGAACAACTGCCGCTCTATGACGATCCCCGCGGACCGACCGCCTACCGCGGTGTCCACAACCAGACCGAGACCCCGGTCATGCTCTGGTTTTACAAACGGACCCGGACCACCGAACTTGAAAAGCGCTTCCAGAAGGTGATGGAAGATGCGCAGGTTTGCGATCATCCCAGCATCCTGCGCGTACTCGATTTCGGCCACGACAAGGGGGCGTTCTACTACGTCTCCGAACTCCGCGCGACCACGCTGGAAAGTCATCTCGCGGCGAATGGACCGTTCTTCATCGAGCTGGCGTGCGAACTGGCGAAACAGATTTGCCTGGCGTGTCAGATCCTCGAGCAGCGCGGACGCGATTGCCACGGCTCGCTTTCCCCGCGCTTCCTCATGCTCCAAGAGAAGCCCGAGCTGCGCGTGAAGCTCGCCGG
>Ga0163150_10009350_pt1 | contig 10875 bp, 7 predicted proteins | sample OliLakLV19P2IB_FD_148628 | JGI IMG/M metagenome (GOLD analysis project Ga0163150, IMG submission 148628) | Freshwater microbial mat bacterial communities from Lake Vanda, McMurdo Dry Valleys, Antarctica - Oligotrophic Lake LV.19.P2.IB | ecosystem: Environmental > Aquatic > Freshwater > Lake >...
AAATCCGGCCGCGACCACTTGCCTTCGCTCGCCACTCGCCACTCGCCACTTTCCCAAGTCACAGCCTATTCAATCCGGCATCGCCGGAGGCCGCGCTGGCCTGTGACTCCACGCAACACCCGCCGAAATCTCGCCGCGACCACTTGCCTTCGCTCGCCACTCGCCACTCGCCACTCGCCACTTTCCCGTACGGCATCGCCGGAGGCCGCGCTTGGCCAGAGCCTTCTCACCCAACACCCGCCGAAATCCGGCCGCGACCACTTGCCTTCGCTCGCCACTCGCCACTCGCCACTTTCCCGTACGGCACCGGCGCTAACTCGCGAATAGCTCCATTCTCGGTTTCCCCTTACCGTCCTTCGTGACGTGGAAGGGGCGCTCTTCGACGAGATAAGCCTGATCGGCGGGGATGCCCATGGCGCGGTAGATGGTGGCGTGGAGATCTTCGATGCCGATGGGGTTCTTGAGCACTTTGCACGGGCGCTCATCGGCCGTCTCGCCATAGACAAACCCGCGCTTCATACCGCCGCCGAACAGCAGCGCGCTGCCCGCCTCGGTAAAGTGCCGGTGCATGCCGTAGTGCTTAGTGCTGGTCATGACTTCGGGGACGGTGACCTGGTCCTTCACTTCGAGCCCGGGCTTACCCTCGGTCATCATGTCGCGGCCGAATTCGCTGGCGAGCACGATCAAAGTTCGGTTGAGAAGACCGCGCTCCTCAAGGTCGAGAATGAGCTGCGAGATGGGCGCGTCGATGGTTCGTTTGAGCTGCGCGGCGCGCTCGTGACCATTCTCATGCGTGTCCCAAAAGCGGAAGGGGATGTACTCGGTGGTGACCTCGATGAAGCGGGCGCCGGCTTCAGTGAGGCGACGCGCGAGCAGGCATCCGAGGCCGAAGCGGCCCGTGTTGTAGCGGTCGTAGGAGGGCTTGGGTTCGAGCGACAGGTCGAAGGCTTTGGACGCTGGTGAATTCAGAAGGCGATGGGCGTTGTCGATGGAGCGAAGGTAGGAGTCCTTCTGAAAATCGGAGGCGTTGCGGAGAGCGGGATTGGCCTCGATCATTTTCCGATAGAGCTGCTCGCGCCGCTGAAAGCGGGCTACCGGCATGTCGGACGGGGGCTTCACGGAGGCGGCCGCGTCCATCGGATCGGGGATCATAAAGGGCCCGTATTCAGTGCCGAGGAAGCCCGCGGTGTGGAACGACTTGAGCGCATCGGATTCGGCGCCGATCTCCATATTCTGTCCGATGTCGATGAAGGCGGGCACGTCGGGGTTCCTGGGGCCGAGGGTGCGGGCGATGACGGAGCCGATGTGCGGCGCGGCGACGGAGAGCGGCGGCGCGTAGCCGGTGTGCCAGTGATATTGATGGCGGGAGTGGAGGATAAAGCCGAGGTCGCCGGCCTGATAGCCGCGGACGAGGGTGCCGCGATCCATGACCTTCGCGACTCGATCCAGCCCCTCGGAAATCTTGATGTTATCCACCGCCGTGTCGATTGGTTTGAACGTGGACAGCACGCGGCTCGAAGGCAGCCCGGACTCGTAAGCGGTGTAGCGCTTCGGGTCGAACGTTTCTGTTTGGGCCATGCCACCGGCCATCCAGAGGAGGATCAGGGTGTCGGCGGTTGGCTTCGGCTTTTCGCTCTCGGCCGCGCGAGAGAGTTGAGGCGCAAAGGCGGCGCCGGCGGCGAGTTTGATGAGGTCTCGGCGGGTCATCGTATGTATCCAAATTCGGGGCTGATGACGAGGGTCCAGAGGAGATCCTCGAGGGAGTCGACGGTGGGCTTCGCGCCGAGCAGTTCACGAGCGATAGCGGTTTCATTCGGCGAAGGAGGCCGGGAGAAAGCAAACGTATAGAGGCGATCGATCAAGCCCTGCTCGGTGTAGGCGGCGGTCTCCACCGGACGAGGGCCGCTGGCGGGAACGAGGCGTGTGAGGTCGGGCGCCGAGGAGAAGACGAAGAAGCGCACGGCGCCGTTGATGTCGCTGGTTGTGCTGGCGGGATCGAGCGCGGCGGTGGCGGTGAAGCGCTTCCGGTTCTGATTGCGTACGTCGATACGGATGGGAGTGTTGAGCGGGAGCGACTCGGCTTGCGGGAGCCCCGAGTCGACGAAGCCGCCGCGGACTTGCGCGGGATCGTAGGAGTCGACATCGAGCATGAGCAGGTAGAGTTCATCGGCGCCGCTGAGATCGAGGTCGACGGTGGGGCGGGCTTTGGCGCCGCGCACGGAGCCGCTATCGAATAAAGGCTGGGGCGCGGGGGGAAGCTGCCCGAGCATACGCATGGAGGCGCGGTGGAGCAACGCGGCGAGCGTCGAGCCGTTGACGAGTTCGAGGGCCTGGAGCGTTGTCGGTTGAGTGAGGCGGACAGTGGTCACCTGGTCGCGAATAGGCCGGCCGAGGGCGCGCGAGAGCGGCGTTGATTTGAAGCGCCACTCGCGCGTGTAGGCGCCGGATTTCGTCGAGCGGTTCTCGAGGGTCCGCCATTCACAGGTGAGCTCCGCGATGGAATCGAGAAATTGTTCAGCGGAGAGGCGCCGGGGTTCGGCATCGGCGGCCTGATAGGCGCGCGAGGTCATGATGGTCCGCAGGAGCTGCTTGGAATCGTAGTGATTGGCGGCGAAGTCGCTTGCGAGCCAGTCGAGTAGATCGGCGTTGGTGGGGCGGGAGGCCATGTCGTCGACGTTGGGGACGAGACCTTTGCCGGTGAGGAGGGCCCAGATCCGGTTCACGTAGGTACGGGTGAAGCGGCCGTTCTCCGGCGCGGTGAAGAGGCGCGCGGCGGTCGCGCGTCGGTCGGCGAGGCTTGCGCCTTGGGGCACGGGACCAAGTTCAGGGAACAGGAATTTCGTTTCAGCGGTCTTGCCTTGCTTGACGTCGCAGCGGACGAGCTCGAGCGGACCTTCGGAGAAGAAGCTGGCGAGTCCGTAAGCGTCCGCAAGTTTCCAGCGGCTGATGAAGCTGTCGTGGCAGGAGTTGCACTTGAGGTTAATGCCGAGAAAGATCTGGGCGCTGTTCTGGGCGGCCTGCATGGGAGGGAGTTCGCTCGAGTTGACGACGCCGCGCCAGGTGACGCCGGTGACAAAGCCATCCGGATCGCCGGGGTCGGCGGGGTTGAGGAGCTTGGACACGAACTGGTTATAGGGTAGGTTCTCTTCGAGCGCGCGCTTGAGCCAGGCGGTGATGGACTTGCGATCGCCGTGATAGATGACGCCTTCATCATTGCGGAGCAGGTCGTTCCAGAAGGTGATCCAATGGCCGCTGTAGTTCTCCTTGTGAGCGAGGAGCGTGTCGATGAGGCGTTCGCGCTTCGAGGGCGATTTGTCGGCGATGAAGTCCTTCAGTTGTTCGGGTGTGGGGAGGAGTCCCCAGATGTCGAGGTAGGCGCGTCGGGTGAACATCGCGTCGGAGACGGCGGGCTTCGGCGCGCCGAGAAACGCGTCGATGGGGTGCAGGTCCGCACGAGGCGGCGTGACAGGGCGGGGCGCGAGGGGCGCCACCCACTGATCGGCGGCCGCGCACGTGGCGGCAAGTGCGAGGACGAGGGCAAAGGCTCGCATGTGTGTGATGGTAACGCGGGCGGGCCCACCACGGGTGGCCGGAGTGTGGGATTGCATATTCCAATCGTCAAATGACCCTGGATCCGTGTAGCGGTTTGGTTCATCGGGAGAGTTGGGTGGGCGACGATTGTGGACCACCCGTTCGTGATGCCTGGTGTTCGGGAGGACACTTCACGAGTGCGGTCTGCGGGTCTTTTTGACAGATCTGAGCCGCCTGCTGCTGGAGCCGACAGGAGTCCTTGACGTAGAACACGGCGACGTAGAACACGGCGCCGCGGGTCAAAGCACCGATCGCCTCGTGCCGCGGGTTTCCGCCAGCACTTCAATGGCGGGTCAGCGGGCGAGAACCGCGGCGAGATGAAAATAAGCGGGATCGATCGGCTTGCGGTGAGTGACCACTTGATCGAGCGCCGTCGCGGTGATCTCGCCGTCTTTTACCCCCACGAGGATGCCGTGCTCGCCGGCGATCAACCGCTCCGCCGCGGCCGAGCCGAGACGGGTTCCCAGCATGCGGTCGGCGAATGTGGGTGCGGCGCCACGCAGTACGTAGCCCAGCACTGTGCTGCGCACGTCGAAGCCCAGACGATCCTTCTCGCCCGCAAAGTAAGCGGAGAGTTTCGCGGCGTTATACTTCGCACCTTCAGCTACCACAATCAGCGCGTGCGGCTTGCCGCGTTCCCAGGCGTGCCGGATCTCTTGCGCCAGTTTTTCGGGTGCGCACTCGATCTCCGGAATAGCCACCGCCTCCGCGCCACCCGCAATGCCCGCCATGAGCGCCAGATATCCGCAATCCCGGCCCATCACTTCAACCAGGAAGGCGCGGCGATGCGAAGAAGCTGTCACTTTCAGACGGTCAATCGCTTCGAGGGCCACATTGAGAGCCGTGTCAACGCCGATGGTAACGTCTGAACCAAACAGATCGTTGTCGATTGTCGACGCGATTCCCACGACGGGAAAGCCCATGCACGAGAGCGCATGCGATCCTGTCTGCGATCCATTTCCGCCGATGACCACGAGCGCATCGATGGACGCCGCCCGCAGATTTCCAACAGCCTGCTCCCGGCCCTCACTGCTTCGAAACTCGGCGGAACGGGCACTGCCCAACATCGTGCCGCCATGCTGCATCTGACCGCCGACATCGCGCAAACCGAGCGGGAAGAGGGCGCCCGAAATTAATCCGGCGTAGCCGTTGCGTACTCCAGTCACCTCCAAACCGCCCTCGATCGCCGTCCGCGTCACCGCGCGAATGGCCGCATTCATTCCGGCTGCGTCGCCGCCGCTCGTCAAAACCGCGATCTTCTTCATATCAGTCCAAGAATATCGAACGCGGAAATACTGAATGCTCCAGAGCGTGTGAATGAACCCGTCCGCTCAATTCCAGTACCCGGGCCGGGTGCGGATGATCGCGTCAGGCTGAGCCTTAACCTTTACGTCGAGGACGTGGAAGACGCCATCTTCCCCCGCTGCCGTGAAACTCAATAGGTATTGGCTGTGCAGCTCTTCACCGAGATGTCCGATTTCCGACTCAAGGCCTTTGAGCGTCAGAAAGGACACTCGCCGGCCGCCGGTGAAGCGGGCCATTTCTTCGGCGGTGTTGGTGGTCCCGAGCCGGGCAAGTTCCGCGACAACCCCGAGAATATTGAATCCACCTTCCGCCGGGACCGCGTCCTCCGGTTTGGCCGTCCAGGGCGTTGCGTGGACCGAAAAGGTGATGGGGTAGAGGGTCACGTTGGCGCGCTGAGCGGACTGCAGAACGCCGGTGAGTTTGGCCCGACTGCCTCGGTCGCGCGACTCGGCGATGATCAGCACGACGCGACGGCGGTTGTCAGCGCGAGCGGTCAACATCTCGATCGCCTGCGCGACGGCGTCGATGGAACGAGCGCCACTGCCGCGCGACTTCAGGCCGCTGAAGGCCTTTGCGATCAAGTCCGGGTTGCGCGTGAAGTCCTGCATCACCTCCACCTGATCTGAGAAACGGACGATAGCCGCCTCGCCGCGCTCACCCGTGATGAGCGGCTCAACCATGCTTCCGACTTTGCGGATCTTCGCGAGGGCGGCTCTCGACATACCGTTGCCTTGCACCGCGATGACCAGTGAAATGGGAGTCAGCGCGATGTCTGAGGTATCCATCTGGATCGTGCGGGGACGGCCGTTGTCGAGCACGATGAAATCGGACGCCTGCAGTCCGTCGATGAACTTCCCTTCGCGATCTGTAACGGTTGTGGGTGCGACAACGAGGTTTACGCGCGTGCGGATCGTGTTTTCCTGGGTCGATGCAGGAAGGAGCGACAGCGCGATAAGCGCACAGGCCGCCGAGGCGCGCCGCGAAACGATGTTGAAACACACAGTCCCAAAGCGCCGTAGCGAGTGCATTGTACGCGTGTTCCTCATACGCGCCTCGCGCGGCATAGCCGCATCCAAACGGCGCTCATTCCGTCCCATAGGATTGTTTTGTCGAGAAGCAAGCACCATGGACGAGTCTATCTCCAGAGCGGTTTCGATCATTTGGTGATTCGAGGGTCTCCGAGCAACATCGCGTATGCGCCGGGAATGGACGAGTGCCGAACGCTGAGCGGGGGTGCTGTAGAAAGATTTTGGCCGGTTCGCGGAGAAGGCGAGCGATCGGCTGGAGGCCGCGTCGTTGGCGGAGGCGTGCTTCGATGCATTGAACCACATTGCGAAAAATGAATGCTTCTCTATCACTATCAATTGCACCCGGTGTCCGGGTGGATGACTGCGCGGATACAGACGTGGTTCCCTTTCTCCATCCGGATCTGTCTTGAATGGCCGGGAATGGCTGACACGGCAACTGACGGAGGCGCGCCGCCAAACGAAAGAGGAGCACGCCGCCGGTCCCGGCCCGCCGTGGCGAGTCCGTTGTGCGCCTCTTCCAGAGAATAGCCGCCGACTACTTCAACCAGTCTTCTTTGAACTGGACGTGCTTGATCGCCTTTCCTTCAGGCTCAAACAAGCTGTACGTAACGTGGATCGTCCCATCGTGCGCTTGAATCACGGATGGATAATGATACGCGTTCCGCTTGTTGTCGCTCCGATCCAGATGACGCTTCAATTTCCAGGTCGCGCCCTCATCGTCAGACGTCGCCACCGCCAATGAATAGCGGCCCGATTCCAAGTCGTTATAAACCATCAGCCACGTGCCGCTCTTCAGCTTTAACGCCTCCACGCTGACGCCCGGATTCGGCAAGTCAATGTCAACCGCATCCGTCCAGCTAACGCCGTCATCCTTCGAGGTCGCCATGTGTATACGCTTCGGCGGCGGTCCGTTGTCACGCATATACGCGACGATCGTGCCGTCTTTCTTCTGCACCAGCGACGGTTGAATATTGCCGCGACCCACGATCGGCTCGCTCGACGTCCACGTGATCCCGCGATCGTCGCTGATCGCCACGATCCCGTAAGAATATCCGTCCGAGTAGAGCGGCAGCAGAATGCGTCCACTCTTCAACTCGAGCGGATGCGTCCTCCCGAACCATCCCAGCCGCGAAAAATATTTGTCCGATGCCCTCGTCATCTGCTTCGATTCCGCGCCGAACATCGCCTGAGTCTTCGGCACGATGTTCTTGGGAATCAGCAGAACGTTGTCCGCAAAGTCCCACTTCGGCGGAAACTTCTTCAGGTCTGTGGCGATGCGATACTTCACCAGCGCCGTGTGCCACTCGTTTGCAAGAATGGTCGCGTAAAACAAATAGAGCCGCTTCGTCGAATCCACGAACATCACCGGATTGGTGTCGGGAAACCCCGGCGTGTCGGCAAGTTGAAACCGCTTCTCCCACTGCTTCGCGCCCTTCGGCAACCGGGCGGCCTCCACCACAACGTCGTCCGCCTGACGCTCCCCCGACCCGTGAAACCAGCACACGAACAGATCGCCGTTGGGCAGCTCAACGATCGACGATGAATGATTGTGCCACTTTTCTATCGGGAAGATCAGTTCCTGCTTAGGCTCTTGCGCAAGCAGCGTGAGCGCCGGCAGACACAGCGCGGCGAGGGCGGTACAGAGTCGCATCCTGGCAAGTCTATCAACAGCGCACAGGCTGCGGAGGCGCGTAGCCAAACGATAGGGAAGACCGTCCCTCAGCGCCGTAGCGAGTCCGTCTTGCGCGTGTTCATTAAAGCGCAAAGGCCGCTGCCGGCGGCGCCAAACGAAAGCGGGAACTCAGCGGACTCGGCCGCCGGAAGCGAGTCCGTCTTGCGCGTGTTCCTCAAAGCGCAAAGGCCGCTGCCGGCGGCGCCAAACGAAAGCAGTACTCAGCGGACTCGGCCGCCGGAAGCGAGTCCGTCTTGCGCGTGTTCATTAAAGCGCAAAGGCCGCTTCCGGCGGCGCCAAACGAAAGCAGTACTCAGCGGACTCGGCCGCCGGAAGCGAGTCCGTCTTGCGCGTGTTCCTTTAAAGATACATCGCCCACCGCGCCCATTTGGTTGTGGCATACTTGGAGCGTTAGTTTGAAGTGTCAGCTTGCAGCCTCGGTCTCTCCGCTAACTCACCTCGCTATAGGTCCGCGGTCGTATCCATCTGCACATCAGCTACAAATTAGGAGATAGAAATGGCAAGACTTTTCGTAGGGAATCTCCCCTACTCCGCAAACGAAACTGACCTGCAGAACTTCTTTGCGCAGGCTGGCTTTAATGTCGACAACGTCGACGTAATGCGCGATCGGTTCAGTGGAGAGGCGCGTGGATTCGCCTTCATCGAAATCAGCGATGAATCCGCCGCGCAGCAAGCCGTGCAGACCTGCAATGGGCAGGACCTAATGGGCCGCGCTCTCGTTATCAACGAAGCACGCCCGATGAACCGCGAGGGCGGCGGTGGCGCCGGCGGCGGCCGGCCCCCGGGTGGCGGTGGTAGTGGCGGCGGTGGTGGTGGTGGTCCGCGTCAGCGCGACTTCGGCGGCAGCAAGAACCGCTGGTAAAAGTATTGAGCCAACCAGACCTGGGTTGGCTCTTACTTTTGGGTAGCGCCGTCCCGTGCTTGCCAAGCAGTCTGTGTAAACGGCCGCTGCTTTTTCCTATTAGGTCTACGGGTCGAATGAGCCCGATTGTATCGTGCTCCCAGGGGGATCGGAGGAGCCAGTGCTACCGGCTTTGAGCGCCGGTTTGTGGGGCAAAGTGGGCGTTCGGTCGTAAGGGAATATAAGAGCTGGGCGCAAGGTCTGTGTTCGGCTACGGGCGCCTTCACCGGTTCCGATCGCTCCATCCAGTAGACTCGGCCCCCTGGGAGCCCTGCTCGCGCCCGCTTCTAATTCATCCCGCACATGCCGGGCGTTCGGCACATTCCACCCGGGCATGCAGGAGCGGCCTGCTGCTTCGGAGCGCCGTTGGCATGAGCCGAGAACGTCGATAACTCCTGCTTCAGATGAGTCTGGCCGCACGACGGGCATGCAGCCTCGTCGCTCGTCCGCCTCATCAATTTCTCGAACTTGGTTCCGCAGTCCTCACATTTGTATTCAAAGATCGGCATAGTTTTTAATCCAGCAGTGCTATACCAATCTTATCAATCGCGGCCCTCACTTCGGAAGCCGGCGCAATTGTGTGGTTCACAATCACCGAAAACGCCACCTCGCCGTACGTCGCACTCTCGGCGTACCCCGACAGCGCATTCACATGCGACAGCGATCCCGTCTTCGCCTGAATCGCATTCGCGGCCGCGTTCTTCGAGAAGCGCTTCTCGAGCGTACCGTCGAGCGCGCCAATGGGCAGCAGCGATCGCCAGTCCACCGCGTTCGGCGATAAGTACATGTAGCGCAGCAGGCGAATCACGACGCTCGGCGCAACCAGCGTCAAGCGTGAAAGGCCGGAGCCGTCGGCGAACACGTACCCGTCCTTATTCGCGCCAATCTCGGTCAGAAACAGCTTCAATTGATCGAGACCGGCCTTGCGCGACCCGTCCCCTGTACGAACCCGACCCGTCTCACGCAGCATCAGTTCCGCCCACAAATTCTGGCTGATCTTATCCACGATACGCAGCAGCTCCACCAGCGGCGGCGACGTTCGCTCCACGATCATCCTACCGGCGGGCACGCGCGGCGGTTCGCCTTGCTCCCGATGTCGCGACACCGCCCGGCCATGCACAAGGATGCCCTTGCGCACCAGAGCCTCCAGCAGCGCAGTCGCCGTGAAAAGTGCCGGATCGTTGACGGCGATCTCTTCATCGGCGCCGATGTTCTTTAACGGCATCGTGCCCGACATCCGAATCTCGCGCGACCCCAGCGGCCGGTCGATGTCAATCTTTCGCTCGCCCCCAACCGTCGTCCGCACCCGGTTGTTGATCGCGAAATATTCGATCGCCGGCGTGAGCCAATACCTCGCCGCATCCCCTTCAGCCGCTCCCGGCCGCACGGCCATGCGGATCATCCCGTGATTGAACGTGAGCGCGCTCACCGGCGCTCCGTACTCCCATACCGAGTCCTCGGCAGTCCATCCCGGCGGCAGCGGCTCCCATGGGTACAGAGAGTCGTCACCCACAACATCGCCCCGAATTTCGCGAACGCCCTTCGCTGCGAGTTGATCGGCAAGAGCATCCACATGAGCCAGCGCATCCCCCGGCTTGGCGTCTTTGTCGTACGGCACCGCGCGTTCCGACATGGAAGGATCGCCGCCGCCGAAAATCACCAGGTCGCCCGCCACCCTGCCATTCACGTCCGGACCATCGTTTACATACAGCCTCGTCGACATACGGTGATCGCGGCCGAGCCTGGCCAGCGCCAGCGCAGTCGAGAAGAGCTTCGTGTTCGAAGCAGGCGTGAACAGCTTATCGGCGTTGCGGGAGTAGAGCACCTTCCCGCTGCGCAACTGCACCACTTCGACGCCGATGATACCCGGCGCGAGAGCTTTTGACGTTCGTATCGCCTCGTCCACGCGCTGCTCCAGCAGAGTCGCCGCCGTGGCGGTGACACAGATCAAGAGCGCACAGGCCGCGAAGGCGCCGCGCCAAACCATAGAGGACCTCGCCATCACGGAGCGCCGTAGCGAGTCCGTTGTGCGCGTGCGACGAAAAAGCGCACAGGCCGCGAAGGCGCCGCGCCAAACAATAGAGGACCTCGCCATCACGAAGCGCCGTAGCGAGTCCGTTGTGCGCCTGCGACGAAAGAGCGCACAGGCCGCGAAGGCGCCGCGCCGAACAATAGAGGACCTCGCCATCACGGAGCGCCGTAGCGAGTCCGTTGTGCGCCTGCGACGAAAGAGCGCACAGGCCGCGAAGGCGCCGCGCCAAACCATAGAGGACCTCGCCATCACGAAGCGCCGTAGCGAGTCCGTTGTGCGCGTGCGACGAAAGGGCCCACAGGCCGCGAAGGCGCCCCGCCAAACC
>Ga0163150_10009351_pt1 | contig 10874 bp, 10 predicted proteins | sample OliLakLV19P2IB_FD_148628 | JGI IMG/M metagenome (GOLD analysis project Ga0163150, IMG submission 148628) | Freshwater microbial mat bacterial communities from Lake Vanda, McMurdo Dry Valleys, Antarctica - Oligotrophic Lake LV.19.P2.IB | ecosystem: Environmental > Aquatic > Freshwater > Lake >...
GTTTTGACATTAGCAAAGTAATTCAAACATTGCCCGGGGTAGGTGGTGGGCAAGGAGGAGGTACATTTCGTAATGATATCATTATTCGTGGTGGTGCTTCCAACGAAAATGTATTTTAGCTAGATGGTATTGAAATACCAGTGATAAATCACTTTCAAACTCAAGGTGGCAGTGGCGGACCGCAGGGAATTTTAAATCCATTTTTTATTGAGGATGTAAAACTAAGTTCTTCGGCTTTTGATGCACGATATGACAATGCCCGGAGCAGTGTATTTCAGTTTAAACAAAAAGTGGGTAATGCCAACAAATTTCAAGGTAATATTCATGCAAGTATACTCGAATCCGCCATTACATTGGAAGGCCCTTTGTCTAAAAATAAAAAAACAACTTTTTTAGCATCTGGCAGAAAATCCTATTTTGAGATACTGCGAGCGGCAGTTGATGCACCATTTTTACCAAATTATTGGGATTTTCATACAAAAATAACCCATAAAATAAATGACAAAACGACCCTCAATTTTATTGGCATTGGCGCTATTGTTGATTTTAAATTTGTACGTGCAAAAAATATCACAACGGAAAGATTATATCAATTAAATGCAAATGCAAGTATTCAGCAATGGAACTATACTTTAGGTGAATCCCTTAAAAGAAGCATCTCTAATGGTTTTTGGAATTTGGCTTTGAGCCGAACAAGGTTTAATAATAACCTGCAAAAATACGAAGATAATGAAAACCCAACTGAAGCCACTCAGATACTGGATTTTGTAAGCAACGAAACAGAAACCAAACTAAGGTTTGATGTCAATAAATTTACAAATGGCTGGAAAATTGGCTTATGGAGCCTCTACCCAACTGGCAGAATGCGACAATAACACTTTCGCCGTTATTCAAAAAGAAATAAGAGATTCAAGCAACAATATTATACAACCGGGTGTAAATCAAAACCCTTCAAGTCTATTAGATCCTTTTGTACGCTTAGGTGCTTTTGTGCAGGTAAGTAAAAGAGCAATGAATGACAGGCTAGGCATAAGTGGAGGTGTTCGTACAGATATGAATACATTTACCACCAATGGTATGAATGGCTTACAAACTTTATCGCCAAGAATTTCATTTAGCTATGTACTATCAGATATGTGGACAGCAAATGCATCTACTGGTATCTATTTTAAATTGCCTGTTTATACCCTGCTGGGTTATACAGATATCAATAATGTCCTGGTAAATAAAAATGCAAAATACACACGGTCAACGCACTATACAACTGGTTTTGAATTTTTACCAAATGACGGACTACGTTTTACTGTGGAAGGGTTTTATAAACAATACGCTAATGTCGCGCTAGCCGCTAGAGATGGCATTTCTTTGGCAAACCTCGGAACTGATTTTACAGTGCTTGGCAACGAGGCGGTAAATACAAACGGAAAAGGTAAAGCTTATGGTATTGAGTTTTTTCACAGAAAAAATTAACAGAAAAATTCTTTGGTATTCGTTCTTATACCTATTACCGCACTTTGTATAGTGGTGCCAATGACAAACTGGTTGCAAGTAGTTGGGATAATAGACATTTATAATCCATAACCTGGGGTTATAAGTTTCCAAGAAACTGGGAGCTGGGTTTAAAATTCCGTTACCAAGGTGGTGCACCTTAATACACCATTTGATGAAACAGCTTCCAGATTTAATTACGCATCGCCAGCACCCTTTGTAGGCCATGGATATAACGGTACATACATTCGATAGGTAAAAAAATATTTTTTCCAAATCTTCTTTTGGCTATACATCAATCCATAATCGGGACTTAAGGCGCGGATGGAAGAACTCACCTTGTCGAAACGTTCATCATCCAGCGTTTCCCTGAATGTAGTGTATTTGGCACCGGTCATAAGCAGGAAGGTATGGGAACGTCTCTTAGTGTAAATTGTAGTACCAATACCAAATTTTTGGTTTATTGAAAAATTGTAATTGGTTTTTATACCATTAAAATACCGTTGGGTGATGTTATTAATATTAAAGGAAGAATGTGAAGCGATGCTCAGGTGGTTAATCGGATTCCATTGTATGAGATTGGTAATAAGGAAATCGGTACCAAAATTGGTATGGATTCCAATCCCCGGTTCAATGGTTAGTTTGGGTACAGTTGATGGTTGATTGGAGAACATTGAACTTTCATTTTGAGCGAGCATAGTTACACAAGACATCAAAGAAATCAGGAAGAACAGATATTTTATTGAGTTCATATTAATTAGTTTATAGAGTTTTTAAAAGTTTATATGATATATAGTTTATCGGGATTGCCTATTTTGGAAATAATAGTTCAGCCCTTTTATTATATTCGGGTTCTTTGAACCCAGGTGTCCTAGATTTTTCTCCATATTGATTTCTAGTTTTAGTTGACTGTACTGGCTATGAAGTATTTGGTAGAATGCATCAAAAGGGGCTTGCATTCTTCCGAAGTTTTCTTCTTCGCCAATTCCCAGGAACACCAATTGCGTCCTGTCCTTATTTTCGGACCGGTGATGCTTTTCAAATTGGAATGAAATGAGGTCGTCAAACCAAAGAGATGGGCTTAATAATAGGTAATTGCCAAACAACGTATTCTCTGTACTAAAAGCAAATGCTCCAAACAAACCTCCATAGGAATGTCCGAGAATTACCCTGCTTTTCCGGGCAGTATCCACACTGACATTCTCTTCTATTAATGGAATTAATTGGCTTTCAATAAAACTTAAGAATTGCGGACCACCACCGGTCACCGTACTGACTTCTGTGGGTGTATAATCTATGCTCCGGTCTTTTCCATATCCTATACTTATTACCACCACGTTCCGGACAGCAAGTTTGTCCGAAATTTCCTTACATTGGTTGGACACGAAAGCGAAATTTTCCTCTCCATCAAGTACATAGATGGAGCTGTATTTTTCGACTCCTGGATTGTAATTGGCCGGCAATCCAACACGGATTTTGTATACAGCTCCGTTTGCAGTCGACTGTATTGCAAATTCATGCGTCAACAAAGGGTCAAATTCTTCTTTATTACAAGAACTGAATAATATAATAATCATCAGGGCACTTCCGATAGTACGGATCCCATTAAACTTTACTGCATTGTTTTTCATACTCGTTTTAATTTTGAAATTGTTATTTTGTCATTATTGACGTTGTAAAGGTGAAGAATGAAAAAGCATTAATCAGGACAAGGACGCGTCAAAAACGGACAAAAGAATCTACATGTTTACCACGCAGCAGGTTGTGATTATCAAACCAGATCAACCTGAAATGACCAGAAGGCAACCTATCAGAAAATTTGTCGTCCTATCCGTTTAGGGTAAGATTAATGCTACCCATTATGCTTTTGGACATTTTAATTTCTGGACGCTTTGTTTATTCTTTAATACGGATAATATCAGAATTGCCATAGGATACTGCATTTTAAGGCGGTGAGATGTAAGGTTAGGATAACGGTTCTGCAGAAGGTTCCATAGGGTTGGTAAGGCAAATAAAGAATGGATTTATAATGAAATAAGCGCACGGGATCTACTTTTTAGCTCACCATTTCAGCGTACTTCTTTTTATAGGCCAGCGGGGTGTAGTGGGTAACCGCCTTAAATTGTTTATTAAAATTGGAAAGGGTATTGAACCCACTCTCATAACAAGCCTCGGCAACGTCAATCTTTTGACTGGATAATAATTTACAGGCATGTCCGATCCTGATCTCCGTCAGAAAATCTAAAAAAGTTTTATTTGCATGCATTCTAAAATACCAGCTGAAGGAAGTTGGGCTTAGGTTGGCGACGGCTGCGGCTTCCTCAAGACTAACCCTCGCCTTGAAGTTTTTCAACACGTGTTCGTGGACCCGGTTCATTCGTTCCGTTTCTGCTTCCTTAAGTGAATTGGTATATCCTTCGCTGGCCAATTGACTTTAATTGGTCGAATTTGAAAGAAGGTTCAATAAGTTTAGAAACACTAGCACTCGGTCAAAATCTTCCACGGCGGGCAGACTAATCATCATTTCAGTCGCTTTAGCCAAGGAGGCCTCTTTAAATTCCATTCCCCTATGGGCCTTCTGTAAAAGGTTTTTTATCTTGAACATCTCGGGTTTATGCAAGAAGTCCTTTCCCAGAAGATTTTGAGTGAAGTAGATAAATATGCCTTCTGTAACCGGGTCCGGTAAACCTTCGAAATATTCATGGTCACTGCGCCAAAGGTGGGGCAGATTTGGACCAGTTAAGATCAATTCACCTTGACGAAACGGACCTACATGATCACCAATAAATCGGGTTCCGGTACCTTTTAGCACAAGGAACAATTGATACTCTGAATGAAAATGCCAGTTCGGATCAAAATACGGGTCAGGATATGCTTTACTTCAAAAACACGGTCTTTGGAGATAGGCGATTTTTTTACTGGTCTCACTCCATTCTGATGTTTAATTATCAATCTTTGATTAAAAAAACCGACTTTAATGGCAAAAAAAAGTGTATGTATTTGATAAAAAAGAGTAACGCAATGATCAATTTTTAGAAGAACTTCACTTGAAATTATATTTTATTATATGAAAGTTTTGGCCCATCCTTTCCTTTTTCTATTCGTATCCCTTTTGATTATCCAATCCTGCACTTCTCCATCGACCAGTTTGCGCAACGACTCGGGAAAACTGGAAATACTTTTTCTTGGCCACGACAGTCAGCATCATAATTCGGCCCAGTACCTGCCCCTGCTCGCATCGAATCTATCCAAAGAAGGCATTTCCTTTACCTATACCGATAATCCGGATGATCTAAACGAAGAAAACCTGGATAAGTATGATGCCTTGATGATTTATGCCAACCATGAGCAGATCACACCCAGCCAGGAGAAAGCATTATTGGATTATGTTGAAAAGGGTAGAGGGTTCATCCCTATCCATTGTGCGAGTTTTTGTTTTCAAAATTCACCCAAATACATAGATCTGGTAGGAGGGCAGTTTAAGAGCCATAAAACGGACTCTTTCACCACAGCTATAATTGATAAGGCACATCCGGTCATGGAAAAAGTTAAAGAGTTTATTACCTGGGATGAAACCTATGTGCACGACAAACTGGCCACTGACATTGAAGTATTGATGGAACGGGTGGAAGGCGATCATCATGAACCATGGACCTGGGTAAAATCTCACGGTAAAGGGCGGGTATTTTATACCGCGTACGGACATGATGAAAGAACATGGAATCAACCCGGATTTCAACAATTGATAAAGGAGGGTATTCTTTGGGCAGTTGGAGACCAGGCAAAAACAAAATGGGAAAAGTTTAGAAGTGAAATCCCGCAACTTGTTTACCGCGATGCGCCGGGTATTCCTAATTATGAAAAAAGGGATCCGGCACCAGGCTATCAGGAGCCGCTTACCCCCGAACAATCCGCCGGGTTGATACAGGTTCCGGTAGGCTTTGACCTGAAACTTTATGCTTCGGAACCCGACATCATTAATCCCATTGCCATGGAGTGGGATGAGAAGGGACGATTATGGGTGATTGAAACGGTTGATTATCCCAACACGGTTCGCGATGACCGCACGGCAGGAGATGATCGTATTAAGATTTGTGAAGATACCGATGGAGATGGGAAAGCAGATAAGTTTGTATTATTTGCCGACAACCTGAATATCCCGACCAGCATGGTTTTTACCAATGGAGGGATCATGGTTTCACAAGCCCCTTATTTTATTTTTCTGAAAGACACCGATGGTGATGACAAAGCAGATGTTCGAAAAATAGTCATAGAAGGTTGGGGAACCTTCGACACCCATGCCGGACCATCGAATTTAAAATATGGCCTGGACAACCAGATCTGGGGAGTCGTCGGTTATTCCGGATTTGAGGGTGTGATAGCAGGCGAGAACCGTAAATTCAGCCAGGGTATTTATCGCTTCAAACCGGACCTGAGTAGTTTTGAGTTTATGACCGGCACCAGCAACAATACCTGGGGCCTCGGGTTTACACCAACGAATGATGTCTTCGCTTCAACGGCTAACAATACCCATAGCCTATATATGGGCATTCCAAATAAAGCTGCGCGCGATGTGCAAGGAATACGATTGGGCGGAAGTATGAAGATTGATGGCCATTATGCCATGCACTCGATTACCCATCAGGTGCGACAGGTAGATGTATTTGGAGGCTTTACCGCAGCCGCAGGACATAACTTTTATACGGCCCGTGCTTATCCAAAGGAGTTTTGGGATAACACTGCTCTGGTTTGCGAGCCTACTGGACATTTGGTTCATGTAGCCAGGATTGAAAAGAATGGTGCCGGATTTATTGAAAAGGACGGATGGAATTTATTCGCAGGAGCAGACGAATGGGTGTCCCCGGTCGAAGCCAAGGTGGGACCCGATGGCGCCGTATGGGTCTTGGATTGGTATAACTTCATTGTTCAACATAATCCCACACCTACAGCAGACCGCGGCGGTTTTCCTGGTGAGAATGGAAAAGGGAATGCCTATGAAAACCCGTTGCGCGATAAATCTCATGGCCGTATCTGGCGGGTAATAAACCGCCGGGCCGCTGTCTACAAGCCACTTCAACTGAAAAGTGATGATCCAAAAAAATTGATCGAAACCTTGAGCAATGACAATATGTTATGGCGGCTTACAGCACAGCGCCTGCTGGTGGAACGGGGTGACCTTGATGTTCTTACTGATTTGTATAAAGTAGTGAAGGAAACTAAAGATGAAAACAGTTTTGCCGCAATCCATGCATTGTGGACCATAGATGGACTTGGTGCACTTACTAAAGATGATAAGGCCGAAGTTGTGCTGTTGGAGACCCTGAAACACCCCGCAGCTGGTGTAAGAAAAGCAGCCATTCAGATTTTATCCAAATCCGGGTGGCGCGAAGAAACGGTTGTTAAATACAATGTATTGGACGATCCCGATCCCAATACCCGGTTGGCAGCTTTGGTATCACTGACCGAAATGCCGTCTTCCGAAACCTTGGGCAAATCATTGTATAAAATGAGTGTAGATTCAAACACTATAGGTGATGAATGGCTTTCAAAAGCAGTATATGTAGCGGCTGTGCAACACAAAAATGGATTTATTCAAGCTTTCCTGGCTGCTAATCCCGGTTATGATTCAAATAAAGTAAAACAGAACAAGAGGGAGGCATCCAATTACGATGACAGCGCCTGGAAAAAGATGACCCTTCCCACTTTCATTGAACAAGCTGGTGTGGATATCGACGGGTTTATCTGGTTTAGGAAAGTAGTTGACCTGCCTGCGCCAGGTTCGAAGAAAGCCAAGCTTTCGCTCGGACCGATTAACGATTCGGACCTGTCGTATGTCAATGGTGTACGGGTAGGGGGCATCGACAGCAAGGTCAACGATAAACGTTTATATGAGATAGCCGCTGGAATTTTAAAACCAGGGAAAAATGTAATAGCTGTTAGCGTAGAAGACAAGGGAGGAAGAGGAGGCATCTATGGCAAACCCGAAGAAATGTTTCTGGCAGTAGGATCGCGCAAAGTGTCCCTTGCGGGCGAATGGAAATACGAAGTGGCCACGGAATACAGTAATGTGAAATCAATGTTTTCCGAAAAATCCATAGGCGAGACTTTTAGTGATACCTATCTGGGCGTTTTATCTGGCCCATCCGATAATTCTACCGAAGCGAGTGCAGACGCTACGGTGATCCATATCAAAGCAATCCAGAACGAAATGAAGTATGATTTGAAAACGTTTTCTGTGCTGGCAGGCAAACCGGTTGAACTCGTTTTCGAAAACCCTGACTTCATGCAACACAACTTGCTGATCACCGAAATAGGGAAACTGGAAGTAGTAGGCAAAGCTGCCGATAAGCTGGCTGCTGATCCTAAAGGCGCTGAAAGGCAATATGTACCCGACATCCCTGAGGTATTGTTTTCTACAAAGCTGGTAAACCCGCAGGAAACAGTAAGGCTAAAATTTGTCGCACCGGCCAAACCGGGCGACTACCCGTTTGTCTGTACCTTCCCGGGACATTGGTTGATCATGAATGGAATCATGAAAGTGGTGTCTCCTGCACTTTAGTCCTGCCTCCTCCCATTTTTATCCTCCATATAGGACTGCCTTCGTTTAAAATGAAGTAGTCCGGGAGTGTCTATATTTTCGGTAAAATTGGGCCGTCGGCGACGAAGGAGCAGTGCCAGTCTTTATTGGCATTCCAGCTTTAAAGCGGAGCAAGAAACCGGATGGTGCCCAATTCAATTCAAACAAGAGCATATGAAAATCAAACAATTCGGGATTAAAACCTGAGAGGATAAAGGTGGCAGGGAAATTCAGACCGAGGAATATTGCATTAACCTGGGTCAGGATATTTTCTTTAGGAAAGGCAAATGGTGTTAAACAAAAAAGGCTGTCTGAACTAGTCAAACAGCCTTTGGTATACTATTAAATGTAATTTTAATCGCTATCCCGGTTATAATCGCGATCGCCACCGCCAGTATTACCACGGAATCCACCGCGATCACTGCCGCCGGTTCTACCGCCACGATCACCACCGCGGAAACCTCCGCCGCCGCCGCCGCTACCGCCTCTGCTGTCACCACCAGAACGATAACCGCCACCGTAACCACCTTCACGACGTGGACGGAATCCTCCTCCGCCGCCTCCGCCGCCAGGTCTTGGGCCTCTGTCTTCTTTAGGGCGTGCCTCGTTGACATTTAATTCTTTTTCCATCCAGGTCTGTCCGTTGAGGGCAGCAATAGCAGTTTTGGCTTCGTCGTCACTGTCCATTTCGACAAAACCAAACCCGCGGCTACGACCGCTCATTCGATCCATAATGATTTTGGCAGACTTTACAGCTCCGTATTGGGCGAATAAGGCCTCGAGCTGACCATCAGTAGCACTGTAGCTGATGTTTGCAACATAAATATTCATTCTAAGAAAAATTTAAATAAAAAAAATTGATTATTGAATTGATTGATTAAAAAGCTGTGTGAAAGTTTTAAAAATTAGGAAACGGGGCTAAGTGGCTGCTCATTAAAATGAATTTCATATCGCTAAAACATCCGGATGTTTCACTAAAAACGGTTTATTACAATCAAAAGTAAGGTAAATTATTGGAATTGTTCAGGCACTGAGTAATTTTTTTACCAGGTCTGCTATGGCCTTGCCTTCAGCTTTGCCGCTAAGGCCCTTTGAAGCCAACCCCATGATCCGGCCCATATCCTTGATTCCAGAGGCTCGATGGGTCTGGATTAGTTCACGGATAAAGGCTTCTAAATCCTCTGAAGATAGGGGCTGAGGCAGATATTTTTGGATAGTAATTATCTCTTCCCGTTCTACAGCGGCCAGGTCCTCCCGGTTTTGGGCCTCATAAATAGCCAGAGAATCCTGTCTTTGTTTTACCAGTTTTTGCATCAACTTTATTTCACGGTCTTCATCCAGGGGCTGACCGCTTCCATCTGTCTTCGCCAGCAGGATGGCTGCTTTAATCGCCCTGACACCTCGCAGCCAGGCCTGATCCCTGGCTTTCATGGCTTCCTTAATGTCGTTGTTGATTTTTTCTTCCAGACTCATAACGGGAGAGTAGTTGTAAACTTAAAACGGGATCCGGCTGAAACCGCGTACCGAAAAGTAAGTGGTTATTTATTGCTTTTTAGGGGCAGGTTCATTTTTAGTAGACGTATTGGTCGCTCCTCCTTGGGCAGGGTCTTTTTTTGCAGTATCTGCCGGATTGGGTAACCCAAGTTTGGTGCGCACCAAGGTGCTGACATCGCTGGCTTCGTCAGCATACAAAAGAATGCCCGCACTGGAGTCGAAGATATAACTGAACCCCTGCTCTTTGGCCACATCCGTAATCGCTTTATTGATCTTATCGAGTATAGGCTGGAGAAGGGCTTCTCTTTTTTGACCCAGCTGGTTTTGCATTTCCTGTTCCAGTTTGGCCAGTTCTTCTTCTTCAACTTTAAGTTTTTCGGCTTGTTCCTGCAGTGCTTTAGGAGCTATTTCGCCCTGTTTTTCCTTACGTGCCAGTTCAGTATATTTAGCCTGAAGGGCTTCTACTTTTTGCTGGCCTTGTTTAGAAAGTTGTTCCTGGTAAGCTTTGAGGTTGGATTCGGCCTGTTTTACTTCAGGTACTTCACTGAGTATACCGGCAGAATTAAGAAAACCGAATTTCTGTGCCTGGGTATTGCTCACTAAAAGGAATAAGGCAATCGTGCAAGCTATGAGTTTAATAGATTTCATTTTTAGATAGCGCTAATTAGTATATTTATTTTTCGGGCTGCAAAGTTATCACTGAATTCCCAATTTTTTGAGAATATCTGGCGTCTTGTCCAGGGCCGCACTCGAAAATATGACACCTGCTGAACTTCCCTTATCGAGGATGAGGTCAAAGCCCCGGGCTGTAGCATACTCCTGAATGGCTTTATATACTTTATCCTGAATGGGTTGTACCAATTCCTGACGTTTCATAAACAGGGAACCTTCCGGGCCAAATTTGGATTTTTGCAACTCCATGACTTCTTTTTCTTTGGTCATGATATCCTCTTCTTTTGTTCTCCGCTGATCATCGCTGAGCAAGACTTGTTCGGCCTGGTATTTATTGTACATTACCTTGATCTTATCGCGGGCATCAGCTATTTCCTGTTTCCAGGTAGCGGTTATTTTGTCCAGTTGTTCCTGTGCTTTTTTATACTCCGTTAGATTTTCTAAAACCTGGGAGATATCAACTATGGCAATTTTCTGGGCTGAAGCAACAGTCCATCCGAAAGCCAGGATTAATACAAAAAGGAATTGTTTCATATTCAAAGATTTGAGTTTCAAAGTTATCATTTTTACCTTGCTATATAATAGGTAACTGGGTGGAGAGGCAAAATGTTACAGCAGACCTCGGAGAAGAGAGGGTATATTT
>Ga0163150_10009355_pt1 | contig 10869 bp, 7 predicted proteins | sample OliLakLV19P2IB_FD_148628 | JGI IMG/M metagenome (GOLD analysis project Ga0163150, IMG submission 148628) | Freshwater microbial mat bacterial communities from Lake Vanda, McMurdo Dry Valleys, Antarctica - Oligotrophic Lake LV.19.P2.IB | ecosystem: Environmental > Aquatic > Freshwater > Lake >...
CAGCCGCATCCGCTTGGGATAGGGGAAGATTCCGAACAGGATCCAGCGGTGAAACCAGTCATCGCTGCGCTGCGGGCCGTCGGATTGTTGCTCCATGGCCACGCGGAACGGCTCGATCAGCTTGCCATATTGCACCCCGGACGGACAGGCCGTCTCACACGAGCGACAATCGAGACAGAGTTCGAGATGCCCGCGCACCTTGTCGTCCAGTTCTATGCGCCGGTCAGTGACCGCGCGCATCAGGTAAATCCGCCCGCGTGGGCTATCGTTCTCGTCCCCTAATTCGGCATAAGTCGGGCAGGCGGCGGTACATAGCCCACAATGCACGCAATCGAGAAACAAGTCGTAGTCGATCTTTGCACCGGCGGTAGGAGGCAGAGATCTGCCAGGCGGCGGTGACGTAGTCGGTGGCGCAGTACTCGACGGTGCAATACTAAACGGCGCAGTATCGGACGGTGCAGGCATCGGCGACAAGTTGTCGTCGACCTGACTGTCAACGGTTGATGCGGTATCAGAATGTGGCGAATTACTGGCCAAGAGCAAAGTCCTGCCTATGAACTGGTGAAAACAAAACGGTCAGGATTCAGGATGCCTTGCGGATCAAACTGTTGCTTGACCCGCTGCATCAGCATAACAGAATCCCCCAGATGTCCCCAGGTAGCCTGCCGCGTGAGTTCGTTGGCAAAAGCACTGCGGAGAACGATCGCGCTACCACCATCCTGACGTGCAACAGGTTGTAATTGTCCAATCAGATCGCGCGACACATGCTGACTCTTGAACGTGGGAAAGCGAATATGAAGGATTCCGTTGCCGGCGTGGGATTGGATCGATGCCTGTGGATCGATTTGCCGCACGAGTTCAATGTAGGACAACAGTCGGCTCGGGCGAACCGATGCTCGCAGCACCATCTCTGCATCACCGCTGGCTGGAAACTGCGTGATGCGCGCGAGCAGCTCGCCGGATTGTTGTGGCGATAAAGTTCGCTGTGAAAGCGTGTGTTTGTGCCACTGCTCGGCGATGGTTTTTGTCATCCAGTCGACCTCTGGCGTGGTTCCTTCCAGTAATACAGCGAGGTGGCCGTAAGCGTGCGGGGGCAGATCGCCTAGTAGCGGATCATTCCGCCACGCAGGACCAATCAGCAGCTCGATCGCCTGTGCCGGGACTTCGGAGCGACTCAGTTCAGTCAGTAAGATATCTGCCTGCTCGGCATTGTGCAGTTCAGCAACCATGAAGATCGATTGCTTTACGACCGGCTTGACCTTTAGCGTGATTTGCGTGATGACCCCCAGCGTCCCTAGCGAACCGATCAGTAGCTTGCAGAAGTCGTACCCGGCGACATTCTTGACAACGCGTCCGCCCGCTTTGAAAGGAGTTCCACGACCATCCACGGCAGAAATTCCGATAACGTAGTCGCGCAAAGTTCCTTGTCCGAGCCGACGAGGTCCGCTGGTATCGGTCGCGATCATACCGCCGAGTGTCGCCGCTTCATGATCGGGCACATCGATCGGCAGAGTCTGCCCCTGCGCCGCCAATGCCACTTGCAATTGAGGCATGCGAATACCGGCCTCGACGGTGATCGTCATGTCCTGCGCAGGGTAGTCGATGATGCGCGAGAGACCTGTGACATTCAGGCCAGTACCGGAACGGCGCGCCGGCATGCCGTAGTCCAGGGCGGTTGCTCCACCAATGGGATAGACCGCCGTTCCGCTTGCCGCGCAGTTTCGCACCAGCTCGACCAATTCGGCCTGTTCGGCGGGTGTGACAGTTTCGGTGAGCGGAAGGGAGTGCATATGCTTGATCGTGACCAGGACTAATTATGCAGTTGGATGGTCGTGGGAATAAGGTCCGACAAAATTCGCACTGGCGGAGCCAGTGGCACACTTGCAGTGGCACATTATTACATCGCCGCCCTGCGGCCAGGGTGGCGTTGCTCTAGCCCGCAAGCGCCGGCGGTTGGCAGCATTTTGGCCGGGCTGAGCAGACCATCTGGGTTAAATGCAATGCGAAATCGTTCCATGGCCGCCAGATCCTCTTCAGTAAATAGTTTGCGCATGAAGCTGATTTTTTCCACGCCAATGCCATGTTCGCCGGTCACGCTTCCGCCACAGGCGATGCACTCGTCCAATATCTCTTCGCTGGCTTGCAGCACGCGGCGAGTCTGTTCGGGATCGCGTTCGTCAAACAGCAAAATCGGATGGATATTGCCGTCGCCGGCGTGAAAGACATTGACCACTCGGATCTGATACTTGGCACTGATCGCCAGAATTCGCTGCAAGATATGCGGCAGTTTGGTACGCGGTACGACTCCATCCTGTGTGCAATAGCTAGGACTGAGCCGACCAACAGCACCAAAGGCTTGCTTGCGGCACTTCCAAAGTTTTTGTCGCTCATTGGCGTCTTGGGCCTGACGAACTTCGCGAGCCTTGTTCTGCATGCATAGCTCGACGATTTCATCGCGCTGCGCATCAAGGCCGGCCTCCAAGCCGTCAACTTCGATGAGCAGTATTGCATGAGCATCGAGCGGAAATCCAAATTGAAACGCTTCTTCGACGGCGACCAGAATACCCTGGTCCATCATCTCCAAGGCCGCAGGAATAATTCCGGCACCGATGATGGCGCTGATCGAATTCGTTGCATCATCGACCGAATCATAGATGGCCAGCATCGTGCGCCAGCCTTGTGGATTACGCGTCAGTCGAACCCAGGCCTTGGTCACGATGGCCAAAGTTCCTTCGCTGCCGACAATCGAACCGACCAGATCCAGACCGGGCGTGCTTTCACACGGACCTCCGAGCTGCATGATCGAACCATCGGCCAGAACCACTTCAATTCCCAGCACGTGATTGACCGTGACACCGTATTTCAACGTATGTGGCCCGCCGGAATTGGTGGCCACATTGCCCCCTATTGTGCAGGCTCCCTGACTGGAAGGATCCGGCGCATAATGAAAGCCGGTGCCACGCAGCGCCTGATTCAACCAGATATTCACCACGCCAGACTGCACCACGGCATAGCGGTCGCGAATATTGATCTCTTCAATGCGCTTCATGCGCGTCATTGCGAGCATGATCCCGCCCCCGACCGGCAAGCACCCCCCTGCCAGACTAGTGCCAGCGCCACGCGGCACGACAGGGACCCGATGCTCATTGGCTAGACGGACAATCTCAGCAACCTGATAAACACTGCTGGGGAATACCACAACGTCCGGGCACGTTTTCTCAATCACGAATCCGTCGCACTCATAGACCAGCATTTCGGACTTTGCAGACAGAACAGCATCGTTGCCAACGATACGTTGGAGTCCAGCGATCAGGCCAGGAAGTTCCGCCGGAAGCATCATGACAGCCATTCGTTAAGTATCAGAAAAAAGGTGGCGCAAACTGGACACTTTCGGAGCCAGCAATCCGTTGCGCTCAATCAACAACTGGTATTGCTGCAGCAATTCATCCGACTAGGCTGGTGAATGATCGTCACATTGCTGTGAATTTAACTGCTGTAATTATAAGAGATATTCTACCGCTCGCCACTGGCGTTCAATGTGCGGCAAAAAGGAGTTCAGTGGGCCGCACGGCACCAGTGGAACTGTCAGCGGCAAAGCAGCTAGTGCTGAATAGGGAAGCTGGCTTCGTAGGCCAAACCTTGGACAAAGTTCTTAGCCTGAATGTATTCAGATGGTTGATACTGATCGATGTTAGCAACGACTAGCTTGACCAGGCCTTTGCAGGTGCTTTGAATCTGGTTGTAGGTGCTCATGCCAATATTGCCACGCTGTGCGGCGCGCACTTCAAACAACTGATCCAGCTTGCTAATTTCTGGATTGTATTGCTCATCTCGCAGTCCCATGGGCCAGGCGATCTGTCCTGTCAGTGGATCTAATTGGCTCGGTGTGGGGCGTTTAGGAGCATTATCGTTGGCAATTTTGTAAAGCTGATCGGACGATAATTGCGGTGCCGCCTCAGCAGCGCGCGCCTCTCGATTGACGCGACGCATCTCAAAATACGTGTTGGTGTACTTCAGATGGTTGTCCAGGTTCTGTGAACGAGCCTGTTCGACGTTGATCGCCGCAGCCGAATTCATTAAGTTCGCCTGACCTTGGGACTGAATGACATTAGCCATACCGTTGGCATAACTCTCCCCGGCGGTCGAAGCGTGGTAGCCGCCCCCCCACCCGTACCCGCCATCCCATTGACCATAAGTCACGGTTCCGCTTACCAGTAGGAACAGAACGGCTATCAAGCGAATTGCAGAGGTCATGGATATATCCCAATTTGTCAAACCAAGTCCAGTTATCAGGCCGGTACGCTCAGATGCTGCACCACGAGAATTGTCAAAACAAAACCAAGTAAAAATAGAGTGGTTGGCACAATTGAGGTGACTGGCGATTTCATACTATAATACTCTATCGGACATCGGTCGCCAAATTGGCGGCCCTGAAAATTCTCAACCCTCTTTTCCGGGGAATTCATCGCATGCGTACGTTGTTGCCAATCACGCTGGGTCTCTATCTCTGCGTGGCCGCAGTGCCACTTATGGCGCAGCCCGGTACGGTCAAACGGCCTTTGCCTCCTGTACCTAAGAAGGCCCCGGATCCGCTCAAGGCACTAGAAAACAAAAAGCCAACCAAGGCGGTTCAAGAAGCCGCCGCCGAAATAAGCCCTGCCCAATTGGCAGTGCAAGCTGCCGCGGCCGACGAAAAGACACGGCACAACGCGATTGACGCCCTGGGCGAAATCGGTGCCAAAGCCGAACCTGCTGTCCCGGCTTTGATCAACGCGCTCGACCATGCAGACGCCGCCACGCGATGGCGCGCGGCGCGAACACTGGCCAGCCTGGGACCTGGTGCCAGTCAGTCAGTTGGTGCGCTCACCGGAAAATTAACCGACAAGGACCACTTGGTCCGTGCGCATGCGGCGCGAGCGCTCGGCCTGATGCAGGAGAGTGGCAAGAGTGCGGTACCTGCACTCGCCAAAGCAGTTAAGGATGAAAACGGTTTGGTTCGTCTGTCTGCTTTGAATTCGTTGCTGCTACTAAAGGCGGATCCAAGTATTACTCGACCGCTATTGGTCATTGCATTGGAAGATCCTGATCCGCGCGTTGTCTTGCCAGCGCTCCATGCAATTTCGGATTCAGGCCCGGATGTCGCCGTGCCAATTCTGATTAGAGCATTGAAGAACGAAAAGTCTCGCTATTGGGCCAGCCTGGGACTCACCGCCTTGGGACCGCTAGCCAAGGACGCTGCCTTACCGCTCTCGGAAGCCCTAACGGACAAACGACCAGAAGTGCGGATGCGTGTTGCGTTGGCATTGGCCGAAATTGGGCCTGAGGCAAAACCGGCCACAGCAGCGTTATTGATCGCAGCAAAGGACCCAGAAATTTCGGTGAAGAACGCTTCGTCGTTCGCACTAGGTCGAATCGCCACTAAGGAGGCCATACCGGTTCTACAGGAAGGCGTGAAGAGCGACGACGAATTATTGCGATTGATTGCGGCCTGGGGACTGGCACAGATCTCGCCAAACGACAAAGCAGTTGTCACGCAAGCCGTCCAAATTGTGGCCAAATCGCTTGAAAGCAAGAACTCCGGCGTTCGATCCGCTGCGATCCGCGCGCTAACCGAATTGAAAGCGCCACCAGAAATCACGCAGCCGCTGATGGAGAAGGCGATCGAGGATCTGGATCCGCAGGTGGTGGAATTTACGATGGAAAGTCTGGCGGCACAGGGTGCCAAAGCAGTGCCGCGCGTTAGCAAAGCACTGAAGAGTGAAAAACTTCGTGGCTATTCAGTGGCAATTCTGACGCGGATCGGTCCAGACGCCGCTGCCGCCGTACCTGACCTGATTGAAGCCCTCAGCGTCGATAACCTGGAATTCCGTCGCAGCGTGAATCTGGCGCTGGCTGCAATCGGCCCTGCTGCCAAGGGCGCAGTGCCGGCTTTGATCAATGAGCTAAACGATGTCAAATCGGTTGAAACCGTCCCCAGCGCCGCTTTTGCGTTGGGCAAAATCGGGCCGGATGCCGCCGCCGCTGTCCCCGTGTTAAGAGAGAAACTGGCTTCCGAAGACCTTCGAGCAAAAATGGCCAGTGCCTGGGCACTGCGACAACTTCAGCCCGAAGACCGCCCCGTGAAATTACTGGCGGTGCCGCTCTTTATCGAAGCACTGAAGAGCGATTCGGCCATGATTCGAAGCGAAGCGGCTGAATCACTTGGGGAAGCGGGCATTGCCGCTCCGAACGTGATCGAGGCGCTGAAGAAGGCCACGACAGACAGCGACGCGGAGGTACGTGCCGAAGCGACCGAGGCGCTCAAGGTATTGGGAGCAAAATAGCGCGAGGCAGTTTTTCTGTCTGTTGAGTATTCAATCAAAAAACAAAGAGCCTGCTCGAAGTTGAGTAGGCTCTTTGCATTGGCAACTCCGGATCGATCGCCGCTTGACAATTGCGACGATGTTGGTGGCTTAGTGGTTATTCTTATCGCTGCGCGGGCGATAAATCTCAGTGGCGATTCCCAGGTACGCCTCGCTGCCAAAGGCCAGCGTTTCACTGAGAGTCGGGTGGGGATGAATCGACTCGGCGATGTCACGGGCGGTGCAGCCCATCTCGATAGCCAGAACACCTTCGGCGACCAATTCACCGGCACCCGCACCGACCAATCCAATGCCCAGCACACGATCGGTTTCTGGATCGATTAAGAATTTTGTCATCCCCTCGGTGCGGCCTAGTGCCTGGGCACGTCCGCTGGCGGCCCAAGGATACTTCACCACTTCCACCTGGCGGTTTTCTCGCTTGGCCTGTTCTTCGGTCAGCCCGGCCCAGGCGATTTCTGGATCGGTGAATACGACCGCCGGGATTGCATGCGGCGCAAAATGAGCTGGGCCACCATGCAATGCTTCGGCGGCCACTTTTCCCTGATGCGAGGCTTTGTGGGCCAGCATCGGCTCACCGGCAACGTCCCCAATGGCCAGAATGTGTGGGTCGGCAGTGCGTTGTTGATCGTCGGTTTCGACAAAGCCACGTTTGTCGATCTTGACCTTAGTGTTTTCCAGACCAATTCCCTGGCTCGTCGGTCGACGGCCAACGGAAACCAGAACACGACTGAAGCGTTCGGTTCGCTCGTTGGAGCCATCGGCGTCCTGAAAAGTGACCTCGACGGCGTTGTCTTTTTCGACGAGCGAAACGACTTTAGTGCTGAGCATAATACTCTTGAAATGCTTATTCAGCCGCTGATGCAGTGGTTTAACAAGATCGCGATCGGCACCAGGTAACAGACCATCGGTCAGTTCTACGACAGTAACCTGAGTGCCTAGTTCGGCGTAGACGCTCCCCATTTCCAGACCGATATAACCGCCGCCAACCACCAGCAGAGACTCAGGGATATCGACCAGCTCCAGCGCTCCGGTCGAGTCGATCACTCGTGATGAACCGATATCAAACGCTGGGATTTTTGTCGGCGTTGAGCCGGTCGCCAGAATGCAATGATCAAAGGTGAGTTTTTCGATCGCGCCACCTTCGCCCGTGGGCTCGAGTCGGAGCGTGGTGGAGTTTTCAAAGAATGCCTTGGCGGTGATAACCTGTACTTTGCGTCGGCTGGCCAGTTGCTTCAGGCCACCGCTGAGGGTGGCAATGACCTTTTCCTTGCGTGCGCGCAGTGCATCGACGCTGATTTTTGGCTCGCTGAATTCAATTCCCCAGTCGATCATTTCGCGCGCTTCGCTCACGACTTTGGCGACATGTAGCAATGCTTTGGAGGGAATGCAGCCGCGCAACAGACAGGTGCCCCCTAGTCGCGGATCGGCCTCGACCAACGTCACTTCCATTCCCAGGTCAGCAGCCATAAATGCCGCTGCATAGCCGCCGGGACCACCACCTAGAACCACTAATTTTGCATGCATGAATCGTATGATCAATTACAGTGAACGAAATAGGGTCATCTCTTGCAAGAATGTCTAAGTGTCGATAACCGGTCGGCACTCGTCAAGGACATGGGCGGCGATATTCGGCTGCTGCGGCCTCTTTTCAGCAGGCAATGACCGCTCGACAGAGTCGAAAATGAGGAGAATTGTAACGGATCGCTGGCCTAAACGGCGGCTCGTGTCAGCGGAGTTCCGCGCGTCTGGATTGCTTCATCTATCTGCTGAAGCTGATTGGCGGTCAAGGTCCACCCAAGTGCACCAGCCGTCTCGCGAATCTGCTGCGGGCGTTTGGCACCACAGAGTGCCGCCGTCACTCCCGGCCGATGGATCGTCCAGTTGATCACCAGTTGTGCCACGGTGTGCCCGGTCTCTTCGGCAATGGGACGGAGTCGATCGACAAAGTCGCAATTCTTTTGCCATTCGACTCCCTGGAACATGGGGTATTTATGGCGGCTGTCGGTGGTATCAAAAACGTTGTCTCGCGGGATTCGACCAGCCAGCAGCCCTTTCATCAGCGGCCAGTACACAAAGACGGAAACCTGATTCGCCTGACACCAGGGGATCCGATCGGATTCAATCTCGCGTTGCAGCATATTGTAGTGCGGCTGATAGGCCGAAATGGGGCAAACTTCGGCAAATGCCTGCATCTGCTGCAACGTCATGTTGGAAACGCCGATCGATCGGGCCTTACCTGATTCGCACAAGCGACGAAGTTCACCGGCGGATTCTGCTAGCGGAATTTTTGGATCGGGGGCGTGCAAATAAAGCAACTCCACGCGATCGGTTTTTAAGCGCCGGAGACTCTCATCGAGTTCACGACGCAACGTCTCGGGCCGACCATCCACGACCTGCGTACGTGGTCGCTCCCAATGAATGCCCCCCTTTGTGGCCAAGACAATTTGATCTCGCCGACCCACCAACGCCTGAGCAATTAGCCGCTCGCTTTCGCCATCTATTCCGTAGCAATAGGCGGTGTCTAAAGCGTTGATCCCAAGATCAAAGCAGGCCTGAATCGTGGCAATACTGTCAGCGTCGTTGATGTCGGCGCTGGTCATGCCGGCGATCGGCCAGCAGCCGAGCACCACCTCAGAGACAAATATATCGGTTTGGCCAAGTTGACGAGGCATAGGGTTCAACTCAACTGGATTGAATGGTCAAGTATGTCGCGATGCAATTTTAGCAAACTCACAGCTTAAGAAGAGTAGAAATCCTGCCAGCCTGAATGTTGGCTGCAAATCGCCAACAGCCTGTGCGTTAGCCCAGGCTGTTGGCCACATTCGATTAACTTGCCAGAATTGCGAGGACAGGTCAGTTCAAATGCCTATTCGGCAAAGATGCCTGTCGCATACCAGATGCCGTTGCTGCCACGGCGGATGTCATATCCATAGGCGACATTCTGTGCACGGACCTTGGACCAGTGCCCTGACGATTGCCGCCAGCTATAGACACAATCCACACACGAATCCATGAGATCCTGATTCGGCCAGCTTTCGGCAACCACTTCACTGGGTGGGCTGACTCGCTTGCGGCCGGAGAGGCGTCCGAGGATTCGCTGAAAGCGGCTTCCCCATTGGTGATGCCCTTGGACATGGATCTGCGCCTGATGCGATGAATGGCTGGTCGCCTCGTCCGTCAAGATCGGATCGGCGGATCCGATAGCACTGGCTGGGCGTTCGGGATGAATTCGGACTGCAAAAATCATCGACCGCTGCGTGAGCGTACCAGCCGGCAGTTCGAGAAGGACTGCGACTTGCTCCGGTCGAAAGCTGAAATACTTTCCCGGTCTGGTCGGCACGGTGCTAACGACGCGACCATAGTACGGCTGGCCCTTGCTCGCCAGATCAATGACGGCTAGTCCCGGTCCATTTCGCAGTTCGGCAAAGGAAGCGTGGTTTAGTAGCGTTACCGGTTTGCCATTTACTTGAATGGAGGAGCCGAGAGGCAAGCGAACAAGAACGTATTTTTCGACCTTGGCACGCAACTTTGGACTGGATAGTTGGTTAGAAATAACTGAGCATTCGGCACATTTCTCGTCATGGAAATGAACCAGAAGCATCTTGCGTTCTTTTTTGGCCAAATCCATCGCCTTGGCATAATTGTCCATCCAAGGCAGTTCGGCTGGCTTCTCCTCAGTCGCAAGAGCGGGCTTCTGGGTTGCCTTCTCAGCACTTCGGGCCGTTGAGACGGGTAGCAAAAACGCGATGGCCACAAGGACCAACAAATGACTAGCAATTCGCTGCTGCATCGATAGTTTCCTCCAAGGTTGAAAAATACCCCTTCCAAACGCCAATTAGGCGCGACGGTCTTACACTCAAAAAGGGTGTTTGAAGCGTGGAAATCCACCGCATGCATTCATTCCCGGGCGGGACCTTGCCTTGCGATGTGCTTGCATTGCGATGTACGGGCTGGTGCCTAGGTGAGTCCGTTCCGTGGCGGGCACCAGATAAGAATCAATCAACAGTTGCCGTTCACAAATGTTTGCAGTCAGACTCCTTTTCTAACCAGGGCAAATGCTTAAACTGATGAGATTCCGTTAAGTTGCATGTAGTCGGTTAAGTCCGATTTGGTTAGTATTAAGGCACGCGACTTTAACGATTGCAAGGGGTGGCGGCTTCGCGTGGACTTTAATCGTGACGTAACCTTGGAAAGATAACTGGCCGATCGCACTCGCTGATCCGCCGCTAAGTCTTTTCCTTTCGCACATCGCGAGAATTATGTTAGATTGACGCGACGCGGCAGAAATGCTTGTAGTTAATAGACTTGGCAAAAGCCAAATCCAGCTAACTCAAGTTTTCCACGCTGGTCTACGAAAATACACAACTCCGCATGATACGAGGTTGAAAATATGAAACTGATTTTTCCTGCGATTCTCTTTGCCACCTGCTGGTCCATTTCACCCTGCTGGGGGGAAACCGCGGCCCAGAGTGCCCCGCCAGCCACCCCTACACCACCAGTTCAGGCC
>Ga0163150_10009356_pt1 | contig 10868 bp, 8 predicted proteins | sample OliLakLV19P2IB_FD_148628 | JGI IMG/M metagenome (GOLD analysis project Ga0163150, IMG submission 148628) | Freshwater microbial mat bacterial communities from Lake Vanda, McMurdo Dry Valleys, Antarctica - Oligotrophic Lake LV.19.P2.IB | ecosystem: Environmental > Aquatic > Freshwater > Lake >...
ACTTCACAATAGCCAGCGGCGACAGCCGCGCCAGCACGTAGCCGCACGTGGTAACGTGCGGAGAGAGTCGCAACGCGAAACAGTTAAAGCGGTGAAGCCGCGCCAGGAATCGTGCCGATCTCGGCTTCATTTGGGAGTTTTGATCAGTCCTTTCGCAACGACATGGACGATCGCTCCGACCGCGGTCGGCTGGTCGATGTCGAGATCTTGCACACCGGCAACTTTCGCTGCGCCTGCACTTCCCTTGCCGTCGTCTGTATCGGCGTCCACAGGCGCGTGCGTCAAAGCTGATACCTCAGAGTACGCGACTCGGAAAAGCAGAATTCCGTTTCCGTCTCTTGCAATTGTGACAGTGGTTGGCTCACGGACAATGCCTTCTTTCTGGATTCCGTTTGCAACAATTTCATCAAATCTCTTCTTGTCTATTTCAGTTGATTTCAAAATGGCCTGCATTCCCGGCATGCCGCCATTTAGACCATTGGGACTTAGACGATTCATCGCTTCCAGTATGGATAAGGCCAGGTTCGTGCCATCGTTCAGCCTGCATAACCACTGTCGTTCCGTGAGCCGTGCCAAAAACGTGTCCAACGAATCATTTCCAAAAAAGAGGCCCTTTTTGGTTTGACCAGCACTCCTTCTGGCATACGAACGGTTTTCGTCGTCAAGTTTTCGCATCGAACGTTCATCGTCCTGAACTTCCAGCAGTTTCGCATCGAGTATTTCGACCATTCGTTTCGCGAATTCCGGGTCCGTTGTTTCTCCCGACATTTGAATCAGGAATTGCAAATAGTAAGAAAAACTGCTGTCCAGGGCCTTTGTTTTGTCGAACAGTCGAACTGCGGATATCTGGACGACCGGTCGCAAAGCAGAATCGGAATTGGACGGGCGGACCGGGGAAATCATCACGACACGAGGACCCAGCCAGTCCGCATCGAGAATTTTCTTCAAAAACAGGCTGGTTTTCATTTCATCGGGGCTGATTTCGGATTGTTGCAAAAGCTGAGTAATGGCCATAAAGTCGGGCGTAACATGCGAGATAAAATTGGCGCTGGGCCGGATTGGCCGCGCCGAAACAATATCCATTGCTTCTTCGAGAATCGAGGTTCCCAATGGGTCCAGTTTCTGGATTCGATACCCGGAGTCCGAGCACAACAATTGCATGACGTTCAGGGTGACTTCATCATTGGCTCCGTGCAGTCTCTCCACAAGTTCCTTGGCGTGGGTTTGGTTCAGTCCAGTACGAATCGCGACCCTGTATCTCCATTGGATCGAGTGGGCGGGAAATGTAGTCGCTTCCAGCCACGCCCTGGATTTGGCCAGGTTCGAGGCGTTAAAGGCTGGAAGAATCTGAATGGCCATGTTTGCTTTTTCATTCACATCGCCACTGACGTCAAACTCACCCCGATTCAACCAGTACTGGAGGTTGTGCCCTTCATAGACGGGTTCGGTCAGCGGTTCGCTCGCGGCAATGGCCTGCTTTTCCGCCCGAAACGCATGACTGTTCTGTGACCAGTCGATGTTGGCCTTTCCGGCCGATTCATCGATCCGGATTTTCGCAACCACCTTTTCACCACGCTTGAGGATGAAGGCGTTGTTTTCGATCACGTAGTTGTCGGTCCCGTCGTCGATCCGGATTTCATATCGGCCGGCGTACATTCGCGTTGAGTTTTCGCCGGGAATCAACTCCAACTCTTTTCGGGTCGATCCGTCTTCCAGAAGCGTCACATGGATGTTGGGCGAATCGGTTTCGATCACGATTTGGCCCTTTTGCGTTTCCAGCACAATGATCACGCCGGCAAAAATCGCAGCGGCGGCAAAGCCCAAACCCACCAGCCAGCGGCGGGCCGTACGCCAGCGGTCGGATTTCGTCCCCATCGATTTTCCCGCCACCGCAATTCCGATGGCAGCAGACGGGTGCAATTCCGGCTCTGGTTCGGCCACGTTTTCGGCAATCCGAACCAATTCATCCAGTTTTGCGCCGCTGCAAAAGGGTTCGATTCGCTCGGCCAGATGGGCGGCGCTGGCTGGGCGCCGGGCTGGATCCCGGTCCAACGTCTGGTCGATAATCTCAGCCAGCGGTTCAGGAACGTCGGGACGAAGGGTCCGGATCTTGGGTGGGCTGTCGGTGGCCAACAGCCGAAGTTTCTCCAGTGGCGACTGGTTCTGCGTTACTGCAAACGGTGCCCGGCCGGCAAGCAATCGAAACAGCGTTGCACCCAGCGCATAGATGTCCGAACGGTGATCGACCGAGTCGGCCCGATCGGCCTGCTCGGGTGCCATGTAATCGAGCGTCCCCAACAATTGCCCAACGGTCGTCACTTCGGCGGCAACTCCCGCCCAACCGTTCAGCCGTACCAGTCCGAAATCCAGGATCTTGACCGCGCCGCTTCGGTCGATCATCAAATTGGACGGTTTGATGTCACGGTGAACGATTCCGTGCGAGTGGGCATGGTCCAGCCCGAGCGCCGCCTGGCGAATCATCTCACACGCTTCGGCAACCGGGACTGGAGCACAGGCCCGGGCGATTTTCCCGGCATCCACTCCATCGATAAACTCGGTGACCAGATACTGCATTCCGTTGTGCTCGCCCGCATCGACAGCACTGACGATCGAGGGATGTTTCAGCCGGCCAACGGCCAGGACTTCACGCTCGATCCGGTTGAGCGATTCCTGGATATGCGTTTTTGGTACCTGAAGCAGTTTGATCGCAACGTCGCGCTGCAACCGTTTGTGCCGGCCCCGATAGACTTCGGCCATCCCGCCACGACCCACCAGTTCACACAATTCGTAATTTCCAAAATCACCCAGAATCGCCGCAGGTTCGCGGCGTTCAACGTCGGGGCTGCCGTCCCAGTCGCGCACTTTGGCAATCGCCTGGTCGATCGCATCACCACAATCGGCAATTGCGACGTCATCTGGTTCAGCGGCAGAATCATGCAGTGGCAAGCCGATCGAAGTTTCGTTTTCGAGCTGGCTGACCGTCAATTCGCATTCGGGACAGCGGGCGATGTGTTCTTCAATCGAATCACTGGCCGATTCATCCGTCCAGCCGTTCAGATAGCGTTCGAGCTGTTTGCGGTCCAGGCAATCTTTGGCAATCATTTTGTGTTCCTGGAATGTAGTCGGCACGCTCCGTCGTGCCGTGTCCCAATTCGAAGTAAATTGATTCGGGCAGAGCACGGCAATTGCACGCTGAATTCGCGAAGCATTTTCACGGAGTGAAAAGCTACGTAGCCTTTCACTCCGTGAAAGTGCTTTCCTCACCATATTAAGCGTTTCGAGCGTGACACGGTTCCGGTTTCGGGGTAATCTCAAGGTGAAATCCACCCCGGTCATCCTGGCGTCCCCATGAACAGTTCCGGATCATCGACCTCCCAGCACACGTCGCCCAGCCTGCTTGCGCGGGTCCGGGAATCGGACGCGAGTGCGTGGCGGCAGCTGGTCGACCTGTATGGTCCGCTGATCGCCGGATGGTGCCGTCAAAAAGGGGTGTCGCCCGAAGATGGTGCCGACATTCTGCAAAATGTTTTCGTTTCGGTTTCGACTGGTCTCGAAAAATTTCAGCCGGAACCGGATCGCGACGGTTCTTTTCGGGCCTGGTTGTGGACGATCACCCGAAACCGGATCACCGATTTTCGCCGTTCGCGCAGGGCTGATTCTGCCGCCGGGGGAAGTTCGAATTTGCGACGGATGAACGGCGCAATCGACGGCACGACGGTCGATGACGTCGAGCCGACTACTCCACTTCACTTGCACCAATTGATGCATCGGGCGATGGGTCAAGTCGAAAAATCGGTCGATCCAAAGACCTGGCGGGCCTTTTGGCGGACCGTGATCGACGGTCAGCAAACCTCACTCGCTGCTAACGAATTGCAAATGTCCCAAGCCTCGATTCGCCAGGCCCGCAGCCGCATACTCCGCCGGTTGAGAGAACAATTGGGTGATTGTTAACAAACGATTAAAGGGAAACGAAGCAAGGCAGAAACCTCGACTTCCCAGTTCACTCCGACTGGATTTCCATCGTCCTGCCCCACATAGTCCTGCCCACCCTTTTCGGCGTTGCCGAAGAGATTTGGCAGAATGATGATGGGCAGAATGATGAAGAAGTTTTGACGAGGGGACCAGATTGTCATTCCGGCTTCCTGGATTCCCATTATTCTGCCCCACATAGTCCTGCCCACCCTTTTCGGCGTTGACGAAGAGATTTGGCAGAATGATGATGGGCAGAATGATGAAGAAGTTTTGACGAGGGGACCAGATTGTCATTCCGGCTTCCTGGATTCCCATTATTCTGCCCCACATAGTCCTGCCCACCCTTTTCAGCCGTGCCGAAGAGATTTGGCAGAATGATGATGGGCAGAATGATGAAGAAGTTTTGACGAGGGGACCAGATTGTCATTCCGGCTTCCTGGATTTCCCATCGTTCTGCCCCACATAGTCCTGCCCACCTTCTTCCTTCGTGACGAATGATTTAGGGCAGAATGCTGACCGAATGGCGACTTAGCGGGATTTTAGCGCCGCGTTTCGCGCCGCTTCGAATTCGTCGCCGGGGTTCCAGGCGGGGAGGTTGGGTTGATTGGCCGCTTCCATGCCTGTGTAAAACAGCAGCTTCATATCCTCGATCGCGCCGTCCAGGTTCCAGTCTTCGCTGTATTCATCACTGGTCTGATGATAAATCGTGTCAGTCCAGTTCCGGATCTGTTCGGCAGCCCAACCGTCGGGTTTGCCAATCACATGAACACCGGTCCCAAGATAGACGCCCGGCACACCAACCTTGGCCAGGCTGAACTGGTCCGAGCGGTAGTAATAGCCACGATCCGGAAACTGGTCGGGGACGACGACCCGGTCCTGCCAGCGGGCATATTTTCCGACGATATTGTCCATATCCGATTTGCCCTTTCCGATCGCCACGACATCTTTGGTTGGTCCCAAAAAATTGATGCCGTCGATATTGATAATCGCGGCGAGAAAACCTGCCGGAACGGGCGGGTTGTGTGCCAAAAACTCCGAGCCCAACAGCCCCTGCTCTTCCGCGCCCACGGCAGCGAACAGGATCGACCGTTTGGGCCGTTCCGATTCCGGCAGACTGGTGATCGCGCGGGCGATGGTCAGCATTGCCCCCATGCCCGAAGCGTTATCAAGTGCACCGTTGTAAACATTGTCGTGGCTCGCGTCCCGTTTGACGGTCATCCCCAGATGATCGTGATGGGCGCAATAGACGAGCCACTCTTTGGAAAGTTCGGGATCGCTGCCCGGCAGCAATCCCAACACGTTTCCTGTCGACCGTTTTTCGACCAGGCACTGCATCGACAGCGACGTAGTGGTGCCGAGAGAAACCGGTTTGAAATCGCGACTTTCCGCCGCCGCCCGCAATTCGTCGAGGTCTTTTCCTGACAGCCCGACAACTTTGCGTGCCGCTTCTTCGGTCAACCATCCTTCCAGTGGCAAATGCTCCGCATCGCGCCCCTCGAGCGCCATCTGCTCCCCGGTCCATGATGTCTGAACGACCTGAAACGGATACCCGGCCGAGGGAGTCGTGTGAATGATGAACATTCCTGCGGCGCCCATCTCGGCCCCTTTTTCAAACTTGTACCCCCATCGGCCGTAATACAAACGGGTCGAACCGGCAAACAGTTCGGGATCGCCCGCCGGGTCGTTGTTCATGACCAGCAGAATTTTGTCGCGAACATCGACGTCTTTGAAATCGTCCCAGTCAAACTCGGGCGCCTGGATCCCGTAACCGACGAAGACGATTTCCCGTTCAGGAATGACAGACTCGGCTTTGGCCTGCCCGCAGGTCACGATGTAATCGTCGTAATTGTTCAGGGTCAGTGATTTTTCGCCGGCTTTGAATTCGACGTTGGCCGGTGGCCGCGTAGTGATACCCACCATTGGCACATCCTGAATCCAGCCGCCACCTGCTGCAGCCGGTTTCAGCCCCATCTGGGCGAACTGCGACACGACGTATTGCTGGGCCAGCAAATCTCCGCGTGTTCCTGGCCCGCGGCCTTCCAGCAGGTCGTCCGCCAGGAATCGAATGTCAGCCCTCAGGGAGGCCTGCGTAATCTTCGATTCGGCAACGGCCTGCAGTGTTCCGGACGGGCTGTCCTGGCCACAGGCCGGCGAACCGGTTGCAATTACAGTTACCTGGAAGATCAAAAAGGCGATGGTCAGGCTGGATGCGCGCACTGGTATTCCCCGGGGGTAGTTCGTGGTTGATTGAATGTTTTATGACTGGCTCAGCCAGGACCGGGAAATCATCGGACTTGCGTCCGGCTCATTTCCCCAGACTCAGTGTCACAGGCAAATCCACCGGGATTTTTACTTCTCCGGTTGATTTGAAGTATTTGACCCGGACCGTGATCTTTTTTGGTTTGGACTTGAGGTTGTAGCTCTTTGAATAATTCATCTGGTCGCCGAAACCAAAACTGCTGCTGCCACCGGATGACGATTCGATTACCTTTCCGGCAGCGTCCAGAAAAACGACTTCCGAAATGGCGTCCAGCGACTTGCTGGTTTCAAAGGCGAGCATCAAGCCTTCTTCGCCCCACGGATCTTCTTCGACTTCCGACAGCTTCACCGGAACATTTCCCAGTTTCAGCTCGGCCCCCTTGGTCACGTCAAAAGCGCTGTCTTCGGTAGCGGGGTCGCTGGCGGCAACCAGCACGACGGTTCCACGCACATGCAGTTTCGTCGTCCCAGCCGGCGGCATACCCGACGCAGAAACCGGCACCGTCACCCGCTGGCCGTTTTCGCTGATGTCAGCGTTGAAGCCCCATCCGCCAAAACTGCTCTCGCTTGTCAGTTCCTTGCCATCATCAGTGAACAGTTTCAGGGACGACAATCCTTCACCGTCTTTTTCGGCCAACCCGGTGAAGAAAGCGTTCTTGTCGACGATTCGCAGGCTGACTTCGACGCCCGGCGAACGCCCCATCACGGCGGAACCGCCATACTCGTTGTCGGTATCCGCCATTGTGACCGCTACGCCAACCAGGTCCACCTTGGGCCCGGCATTTTGTGAAATGGCCAGGTTGTCCCCCAGGCCGAACAGACAAATCGTGAATGCACACAACACGCCAGAACGAATGGGACTGTTCATTGCAAAACTCCGTTGTTTCAAAACGTCAAGAATTTCGGGTGGAAACAGATCATTAGAACAAATTGCCAGGAAAGTTGCTTGCCAGGTGCAAGCTTTCGCGATTCGGATACCACGTTTGCCCTTCGATGTAATCGACCGATTCACGCGTATACAGTTCGACCAGGTCCTGCTTGTCCGCCGCCAAAACCCGCTTGGTAATGTTGCACCACCAACATCAGCGATTCGGCTGCAGAAAACATGCAACCAGTTCGATGGAAAGAGCCCGTTGCGTATCGTCCAGGGACATACTGCGTGAGGGTGGATGGAGTAGAGTGCCTGTTGTCGGGAACAACCAGCCCGTATGCTGGTTTGCTGCAATTCTGCATCGCGTGGGGAGTTATGGGACGAATTCGGGAACCGGTTCCGGTGTTGGCCATCTTGGCGGTAATTTCGCGGTACGATGAAGCTGTCGGGTGGACCAAAGAGCAGCTGAAGGAACTTGGCGGCCCTGTCGCACTGGAAAGCCCGGCGTTTGAACATGGCGAAACGGGCTTTTACGAGCAGGAGATGGGGACTGGTCTGTTCAAACAGTTTCTGGCGTTTGAACGGTTGATCGCCCAGTCGGATCTGGCGGACTGGAAAGTGCTGACCAACCGGCTGGAAACCGGTTTTTTGGCAACAGGCCAGTTCGACGAATCGCGACCGCTGAATCTGGATCCCGGATATATCAGCGAGGCCAAGCTGGTGCTGGCAACGACCAAAGACCGTGACCACCGGATTTATTTGCGGGACGGGATCTACGCGGAAGTCACCCTGCATTTCGAGAAAAACGAATGGCACGCTTCACGTTGGACCTATCCGGACTATCGCCGCAGCGATTATCAGCTGTTTTTCAGTCAATGCCGGGAGTATTTCCGGAAACGAAAGGCAATGGCGTCGTGAAAGCACGCCGTTTGCCCCCGGCAAGACGGATCGTGTTTGCCGATCACGTCCGAACCGGATTCCTTCGACAAAATGGTGACGTTTGATATTTCCCACACAGCGGAAAAACCCATAAACTAAAGGTAAGCCCTTCCACCGCAGATCCGGCATCGAATCGGGTTGTCTGGTAGGGTACTTTTTGAAGCTGAATTCACGGAAACATTGGATTTAACGACTTAACGGAAGAACATGCCCCAGTTATCTGCTTTGATTGCCTGGTCGACGATCATCCTGGCAATCGGAACCGGTGGATTTTTCTCGGTCTGGGTCCAGGAACAGGGCCCGGTCCAGGACCCGGTAAAATCGCAATCCGTTACGGATTCGCCTTCCTGGAACGAGGAAAAGTTGGAGCCGGGTGAGTTTCCACCGAAAGAAGACCTGGTTAAGGAATGGGAGAAGCCGGATTTTGTCCTGTTTGTTTCCGGAAGACTGCATGGCTATATCGAGCCCTGCGGCTGTACTGGTCTGGAAAACCAAAAGGGGGGAATTCTTCGTCGTTACGAGGTTTTGAACCTTTTGCGCGGCCGGGGCTGGAAAGTCGTTCCCGTGGATGCCGGTGATCAGGTGAGTCGCCTGGGGAAACAGTCGGTCGTCAAGCTGCAAGTGATTTACGAAGCGATGTGCCGGTTGATGGGTTACCAGAGCATTTCGTTTGGTCTTTCCGACCTGAAACTGTCTGCAACCGATTTGGGCCAGGCGATGCTGGACAAAATGCTGAACCCGGACGAAACCCCGTTTCTGTGCTCCAACGTAACGGTCCTCGACGAATCGCTTGCGAACCGTTTCAAGGTTATTGAAGCTGGCGGACGAAAGATTGCGATTACGGCAGTTGTTGGGGCGGAAGAAATCAGCCAGATCCGGGATGACTCGATCAGTACGATTTCGCCGCAGAAAGGTCTTGAACAGGTTGCACCGCAGATCAAGTCGTCTGGTGCGGATTTAAAAGTGCTGATTTGCCATGCGTCACTGGAGGAAAGCATGGCGTTGGCCAAAGAGTTTCCCCTGTTTGACGTGATGATTACCGCCGGGGGAGTTGGCGACCCGACGATGATGCCCGAGCTGGTGCAGACTGGTGAACATGTGACGCGAGTAATTCAGGTCGGGGCCAAAGGAATGCACGTCGGGCTGGTTGGTTTTTGGGGAGCGAAGACCGGTGCCGACCAAATTATTTATGAACGGGTGCCGCTGGATGCACGTTTTGAGGATTTCGTCAAAGTAAAGACCGCCGAAAACCTGAATCCGGTTGAGAGGCTGTTCAAGAACTATCAGGACCAGATGAAAGCACTGTATCTGAACCCGGCAAACTTTCCGGACATCAAACCGCGAAAGCATCCCAAAGGATACACCTTTGTCGGTTCACAGGTTTGCAATGATTGCCATGACGAAGAGTTTGATATCTGGAAAGATGGCATCGAGGGTGAAGGGGGACCGCATGCCAGGGCGACCAAAGACCTGACCGATCCCGGACAACGAACCTGGGTCGCCAGAAACTACGATCCGGAATGTCTGAGTTGCCACGTGACCGGCTGGAAACCCCAGGATTTTGTCCCCTACGAATCGGGCTATTACGATTTGACCCGGGATGCGCATTTGCATGGCAATGGATGCGAGAACTGCCATGGTCCAGGATCACAACACGTGGCTGCGGAAAACGGCGAGATTGAGGCGGATGAAACGAAGCTGAAGCAGTTTCGAAAAGAAGTCAGGATGACGATGACCCAGGCCCGCGAGGGTTATTGCGTGGAATGTCACGACCTGGACAATAGCCCGGACTTTTTTGAGGACGGCGCATTCCAGAAATACTGGGACAAGATTGCCCATGGCGACGGAATTGACAACGTTGACCAGGACGAAGAGAAGCGGTGTCCATGAGCCAGGCTCCTTCCGGAGATTGCCTCCGTCCATGGGAACAGTACCGCAAGGCTCTGCCGGACGACCATCCCTGCGCGGGGCACGAAAAACTGCTGGATGATTTGTCACGCTGCGGCCGGTTGTTTCACCGGCGGGGCTGGTCGGTTGGAACCAGCAGCAACTACAGCGTGGTGCTTTCGCAGAATCCGGTCGATCTGATCGTTACGGCCAGTGGGCTGGACAAGGGGCGACTGAACCGGCACTCCTTTGTGCGGGTGAACGAAACGGGCCGGCCGGATCCGGTCGGGCAGCCTGCTTCGTCGGCGGAAACCCTGTTGCATGTGGTACTGGCCCGGCGTCCTGAACCGGTCGGATGCATACTGCATACACACAGCATCTGGAGCACGTTGTTGTCCCAGCGTTTTTTTGCCGAGGGCGGGTTCTGGATCGAAGGTTACGAAATGCTGAAGGGCTTTGAAGGGGTCCGGACCCACGAGCACAAAATGTGGATTCCGGTATTTGACAATACGCAGGACATTCCGGTATTGGCCGCCCAGGTCGGGGAATTGCAGAATGCCAGTCCGGAAAAAATCAGCCACGTTTTCCTGATCCGCCGTCACGGGTTGTACACCTGGGGCAAGGATGTATTTGCGGCCCGACGGCATGTCGAGATCGCGGAATTTCTGTTCGAGTGCGTGGGCCGACAAACGCGATTGGCGTGATGCCGGCGCCGTTGGCTGGGCGTTAAACGAAAACGGAGTCTACACTTGCGCTGCGCGTTCGTTTAACGGCGAGCCAGCGGCGACCCTACCCAATGGACAACGCATGTGCAGCCGGCGCCGTTGGCGGGGCGTTAAACGAAAACGGAGTCTACACTTGCGCTGCGCGTTCGTTTAACGGCGAGCCAGCGGCGACCCTACCCAATGGACAACGCATGTGCAGCCGGCGCCGTTGGCTG
>Ga0163150_10009358_pt1 | contig 10866 bp, 6 predicted proteins | sample OliLakLV19P2IB_FD_148628 | JGI IMG/M metagenome (GOLD analysis project Ga0163150, IMG submission 148628) | Freshwater microbial mat bacterial communities from Lake Vanda, McMurdo Dry Valleys, Antarctica - Oligotrophic Lake LV.19.P2.IB | ecosystem: Environmental > Aquatic > Freshwater > Lake >...
GATATGGATAAGCGCTTTCGCTATCAGTCCTGATAGGCACACAGTCGTGGCGGCCTGGTTTGTTGAGCCGTTCCCATCCACAAACGTTGTTATATCGGATGTGAATACAGGCATGGAAATTCGCCGTTACAATGTCGATGAATTCATACGCGGTATCACCTATTCCCCTGATGGACAGACCGCACTTTTAGGGATCAATCATTTTAATGACACACCCGCCGATCTTATTTTGCTCGATGTCAACACCGCTGAAGAAATTGGTCGTTGGGCCGGGCATTCCGCAGACATCAATCGGCTGGGATTCTTCCCTGATGGCCGTACTGCTTTTTCTTATGATGCGGAGGGCACTACCATCCTGTGGGATGTGGCGACAAGCGCGGAAATTCGCCGTTTCACCAGCGAAGACCACGGGGGAGGGACAACAGTTTGGTACACCCCCGATGCTCAAGCCCTTATTGACAGTAACAGTGATGGCAGCATCGTCTTCTGGGACTTACTGACAGGCACGGAGATTCGCCGTTTTGAGGGACATACATTAGCACCAACCAATGTTGATTTTACAACCGACGGGCAGCGCGCTTTCTCCGGCGGGAAGGATAACACAGCTATCCTGTGGGATGTCGCCAGCGGCACGATCCTTCATCGTTTCACCGATTCCAGCGGACAAATCCCCGTCGTCGATATGACCGACGATGGAAGTTTGGGGTTCGCCGGGGATTTGCTGTGGGATTTGAATAGGGGTGAACTGATCCGCCGTTACGCCCAAGGAGTGTTTCAGCCCATATTTCTGCCGGAAAATCGTACCGCGCTCATGAATACAGTTTTCTACATGGAATTGTGGCGCATTGACGCGACCCTCGATGAACTGCTCACATGGACACAAGCGAACCGTTATATTCCAGAACTCACTTGCGATCAACGCGAACTCTATCGCCTAGAGCCGCCGTGTGCAGCAGCGTAATTGAAGCCAACCGATCAAAAATAGACACCGTGTGGTGTCTCTTTTTTTGCCCGATTTCCGCTGTGCTTGAACTCAATTTTAGGGGGTGGGAAAAGGTTCGGAATGTCCCCACAGCACCGATGATTACCGTTATAGTGAGCATATCAAACGGCAAAGCGCTTTGCCAATGATGTCACTCAAGTCAATTCGCCAAATGCCTGAAAGAGGAAATCACGATGAAGCTGTTCCGTTTACACATGATCCTCATGATCGTTTTACTAACTTTCACTTCGGGGCTGGTTCTCGCACAGGATACTCCTGCTACGCAAGAACCCGTCTCCGACTTCGCGCCGCCAACCGAAGCGCTGATGCCTTGCGCGACGGAGGTCACAGCGGCCACAGTTTGCGATGTAATCGCAACGCATTCCGAAGACATTGTCGGTGTCTGGACTCTTTACTTCCAGAGTCAGCCAGCCTTTATCCGCTTCAACCTTGATGGCACATGGGTTCTAGGCAATTCGCTGGAGAGTACCTCCGATCTTGCTTCAGCTTATGCCAGTGGCCCCTACAGCTTTGACGACGAGGGCGTATTCACATCGGTTTTCACTGGCGCTCCTCTCGATGTTGTGCCACAAGAGTGTCAAGCGGGTCGTTATATTTTGCGTGTGATCAAAGTTGGGGGACAATCAGTCGCACTCAATCACGTGGCCATCGAGGATTGTTTCGTCAATCGCCGGACAGACTGGGCTTATACCATGCAGTGGGTAAGCGCCGAATAAATCGGTAACACCCGCATAGATTGTTCACGCTGAGCTAATGCCCGCAGTGGAGCACTATCTCAGCGTGGCTATTTCCTCACTACCTGTTTTCGCCACACCTACTAAACGAATAAAACAATTCCAAACAGCATTCCAAGCGCAATCACACCGTGATAATGCCGCTTACCACCCCTGCATGTGCTCGCAATTCAAGTATGCCGTGATACGGATTCTACAAACCACTGCAAAACTTGCAATCAAAATAATCCGTGACCAGTGGCATTCTAAAGCCCAATTGAGCCATAACGCAGCACATCACGGATGGTATGTCGCTGTATTCTGTCATATCTCCAATTCAGGCCGGTCATCCCGCTGCACCGGGCCGCGAATGACCGCATAAACCAGAGGTTGTATGCGGTCTCGCAATCACAGTTTATCGAGTACGCTAGTGGTGTAATTTCGGACAGTGGCTTTGGCAATATTAAGTTTCCTGCAACTTCCGTGCTGCGGTAACCACGTGCCACCAGACCGAAGACTTCCCGTTCCCGACGGATCTCAGCTAGCAGATTGCAGGTGACGCCCTAAGAAAGCGAGCGTCTCTGGCGCTACTACATCCCACTCGAGCCAGGAGAAATGGTCGGCGTGGGGGTATTCCACGTAGACGACTTCCACACCGGCAGTGTGCAAGGCGTCGACCAGTATACGTGACTGCTCGACTGAGGTGTTCACGTCATCAGTACCGTGAAAAACGAGGAAGGGGACGGTATCTCTGTCCACCTGGGCCAATGGTGAGGCATCTCGGTAGAGTTCTGGCACTTCGGATGCCGTTCCACCCATAAGGTCGGTCACGAATGGCTGGAAGGACGTGTCCAGCTCTGGTATAGCTGCATCAGCAGTCCCTACGATGTCAACGACGCAGGTGACGCGGCTTGAAAATTCTCCTAGCGTGAGATCAGTGTCGGTAGGCGTGTCGCGCATTCCGAGCAGGGCCGCTAATTGTCCGCCGGAAGAATGTCCGAGAGAGCAAATCCTGTCAGGATCGACGTCATACTGAGCGGCGTTCGACCGAATCCAGCGAACAGCCAACTGCGAATCTTCAAGCTGTGCAGGCCAAGTGTTGCGCCCATTCGAGTCTAGAAGACGGTACTCGATGTTGAAGGCCACATACCCGGAATCGGCAAGCCCCTGAGCTTGATCGGCTAGGTCACTGCGATCTCCGAAGCTGCCGCCTCCGCCGTGAATAAGGATGACGGCGGGATACGGAGCATCGCCCGTTGATGGCGCTGGTTGGTACACATCGAGTAGGAGTTCCTGACCTTCTACTTCACCATAGACAACGGTGGTTGGCGCAGCCGTTGACGGGGACTCCTGCGCGAGCGCCAGACCGAAGCTGCAAAACAGTACGACAAATAATAGAAGAGTGTGTAAACGGAATACCTTCATCGTGATTTCCTCTCATAAACATTGGACGAATTGACACAAGTGGCAAAGCGCTTTAGCTAGATGTTGTTCTTTAGACCTAGGCATATTGAACTCCATCAGTTTGCTTTTCTGAAATGTTTTTGATACAAAAACTTATACAAATTTGCTGTTAGCGAATAAGACTGACTGCATTCAGAAATAATGAGGTGGTAATGTCCGGGCAAACTTCATTCGGCCAATGGCTGAAACAGCGCCGCAAAGCGCTCGACCTCACACGAGAAGAGTTAGCAGAGCGGATTGGTTGTGCTACCATCACCCTGACTAAAATTGAAGCGAATGAACGACGACCTTCCAAACAGCTGGCCGCACTTTTAGCCGAACAGCTCAATATTCCCCTTGACGAACGCAGCACTTTTGTACGATTTGCGAGAGGAGAAGCAGCGGAATACACAGCGCCCTGGGGTACACTTTTTCACCCACCGACGAACCTACTCAGCCTGCCTACCCCACTTATCGGGCGGGGTGAGGATGCAGCCGCAATACGCAAAAGACTGCTCCAACCTGAGTTAAGGTTGCTTACCCTGATTGGCCCGCCCGGAATCGGCAAAACCCGCTTGGCCCTAAGAGTGGCTGCTGAGATTTTGGACGATTTCACTGATGGTGTATTCTTCGTTGGTCTCGCGCCAATCATAGATGACAATCTGGTAGCAGGAACGATTGCCAACACACTCGGCATACCCGATGTTAGCGCACGAACACCGCTCGAACGTTTGAAAGTCTTTCTCCGTGACAAGCAAATCCTGTTGGTATTGGACAACTTCGAGCAAATTCTGGGGGCAGCACCACAAATCGCCGAGCTGCTTGCTTCGTGTCCCTTACTCAAACTGATTGTCACCAGCCGTTCACCCCTACGCATCCGTCAGGAGCGACAGTTGCCGGTCGCCCCGCTGGCACTGCCTGATCTTGCGAATCTGCCCGATGCAGAAACACTCTCCCGGTATGCCGCCGTGACACTTTTTCTGGAACGTACCCAAGCAGTCAAGCCGGATTTTGCGCTTACTCAGGAAAATGCGCCTACAGTTGCCGCTATCTGCACCCGGCTGGATGGCCTGCCGCTAGCAATTGAACTCATTTCAGCACGGATCAAATTGCTGTCCCCGGCGGCGCTGCTGGAACGGCTGCACGGTCGTTTGATGCTGCAATCCGACGGCCTGCGCGACATTGAACCCCGTCACCGCACCCTGAATGCCGCGATTGACTGGAGCTATCAACTCCTGAGTACGGAGGAGCAGACACTTTTCCGGCGGTTGGGGGTGTTCGTTGGTGGTTGGACGCTGGAAGCTGCCGGGGCAGTCTGTATGGAAAACTTGAATCTGAACCCTCTGGATGGTCTGGCCTCGCTCTTGGATAAGAATCTGGTGAAGCAGGAGACAGGGTTCGCGGGTGATCCACGATTCATGATGCTGGAAACCATCCGGGAATATGCGCTAGAGCGGCTGGTTGCCAGTGGAGAATTGGAATTGCTCCAACGGCAGCATGCAATCTATTTCGTGGCGCTGGCAGAAAGTCCTGATCCTACGCTGGTCAAGAAGCAGATCAAGCAGTGGTGGGATCGTCTGGAGCTTGAGCACGCCAACTTTCGGGCGGCACTCACATGGAGTCGGACAGAAGCAAACGACGAAACCGGACTGCGCCTGATGTTGGCACTGGTAGATTTCTGGAGGCTGCGCGGCCATCTAAGGGAGGGGAGCGGTTGGTTAGCTGATTTGCTGGCGAAGCACAAAGGAGACCGATCCGCGTCACCTACAGAAGCAGACCGCACGAAGTGGGCGATAGCGCTCGATTGGCTCGGACTGTTCAGTCTGTGGCAGGGCGACTTGGAGGCCGCGCAGCTGCACTTCGAGGAAAGTCTAGGACTGTTCCGCGAAGTTGGCGACATGGCAAGGAGCGCAGAGACGTTGTCCGATCTCGGAATGCTGTTCCAGATGCGCGGCGACTACGAGCGAGCCAACGCCCTCTTGGACGAAAGTCTGGCACTGTTCCGCACACTCGACAATATAGGCGGCATCACGATGTGTCTCTTCTTCCTGGGCACGCTTGCCTATTCACAGGGCAATGCCAACCAGGCGGGCGCGCTTTTCGAGGAGAGTTTGATCCAATTCCGCACATCGGAAGTGACATGGATGATCGCGGGTGTACTGACGAACCTTGCTATGATAGCGCTGGATCAAGGCGACTATGGACAAGCAAAAGCATACCTCATGGAGAGCTTGACCCTCCTCCGCCAAATAGATGAAAAATGGCAGATTGTCCACACAGTGGAGGTTTTGGCACGGCTAACGGTAGAACAGGGGCAGAAGGGAGATAATGTTCAGTTGCACCTCCGTGCAGCTCGGCTGTTCGGCGCAGCAGAGGCACTCCGTGAAATCCTTGATACACAGGTATTGGAGTTCCAGCGATTTTCCCACGAGCGAGGCGTTACAGCACTCCGGGCGCAACTCGACGAGGCGACTCTTGCAGTAGCATGGGCGGAAGGGCGGGCGATGACACTCGACCAGACCGTTGCTTATGCACTCAATCGAACCGTTTGACTGAAACGTATCAAGCTAAAATCGGTTTTCGCTTGCTCGTTCAGACGTACATAGGTTACATGCTCTAGACCGCAAACAAGTATTACTCAAACAGCGACATCCCTAGCTAACGGACACCTTTGTGGAAAAGTGCCGTTAGGTCGAAATGAGCCGCCTTATCACGGCATATTCAAGCCACTATTTCTTTCCATCTATCTTCTGAGGTAACCTACACTGGGTTGATCGTCGGCGTGGATTTGCCACCAGAACAGAGCATCGCGTTTCAACTGGTGGTCTCATCACTAAACAATCAACCCTTTGATACGTCTTTCAGCTACCCCCTATCAACCCGCTAACCGCATATAGTGGATGGAAACCGAAGCAATCAAAGGGTTCATCATGAAACTGATTAAATTGATATTCATCCTGCTCATAGTTTCCGCGTCCACCGCAGTAACAATGTTGGCGCAGGTTACCAATCTGTACGAAGACCCGGCGGGACGCTTTAGCGTAGTGATCCCCACAGGTTGGGCAGATGAAAGCACAGAATCCATCGGACGCTTCGTGGCCGCTGACGGCACTACAGCGCTGACCGTTGCTGTTGAAGCAGCAGATAGCGAGGCTGGTGACCAAGCAGCCCTAACGGCGCTCGTCCCTGATTTAGCAAATACTGACCCGGTGCAAACAATCTCCCAGCCTGCATTGAGCGGTACATGGACAGCCAATATCTATGTACCTGCACCGGATCGTATGGTCATATTGTCGACACAGTGGGTCGATGGCGTTTCATACGCTTTACTATTCGATATGACCGGGCAGGATGCGCTGGTAGCCAATCAGGGTGACATCCTCAGACTATTCAACGAGTTCAGCATCGGCGAACGCATTGATCTTACAAACGTTCAACCACTGCCGTTTACGAACGACATGCTGGCGGAACTTGAATCCTATATCGAAGATTCCCGTGAGCAATTTCATGTGCCGGGCGTATCTATATCGATTGTGCAGGATGGCGAGGTGTTATATACCCATGGTTTTGGGACCACCGAACCGGACGGCGGGCAGCCGATTATGGCCGATACCCTGTTCATGATTGGCTCGGTTACCAAGTCGATGACGACCATGATGATGGGCACACTGGTGGATGAGCAGGTTTTTGATTGGAATACGCCAGTAATCGACCTATTGCCCTCTTTTACCCTGTCTGACGCGGCGGTGACACCACACATCCGAATGCGTGATCTGGTGAATATGAGCAGTGGCGTACCGGGTTCTGATGTCATCTTATCTCTGGCTGATTTCACGCCTGAGGAATTAATCGCCTCGTTGAACGAGATAGATTTGGTGGCCGCGCCCGGTGAAATGTGGAACTACACTAATCAGATGGTTTCGGCGGGCGGTTTTATCAGTGCGTTGGCGGCTGGTGCTCCGATGGATGGGCTGTATGAAGGCTATGTTGATCTGGTAGAAGATCGCGTATTTGACGCCATCGGTATGCCAAGCACGACGTTCGATTTCGATACTGCTACCGCCAACCCCAATCGTGCGCTGTCGTATATCTATGATCCGCTTACTCAGGAATACCTGATTGTGCCGATGGAGTACGAGCGTTATACCCGGCCCAACGCTCCAGCGGGTGCAGTTTGGTCAAACGCTGACGATATGGCGCGCTATCTGCAAACCGAACTCAATAATGGTATCGCCCCGAATGGTCAACGGGTGATCTCTGAGGAGATGCTGCATCTTACACAGTCACCTGAAATAACTCCGGGCGGACTGTATGCCAGCTATGGTATGGGCTGGGGGATTGACAGCTATTTCGGTCAGCCGATGATCTTGCACGGCGGCAATACGTTAGGCTATACGACAGATATGGCTTTCCTACCGGACGCTGATTTCGGTATCGTCATCATGACGAACGCGGGAAATGCGAACAGTTTTACAAGCAGCATTCGCCAGTACACATTTGAATTGGCTTTCGGGTTGGATCATGACATTACACAGCGGCTTGCCAACCAATACCATGCAATGCAACGGGACGCAGCGCAGCAGGATACAGCGCCTCATAACCCTGTGGACGCCGACGCAATAGCGCCATACCTCGGTGTGTACGAATATGGAAGTTGCCTCGAAATGCGCGGTGCCGAACTGTGGTTCGTTGGTGCGTTCGTGCAAACACCATTCTATCCAACCGATACAGGCGAATACTTCAGCGTGGGTGCATTTAGCCCGTTCCGTGTCCAGCTTATTCAAGTGGACGATCAACCTGCATTGGCATTCACCTATCCCAACAATCCGACGCTGATTGTGCGAAAGATTGACCAGTAATCAGGCGATCTATATCGAAAATGGTATCCACTACGGGCACAATAAGTTGTGCCGTTTATCTTTATCATTGATGTCGGATAAAATCCATCGACGGAATCGCCCGCGTCCTTAGATACTGGGTGAGCGCTTTGTTCCCTAGTGGCTTGACTTCCTGAAACTCTAGATCATCGGTTGCCGCTGCCGAAACTTTAGGACTGAATGTTTTCTTGGGCATGTGTGCTAACGGACGAGTTGGGACTACCCATAAGTTGATCCAGGGAGCCAAGAGCCGAACCAACCGTACCCATGTTGAAATGCTGCATTGCGAAATCAATGACGTTCCCGCCCGTTCCAAGCCCGAAATCATACCAGATATTCCGCTCTAAATTGATCTTAAACGAGGGTTCCGTTTCGGAACGAAAAGGGCTTAAGAAACCTTCCTTGAACCTGTCTCCCAACGAGACCAAAACGCTTGCTCTGGCTCATTAGTTATCCGAAACTCAGGTTAAACATAGAAGACGGTACATGTCTTGATCCGGTATTCATTTCCTCATTCTGCTGATTGAAATCGCGATTCGCTCAGCGCGGTTAATAGACTATCGAAAAACGTTTGCGCGAAAGTTTCAGGCTGATGATCGCGCACATATGCCAGCCGACGTGCCGCATCGACGGGTGACTCTGCTGAAGTAAGTAAGCACATCAACGCATCGCCGACAGCCGTCGGGTTATCGACAGTAACAGTCAGCCCCAAACCGTAATCGCGCACCGTTCGTCCCATTGCTCCATAGTCGGCACACAGAAGCGGACGTTGAGCAGCCGCCGCCAGCAGGCAAATATTGCTGGTTCCCGCATGTTGACGATACAAGGCGACAACGACATCCGCCAGCTCGAAATAGGTCGAGAACAGTGCGTCGGGGATAAATTCGTAACGGCGGATCACCTGTATGCCATTGCGCGTGAGGTTATCCAGCAGCGGATCAATACGTTGCTGATAAGTTGCGTCGATTGTCCCCGTCAGCAGCAAACACACCTTGTGTTGTGTTTGGCGCGGAAGCTGGTCACACGCTTCAATCAGAATTTCAACCCCTTTGCGAGGGGTCAAATGTCCGGCAATCAACAGCGTCCGACGCCCCGCTTCGACCCCAAGTGATCGGCGCAGCGCTCTTACTTGGGAATCCGTCGACGGCGTATGCACAAAGGGTTCGGTCAGATAGGCGATACGATGGGCATTCGGAAACCCCTTACAAAAATTGATGACATACGGGTCGACGAAGAATAAGCGTTTAAGGCTGCTGTGCTGTAAAGCACGGGCGATGACCAGCTTTTGTCGAAGGGCCGCAGCGCGAGCTTCCATATCCGGTTCATAGGTTGCGCCGAGCAGCGCTTCATAGTGAAAGCTCGGTGCGAAATAGATGCCGGCCAGTGCGCGAGGTGATGGAACATCCGCCATCATCACCGGCAGATGATGATCGATATGGCACATCACACTCAGATCAGCGTTGAGCCGTTCAGCATAATCAGTGAACAATTTCCACAGTGCGACACCGCCATAAGCTGAAGCGCTGCCTTCACGGAGCACGTCGGCAAAGCTGGCTTTCTGGCGCGCAGCATCGCCCTCGACAGCGCGCAGCAGCTTCATTTCGTCTTGCGTCGGCGTGACGAAACGCACACTCTGATTCGGCGCATGTTCGGCTAAAGCGATGAGGTCGCGCTGTGTTCGCATGAAATACGGGGTAACGACAAACGTCAGGCTTGCAGGGTAAGCGATTGCGTTCCACGTTTGCAGCCAGCAGCGCACAAACATTGAAAAATGGGCATGATTCGTCAGGTCGAACAGCATGATATGGGCAGTGTTCATGTTAAACCACCTCGCACGCTGAGGTTGGCGGCAGCTTGAGCGCTGTATCGATCTAACCGACTATCGCCCATGCCCAACTGCGCCGCTGCTTTGAACTCGGAAAGCGCCCGCGCGTTTTGTCCCATTCCGAGCAAAGCCAAACCTGACCACAGCCGCAAAAGCGCATCCTTCGGGAAGGCATTGCGATAATGAAAGATGCCGCCGCTGTGTTCACTGCGTAAGACGGGCGATGCGCTGCTGATCGCCGCATCCGCTTCGTGCGCGGTTTCTGCAGCAGCTTGTGCGCTTGAGCGGAACCAATTGCTCTCAGTCGTGTCGCCCAGAGAAGCGATGAAAAGCGCCGCCCCTCGCAGCGGCGGCTGGTCAATTTCAGCGCCGACACGCCAGCGCCATGACCGCTTTGGCTGGCGCATCGCTTCATAGCACTGTTGAAACTGCGGCGCGATCTTTTCTGCGCCAAAGTTCTGGCGGGCAAAGTCCCGGGCCGCTTCGCCCAACCGTTTGCGCTCCGCTACGTTGCGCAGCAGATAAGCAACTGCATCAGGGTATTCGTCTTCGCTGACGATGTATCCTGTTCGGTCATGCTTGACCGTCGTTACCGCGCCGCCATGATTCAAAATCACGGCTGGGATGCCCGCCGCCATCACTTCATGCAGCACCAGTTCAGATGCAGCATAATTGTCTACACATAACGGGTAGCCGAAAACATCAAGCTCAGACAGAACGGTGCACAAATCTTCGACGAAGCCGCGTAGTTCGAAGCGCGGCAGCAATCCAACTACTTCCGCCTGCCGCAGCAGTGTACCTTTGTTGACGGGATGCCCACAGACGATAAAGCGCGCATCCAGCACAGGGATGCGTGCACACAGGTTCACGAAATCGGGGTGCATTTTGATGAAATCAACCGTTCCGATATAGCCAACGTTGAAGCCGCAGTGCGGCTGCGGCTCGACCCCCGAGACGCGATTGAGATCAGCCGTGCCGAAAATCATGATGGGTGGGTTCGAGGCA
>Ga0163150_10009362_pt1 | contig 10863 bp, 7 predicted proteins | sample OliLakLV19P2IB_FD_148628 | JGI IMG/M metagenome (GOLD analysis project Ga0163150, IMG submission 148628) | Freshwater microbial mat bacterial communities from Lake Vanda, McMurdo Dry Valleys, Antarctica - Oligotrophic Lake LV.19.P2.IB | ecosystem: Environmental > Aquatic > Freshwater > Lake >...
CATCAAGCGTCATTGCGTGTTCCGATTCGTAGGTGAGAATTTGTTTCGGCTCGGCGGCGGCGGCGAAAAAGGCTTCGTAGTCTTCCTGCGGCGTAAAGAAATCTTCTGTGCCGAACTGGAACAGCACCGGAGCAGGCGCGACCTGACCGATAAAGCGCGTCGGCGCGAGTTCTTCCATATGCGCCATGTACTCATCGACACCGGGTTGAGTCTCGTCCACGCCGAACAGCATCCACTGGTTGAAATTCGACGCTCCAGCGATCATCACGTAAGCCGTTGGGCGCTGGTCAACCGCACCCATCAATGAGCCATACATCGCGCCGAAGTCATGGCCGACAAACGCAACATGTTCGGGGTCTACTCCCGGCTGCGCCAGCAGCACATCCAGCGCACGGCGAAATTCGATGACTTGATTGATCGCATCCTGATAGTCACTGTCGAGTGTGCGACCCTCGTTATACCAGCTGGACACTGACCACATGGTTTCCGGCAGCAGCGACACAACGCCGTTTTCTTCCGCCAGCGTCACAGCTTCGTCTAAGAACTGGGTGCGGTTCGCAGTTGGCGACTCTTGTTCATACCAGTGAATATACAGCACTGCGGGGAATGTGCCGTCGGCGCTGGCTTTCGCGGCATCTGGCAGCACCAGATAAGCGCTCAAGGGCCGTCCATCTACCGGACTGGGATAAGTGATGTCTTTCACGGTGACATCACCGCGCATCTCGGTGCCGACTTCTTCGATTTCAAGGGGCGCGTTTTGGTCATATTCGAACATGGCAATGACTTCTTCCGGCAGTGGCGGCGCGGCTTCTTGGGTTGAATCTTGGGCGAAAGTGAAAAGGGGAATGGCAAACACAGCGAGCGCAGCGGCAAACAAGCTCACGAATTTTTGCATGTTCAAATCTCCTGCTGAGTGAATCAAAGTAAAATACAACAGCAGGCGCGCCTGTACAAAATCATTATACTACTATATGTCAATTAACTGGTATGATACGATTTGAAGGTTATTCAAATTCATTCGCCTGACAAGCCGCTCCGTTATACAATGTCGTTAATCGAAATAAGACGACTCTAAATCATGACCGACACATTCACCGATTTCACCAAAGCCATCCGCTTTCCGCCGCGCATCGGTGGAAACATATGCCTCGATTTCACCAACACGGCGCTGTTTCGCGGCAGCGATAAACACATCGATACCCTGCGATCCTATCCGCATGTCCTCGCGTGGGCGCAGTCCGTCGGCTTGCTGAACGAAGCCGAAGCCCAGTCGTTATATGATGTGGCGACAGAGCAGCCCGCGAAAGCCGACGAGACGTTTCAATATGCTGTCTTCATCCGTGAGGCGGTCTACTCGATTTTCTCGGCGGTGACGGATGCAGCCGCTCCCCGCACTGCTGAACTCAATCCTCTACGTTGGGCGCTCTCCGATGCGCTGCCGCATCACTGGCTTGAGGCGACGGACACAGGCTACGAGTGGCAGTGGTCGCCGCATGATCTCAATCTCAAGCGCCCGTTGTGGCCGCTGACCCTAGCCGCTTCCGAACTGATGACCTCTAACCAGCTAACAAAAGTCCGCAAGTGCCCCAACTGCGGTTGGCTGTTTGTCGATAGCAGCCGCAACGGTCAGCGCCGTTGGTGCAGCATGGATTTCTGTGGCAGCAAGATGAAATCTCAGCGACAGTACGAGCGCAAGCGGGATAAAAGTGATGAGTGATGAGTACGGAGTAAAAGGTTCGAGGTTCGAGTAAATACTGTTCTGAGTAGGGGCGTTCAACTGAACGCCCTTTTGATTTAAAGGCTGATGTTACGCAGGCGGCCCTAAATTTGTACTTAGACAGTGGGTTTAAACCCACTGCCTATAAACTCAAAGTGCGTAAGGTCAGTTAAAGGCTAACAGCTTAAAGCTGACAGCTATCCCCACCCCGCTTGACAAATTCCTACCACGACCTACAATATGCTGCATACGGTATACGACATACCGTACACGAAATTTGAGGTACTTAGAATTTTGAAACCGAGTTTTGAGCCGTTACGCGCTAATCTTGGGCAGCAGGTCTACCAGCATCTGCGCGATAAGATTTTTAGCATGGAGATTGAACCGGGCACTTCGCTAGGTGTCGGGGAAATCGCCGCGCAGTTGGGCGTCAGCCGCAGCCCCGTGCGTGATGCCTTGCTCATGCTCGTCAGCGAGGGCATTGTCGAACTGCTCCCCAACGGTGGCTACGGTGTGATCCAGTTTGATCGCAAATACATCGACGATGCGTTCGTCCTACGACGAGCGTTAGAAGTTACGGCGGTTCGGCTGTGTGTCGAAAACCTTGAACGTGAGCGTGTTCAAGCGCTTCGGGATACGTGGGAAAAGTTTCGCCTCGCCGACGTATCCGATCCCCAACTGCGCGAACGCCACGTCAGCGCCGACCAGCACTTGCATCAAAGCCTGACCGAGATGTGCGGCAACGCAATGCTCAAGGACGTGCTGGATAAGGTCATCTCAATAACCGGATTGATCCGCATGTGGTATTACACCGCCAGCGTTCCCAACAGCCAGTTGATAATGACTGCCGAAGAACACCTGAAATTTCTCGACGCGATGCTGGCACATAACGCCGATGGCGCAGCCGCCGCGATGGAAGATCATGTGCGAAACGCGCACGCCCGAACGCTGGCGCGCTTGGATATGGCCGAAGCTGGCACAATGCCGCATTGAAATGGATAAAGATCAGCGCGCCTAAGTGCGCTGTCAACTTGACGAGTTACTTTTAGGACTTGGTGATTACTGCCGCCTCAAGCGGTAGTCGCAAACATTCGACAAAGTGAAAGGGGTTTGCAGGGCGATCTTTAAGTTAGCAGCAGCATACTAGCTTGAAATAGTGAAACAGTATTTGGAGAAAATCTCATGAGCAAAACGAAGTTCGTACTGCTAATCACCGTACTGCTGATGGTTGTCAGCGGTCTAAGTCTGGTGTCCGCACAGGACATGCCCTACGAGGGCGTCGTTATCGACATCCTGACCTTCACTGGCCCGCAGGTTGCCGAGCCGCTTATCCGCCGCGCACCTGATTTTGCGGAACTGACCGGCGCGACGGTCAACGTCGTCACCGTCCCCAATGCCGATCTGTACCAGACTATACTCACCGACGTGGCGACGGGCACCAACAGCTACGAAGCCTACCTCTTCGCTCCTCAGTGGACGGTGGACTTCGTAGGCCCCGGCTATCTTGAAGACCTGACTCCCTACGTCGAAGCCGACGCTGATCTGATGTGGGACGATGTAGCGCCATTCTTCCGTAACTTCAGCGCGACCTACAACGGCAGCGTCTACAGCATCCCGCTCGACGGTGACTTCCACATGGTCTACTACCGCACCGACGTGCTGGAAACGCTCGGTATGGAGCCGCCCAAGACATGGGACGACTATCTGGCGATTGCCGCCGCCGCCAACGGCACGGACTTGAACGATGACGGCCAACCGGATTACGGTTCGTGCATCTCCAAGGCCCGCGCCCAGCAAAGCTACTGGTGGATTACGTCTATCGCCGCCGGAATGCTGCAAGCACAGGGTACAAGTGAAGGTGCCTTCTTTGATACCACCACTTTCGAACCGCTGTTCAACAACCCTGCCTACATCCGTGCGCTGGAAATCTACCGCGAGACTAGCGACTACGGCCCGCCGGATGAACAGACCATCGGTGTGGGCGATACACGCAGCCTCTTCGTTACTGGCCGCTGCGCGCTGACATTGGACTGGGGCGACATCGGTTCGCTGGCGGTTGACCCCGAAAATTCGACGGTCAACGGGCTGGTCGGAGCGGTGGTTACACCCGGCTACACCGAAGTGCTGGATCGCGCAACCAACGAATTGGTCGCCTGCGATGAGGCAACCTGCCCCTACGCCATCGATGGCGTGAACTACGCGCCATTCTCTTCGTTCGGCGGTTGGTCGGGCGCGGTCAACGCGGGATCGTCCCCGGAGCAGAAACAAGCGGCTTACGCCTTCTTCTCCTACATGGCGCAGCCCGCGCAGGCTAACGAAGATGTGACGATTGGGCGTACAGGCTACAATCCCTACCGCACGTCGCAGTTCGAAGACCTCCAGCCTTGGTTGGACGCGGGCTTCAGCGAAGACGCTGCCAACAACTACCTTGGCGCTATCGAAGCCAGCCTGAACAGCCCCAACATGGTGCTTGACCTGCGTATCCCGCAAAACCAGCGTTATGAGCAGGTCATCATCGACACCGTGTTGAGCCAGTTCCTCGCCGAAGAATTCACGGCGGAAGAGGCAGCGGCGGAACTCGCCGCCCAGTGGAACGCCCTCAGCGATGAACTCGGACGTGATGCACAACTCGAAGCCTACATAGCGACCCTCGGCATCAGCACAACCGAATAGACGAACTACAAGTGGCAGTGTAGGGGCGCAGCATGCTGCGCCCCTACGTGTTATAGTTTCTGAAAATAATTGTTTGGGACACTATTTATGCAAGCTGAACGCAGTAATATGACCCTCGTTGATGTCTCGAACCGCAAGCCGCGCAGCCTCTCGCAATTATGGGAAAGCTCCTCGAAGCTGGTACTGCTGCTGCCCGCGATTCTGGTGGTGTTGGTGCTGTCGATCTTCCCGCTCATCGTGTCGCTGTTCTTATCTTTCACGCGCATTCAACTGGTGCGCGGCGGCTTCAACGTCACCTTTCTGGGCCTCGGCAATTATCAAAAGCTGCTGGCAGGCACGGAGCAGCGGCATTTTCTCGGAAAATTAGGCGAACCTTCGCTGGCGCAGTGGGCGCTGCTGGCGGCTTTTTTAGCCGTGATGCTGTGGATGCTCACGCAGTATGCCCGCAGCCCCGGTTGGCGCATCTTCGGGCTGGTGATGCGTACTCTCGCTATCGCGCTGGCAGTCGGGCTGTTCGCGCTGACCGTGTTTACGCTGGCCGAAGGCGGCCTGCCGGGAACGCTGGTGGTCACGCTGATCTTTGTCTTCACGGGCGTGTTTTTCCAATACCTGATCGGCTTGGGGCTGGCGCTGTTAGTGACGCAGAACCTACGTGGCAAGCGCTTTTTCCGCGTGGTTTTCTTGATGCCGATGATGATTACGCCCGTCGGCATCGGCTTCCTGTTCCGCATGATGGTCGATACGGGGAAAGGGCCATTCGCGCCCGTGTGGAATTTCTTGGGGCTGCAAAGCATCTCGTGGGTCGATACCCCATCGGGGGCGCGAGCGGCGGTGATGATCGGTGACATCTGGCAGTGGACACCGTTCATGTTCATCATTCTGCTGGCCGCTTTGGAAGGCACATCGCGCGAACAGATCGAGGCGGCGCTGGTGGATGGTGCGAACCGTTGGAAGATGTTCCGCTACATCATCCTGCCGCAGATCGCCCCGGTGAGCATCACCGTGATACTCATTCGCATCATCGAGGGCTTTAAGATCATCGACATGGCGCAAATTTTGACGGGCGGCGGGCCGGGCACGGCCACTGAATCGATGACACTTTACGCCTATAACGCATGGCGTACTCAAGACTTTGGCGTATCGTCCGCAATTGGCTATATCTTGCTGTTCATAGTGACGTTCATCGCAATGGTGATTGTCAATATCATCCGTCCGCGTGTTGTGGAGCGCCTCTAATGCTAACTCGTTTCTTCAAAGCCCCTAATCCGTTCGACCCTTCCCCCGGCACGAAAATGTTTTCGTACCTCATTCTCGGCTTCTGGAGTTTCGTGGTGATTTTCCCGTTCTATTGGCTGTTGGTGACGGCCTTCAAGCTGCCCGTCGATGTCAGTTCCGGGCCGAAGTACATCCCGTTTGTGGACTATCAACCATCGTTACATGCCTTTCAAGAACTGTTGTGGGAAAGTGGCAATCTCGTCACGCGCCCGTACACCAACACCGTGATCGTCGGGTTGAACAGCGCCATTTGCGCTGTCGTTCTCGGCGCGATGGCGGCCTATGCGCTCATCCGTTTCGACTACCGCCCCAAGCCGGGCCTCGTGGTGACGTTCATCGGCTGCGTCGTGCTGTCGATTGGGCTGATCGCGCTCGGCGTGGCATGGCAAATCGCCGTGCTTGTGGCCATCGCGGTCTTTTTGCTGCTGGCACAAACCATCGGCAAGCGCTTCAAAGGCACAATGGGCAACAACGACATTTTCTTCTGGCTGGTCTCGCAGCGCATGTTACCGCCCGTGGCCGTGATTATCCCGATCTACATTTTGTTCCAGCGCTTCGGCCTGCTGAATACTCACGCAGCACTGATTATCACTTACACAGCCATCAACATCCCGATTGCGGTGTGGTTTCTACGCGACTATTTTCAAGCCATTCCGCTCGAACTTGAGGAGAGCGCCTTCATCGACGGCGCTTCACGCTGGCAGGTGCTGACGCGCATCGTGCTGCCGCTGGCTGTGCCGGGACTGATCGCCACGTTCTTGATCGTGCTGGTGTTTACTTGGAACGAGTACACGCTTGGACTGTTTCTCTCCGGCGCGGATACCCAGACCATGCCACCGTTCGTCTCCGCGCAGAACGCCACTCGCGGCCCGCAGTGGTGGAATATCTCGGTGCTGGTGCTGTTGATGGTCGCGCCGTTGATCGGGCTGGCGATTGCGCTGGAACGTTATATCACGAAGGGTATCCTCGTCGGCGCGGTCAAAGGCTAAGAATAGTGATGAGTACCGAGTGCGGAGTTCTGAGTAAAGAAGGTTCGAGGCACGAGGTTCGAGAAAAACAGTTCTGATGCACATAGCAATTAAGGTGGGTAGGATTGTGTAGGGGCAGGTCTAAGAGCGTGTTGAATAAGTCCTAGTGCTACCTTACACCCTCACCCTAAATCCCTCTCCCATTAAAGGGCGAGGGACTTCCAGAAGTTGCTTTTCCCCTTCGCCCCTTGTGGGTGAAGGGGCAGGGGATGAGGGGTAAAAAGCACGACAATGAGTTTTTCAACACCCTCTAAGACCTGCCCAACAGATTACCCAAAATGCTCAACGTGTTTCGTTTCCCGGCGGGTAAGAGAGCCTTTAGCGCGCTTCCCGCCGCAACATATAGCCAGAAGTTTGAACCTCTGGCGGCGCAAACAAAAGCAAAAGCGGCGGCCAGTATGTGGCCGCCGCTTCGTTGTATTCAGTTGTCGAACGCGCTGCATTAGACTGTGGGAATGAGGGCGACCAGTTGCGCGCGATACGTGCCGCCTTCAGTCTCCAACAGCCAGTCCCCAAGCGACACGCCCACATTGTCCGTATCCAGCAGATTTTCAGTCGCCATCAACAGATCGGTGGAGTCAACGATTCCACTCACGTCGACGGGTTGGTACAGCAGCACGAGCGTGGCATCCGCTGCGTCAAACTGGGCCAGCACGTCCTCGTTGAGGGTGAATACATGCTGCGCGTCAGCGCTGGTTGTGGGAAGCGGTCTGCCACCACCGCCGCCGAGATCATCCGAGGCAAAGGCCGCCACTGCGCCGAAGGCGAACAGGGCGACGATCAGCAGCAGAAACGCGGGAAACTTGAAATTACGGTTGTTACTCATTGTGAAGCTCTCCTACTTGTGTGTCATTACTGATAGCCACAGTCTATGAGATTAGAGGTGGAACTGTCGGCCATCGAAAGTAGAAGATTGGCGAGAAAGGAGTGGAAGATTTATGGAGCGTGTTACAGCAGTCCGATCTCCTGCGCCAGCAAAAGCGCTTGAGTTCGGCTGGACACTTCTAACTTGCCGTAGATATGGGTGATGTGCTTTTTGACCGTGCCCACACCGACGAACAGCCGTTCAGCGATTTCGCTGTTGGATAGGCCGCCAGCAACCAGCTTCAACACTTCGAGTTCGCGTTCGGTAAGTGGCTCGGTCAGGCGGTGGTTTGCGGTGAGCTGATCGTCGCTGCTTTCGGAATGCTGTTCTGTCGCCAACTTCACAGCGTAGTCTAAGGTGAGATTCTGACCACGCTCGATAGCCGCTGTGTACACCGGCTCTGGGAGTGTCGCCATAAACTGAGTCAGCATCTGTTTAGCCCGCCATTTGCTGATACGGGTCGCCGCTGGATGGTGCATCGCCATCGCCAGTAGTTCAACGCCCACAGATGGCGAAACGGATGACAAACCCGCAAATCCGATGAGCGAATCCAACAGAAACGGCAGCGTGTTCATCGCCGCCGCCTCTGTAATGGCGATAAGAAAGTCTTCTTCGGCCTCTCGCTCGTGTCCTAGCCCGAACTGCGCATGTCCCCTTAAGCAGTATGCCGTCATATCGATCAGACGATAGCGTCCGCGCGTCCGCTGTAACACCGCGTCGAATAAGCTGCGCACATCCTCAAAATGTTCCAACATCAGCGCGAGAACGCCTATCACAGCCACGCTCGTCAGCTGCGATTCTGTTGGCATCAGCTGGAAAATCGTGCGGCTCTCCTCATAATAGGCTTGCGCCTGCTGGCTTTCGCCCTTGAGAGCATGAACAGTCCCTAACCCGGCTAATCCGTCAGCGATAAAATTCATCTGATCGAGTTCACGGGCTAAGGCGATAGCTTGGTTGAAAAGTTGAACCGCATTGGGGTCGTCAATCGCCAGCGCCACTTCAGCGGCCAAGCAGAAATGCTCGCTCAGATAGACTTGTAAATTCGCTGCTCCGTGAGCCTGGATCGCCGCTTCAAAAAGCTGCTGCGAGCGGGCGAACTGCCCCTGCCGATAAGCAAATTCGGCCTGCACCTGAAAACACCAGCCCGTTCCGATATGGAAATTCTCCCGCTGGCAGATCACCAGCGCCGCCTCGATATACTCCCGCGCTTCTGAAAACTGCCCTTGAAAATAACCCCGGACGCAGCCTAAAAGAGTCATCGCGTGTGCCATGCCCCACGCTTCGTCGTAGCGCTGAAACAGTTCCAAACATTCTTGAGCGATTTCGATGATACTCGCCGGATCAACGTACATATTCCATAAAGCAAGGGCAGCGTGGAAAAGCGGTACACCCATCTCAGGGCGCGGGGCCAATCCCCGCCATGCGGCGCGCCCCGCTTCGATATTAGCGTAGGCTTGTGCAGCTTCCTGCGGGATGTACCTCTGGAAAAATCCGAGGTTCATCAGCGCCATGCCCCGTAGAAAACGGTCATCGTCGTTGACGATGTTGGCATCGGTGAACAGCTTTTCAGCGACGCGGAACAACGACGCGCCTTCCTCGAACCAGCTTTCAAGATAGCACAGCCAGAAAACGCTGGCCGATGCCTGCCGCAGTGCGATCAATTTGCGCCGTTGAACCGCGTAATGCCATGCAGCGCGTATGTTGTCAAAGTCTCTAAGAATGTTGATCCGGCTGTGGAGATGGATGGTCGTCTCCTGCTGATGCAGAAAACTGGTGTAATAGTCGCAGCGTCGATCCAGCACACTTTCCCTGATTTCGGGCGTTTCATTGAGCTTTTCCGCCGTGTACTGCCGTATCAACTCATGCAGATTAAAGCGCCCAAATGAATTCACCTGTAGTAAGGATTTATCCGCCAACGATGCCAGCATCCCGGCGTTTGCTCCCGCTATCTGTGCTGCCGCTTCGGTTGTAAACCCGCCTTGAAAGACCGATAACGCGGCGAATGCGCTTTGCTCCTCGACGGATAACAATCCCCAAGACCATTCAAAAACAGCGCGCATACTGCGATGGCGTTCCGGTATGTTGCGGCGCGACGTGGTTAAAAACTCTAGGCTGCGCTTGATCTCTGCGGCTACGAACGCACACGGGAATATTTGCAGACGCGCCGCAGCTAACTCCAACGCCAGCGGCACACCATCAACCAAGCGGCAAATATCGAGTACATACGCGGCTTCCTCGTTCAGGTTGAAGTCGCCGCGCACCCGACGAACACACCCGGCAAATAAGCGGACTGCACCGTAATTTTCGAGCGGCAGTTCCGGTTCGCTTTGAGGAAAGTCCAAACCACTGAGCGCGCGTACCCATTCTTCACGCAGATTGAGAACTTCTCTGGAAGTGATGAGGATCTTCACTTTTGGCGCGGCTTCCAGAATTTCAACGACGAGTGTCGATGCATCCAGCAGATGCTCGAAATTATCCAGCAGCAGCAGCCAGCGTTTATCACGCAGGAAACGAAAAATCTGCTGCTTGGATTCGGTGTCGCTTTGAAGCTGGAGATTGAGCGCGGCGGCGATGGCGGTGGCGATATTTTCAACGGCGTTGATCGGTTGCAGTTGGATGATGAATCTGCCATCGGTCACACTGTCTAGCCGTGCAGTCGCTTCAATGGCCAGCCGTGTTTTGCCGATGCCACCGGGGCCAACCAACGTGAGCAGGCGGCAGGTAGGGTCATCCAGCAGCGCGATAATTTGGTGAAGCTCATCAAGTCGGCCAATAAACGGCGTCGCTTGAGCAGGAAGATTAGATGTGTACATCCGCCGTAAATCCTCGAAACCATCACTGTAACAAATTCTATAGTATCACTTCTTCAAATCACCGACAGCGACTCTAGCCAGATCAGACTAGCCCCAAATGTTTTTGTAGGGGCGACCTGCTCTAAAAGCCAACGATGTCATACGAACAATCATAGGTCGCCCAATGCTTGTAAGCTTTGTATTGGCTGATCGCTGACAAGCTGAAATGCTGACAAGCTGATCGCTAAACGGTAGAGTCTAGCAGTTAAACACTAGAGCTAATCGCTAACGGCTAAAAGCTAAAGGCTTCTTCATGCCCAAAATCACTCTGATCGGCGCGGGCAGCGCCGTGTTCACCCGCAACTTATGCAGCGATATTCTACTGACGCCCGCGCTGCAAGACGCGACCATCGCGCTGATGGACATCGACGCGGCGCGGCTCTCTCAAGCGCGTGATCTCGTGCAAATGCTGATTGATCGCCGTGGATTACCCGCCAAACTGATCGCCACGAC
>Ga0163150_10009365_pt1 | contig 10861 bp, 10 predicted proteins | sample OliLakLV19P2IB_FD_148628 | JGI IMG/M metagenome (GOLD analysis project Ga0163150, IMG submission 148628) | Freshwater microbial mat bacterial communities from Lake Vanda, McMurdo Dry Valleys, Antarctica - Oligotrophic Lake LV.19.P2.IB | ecosystem: Environmental > Aquatic > Freshwater > Lake >...
TCGGAGCTCGCCTCGCCTCCGTCGTCGGCGAAGATCGCGGGCATCGTGCCCGTGGGTGGCTCGGTCCAGTGCGGCAGCGGCGGGATCTCACCCGTCGGTTCTTCGTCCGTCACATCACCCGGCTCTGGCGTGGCACCGGCAGTCTCGCCGCCGCCCGTCCATGTCGGGCCGTCGTTCGGGAAGCGAACGATGGTGCGCGGTTCGGCCGGCGCGGCATCGGTGGCCTCGATGACTTCGAGGGAATCGTCGACGATTTCGGCGTCGACCCCCGGTGCCGAATCGGGGGCGCGTTCACCCAACGCGGCCCGCGCCTCCTCGGCACCGAGAATGCGCACGCCCTCGGTCTGGCTGCCTATGCGGCTGTCGCTGTCGTTGCGATCGGTCACCCTGCGTCCCCTCCCCGGCCGGTCACCCTAGACCTCGAGGAGTTCCTTTTCCTTGTGGGCGAGCAGGGTGTCGATCTCGGCGACGACGTCGTGGGTGAGCTTCTCGAGGTCCTTTTCGACCCGGTCGAGTTCGTCGCGGGAGATCTCGCCGTCTTTCTCCATGTGCTCGAGTTCCTGGCGGGCATGGCGGCGCACGTTACGCACGGCGACCCGGCCGTCCTCCGCCTTGGCCTTCACGACCTTGACCATTTCCTTCCTGCGGTCGGCCGTCAGCTCGGGGAAGGTGAGGCGGATCACGGCGCCGTCGTTCGACGGGTTGACGCCGAGGTCGCTCGTCTGGAGTGCCTTCTCGATCGCCTTGATCGCCGACTTGTCGTACGGCGACACGATGAGCACGCGCGGCTCGGGCACCGAGAAACCGGCGAGTTGTTGGAGCGTCGACTCGCTGCCGTAATAGTCGACCTTGATCCGCTCGACCAGCGCGGGCGAGGCGCGCCCGGTGCGCACGGTCCCGAACTCGTCCTTCAGGTGCGCGACTGCGCTGTGCATCTTGGTGCGGGCATCGTCGAGTTTGGGATGCATCAGCCGGTCTCCCCCGAACGATCGAGTGGCGTGCTGACGAGCGTCCCGATCGGGTCGCCGACGAGGGCACGATGGATGTTGCCCGACTGCGTCACGTCGAACACGATGATCGGGAGCTGGTTGTCCATGCAAAACGTGATGGCCGTCGAGTCCATCACCTTGAGGCCCCGGTTGAGCACTTCGAAGTGTGTGACCTCCGTGAGCTTCACCGCGTCGGGGTCGAGACGGGGGTCGGCGCTGTACACGCCGTCGACACCAGAGTGCGTGCCCTTCAGCACCGCCTCCGCACCGATCTCGGCCGCGCGCAGGGCCGCCGTCGTGTCGGTCGTGAAGAACGGGTTGCCGTTCCCGGCCGCGAAGATGACGATGCGGCCCTTTTCGAGGTGCCGGATCGCGCGTAGCGGAATGTACGGCTCGGCGACCTGCGACATGGTGATCGCGGTCTGCACGCGCGTGGGTTGGCCGAGCGACTCGAACGCGTCCTGCAACGCGAGCGCGTTGATGACCGTGGCGAGCATGCCCATGTAGTCGGCACGGGCGCGGTCCATGCCGCGCGTCGCGCCGCTCATGCCGCGGAAGATGTTGCCGCCGCCCACGACGATCGCGATCTCGACCGCGAGGTCGGTGCGGGCCTTGGCGACCTCGCCCGCGATGCGGCTGACCACTTCGGCGTCGATGCCGTACGAGGTCGTGCGATCGGCAAAGGCCTCACCCGAGAGCTTCAGCACCACTCGCCGGTACTTGCTGCTGCTCCCGCTCATAACTATGACTCCCTACGTTCACGGCCGAGACGCCTGCGGCAAGCGGGCCTCCACTGCGTCCGCACGGTAGTTATTCCTCCCCGATCTTCACCCGCGCGAAGCGCCGCACCGTGGCGTCGCCACCGAGTCCCGAGACCAGCTGCCGGATCGTCGTCTTCTGGTCCTTCACGAACGACTGCTCGAGCAACGTCACCGTCTTGAAGAAGCCGTTGAGCTTGCCCTCGATGATCTTGGGCCAGGCCTGCTCGGGCTTGCCCTCTTCCTTCGTCTGCGCTTCGAGGATGCCCCGCTCGCGCTCGACCTCGTCGGCCGGGACATCGTCGCGGCTGACGTAGCGCGGCACCGCGCTGGCGATGTGCAGCGCGATGTCGTGCGCGACCTCGCGGGCCTTGGCGTCGTTCGTGTCGACACCACCGAGTTCGACGAGCACACCCACGACACCGCGCTCGTTCTGTACGTGCTTGTACACGTCGACCAGGCCGTCGGGGCTGTCGTAACGCACGATGCGGCCGAGCTGGATGTTCTCGCCCAGCGTGCCCGCCATGCCCTTCACGAACTCGTCGACGGTGCCGCCCTCGAAGGGCAGCCCCGCGATGTCTTCGCCGTGCTCGACGACGAGCTTCGTCAGCTTGTCGAGCGCGTCCTTGAACACGTCGCCCTTGGCCACGAAGTCGGTCTCGCAGTTGAGTTCGACGATCGCGCCGACGGTGCCCCCTTGACCCGTATCGGTGACCGCGATTTCGATGGTGCCCTGGTCGTTGGCCCGCCCGAGACGCTTGGCCGCGCCGGCCAGGCCCTTCTCGCGCAGCCAGTCCTTCGCCGCGTCGATGTCGCCGTTCGACTCCTCGAGCGCCTTCTTGCAGTCCATCATCCCCGCGCCCGTCATCTTGCGCAGCGCGGCGACGTCCTTCGCGGAAATGTCAGCCATCGGTACTTGTCTCGCCTGTCTCAGTCTCTGCCGGTACTTCGGCCGGGGCGGCCGTCTCGGGCGCGGCTTCGGGCTCCGGTTCGGGTTCCGGTTCGGGGGCGGCTTCGGCTTCGGCCTTGGCCTTGGCGGCCCGCTCCTCGATTTCCTTCTGCTTCGCCGCCGCCTGGGCCCGGGCCTCGGCCTGCCGCTGCTGGTGCGCGGCCTCTTCCTCGGTGCTGCGTTGCGGCTTGGCCGGCGCCGCCGGCGCCGCCGGCGCCGCAGCTTCGGAGCGCGTGCCCGCGCGGGCGTTGCGCCGCTGCTGAATGTGCTTGCCCTCGATCACCGCGTCGGCGATCACGCGACACATCAGCTGCGCGGCGCGGATCGCGTCGTCGTTGCCGGGAATGACGTAGTCGATGATGTCGGGGTCGCAGTTCGTGTCGACGACCGCGACGACCGGGATCTTCAACCGGTTCGCTTCGGTGACCGCGATGTGTTCCTTCTTCGTGTCGATCACGAAGATCGCACTCGGAACCTTCTCGAGTTGCTTGATGCCGCCCAAGTTGCGTTCGAGCTTGGCGAGGTCGCGGCGGACCTTCAACCCTTCCTTCTTCGACATGAGCTCGATCTCGCCCGAGTCGATCGTGCGCTGGAGTTCGCGCAGCTTCGACACACGCGAGTGCACCGTTTGGAAGTTGGTGAGCATGCCGCCGAGCCAACGGAAGTTGACGTACGGCATGCCGCTGCGGTTGGCCTCGTTCTGGACCGGCTCCTGCGCTTGCTTCTTCGTACCGACGAACATGATCGAGCCGCCGTTGGCGACCGTGTCCCGCACGAAGCGGTACGCGGTGTCGATGCGGTCGAGGGTCTGGTGCAGGTCGACGATGTAAATCCCGTTGCGTTCACCAAAGATGAACCTGCGCATCTTCGGGTTCCAGCGGCGGGTCTGGTGACCGAAGTGAACTCCGGCCTCCAGAAGTTGTCTCATGGTTACGACGGCCACGGCCGTGCCTCCCTAGGTTGGTCTCTTCCGCCCGCGCGAGCGCCGTTCCTGCAAATGCGAGGGCGGCGCCACCTGGGGTCGCGGGCGTGCAGCGTGTCCGGGACGGGTGCCCCGGCTTCGGGCGGCAGTGTAGCGGCCGGGGCCCGCCGCTCCCGGGGCCGTTCACGGGCCGATTCACGGGGTCGGGATGAGGCGCGCCGGGCCCTCCGTCTGCTCGATCAGGTCGCCGAACCCGTAGGTGTACTCCTCGATCAGTGGTGGGAACAGCTCCGCGGCGAGGAAGGTACCGAGGCCCCGGCAGGGCAGCTCGTCGCGGCCTTCGAGGGCGGAGCGGGCGGCCCGGAGCGCTTCGTCGTCGGTGAGGATGCCCGAATGCGCGGAGGCGGCGCGGGGCGCGACGACCGTGTGCCGGGCACCGTCGGTCGTGGCCACATTGGCGGGCACGACGAAGTCGTGGGCACCGCCGATCGTGGTGAGCTCGACCGTCCCGGGCCGTTCGGCGGCGTCCAGGTCGTCCATGAGGTCGGAGCCGTCGACAAGGTCTTGTGTGGAGTCGCCGTCGATCGGCGGCGCCCCGAGCCGCTCGGCCCCTTCCACCAGGAGCCAACCGAGGGGGCCTTCCTGGAGCCTGTTTCCCAGCGTCGCGAGGGGCGCGCCGTCGAGCGGTGACGCGAACGTGATCACGGTACCGAGCGGCGGGTAGTCGGGGTCGCCGGGGTCGTAGACCAGTTCGAGGAACGCGAGGACGACCACGCCACCCTGCGAGTGCGCGACCAGATCGACTTCGCGGCCGGGGTCCGCGATCTGCATGGCTTTGAGCTGCTCGCCGAGCTCGCGGGCCGAGGTCTCGATGTCCGTGAGCGTGTCGTCGGCGCGGTAGGTCGCGGCGCCCGAGTACGAGAAGTAGGTGGCTTCCTCCGACGCGTACCCGAGGCGTTCGGGCTCGAGGTCGAAGGAACTGCCGCCCGGCTCGGTGAGCTTGCTGTCGATACCGGCGACGAGCATGACCCGGTGGCCGGAGCCGCCTTCGCCGTCGGCCGCGGGCGCATCCCGGTCGCAGCGGAACTGCTCCTGCGCGTACGCGAGGGCGCCGCGAGCGAGGGTGAGGGCCAGCAGCGTCCTTCTCACGATCGGGTGCAGCGCGACGAGCTTACGGAACCGTTCGAACGCATCTGCTCCGAGGTCGACGGCGAGGTCGGCGAGGGGCTCGGCCAGGTCCACGAGCGCGTCGAGCATCACATCGTCCACGCCTCCGACGAAGTCGATCGTGCCCCCGACGACACTTCCGAGCCCGTCGAGCAACCCGCCCCGCTCGTCGGCAACGGTTCGGAAGAACGGGTCGGAGACGGGTGCGAGGTGCACGACACTCGCGAGATCGACGGCGGCGAAGAGCTTCATCGGATCGCTGTACACCTCGCCGCGGCGGAGCCCGAAGTGCGAGACGTCGTCGTCGTGGTGGGGGCCGGTGCCGCCGGTCGTTCCGATGACATCGCCCCGTTCGACTTCGTCACCGCGCCGCACCGTGGATGTGGCCAGGAACGAGTACGAGGTGCGCAGGTCGCCGTCGTGACCGACGACAACGTGGCGCGCGCCGGCGACCATGCCCGCAAACGTGACGGTTCCCGGGCCCGCGGCCCGAACCGGTGTGCCGGGCGTGGCGGCGAAGTCAACCCCTTGGTGGCCGGCACCGAAGCGGGTGGCGGGCGGGTCGAACGGACGCACGACGGCGCCGTCGACGGGCTTCTGCCACGCGCCGGCAGGAGCGACAAGAGACAACGCGAGCACGAGTACGACGAACTTCACGGGCACCTCCCCGGACGCGAACGGTCAGACGGGGAAGGAGGGAAGTGGTGCGAACGTTACCGCCGGACTGCGCCACCGTCTACGGGCAAACCCGGTCGCTCAGGTAACTATCCCGCGCTCGGGCATGGGCTCCGACAGGCGGGAGCGGAGCTGGAAGATCGCCTTCGTGTGGATCTGGCACACCCGGCTCTCGGTGACGCCGAGGACGCTGCCGATCTCGGCGAGGGTGAGGCCCTCGTAGTAGTAGAGCGTGAGCACGAGGCGTTCGCGGTCGGGCATGCGGTTGATCGCGTCGGCGAGGACCTGGCGCATCTCCTCGGACTCGAACGCTTCGACCGGGTCGTGACCCGAGCCCGCGATGGTGTCGCCGACCGTGGCACCGGTGCCGCGTTCCGAACCGGCGCTGAGCAGTTCGTCGAGGGCGACCACGCCGACGAAGCTCACCTGGCCGAGCACGGCGGCGAGTTCGTCTTCGGTCATGCCGAGTTCGGCGGCGACTTCTTTGTCGTCGGGGCTGCGGCGGAGTTCGTTCTCGAGTTTCGAGTACGCGCGCTCGATGGCGCGGGCCTTGGCCCGCACCGAACGCGGCACCCAGTCGATCGAGCGGAGCTCGTCGATGATGGCGCCCTTGATGCGGCTGATCGCGTACGTCTCGAACTTGTACCCGCGGCCCGGGTCGAACTTGTCGATCGCGTCGATGAGGCCGAAAATTCCGTAGCTGACGAGGTCGGACTGCTCGATGTTCTGGGGCAGGCCCGCGGCGACACGACCCGCCACGAATTTCACGAGGGGCGAGTAGTGAAGGATGAGGCGCTCCCGTGCGTCACGGGTGCCCTCGAGTTTGTAGTCCTCCCAGAGCTGGGCGATTGTCGCCGCCAACTCGTCCACGGTGGAGGGACCGCTTCCGTCAGGCACGAGGGTGCGTCCGTTCGTACACGTCTTTCAGTCGGTCGCGGGTCACGTGAGTGTAGACCTGCGTAGTACCTACGTCGGCGTGTCCGAGCAGCTCCTGAACCGCTCTCAGGTCGGCCCCGCCGTCGAGGAGGTGGGTGGCGAAGGCGTGGCGCAGGGCGTGTGGGTGCAGGGCCCGGCCGTCCTCGAGGGGGTATCTCGCCAGGATCCGTCGGGCATCTCGGGGCGTGAGCCTCCGTCCACGGGCGTTCACGAAGAGTGAATCGGTGGGCTCGTGCAGTAACTGAGCCCTTCCGGCCCGGAGATAATCCTCGAGAGCGAATCTGGCCGCGTCACCGAGGGGCAACCGCCGGATCTTGGCCCCTTTGCCCAGAACCGTCACCGTCCGGTGCTTGAAGTCGACGTCGCCGACGTCGAGGCCGCAGCACTCGCTGACCCGCACGCCCGCTCCGTAGAGCAACTCGATGACGGCGAGGTCACGGCGGGAGGTGGGCTCGTCGAGCGCCGCGGCGCGCTCGAGCAGGGCCTCGGCTTCGGAGGCCCGAGGGACTCTCGGGAGCCGCTTCGTCGTCTTCGGGGCGCGGAGCTGCCCGGCGACGGAGTTCTTCAGCTGCCCGTGGCGTTTGAGGTAGCGGGCGTAGGCGCGCACAGCTGCGGTCTTGCGGCTGATCGAGCTGCGGGAGAAGCCCCGGGTCGTGAGGTAGGCGAGGTAGCGGCGCAGGGTGCGATGGTCGAGGTCTTTCGGCCGGAGGTCACCGCGGTCGCACCAGGCGACGAACTCCTCGACGTCGAAGACGTAAGCGCGGCGGGTGTGCTCGCTCCGGGACCCGAGGGTGGTCGCGAACCCGGTGACATCGTGGCGCGACGGCATCTCACCGACGGTAGTCGCTGATCGCGGGGGGTCGTAACCAATGTGTCTCACGGCACTCGTAGGGTGCGCTTCACCGTCGTCGGCCGCGGTTACGGCCCTCCTCACCCGAACGGAGCTCCTGAACGGAGCTATTGAGGAGGAACCGTGCTCGCATCGGTGCGCAGCGCAGTGTTGCAAGGGGTCGACGGTCAGGTCGTCACCGTCGAAGTGCACGTCACCCGGGGTCTGCCGGGGTACACGGTGGTCGGGCTGCCCGACACGGCCGGGCGTGAGTCGCGCGAGCGGGTACGGGCCGCGCTGCTGTCGTCCGACATCGAATTCCCGATGAAGCGCATCACCGTGAACCTGGCGCCGGCGGCGCTGCGCAAGTCGGGTTCGGGGCTCGAGTTGGCAGTCGCCATGGCACTCACGTGCGCCAACGAGGAGCTGCCGGCCGGCGTGCTCGACGACATGGCCCTGCTCGGCGAACTCGGCCTCGACGGGCGGGTGCGGCCCGTGCTCGGAACGCTCGCGCTCGTCGACGCGCTCGTCGCCGCGGGCACGACCCGGGTCGTCGTGCCCGAGACAAACGCAGCCGAGGCCGCGCTCGTGCCGGGCGCGCAGGTCCTCGTGGCCCGTCGCCTCGGCGAGCTGCGGGCGTGCCTGAAGGGCGAGGCCGATTGGCCGGAGATTCCACCTGCTCCCCCTGATGACCCGGCCGCGGCCGAGGACGAGCCGCTCGAGCTGGCCGACGTGCGGGGGCTTCCCCTGGCCCGCCACGCCCTCGCGGCGGCCGCGGCCGGGAACCACCACCTGCTCATGCTCGGGCCGCCGGGCGCGGGCAAGACGATGCTGGCCCGGCGTCTCGCGACGATCCTGCCCCCGCTGGAGGCGAGCGAGGCGTTGGAGGTCACGAAGATCCACTCGGCCGCGGGTGCCGCGCCCCGCTCCGGGCTGTGCTCGGTGCGGCCGTTCCGGGCTCCGCATCACAGCGCGTCGGCCGTCGCGCTCATCGGCGGCGGCAGCCCGCGCCCTCGTCCGGGCGAGATCACCTTGGCGCATCGGGGCGCGCTGTTCTTGGACGAGCTGGGCGAGTTCCCGCCGACCGTGCTCGACGCGCTGCGTCAGCCGCTCGAAGAGCGCGTCGTGCGCATCAGCCGGGCGTGGGGCACCGTCGAGTTCCCGGCCGACTTCTTGTTGGTCGCGTGCTGCAACCCGTGCCCGTGCGGGCGGGTCGAGGCCGACTGCCGCTGCAGCGACACGCAACGCCACCGGTACCTGCGCCGGCTCTCGGCGCCGTTGCTCGACCGCTTCGATCTGCGCCTCGAAGTGACCTCGGCCGACGCCGACGCGCCCGCGGGCGAGTCCTCGGCCGACGTGCGTGAACGCGTGGCGATGGCCGTCGAGCGCCAGCGGGTGCGCCTCGACCTCACACCCTGGCGCCGCAACGCGCACGTGCCCGCGGGCGCGCTGGCCGAGTACCTGCCGCTCGTCGGTGCGGCCGAACGCACGTGGCGGGCGGTGTGCCGGTCGCGCCGGTTGACCGGCCGGGGCGCGGCGCGCATCCGAAGGCTGGCCTGGACCTTGGCCGATCTCGACGAACGCTCCCCCGCGACCGAGCACGACGTCGAGTTGGCTGCGCTGCTGCGGGGCGACGTCCGATGACCCGCACGACGCACCTCTGGCGGGTCGGTGAGCCCGACTACCCGATCCGCGACGAAGTCCCCGACCGGCCGCCGATGCTGCGCGGCGAGGGCGAAGGCGTCGACGCGTTCCGCGCGCCGCGGGTCGCGATCGTCGGCACCCGGGCCGCGACGCCGCAGGGCCTCGCCGACGCGCACGAAATCGGCGCGTACCTGGCAAGCGCGGGCGTGACGATCGTGAGCGGCCTCGCCATCGGCATCGACGGTGCCGCGCACGAAGGGTGCCTCGACGCAGACGGCCTCGCGGTCGGTGTCGTCGCGACCGGCCTCGACGTCGAGTACCCGCGCCGCCACCGCAAGCTGTACGCGCGGGTGCGGACGTCGGGATTGGTCGTGAGCGAGCACCCGTACGGCGTGCTCCCGCGACCCGAACGCTTTCCGGTGCGCAACCGCATCATCGCGGCGCTGTGCGACGTGTGCGTCGTCGTCGAGGCGACGATCAGCGGCGGTTCGCGCATCACCGCCGAGAAGGCGGCCGACTACGGGCGCCCCGTGTTCGCGCTCCCCGGGTCGCGCCGCAACCCGGCCGCGGCCGGGTGCAACGCGCTCATCGCCGACGGCGCGCTATGCCTCCTCGACCCGAGCGACGTGCTCCTCGCGCTCGGCCACGGCATCGCCGCCCAGGGCTGGCACGCGTCCGCGGACGTGTACGGGCCGGACGAACGACAGGTCCTCATGGCGTTCGCGGGCGAAGCCGCGAGCGTCGACCAGATTCTCGGCCGCACCACCATCGGCGGCCCCCGAGTCGCGGCCGCTATCCGCCGGTTGGAACAGGTGGGGGCGGTGCAGCACGCCCGCGGCCGCTGGTGGCCCCGGTGACCAGCTTTCTTTATCCGTATACTATTATACGGTTTATGAAAGTAGCGGCCCCGTCCCTTGCCCCGATGCTGCGGTCCGCCACCCAAGGACGACTCCTTGCCCGTGTCCTCATCGACCCGGCCCAAGAGCACAACCTCACGCAGCTCGTGGAGTGGACCGGCTCGAGCATGCCGACCGTGCTCCGCGAGGTCAATCGAGCAGAGGAAGGCGGCATCGTCTGTACCCGAAAGGCCGGACCCACCCGACTCGTGCGGGCAAACGAGAATCATCCGCTCTACCTTGCGGTTCGCCAACTAATCCTCGGCACTTACGGGCCGCCCGCGGTCGTCGCCGAGACGTTCGGCGACCTTCGCGGCGCGGAAGCCGTCGTGCTTTTCGGGTCGTGGGCCGCTCGCTACCTCGGACAACCTGGACGCGCGCCAAGCGACATCGACGTGCTCGTCATCGGCGCCGTGGACATCGACGACCTGCACGACGCAGCCGATGCAGCCGAACGGCAGGTCGGGCTTCCTGTCCAAGCAACCGCCAGAACCCGGGACGCGTGGCTCAACGGGCACGAAAGCTTCATCCGGGAGGTGAAGGCTCGGCCGCTCGTACCGGTACTCGTCGACGACGAGATCCTCGATCTCGCGGCCGACCTGCTCGCGGCGCAGCCGCGCGCCAAATTTCCCCGATGACATGGGCTCGCGGCCGAGAGGCCGTCCAACGACTGATTGACGACGGGGAAATCGACCGCGTCGAACCGTCTACCGACATCGCGACACGTTTGCTGAGCGATGCCGAGGCTCACGTCGCGCTCGCCGCACTCGGCGTCCACACGGACTCCGCGGGAGCGTTGCAACTGAGCTACGACGCGGCACGCAAGGCAGCCGCAGCGCTGCTCGCCGTACAAGGACTCAGGGCAACGACGCGTGGCGGTCACATCGCTGTGATTGAAGCAACGCGCGAGCAATTCAACGACCGAAGCGGCGTCGCGGTGTTCGGTCAGATCAATCGGCTTCGGCGGCGGCGCAATGACACCGAGTACCCGGACGTCGGCACCCCGGGTGTCACAACCGCAGAGGCAGAGCAGGCCCTCGCCGTCGCCCATGACGCAATAGGAGCAGCCCACACGCTCCTCGGCACCGGCCCGCCT
>Ga0163150_10009366_pt1 | contig 10856 bp, 10 predicted proteins | sample OliLakLV19P2IB_FD_148628 | JGI IMG/M metagenome (GOLD analysis project Ga0163150, IMG submission 148628) | Freshwater microbial mat bacterial communities from Lake Vanda, McMurdo Dry Valleys, Antarctica - Oligotrophic Lake LV.19.P2.IB | ecosystem: Environmental > Aquatic > Freshwater > Lake >...
GACACCCCCTCGCTACCCCGCCCCATTTTGGCAAAACCGCACTTTTCCCCGTGTTTTTCGCGTTTTCGCTCCCGCCGTGCGAAAAAAAATCCGTCTCCAACCCGTTCACCTCACCAAGCCCCCTCAAGGGCATTGACAAAACTCAACCGACGCCGTCGCGCATCGACCGCGCCGGCCTCCCAAGGCCGCGGTACACACCGCTCCATCAAGGGACGATGTTCACTGTGGTGCGCGCCCGGCAGCACTCGGCCCGGCAAAACAAGGGCTTTGCGAAGCATTTCCCCCATTATCCCTGTGCAGATTTCTGCGCGCGCATTTCCGCACCGTATAGATCAAAATCCCCCGCCGGCGGCCTCCTCCAAAGCCCCCGAAGCCTCCAGCGGCTGCTCCTGCAACTACGCGGTGCAGACGTCGATTGGGTTTGTGCCGGTGAGTCAGTAGCGCCAGTGCGGTCTACTTGCGCCCCCTAAACAAATCGACTGTCCGTTGCCAAAACCCCTTTTTAATGTCTGACGGAACGTCAGGAATACCGGCAGGTACCGTTGGAGGGTGACCAGCTATGACAGGCACTACGCCAATCGGCACAGCGACGGGAAGCTTAAAGGCCTCAATTAGCACCGCTCTAAGCAAAGGCTCCGCGAATTGCACAACGAACTCCTCGTCGCCGGAAACAAACAAGTATTCTCCAATCTGACTATGAGCAATGCAACAGCGCACTCGAAAGATCCAATAGGCCGCGATGTCTAGTATATTCTCACGATATTTAATCTGTTCTGTTGGCAAACCGATATTTTTCGCATTTCCAACAGTAATACTGCCGCCAGTGGCAAACTTATCAAATTTCCCCTCATGAAGAGGGTTGCCCTTTTTGCCGTGGGTTTCAAAGATGTTTCGGCACATCGGAATCCAGTATATGCAGCGCCCAAGCATCGCCTCTATTCCAGTGGTTGATATACATCGATTTCGAATCACCTTTTTTAAGCGAGTCAAATCGTCGGATTGATACTCAGAAAGGAGCCTGCCAATTCCCTCCAAGTCCTCACCAAGCGCCTGTATACGTTTGACGACATCGTAATCTAACAACAACTCAAGGAGATGAAACAGTTTTAAAAATCTTTCAAACGCATAGGGCTGCATATGAGCCCGTGCAGCATTCTCGTAATGATAAACGGTGGGCAGATGAATTCCGTGGACTACATCGAGGCGCGCCACGCTAACCCGCAACGGATGACCAGGAATATTAGCAGCATCCCTATGAACGAATCCGCCCCATATAGGCGCAGAATTACTAGCGTTTGTCCAATAGTCAGCTACCCGACCGCGCTCGATAACTAAATAATTGCTCGCCATAACGTGGTCAGCACCGACATTGTTGACGTCAATATCTGCTAAATAAGCGGCATACTGCCAATCTGTAAGCGTTGGAGGATGACAGAGGTCGCCGCGAGATGCTCCTAGGCACAACATCCCCAAAAACGCGCCATCGTAATCAAAAACTTCTACGTCTTGAGATGGATCATACGATGCCGATACAGCCGACAGAGGGAGCGGTACCCGATCTGCCACAACCAGCCGTCCATTCACCTCACCATATTCCTGCTCTGGAAAGCGAAGCACCCCACCGCGAGCGAGCCAATCCCGCAACTCCGCACAATTCATAATTACCCCTCCTTTAGCCAACACTCCCGAAGGGATGTGCTACCCTCATCACGAAAGTACTCCTTGAATCCAGCTGTAAGCAGTTTTCGCGTCGCCGATCCAATGTTTACTTTTCTTGGATTGAATCCCCCGATGATTTTTTGAAGATCCTCGATTCCCAATGGATCTTCACCTGGCTGCACCTGCGTCAATTCAAATCGCAAGCGCTCAATTGCGTTGCTTATCCGGACATTCCTGTCGACGGATGTGCCGAAATCAGAAATCGCTGCGAAGAACGAATTCATCACGTTTTCGCTCCCAAACCAGTTCATGCCCGTAGGAAGCATTCGCCCAGGATTTTCGACCGAATACACCCGACATATTTCGTCATCGAGTTGAGCGTATACACTCAGGTATTTTACAAACTGCTCGAATTGCTCACCTAAAGTGTCTTCGCTCGATTCGAGAACTTCCTCTGCACGCAATTGCTGAGCAACAATATTTTCACGCGTTATCTCTGGGGTGCGTGTCAGATAGCTCTGGTAAGCGGTGGCCACACGGTCTAACGCATACTTACGCGCTCGTCGGCGGCGGGTTTCTTCATTTTCTGTATACAATTCCAACCCTTGAATTGTCGATTCGATACGCTTATGAATTACACTAAATAACAACTCGATCTGATGGCGCATAGACATTGGCTTTTGACCCGCATTTAATACGATTATTCGATAAACCAGATGTCGAATTTCCTTTTCGAGCCAAAACTCAAGGAGGACCGTTTGACCTTCCGCAAATTGCGTTCCGGAATTGGCTAGATCGTTTAGAATGTGGGTTCGCTGGAGCCCATCTAAAATATTGACTTGGTTGGGAACTCGGAGCAACTGTTCGATTCGCTCATGATCAGTATCTGGTTGCGCTATCTGCGGTAGAATGGAAGGTACGAGTTCTGGCCGTAAGGCCAATGTAATAGGAGGTAACAACGCCCCTGCAACAATATCGTTTCGCATTCTTTCGTATGCCCTGTGCTTTTCACGTCTTCGCTGTATAGCGAATTGATTAAACTCGTTTCCTACCAAATCAAGGTAATCGTTAATGCTTGCTTGAGCATATATAACTGGGGTCTGTGTCCGCATGTCGTTCGCGCGCCCGAGAACCTTGAGCGACGGGCAGCCGCCGAACACGCGCCTGAATAGACCGGTGTCGTCGATTTGGGTCATTTGCAAAGCTCCCGCTAAACAATGGTCATACTTCCGCCGCTCGCATGACTGCGTTATAATAAATTGGCGCCATATTCGCCAACTGTGGGGAGGATGGGCGCCCGCTAACAAAGGTCTCTCGCAATTAACCCACAAAAACCCGCTCCCGATGATAACTCATCGCCTCCCTATCCGGCTCGAAGCGCGAGGGCAAGCGCGCCTGAAATCCCTCCATGTCCAGCAGGGCCGAGCGGTGCAGCGGCGGTGGGTCGGCCGTGCGAAGGCGAGAGGAGATGACGACGCGGAAGCCGGCGTCGAAGGTGATCAGGCCGCGGTCGAACGCGCGGTCGTACAGGGCGTTCAGACAAATCCCGTTGCGTGGATCGGCGCGGCGCTGGACGCTCGCGCTCCATGGGATGATGTGGCTGGCGTTTAGGAGTTCCGGCACCGCGAGGCCGGAGATCGCGCAGCGGTGGTTGTAGCTGGTAAGCACGGCGGCGCGGAAGAAGGATTGAACGCGGCGGGCGCGGATGAGGCGGTCGACTTCGGTGGGACCGGTGGGTAGTTGGAGGTCGAGGTCGCGTGGCGAATCTAATACGCCGGGTTCATTGGGCGTCTCGACCCTCACCCCCGCCCTCTCCCTGGAAGGGAGAGGGGGTAAGAGTCGGTCGTAGGTGGCTTCGGCCTCGGCGGCGATTGACTCGGCGTCGGCGGTGAAGGCGTCCCAGACACGGCGGTCGGCGACGCCGGCATGCGCGAGGCCGGCGACGCCGCGGGCCTGATGCACCGGGTCGAAGCTGGCGAAGTTGCATGCTTTCATGCTGACGGCCGACGGCGTTCGGCCGATCAACCGGGCCACGTCGACGATGTCGCGGTTGGATTTATTAAGCTTCCCGAACGGCGTCCGGCAATAGAGCCGCAGCGCGAGCAGCAATTCATCGCGTGTCCACTGGCGGCTGGCGGGCATGGGTTCATCATCGGGTTTGCGGGGAGATTGGCAACATCGGACTCGTTAGACGGACAACACGCGCACATGTTCGACCCACGGACTCAGCGACGCCATCGCCTGATCAAATGTGACGAGTGACAGCTTAAGGCGCCGCGCCAGGTGGAGGAGCGTCGCATCGGACATCTGCCGGTGTCCGGTGATGCGCGGGGCGAGGTCGGCGAGGGCATCGTGTCCGAGCGACGGAGCCGTTTCGCTGAAGTGGTGGTCCGGGTGGCTCGTGAGTTGGTCGAGTAACTCGACGGCGTCGGCGCACCGCACCTGCACGTGAACGATCTGCGGGTTCATCGAGAGACGGAGAAATCCCGATTGCGTCCAGAGCGTCGTCGTCCACCCAGGTTCGCCGCGATTGCCGAACCAAGCGTGGGCCGCTTGATGATGAGGATGATGGCTCCACGCGAGGGCAAGGAGCACGTTGATGTCGGGAAATGAGATCACTCAATCGGCCTCTTCGATCGCCCGTCGCACCTCGGCAGGATCGATCGGCGGGGTGTCGGAGGGAACGCTGACGACAGGCAGGTCGTTTCGTCGCCCATAGTTCAGCCGATCCAGCGTCGGCGAAGTCGCGGAGGAAATGGCGTGCCGGACGGCGTCGGCGACGAACGCGTGGACCGATTGGCCCCGCGCGCCGGCGACGGCGGCGGCGCGTTCGAGAAGGTCATCGTTGATCTGCACGCTGCTCATGGCGGGGCCTTTCCACCATTATTCAATGGTAACGGCTGTATTTCCAGTCCGACGAATTGGGTGAACGTCAAGAAAATATCTACGCCGAAACGGACATGATCAGCCAAACGCCGCCAGACGGTCAGCGGCGTCGGCGAGGAGCATGGCGGCGAGCGGGTTGGGGGTGCCGGCGGAGAGGCCTGTGGAGCTGCCGGTCGAGGCGGCGTGGGCGGTGAGGTCGTGCAGTTGCTGGTCGGCGAAGGACTGGCAGCCGGGCGCGGAGGACCAGAGGAAGGCGAAGAGGGACCAGGGCTGATTGGTGGCGTTGTCGGGCTGCGTGTGCTGCACGTGGTAGGTGGCGACCTGCTCGACGCGCTTGGCCCAGTTGGGGTTGCGGCGGAGCAGGGCGAGGTTAGCGAGCGCGTGCAGGGCGGTGAGCTCGCGATAGGTCCAGGTGTCGAGCGTGTCGTGCTCGGCGCTGGCGTGCAGGGCGCCGGCGAAGGTCGGCTTCGCGGGGTCGGCGAAGGCTTCACTCAAGATGACCTGCACGACGACGTCGACGAGCTCGAGGTCGATGTCGCGGCTGAGGAGCGTCGACTGCTCGGCGATGGCGAGCGCCTGCCAGAGGACGAGCGGGACGAGCGCGGGCGGCGGCGGCGCATCGGCGAAGTGCTCGATGAAGCGGAGCGGCGCGACGAGTTCGAGCATGGCCTGCTCGCACGCGCTCCACAGCGGCTGAGCGAGGGTTTCGTAGCAGCGGCCGAAGGCGGCGAGGCAGAGGTGGGCGGCGAAGGGGTGATAGATGTCGCGGGTGTGCTGCTCGGTATCGCGGAGGGCGATGGGGAAGCCGGCGGGCGGCTCAACGCCTGGCGCGGCGGCGGTGCGGGCGTACTGGCGCATGAGGCGGTCGACGGCCTGTTGAAGGGCGAACATGCCGGCGTCGCCGGTGGGTTCGCCGAGGGTGCCGACGTTGACGCCGATGCGGAGCCAGGGGCGGCCGAGGTTGGCCAGGTGCTGCATGGCGCGGACGAGGCCTTCGTGGTGCGCGGGGTCGTCGCGGAGGAGGATGCGGGCGGCGGGCAGAGCGAGGAGGATGGAATCGGGCTTGTGGCCATTGGGCGCGGCGGCGAGGCCGGCGGCCGCGAGCTGCGACACCATGCTGCGGTAATGGGTAAACTTCGGGTCGCTCGCCATTGCATCATCTTAGTGAGGTCGCAGGGAACATGGCTAAGTGGATCGAAGCCGCGAAGGAATCGGAGCTGCCGCCGGGCACGAAGACGTGCGTGGAGGTTGCGGGGTTTGCGCTGGTGATCGGCAACGCGAAGGGTGTGCTGTTCGCGGCGGCGAACATCTGCCCGCACGCGGGGCTGCCGATTGGAGATGGCGACCTGCGCGGGGCGACGCTGACGTGCCCGTATCACGGCTACACCTTCAACGTGCAGACGGGGAAGAATGTGGATGATCCGAGCGATGGTGAGCTGCCGCGTTATGCGGTGCGGTGCGTGGAGGGTCGCGTGGAGGTGGAGTTGCCGGGGGAATGAGGGGAAGGAAGCGGAGACGCGCAGATGGGTGGCACTGACAAGGACGGCTTTGCGGCCTTGTCAGTGTCGGGCGTCCCTGATGATCCACACTGACAAGCTTCGCGGACTGCGCTTGTCAGTGCCACCCTTATCAGCGCCACCCGCTTAGATGGGAAGTAGACACATGCCTAAGACTGCACTCGATTACCTGGAGCGCGACCATTCGCACGCCGTCGACCGGCTCACGGAGCTGCTGTCGATTCCCAGCGTGAGCACCGATCCGGCGTACAAGGCGGATGTGGTGCGCGGGGCGGAATGGGTGGCCGAGCAGCTGCGCGAGGTTGGGCTCGAGGTCGAGGTGCATGACACGGGCGGACATCCCGCGGTGATCGGGAAGACGCGTGACGGGGACGTCGCGGCACCCGATGCGGCGCGGGTGATGTTCTACGGGCACTATGACGTGCAGCCGGCGGACCCTGTGGAGAAGTGGGACACGCCGCCGTTCGAGCCGACGGTGAAGGACGGCGCGATCGTGGCCCGCGGGGCGAGCGACGACAAGGGCCAGGTGATGTGCTTCATCGAGGCGCTGCGGGCGTGGCGCAAGGGTTCGGCGGAGCGCCGGTTTCCCGGGCCGGTGACGGTGCTGATCGAGGGCGAGGAGGAGTGCGGCTCGGTCAACCTGCAACCCTTCATCGAGAAGCACCGCGAGCTGCTGGCGTGCGACATCGTGCTGATCAGCGACACGACGATGTGGGAATCGGCGCACGGCGCGGTGCCGGCGATCACCTACGGCCTGCGCGGCCTGCTCTACTTCGACATCCAACTGCACGGCCCGTCGCGCGACCTGCACTCAGGCGTCTACGGCGGCACGCTCGCCAACCCGTGCACGATCCTCACGCGCATCCTCGGGCAGCTCTTCGATGAGCAGCACCGCGTGGTGATTCCCGGTTACTACGACGATGTCGCAACGCCCAGCGAGGCGGAGCTGCGGCAGTGGTCATCGCTCGACTTCGACCAGAACGACTTCCTCGGCGGCGTCGGCGTGTACCAGGCGTACGGCGAAGAGGGCTACTCGACGTTGGAGCGGCGCTGGTCGCGGCCGGCGTGCGACATCAACGGGCTGTACGGCGGCTACATGAAGGAAGGCGCCAAGACGGTGATCCCTTCGTTTGCGGGCGCGAAGGTGAGCTTCCGGCTGGCGGCGAATCAGGACCCCGAGAAGATTGGAGAGGCGTTCACGCGCTGGCTGCACCATCAGCCGGTGCATGGGCTGCGCTGGCGGATCACGCCGCACGGCAGCGCGGCGCCGGTGGCGGTGGCGACGGACTCGCCGTTCATCGAGGCGGCGAGGCGGGCGATCGTGACCAGCGCGGGGCGCGAGCCGGTGCTGGTGCGCGAGGGGGCGACGATCCCGGTGGTGGCGGACTTCAAGCGGATCCTCGGCGTGGACAGTCTGCTGATCGGCTTCGGCCGCAACGATGACCGCATCCATTCGCCCAACGAAAAGTTCGATCTGGCCAACTTCGCGCTGGGCTGCCGGACCCATGCGGCGCTGCTGGCGGAGCTGGCGAACGTAAGGGCACGGGTCGCGGCCGGTTAAATGCCAGATCCGCGGCCGCGGCGACGGATTTGCGTTCGCCCTTGCAAATATCGTCGAGCAAATCCAGCCTCTGTCGATTACAATCCTGTTATCTCTTCCCACTTGTTCTGGTGCGGAGTCGTTTTGATGAATAGCACCATGGGTCGTCAGGGTTACTTCGTTCGAGCCGCCCGCCCCGTTCGCAGGCTGGGGTTCTCGATCCCCGAGATGCTCGCGGTGGTGGCGATCATTGTGATCATCATCTCGATCCTGCTGCCGAACCTGTCTCAAGGCAGGGAAGTTGCCCGCGAGGCGGTCTGCCGGTCCAACATGCACAGCCTCGGCGTCGCCTCACGCAACTACTCGACCGAGACGCGCTACCTGCCCACCGGATGGAACTTCGCCGACGGCTCGATCGTGTGGATCCGGCAGGTCTGGGATTACATCGGCAAGGACCCCGACTGGTTCAACTGCCCCTCGGCGCCGCGGCAGGCAGTTTGGGCGGGCATCAAGAAGGGCAGCAGCCTGATTGCCGGCGGCGCGTACCTGGCCGGCGAGTTCCGCGTGAGCATGCACGAGAACTTCAGCTACGGCCACAACAACGACGGCTCGCAGGCCGGTCTCAATGTCGGCGTCGGCGAGGGATGGCAGGCGCCTTCCATCATGGCGGCGCGGGTGGCCGCGCCGTCGAACTTCATCATGTACGGCGACACCACCGTCGATGGCCTGTGGGACCACTTCATCGACGAGGACTACGAAGACGGTGCCGGTCGCACCGAGTACCCCGCCGACCGTCACCGCGGCGGATCGCACCTGGTGTTCGGCGATGGCCACGTCGAGTGGGACCTTCAGAAGTACCTCATCCATCTTGGTTCCGAAGGCACCGCGCTGCCCGAGATGCGCAGGCGATGGAACAATGACAACCAGCCCCACTAGACGCCGTTCGTTGATTGGATCTGCACTGCGGTGTCCGCACGCTTACGCGTTGCGGCTCGGATCGAGCCAAACCTCTCATTGCTACGGCTGACGCCACGGAGTCTCCCTTTGTCGGATTGGCTTCGCGACAACAAGTGGGTCAACATCGTCGCGGTGATCGTGATCGTCATCCTGGCGTGGCGCGTCAAGGCGATCATCGATGCGCTCACCGGCACCGATGCGGAGCAGAGCAATTCCGACGTCATCTCCGACGACACCTGGTTCTACGACACCGGCAGCGGCAAGCTGTTCCGCGCCCCGCGCGCCCAGATACCGCCGATCAAGGGGCCGTCCGGCGAGGACGCCGTGTGGGCCACGGTTCACGGCTGCGGCGGCTGCGGCGAGAGCCAGCGCTTTGTTGCCTACATGACCTCGCACACCCCGCAGCTCAAGGCGCGTGCCGAAGCTGATCCCGGCGTGAAGGCCAGCCTGTACGCCGAGAGCTGCCAGGGCAGGCTGTATTCGAGCGATGGCAAGACGTGGGTGGCGGCGGAGAACGCACAGGCGGCGGGGATGATTAACGCATCGCGAAACCCCTGCGGAGGGGATACGCCCAAACGCTGCCCGTAGGTTCGCTGTGCGGACCGTGCATGGCAACAAGGTGTTCGGAAGGAATTGCCGCCGGGTGCCACGGACAGCGCAGCGAGTCTTCGAGCGCAGTCGTCCGTGCCGGTCGGTTGGTGACATCAAAACACACGGACGACTCCGCTCGGCGGACCTCGCTTCGCTGTCCGTGGCACCCTACTTGTCGCCTGCTCTCGCTTCAAGCCTTGAGCTGCCGCCGCATGATCTTCCCCGTCGGGTTGCGCGGCAGCGCGGGCATCACATGAATCTCGCGCGGCACCTTGTACCCCGCCAGCCGATCGCGGCACCACGAACGTAAATCGGTCTCATCGAATTCAACGCCTTCGTTGAGCTCGATGAACGCCACCGGCAGCTCGCCGCGCAGGTCGTCCATCTTGCCGATCACCGCCGAGGCCCGCACCGAGCGGTGCTTGTCGAGTACCTCCTCGATCTCGCGCGGGAAGACGTTTTCACCGGCGATGATGAGCATTTCCTTCTTGCGGCCGGTGATGTAGAGGAAGCCTTCATCGTCGATCCGGCCGATGTCGCCGGTGCGAAAGAAGCGCTGCGCCCGCGCCCCGCCGTTGCCGTCGGGGACGTCGATGTTGGCGAACACCGCGGCGGTCTGCTCCGGCAAGTGGTAATAGCCTTTCATCACGTTGGGGCCGTCGATCATCACCTCGCCGTCGGTGTTGGCCGGGAGCACGCGGTTGTGCTCATCGACGATGACGATCTCGACGCCGGGCAGCGCGAGGCCGACGGACTTGCGGCGGAAGCGATCGGGGACGGACCAGTTGCTGACGGGCGCGGTCTCGGTCAGGCCATAGCCTTCGAGGATGCGGACATTGAAGCGCGACTCGAACTCGTCGAACACCGCGGCCGGCAGCGGCTCGCCGCCGCTGATCGCCAGGCGCAGCGACTTGAAGTCCGCGGCGGTGGCGTCCTTCACCGCCAGCATCGCGCCGTACATCGAGGGCACCGCCATGAAGATCTCGGCCTTGTGATCGCGGATCATGGCGACGACGCGTTTGGGCGTGAAGCGGGCCGAGTAAGCGACGTGCGACCCGGTGCGCAGCGGGATGAGCGTCAGTGCGGTGAGGCCGAAGGAGTGGAACTGCGGGAGGATGCCGACAAAGGTGTCGGCGCTGGTGAGGCGGGCGTGCTCGATGGCGGCGTCGACGTTGCTGCGGAGGTTGCCGTGCGTGAGCATGACGCCCTTGGGCCGGCCGCTGGTGCCCGAGGTGTAGAGGATCACCGCGAGGTCGTCCTCGCCCTTAATCGGCGGCCAGCGCACCGGCGGCACACCCGTGAAGTCGACCTCCTCGACCATGAGCAGGTTGATGTGCGGCGGGACCACCTCCGCGCCGCCGATGTAGTCGAGCATCGGCTGGACGGTGATGATGGTGTCGATGCCGCTGTCGTCGATGATGTAGCGCAGCTCGTCCTTCGCGAGCAGGTAGTTCAGCGGCACCGCGGTGCGGCCGGTGAACCAGGTGCCCATCAGGGCCATCGGGAACAGCCCGCCGGTCGGCAGGATGATGCCGACGTGGTCGCGGCTGGTGGTGGCGTCGATCTTCTCGGCGAGGAAGGCGGCCCCGCCGAGGAGCTGGGCGTAAGTGTATGACCGCTGGTCATCGGTGACCGCTTTGCGGCTCGCGTGGCGGAGGGCGGTCCGAACGATGGGCCAGAGCATGCTCATGGGGGAGGAAGAGGGG
>Ga0163150_10009370_pt1 | contig 10852 bp, 10 predicted proteins | sample OliLakLV19P2IB_FD_148628 | JGI IMG/M metagenome (GOLD analysis project Ga0163150, IMG submission 148628) | Freshwater microbial mat bacterial communities from Lake Vanda, McMurdo Dry Valleys, Antarctica - Oligotrophic Lake LV.19.P2.IB | ecosystem: Environmental > Aquatic > Freshwater > Lake >...
TCCCCGAGGCGCCCGCCCCCGACGCTGGGAGGCAGCCGTGAGGGTGCTCGGGGCCGCGGTGACCTCGCGTTACGCCGGCTGGGGTGTGGTACTCCTAGCGGGACTCGCGGCCTGCCAGGGCGTCGAACTCGGCGTGGGCGTCAAGCCCGCCATTCCCCCTCCCGACCCGGCGGTCGTGAAGCAGGTCGAGGACGCCAATGTCGCCGTCGCGGAGGCCGAGCGGAAGGCGAAGGAGGCGGGGCAGCTCGCGGCCGACGCCGAGGCCTCGCGCGCCGCCGCGGTCGCCAACGCAGCCGACCTCGAGCGGGAGGTCGCCGCGGGCAAGGCGACGCAGGACGATCTCGACCGGGCCCGGCGTCGGGCCACCGAGGCGGCCGCCGAGGCGACCCAGGCGAAGGGGCGGGCCGACCGCGCCCGTGCGTGGACCGACGACTTCTCCACGCGCGTCACGACCGCGAACGACCGGCTCACGAGGGCCGAGGCCGCGTGGCGCGACGCCGCGGGCGCGGGGCTCAACGCCGCGGGCCCGAAGGACACGACGCCGTGGGGCCTCCTCTCGTGGGCGATGAGCACCGGGCTCCTCGTGGTCTTGAACGAGAAGCGCAAGCGCGAGGCCCGGGCCGTCCTCGAGGAGGCCAAACGCGAAGGCGCCGAGGTCGTCACCAGCGGGAGGCCCCGTCGGCGACGCGGGAGTTGGCCAGCGAGCCCACTAATGACCGACCAGGTGCGGCGTCGAGCGAGTCCAAGAAGGACACCGCCTCGGTTCCCGATGCAAAGGCAGCCGGAGTCGATCTACCGGTCAGGATGTCAAGAAAAGGCGGGGCGAGAGTCAGCCAGCGATTCAGCGTATGCCGAGGAAACAGACGGAGGACGGGTACTCAAAGAGGGGTGGACGATCTCTACGAGCGCTTGCGGGCTCGGCGCAGCAGCGGGGACGGCGAGCGCCGCGGCCTCCGCCTTGGTTCGAATTCCCGGGGGAATTGGGCCCGCAGGGCTACTGAAGTGAGGGACAGCCTCGGCCATGTGACATCCTTCGGCCGAGTTAGTCCGACTTCGGAGTGAGCCACGCCGAGAGGGTGATGAGGACGCTCGGCGACCCAGCAGAGAAGAAGAGCCGGAACAGCGGTCCCAAGGGTCCGTACGCCGGGCTGATCGCTACGACAGTGCTGCCAAACGCGTTGAGGACGAGGAGAGGTCCGATGGGGACTTGCCCGTCCGTATCCCATGAGGCCTGCGGCTGGACGTTGAGGATCCCGCCCGGGTCCAGCCCCTTGACTGCGAGAACGAGTTGGGCGTTCTGGTGCTCGTCAGGGAAGTTCGCCCAGGGCAGCGCGAACGTCTGCCCAGCCGCGAGGACGATCGTCTGGTTCTGCATCAGCGTGATGGCCATCAGCGTGCCCTCCGGGGACGCCGCCAGCCTAGCCATCGCCGCAAGGACCGCAAGATCCCATTGTGTAGAGGGGGAACAGCGGATGGACCCCATGCGGTTGGGGCAGACCCTTGCCGCGTCGCGTTTGGTTAGGTCTGGGCAGGCCGTCTGAGCTGTTGAGGCGGCAGCGGCCGCCGCCGCGGACACGCAGCACGGCTGATGGCAGAGAGCAAGACCACGTCCTTCGGATCGTCGCCCTCCATGGAGATACTCTCGCCCCCCCTCCCCCGATGACGACAGGAGTTCGAGATCTTGAGCGAGAGTTGCCTACGGGAACTTGAACGTCAGCGCGTCGCTGGCGTGCAGCCGGCGCTTCTCCATGGATCGCCCGTCGGGCAAAGTGATCTCGTAGAGCGTTGTTACGTCGCGCGGCTCGATGATCGTGAACTCCCCGGCAGGCGAGAGCGGATAACAGAGGTCAAGAGAGCCGACCATCTCGGGAAACGCGACTCTGACCTCCGTATCGACTGGCGGGCTCCTGCCGGCGACGGCGACTCGTCCCTTTACCTCCGATCCGGGATACAAAACGAACCACCGAAGTTCTTCGTCCTTGGCATAGCCAATCGGCGCCGGCCAGCGCACTCGAGCGTGTCCGGCAGCGTTGATGTCCGAATACCACATATCTCCGCGCAGGGGCGGGAACTCGACGACCCCATTACCGCCCGACCGAGACGTCGGAGGGTCCCAACTCGGCGTTCCGAATCGGCCGGCGACAAGCACTACGGTGGCACCCTCGAGACGCACCGCCTTCGAGTGATCCCCCGGTTGAAACGGGCCGCGTCCTGAGGCGACGATGAATCGAATTGGCTGTGCGGGTTCAGGATCTCGAACAAGTAGGGAGTCGCGCTCGAGGCCTTCGTTCATACCGCGCTCAAAGTTCAGGACATCAGAAAGTACCCATTTCCCAGTGTCGTGTCGCCAAGTCGATAGCTCGCCGTCGTATGGAAAGGGCCCTGGCACGATCCTCCACGATGCGTCCGTCCAGAGGACGCGGCACCACTGACCACCCGCTAGAGAACTGAACGACGGCCGCTTGGACAACTGAATTCGAACCGCGTTATCGACTGTGGCCCCTAAGGCCAAGGGTCCACCGGCGCCCTCGATCTTAGGGTCACCGCACCCGGAAACGAGGATCAACGCCAGGGAGAGGACCGTCAGGTCCGCTGCATTAGGCCTTCTCATGTTCACCGGATGCACTCGGGGAGGAAACCGGAGGCTTGGCGATCGGCGTGCGCACGCCAGTCGGGACTGCCCCGCCGGGACGGACGAACGGGCCGCGCTGTTCGCCGACGACTGTGGGAAGGCCCGGGATCTCGGGCACGCGCGACCAAGGCTGCGACGTGCTCGGAGGCTCCGGTACCGCGTCCATTGCGGCACCAAAACCGTGGCGAATCGTCGAGGTCACGGACGGCGGCGGCATCACCAGGTCCGGCTCTCGTGGATCCTCCTTCGGCGGCCAAAGCCCGATTACCCAGTGCCACGGGAAGGCCGCCCCCGATAGGTTGGGCCGGATCTCGAACGCAATCACAGGAAGTCCGGTCAGCCGATTGTGCGAGATGTACAGGCAGCCATTGAAAAGATAGCATTCAATCCCCGCTATCGAGATGCAGTCTGCCATATGCTGCAGTTGATGCTCCCTGCTCTCGTAGTCGATCAGCCACGGAACGGTGAGCCACCGCAGGTTATCCGCGTCCATCGCTGAACCGCAGGCTAGCCGGAACACGCCCATTCCCGGAACGCCCGACGGGACCGGGACGGGACGAACCTGCCGATGCGTCTTCGGCGGCGTCCCTTCGGATCCAGGACTGGCGCTCTTGCTCTTAGACCCGCCCGACGGAGGGTCGGATGGCGTGATCACGCGTGTCCGAGCGTAGACGGTGTCCCAATCGCCCGTTGTGGCTGACGGGTAGCTCTTCGGAGCCTTGGGCTTCGGATCATCGGGCTCACGGAGTCCCGGCGGCGGACATCGCTCGGGAAACTCTGGGTCGGTCTTCTGCTTCTCTTCGATCGCAACCTTGATTGGAGTCCGCCTCACTGGCGGGTGGGTGGGGTGCTTCGGGTCGAAGAGCTCCCCTCCAGCGTAGATCTCTACTTTCCCGTGGCAACTGCCCGCGTCTATTTCGTCGACATTGACGAAGTCCACCTTGGCGAAGGAGTCTAGTCGGGCCTTCTTGCCTGTCCGCTTGATCGCTGGATGCGGGACCTCTTTGGTCGAGATCCCAACCTGCGCGGCTTCCGTGGGCGACACTCCCTTTCCCCACTGACTCTTGATCTCCACTGCCAGGCTCTCTGCAATGTCGACCGCGTCGTGACCCTCGCCGCCGTGTGCGTCGCGCGCAAACACAGGCACGCTCACCATGGCGGGCGTCTTGTCGGGTTTTCCGTCCGGACCTGTCTTGCCGGCACAGGTCCAGGAGATCCAGATGCGGGCGTCTTTCTTCCCGTCGAGTCCCTTGGACGCTTCGTTTGGAGCGCTGCATTCCACATGGATCAGGTAATGGGCGCTGCCAGCCACTGGAATCGCCTCCGGAAGGATGTGCGCATATCTCTCGCCGATGAGCCGGCGCTAGTCGGACTTCGGCGTCAGCCAAGCTGACAGGGTGATCTCGACGCCCGCGGCGCCTGTGCTGAAGAAGAGCCGCATCAGTGGGCCGAGAGGCCCGTAGGCCGGGTTGATGTTCACGACGGTGTTACCCATCGCGTTCAGGGGGATGATCAGGCCGATTGGAACTTCGATGTCCGTATCCCACGAGGCCTGCGGGAGAACGTTGAGCACGCCGCCGGGCAGGATCCCCTTGACTGACAGGACGAGCTGTGCGTTCTGGTGTTCGGTGGGAAAGTCAGCCCAGGGCAGGGCGAATGTCTGGCCCGGGGCGAGGACGAGAGTCTGGTTCAGCATGAGAGTGACGACCATCGGCGTGCCCTCCGGGGACGCGGCCAGACTAGCCTGCACAGCAAGGAGCGCAAGTGCCCCTCGCCTTGGAGAAAAATAGGACATTGACCCCAAGGCGTTGGGGCGCCCGCGCTACCGCGGATAGTGGACGACGCTTCCGCTCCCTTGGGGCGTTCGCGGTCGGTCGACCGGTACGCGCGGGTAGAAGACCGCCGCCGTGGGCGCGTCCGCCTTCGGGGCGGCCTTGGCCTTTGCCCCGCGCGCATTCGTGCGGGATGCCGACCTGCCGCGAATGTTCCTCGGTTTCATGGTAGCACCTCCAGCCCGATTGTACCGGGCCCCTCGTCCGACGCTTGCGCAAGCCGCCCGCGCCGCCCGCGCTCTCCTTCAGGCACCTCCCACCGCCGCCGCCACCGCCTCCGCCGCCTGGCGCAGCCGCTCATCGTCCGTGTGAAGGTAGCGGAGGGTGACGACGCTCCCCGGCCGGTGCCCCAGGATCCGCCCGATCGTGGCCACGTCCGTCCCCGCCGAGGCCAGCAGCGTCGCCGCGGTGTGGCGGAGCTGGTGCCAGCCGCTGTGGGGGACCCCGGCGCGGTCCATGAGGCGGTGGAGCGCGTGGTAGAGGGACGAGTCGTCGTCGGGGATCCCCCGGCAGACTCGACCCGTCCGCTGGCGCTGGCGCTCCAGGACGTCCTTCAGGGGAGCCGAGATCGGGAGCCGGAGCCGCGTCCCCGTCTTGTGCCGGGGCCGGGCGATCATGCCGGCCTCGAGGTCGACCTCCTTCCAGGTGATGGCCCGGAGGTCGGCGCGCGAGAGGCCCGCGAACAGGGCGAGCGCGACGGGGACCTCGAGGTAGTGGCCGCGGGCGGCGTCGAGGAGGCGGCGGCACTGGTCGGGGGAGAGCGCCTCGCGGTGCTCAAGCGGCCGGGCGCGGGGGGGCTTGAAGTCGCCGACGAAGTCCCCGCACGCGAACCCGACGGCCTGGCACCACGCGATGAAGCGGCGGTACACCCCGAGCGCCCCGCGGACCCGGGACGTCCCCCAGCCCCGCTCGGCGAGCAGCGTCTCCAGCATCCCTCGCGACCACTTCGCCATGGGGCGGTCGGACCACTCGGCCAAGAGCGGCTGCATCTTGTCCGCGGCGTGGTCGACGGTCCCCTGGCGGCGGCCCGAGACCTTGAGGTGCTTCAAGAACGCGTCGACCGCCTTCTTGGGGGTCGTGACCACCGGCGCTCCACGCCGGGAGCCGCCGCGCCCCGCCCGCTCGGCGGCGAGCTGGAACTCGGCCTCTTTCTCGGTGATTGGGCCCAGCGAACGGGAGCGGACCACGCCGTCGCGGCCGCCCTCCCGCCACTCGAGGGACCAGGTCGTGACGCCGGTGGATCGTTCGATGCGAGAGCGTAACCAAGCCACGGGGAGACCTCCGTTGGACGCCCGGAATGTACCTCCGGGGTCCGACGGGAAATGCCTCAACTCGTGGCGCTACATGGGGTTACGGACACGTTTCGAGATCGGGCGTCGAACGGGCGCGGATCGGGCGTCGATCGGGAACATCGGCTCGCCAACTCCAGCACATGTGCTGGGACGGACCGCTCCCTACGATTTGCGCGCGTCAGAGCGCGAAAACGCGAAACGCCGTAAACCACGCCCCAATGGGGGTTTGCGTGCGGTATGAATGGCGGGAGTGGCGGGACTCGAACCCGTGACCTCCGGCTTGACAGTCCGATCCGGTGAAAGCGATGTAAGACGCGATGGAATAGACGGTTACGTCGAACAAAGCGTCCCCGGTGGCGTCGTCCGGACTTCCCGATAAACCCCCGATCAGCGCCCGTTTTCGGAGGCGTGCTGGGACGGGTGCTGGTACGGCGCAGAGCCCTACGTCCGGGGAAGTCCCCCCGCAACGCTACCGTTGTCTCCCCGGACCTCGTGGCTCGGGGACGTCACATACTGCCATTGTCGGTCCGCGGGACATGGGCGCCCGGGGAGCCGCCGCGGCTCAACGGGATCGTCATGGCGACGCTGAACCTCCGCCGCTTCTCCCGAATCGGGGGCCTGAAGTCGATTCGGAGCGACCGCCTGGTCGCGCTGCTGGAGCCGTACCGAGAGCACCTCCGCGGTCGGGGCATCGAGTTGCCAGCGACGGGGAGCGTCGAGCCGCCGGACTACGAGCAGGTGGCCGCGTTCTTCATGCGCGCGGACGACGCGACGCCCCCTGAGCTCCTGAACGCGATCTTCTACGTCGATGAGCTTGCCGACGACGATCGGCTGGACGAGATACTCGCGAAGTTCGACGAGCGCGGCATAGCGCTCGAAAACGAGGGCAACCAGAGCGCTGCAGACGTGGCCGTGCAGGCTTGGCTCGTCAACTCGGACCTCGTGCAGGAGATTCACGCCGAGCGGCAGGTGCATCGGGCTCGTTCGTTCGAGGCCTATCGACCACGGACGCCGCCGAGCGGGACGTGGCGAGAGCCATCGGACGCGGTCCGCGAGGCCATGCAGACGGCGTTCGACGACTGGTTCGATACGAAGCGCAGGGGGCGAGGCAGCAAGGTGTTCATCTTCTCGGACACGAAGCCCTACTGGATTCTCGTCCGACACGGGTTGCCGATGAAGCGCGAGGGCGCGATCGAAGGGGGAAAGTCGTCGGGAGTGGTGTTTCGCCCCGAGACCTACGACGTTCTTGCGTACGACCCGGACACCGGTGAGCTGCGAGTCCACGCGGGGACGAAGGGCGAGATCGACCTCTACCGGAAGTTGATCGGCCGCTTCGTCTTCGGGAACGACGACCAGTTCGCGCTTCACGTCGAGTACACGCTTGCTCCGCTGCGAGAGCGGGGACCGGACGTGTTGAAGTGTGAGGACGTGCCGGGGATCGACTCGATCATCCTTCGCCAGATCGAGATCTGGCACCCCGGCGGGCAGCACGAAGTCGAGATTCATCGGGCGGACGACGTTTTCGCGGCCTTCTTGGCGCGGGCCCCCGGGCTGCCGACGTCCGGTGCGCTCAAGTGCGCAAAGTTCGAGGTGAAGTTCAGCGACGCGCCTTCGCCGCGGATGGTGACGATTCGGCTCCCGATGTCGACCCAGTACGTGCGCGACGACGACAGCACGATCCTCGAAGCGTGGCTTCGGAACCAGAACTTCATCGTCGCCACGTAGTGTGATCAACCGCCCCGGCCAGCACCTGTGGCGCGCATTGGAGTCGGTGCGTGGTCTGTGCACGAGCCACGGTGAGTGGCGGTCGTTGCTCGCGGACGACTACGAACGCGCCTCGAAGATCCTCCGTCCGACCGGAACGCTGGCACGCAGCTGCCCATGCCCAGCGCGCCCTTTGTGCGGCTGCATCCACCGTGTCGTTCGGCACGCCGACGCGCGTATCGTCGGCGCGTGCGAGTGTGAGTCGCGGCGCTGTCCAAGCCACCCGCTCACGCGCGACGCCATCGCGCTGCATCGAATCGATGTAGCCTCGATCGGCGCCTCGATCGCTTCCACGATGGGGATCTCGTCGCAGTTCACGGTCGTGCGAGACGTACCGTCGACGTGGCAAGTCGGAGTCCACAGCCCGTGCGCGGGCTTTCGAATCCCGGTCTACATGATGTTGCATGCCGAATCCGATGCGATCCGGCACGCAATCGACGCTCTCGTGGCGCGAGCGACGGGCGCGTTCGTCTTGCTCACGCCCACTCGGGATTTGATCGCCCCCGATCTCGAAGCGGTCCTACTGCGCGCGAACGCACATCTCGCTACGCTGTCGGACGAGTTTGTGTTGCTCGCGAGCGGCGCGATCACTTCCCGTCGTCCGATCGACCAGGTTCTCAAACCGGTCCTCGATCGGGTTCTCCCCCAGGACGCGGCGCGCACGGCGACGGCGTTCTTTCCGACGCCTCCCTTCGCGACGTGGCCGGAGGTGCGCATCCAGTTCAGGGACTCGCACACGGTCGCCGTCCGCGTGGGGGATGCACAGGGCATCTTCAACTTCGCGCAGATGGGCATGGCCAACGCCCGGAACAACGCGCCCACGTTGCAGTGGAACTTGTTGCACGCGTTCGCCGAGGGGCACGGCGCGCTCGACTGGTCGAGCTCGGGTGCGCATCGCCGGAATCAGAAGCAGAAGGACGCGCTGTCGGCGAAACTGGCCCAGTTCTTCCGGATCGAGGGGGCGCCGTTCGAGGTCACGCCGAGCACCGCCGGACGAGGGAAAGGGTGGAAGACGAGGTTCGCGCTCGACCCCTGACCGAGGTCGCGGCCGAATGTCCGCCACCCCAGCGAAATTTCGCTGGACGTTGCGAAGAAATCCCTCGAGCGCCTGAGTGCGTGGATCGGATGTAAGTCGTTAGTGGTGGGCGGCTTGCGTCGAATGGGCTTCAGCATCGCCGCCGCGGGGCTGTGTCGGCAGCGAGATTTCGACAGTCGGGGTGATGGCTCCGAGAAACCGCAAACTCCAGCTGCGGCACCCGTGCTCCGGGCGCCGTCCTCATGACCTGGCCCTCGTCATCGGGCACGCGCGGGGACTGAGCTTCACCCGCGACGACCGGCGCCGGACGCCGTCTGTAGCGCAAGGGGCAGCGTAGCCATGCCCCGGCCGCGCCAACTTCCTCTCGAAGACGCCCTTCTCTCCGCTGCGGAGGCATGCGCGCTTGTCAAGGTCAGCAGATCTCGCTGGGATACGTACGCGCGCCGCTTCAAGGCGCTGACCCGCGGTCGTCGGGTCGTCCAAGCGAACCCCGCGGGCAAGGGCGTCGTCCGCTGGCTCCGTAGCGCGGTCATCGAGCACATCCACCTCGAGCTCACGTTCGATCGCGCCGAGACGCCGGTCGCGGACGGCGTCGTCGGCGCCGCCGCCAATATCGACGACGAAGTTGGCGGTGCCGAGTGACCCGCTGGCGCCCATGGATGCCGCGGGGGCCACCACGAGTCGCCACGTCGGCGACGTAGACGAACCAATTCTTCGCAGGCCGGGGCCCTGTTGCTCGGTGAACCGAGCGCCTGGGACGGCAACGACAGGCAACCCCGGCCTGCATCTCTCTCCAGCGAGGTACTGCCCGTGATCGACACTTCATTCTTTCTCTTTGGCCTCTGTTGCTTCCTCCTCGGCATCGCGGTGGAACACCATGACCGCTGATCACGCCGTCACCGACGTGGTCATCGAGCACCCGGCCCGCGATGGGCACGATGCACCCGAGCGTGCTTCGCAGCTGAAGAGCATGCGACATCCATCGCGTTGGCTCCCGCGCTGCACGCGTTGCGGCCAGTGGATTGCCCCTCCGGGCGGCGAGGGATACGGACGCGGCGAGATCTGGTGTGGACCGTGCGTCCTTCGGCACCTCCAGCGTGTCGCGAGCAGGGAGATGCGATGACCGCGCCCGCGAATTCTGCAGGAGCGGACACCGTTCAGGTCCCCGTCGTTCGCGACCAGAAGATCCGCTCGTGGCCGAAGTTCCCGGCCGGCGGCGAGGCGCGGTACACGGCCCTGCCGTTCGCGCTGAGGCACGAGTACGACTCCGACGCCCACTTCGCGGCGTACTCCGCGCCGTCGATTCGCCGACGGCTCGGCACGGACGCGCTCCTCAAGCCCGGCGCGCTCGTCGAGCTGGCACCCGGCGTCGCGATGCTGCTCGTGCTCTTCGACGTCGATTGTCCCGCCGCTCACCAGGGCGACCCGCACGCGAGCGACGCGTGGTGGCTCGACGAGGTCGAGAAGCTCGCCGCGCTCTTCAAAGCGCACCCGAACGGATTCGCGTATCGCACGCGCGGCGGCTACCGAATCGTCTTTCGGCTCGCCGAACCGATCGTCTTGCGAGACGGCACCGACGCCGAAGCGTGGTCGATTCGATACTGTGTCTGGCTCGCGTACCTCGCGCGCGAGTTCGAGATCACGGCGGATCCCGCGTGCAAGGACTGGACGCGGCTCTTTCGGCTCCCGCATGCGACGCGCGACGAAGGTGGCCGGCCCGAGCGCCGCGAGACGATCGGCGACGCCGAGGCGATCGGCGCGTGGGTTTGCGAGCCTTCAAAGCAGGACCAGACGGCGGCGAAGGCGCTGTGCCGCAAGCGCGAGAGGAAGAAGGACGCGACGCACACGACGGCGATGGCGCCGACGGTGCCGCCCGCGGAGGGCGTTCTCGTCAGGTTGTTCGCGGGGCGAGGCTGGCTCGGCGACAAGCTCGAGGCGGGAAAGTGGAACGCGATCTGCCCGAACGAGGTGGCGCACTCGAAGGGTTCGCCGCTCGACGGGTCCACGATCCTGTACGCACCGAGCCCCGGCGAGGCGTACGGGTGGCTGCATTGCTCTCATGCGCACTGCCAAGGTCGCGGCATCCGCGACGTCCTCGGTGCCTTCGGCGAACAGGAGATCAAGTCGGTCGCGGCCCGTGTCCAGACGCGAGCGCCGGACGGGAACGCGCCCGGCGCGGACTCCGCCCCGGCCGATGACGAGGCATCCGAGCGCGCCGCGCTCGCCGCCGCCGTCGGATCGGGCGGCGCGCCGCCGGAACTGCCCGTGTTCGAGCGCGGCGACCACGCCGAACTCG
>Ga0163150_10009371_pt1 | contig 10851 bp, 9 predicted proteins | sample OliLakLV19P2IB_FD_148628 | JGI IMG/M metagenome (GOLD analysis project Ga0163150, IMG submission 148628) | Freshwater microbial mat bacterial communities from Lake Vanda, McMurdo Dry Valleys, Antarctica - Oligotrophic Lake LV.19.P2.IB | ecosystem: Environmental > Aquatic > Freshwater > Lake >...
GTCATAGACTGTCATCAGTTGAGGAATGAACGCCCAAGCGATTAGCGGGGGCAAAATAACCAGAGAGAGCAGACACCAGACAAACCAGGTGTTTTCAAACGACCATCTTTTGATGTACCGCATCGGGAGAAAGCAAAGGCCGGTGAGAATGCCAGAAACGACAATGATCAAGATGCCTGAGAGCATAAAGAATGACCACTGACCCGCCGTCATACCCGCGAAAGAGGCTATCCCCCCTTGGGACGAAGAAGCCCCAACTGACCTACTAATACTACTGAGGTATTTCGTTTCTGTTGAAGATTCCGGGTTGCGCGAGCTGTCCGATTTATGTATACATAAAATTCACGCAGATCAATACAGAATTCTAACGTTTCAACCGGATTGTTGGGCAAGACGAAGCTGATGATCCAAACCTTTTCCGCGCAGCAGGTCCGGTCAGGTGGAGAAAGCAAATTCAAGATGAGCAAAACCCGCAGACAGTTTATCAAGATGGCTTCGGCCGTAGTCGCAGCCCCTATGAAAGAAGCTGTTATGACAGCGGCTCGATCTGTCCGGACCCACAAACGAACCGATGGAAACCAACCGGTTCTCCGATTCATGCAAATTAACGACACGCACGTCTACGCCGGCCCGCCTCATCCTGACGATCACTACGCGCTGGCCAATGAAAGGTTTCAGTGGGTGGTGCAATCTCTCGGCAATTCGCAGGAGTCGCCGGATTTTATCCTGGGCTTAGGTGACTTGATTGACGGGGTGCCCCAAAGATTGGGAGATCAGGTTCTGTATGATGACCTTAAGGTATTCAAAGACATGATCCGGCCGCTCCGGCTTCCGTTTTATCCCATCATGGGGAACCATGAGGTCATGCAGAGGGAGGGCAATCCTGTCTACGAGAGACCCTACCGCAACGCTTTTGGCAATGACCGCGTCAACTATAGTTTCGAAAAGGCTGGAATTGTCTTTGTCATGCTCAACAACAGCGGCGCTACCAACGCGAGTCGTGAGGTGATCCACGCGAGAAATGAATGGCTCCGCCAAACTCTCGAGGGCACGAGGCGTCAACCCAAGATCCTTTGTTGTCACATTCCTCTGGTTCCATTCCGGGATGAAGGCGTCCTGAGTCAAAGCTTCGGGTTTAAAAGTTACCACGCCCATGACCCGGTGCTTCTTGGCCTCGTGGAAAAATATGCGGACACATGCATCGCTGTGCTTTGCGGCCACCTTCACCTGACAGGCATGGTTCGACGCAACGACATTTTCCACGTGTGCCTGTCGGGAACAGCGTCCTCTCCCTGCGATTATGGAGCACTCTACAATGTCTTTAAAGAGCACATTGAAGTGGAGATCAAGCACCTGCCAGACAAGTTGGCTAAACCCACTCCGGATGAGCATCCCGTCGGATTTCTAGGGTCGATTCATGGCAAGCCGCGTCATACCGTGGATTTTGTTGACTCAGATCATGCTTCCGCTACGGAGTACCAGGAGGGGCGTGCGGACGAGAGACGATTTACCATCGACTTACCTCGGGCCAAGCAACCAAGTCGCTTCAGATCTGAAACCGCCGCCAACTTGCCTGCTTAGATCCGCTCGAACGCCGCGTCCGCTGCTGGCCGGTTGTTGATCTGAAACTAAGATCCTAGTTTGCGAAGATACAACATCCCGCCTTGTGAGACGGAACGGCTAAGAAACAAGCGACCTGTCTTCGCTCTTAAGCGTTCCCTCCCGGTTTCCCGCAGGAAGCAGTCGTGGAACCGTAACTCCCAGCTTCCTGTCTTCAGTTGTTCAAGCTCGATTTTGGTCTGATCGCTATCGGAAGCATTGATCAGCCAGATTTCGGAACACTCTTTGGCTGGTGTTGAAACGATGGTCGCGGATCCCACATACAAAAATAGCGTCGAGCCCGCGTCCAAACGAAGGGCAGGAAAGTAGGGTTCAAAAGAGAGGGGCTTCAGCTTTGCCCGCTTCAAGGATTCCCGATGCTGCCGATAGAAGTCCATCCACGCTTTCACCACTTGAAGATGCTCAGCCGGTAGAAGCCGGAAGTCCAGGCTGAAGACCGGCACGCCGCAAAGGACTACCGTCGCACACAGCTTGGCGACATTCTCATTTCCTTCATGAATGTGCCATTGCGCCGGGTCGAGCTTGAGAGCGGACCCTCGCCCAAACGTTCTCAAGAAAACGCCCAGGCTCCGGTTGATGTCAAAGTCGAATGGCATGTCTGTCGTTTCCAAAACGTTCGCGAAAGACTGAACGTTGAGATTGGACATTTTCATTCGCGTTTCGATCAGGAAGTCCGGTTTGAACTGCAACAAGGCATCGCGAACAGCTGCCAGGCAGCGGTTATAGCCTTCACCTGGAGAAGCCACAGCGTGTGGATGTGAGGCGTGGCACGGGAGGTGCAAGGTGTCCATGAAGTCCAGCCAATAGCCGTCGAGATCGTAATTTTGGGCGGTTTTCAGGAAGGTGCTGGCCAGATAACCGGGTGTTCGCGGGTGTTGCGGGCAGAGATACAAAGTCTTTTTGCCGGTGCTGTCCTGCCTTAACAGATCTTGCGCGTAGGCATAGTTTTGGGTCGACTTGCCCAGCATAAAGAGCGCCACCCACGCCGTCACTTTCTGACCCTGCTGATGAAGGCGCTGGACCAGACCTCGCAGATCTGGGAACTTTTTGGGATCTGCACTCCAATCTCCTGTGTGGTCATTAAACAAGTCGATATTTTGCGGCGTGTCCATTCCGCCTGTGAGGGAGTTGTTGTAGCCTGCGTCGATCAACAGCGTCGTGATGCCGCACTCTTTGCAAAGACGGGCGTTCGCCTCGATGTTGGCTTCGTTTATGTTCTGGCCGAACGGATACCAGGAGCACCAGACCGGCTCGAAGGCCGCCGGAGGGGGTTTCAGTGGAACAATCTTCGCCTCCTTCCTTACCCAATCAGCATAATGTTCCACCGTCTCAAACCAGTTGCGAGAGGAGTGGTCAAGGTAGAAGCCATCGCTGAGAACTTGACGCGAAATGGAGTAACCGGCGGGCTTGGCAAACTCGAAGGTGTAGTTCAAGCCTTCGGCTCGAGGGGAGGGTCCCACCGAATAGCTCTTGATGCGTAAGCCGGTGCATTCCACCTGGTCCAGCAGGCCGAAGGTCAGGCGATTGCGACCCTCCCGATCAGTGCAAAGAATCAGTGGCATTCCAGTGTTCGCGCCGGTGAGCTGAGAAAACTCACCCGTAGACGCCAGACCCCGCGTGTAGGAGAGAAACTGTCCTATAAGGTCCAGCGGACCATTCTGATAGTGCCACACCCGGTAGACGCCCATGAACGGGATGCGAACCTCGACTGAATACCGTAAGACCTTGAAGGCCTCTCCTTTTTCGGAACGAAGTGAGAATCGGATTTTGTGAGTCGCAGGGTCTTGCGCATCAAGCTGCAGTTCTAGCGCGTAATCTCCGGCTTGATAGACGTCGTGCGTGGGAGAGAGTTGAGTCTGCAGTTTCCATTCAGAAGCAGGGGGATCGAGAATGAAGTTCAACGTGGCATCGTATCGAGCCAGCCATGAGAGTTTCAAGGAACTCGGCGTTGAAGATCCGGCTTGAGGAAGTGAATGGGCAGGAAGGGTTGCTGTCAGCAAGAGACTGCTTTTGAGCAGCGTGCGTCGAGTAAGCGAGCTCATAGTTTTATCAAGACGAAGTTAGTTTCGATTTAAGAATGGATTTGTTCGATTTTTTGACTATGACAGCGGGCTCAATCCCGAAGTTGCGATACGGCGTACTGAACGCTCATGCAACCGCAAGGCTCGGTTTTTGATAAGAGCGACTTCATCCAAAGGTGAACCGTAACTCGTCCGGATTCGGCTAGTCATGCCGACTGATTGCAGTAGAATGAAAATGTGTATACGTAAAATACAACGCAATTGTATACTTGCACGTCGTGGTTTAAGTCAACCCTTTCCTGCCCGGCGCCCACACGCTAATTGAAGCAATGCGCCCCGGCGTGAAATCTTTCTAAAGGTACCCGTGTGAGCCAATTAACCATTGTTGCTGACTACGGAGATCTATGCGGCGAAGGACCGCTTTGGGACGCGGATGCTGGAGCTCTGTATTGGACAGACTGTGTCGGCCTCAAGTTCTACCGATATCAACCTGCTTCCAGCCAGCATGAGATCATCAAGCAAGGGCTCGAAATTAACGGCGCTGCACGCGACGTGTCAGGAGGCTTTGTCATCAGCAATAACAGCGGAATCTCGCATTGGGATGGCAAGGAAAGTCTCCATCTTATCGCCGAAGAGGCCGATGGAACCAAGTGCCAAATGAATGATTGCATCGCCGATCCACGCGGCCGCTTGTTTGCAGGTTCGTGGTTCTATGATCCAAGTCGTTCGGACTATCCCCTCGGGAAGCTGATTCGTGTGGACTTGGACGGAACGGCTCACGTTGTGGATGAGGGAATTCATCTGGCTAATGGGCTGGCGTTTTCTCCCGACTGCAAAACGCTCTACTTCACCGATTCCGCAGCCCGGAGGATTTATGCCTATGAGTACAATGCAGACTCGGGCAACGTTGGAAACCGCCGAATCCTGGTTCAAGTTCCAGCACACGAGGGAATCCCCGATGGATTGACCGTTGATGCAGAGGGTTTCCTCTGGTCGGCGCAGTGGTACGGGAGTTGTGTGGTTCGTTATGACCCGGAAGGACGCGAAGAACGCCGTATTGCCACGCCCGCGAAGCAGACCTCTTCAGTTGCCTTTGGAGGCCTTCAGTTGACGGACCTTTACATTACGTCTGCTGGAAAGTCCGAAGCCATGCCTCTCATGCCTCCCGGCTACGATCCGGATTCCGGCTGTTTCGGTGGGCAGTTGTATCACTTGCGATGCGAAGTCGCAGGAAAATTGGAATTCCAAACAAACTTGGCGCCTGTGTCCAACACGAAATAGTCTTACCTTCATCGCGCAAGCGAGGGCGACCCTTCACGGGACGTAGCGCCACCTAACGCACACCAACTTCTATGAAGATCGCAAGTCTGGAATTCATTCCTGTCAGCGTGCCCTACACCCATCGGGAAGTGAGCTCACAGGTGAACCGTGATGGTGTTACCGACATCGTTGTGAAAGTGACCACGGATAACGGGCTGGTGGGGTGGGGAGAAAGCTGCAGTGGAGCGAATGTCGAGTCGGTCGTCGAGACGCTTAAGGCCATGGCCCCTTTTGTGGTGAGGCGAAGTCCCTGGGAAAGCGAAGCCATTCGCACCGAACTCTGGCATCTTGGACTCTGGTCGTTCCGAAAAGCAACCGCCAGCTTCGCCTTTGCCGGAATTGACATGGCGCTTTGGGATCTCTGTGGAAAGGCTTGCCAGGAGCCACTTTATCGGTTGCTGGGGGGGAAGGTACGCGAGGAGGTGAACTACTTTTGCTATCTGGCTCGAGGAGCCGTGGAGCAGATTCGCCAACAATGCCAAGAAGGCTTGAGCAAGGGCTTCTCGGTCTTCTATTTGAAAGTCGGCATCGATATCGACGCCGAGATGGAAATGGTGCGAACCGTGCGCGAGACCATTGGCCAGAAAGCCAAAATTCGTCTGGACGCCAATGGAGCCTGGGCAGTGAACGAAGCGGTCCGGAACATTGCGCGGCTCGATCAATGGCACATTGACTTCATTGAGCAACCCGTCTTGCAGGATCCGATAGCGAGCATGCAGGAGGTCCGGGCGCACTCGCAGGTTGCCCTTTGTGCCAACGAAGGTCTCTGGACAGTCGAGGATGCCTATCTCCGGATCAAGAATCGCGTTGCCGATGTGTTTTGCTTTAGCCCTTACTGGGTGGGGACCCTGGGACAGTTCCAGGCGTTGAGTCGCACGGCTCATTTCGAGGGTTTGCAGATCTGCAAACACACGCATGGCGAACTCGGGATTGCGGCCGCGGCGATTCAGCATGTCTTACTCACCTTGCCCAACCTTGTTGAGGGGAACCAGCAAACCGCCACTGTGATGCAAGACGACGTGCTCAAGCAAGAGTTGCCGATTGCGCAGAGACCCAACTGGGGTGTGCCGGTGGATTTTGGAATTGGCGTTGATGTTGATGAAGACAAGCTCGTTCGATACAACGAGCTCTACCGCTCGCAGGGCCAATATTTGCCTTACGATCCGTCCATCTTGGTGAGGGAGTCCTGACATGTCCGGAAGGGTGAAAGGCAAGGTGGCCATTGTGACTGGCGCGGCTTCGGGAATCGGAAGAGCCGGGGCCACGCTCTTTGCTCGCGAGGGAGCCAAAGTTGTGGTGGCCGACATTAGCGAGCAGAAAGGAATCCAGGTCTGCCAGGCAATTCTGAATGCGGGACACGAAGCGGTGTTCGTGCACGTCGATGTGCTCAGTTCAGGCAGCGTCGAGTCCATGGTGGAGGAAACGTTGTCCCGGTACGGAAGAATCGATGTCCTCTACCACAACGCGGTGGATGTGAAGTTTGTCAATACCCGGGACCGCCGGCTGACAGAGCTGTCTGAAGAAACCTGGACGCGCATGATCGATCTGGTTCTCACCGGTACCTTTCGTTGCTGCCGTTTTGTAGGTGCTCAAATGGTTGCCCAAAAGTCAGGTTCCATCATTCTCACCGCCACAGTAGACGCCCTCATTGGCTGTTCTGGCCTCGACGCCTACACAGCGGCCAAGGGAGGTGTGGTCTCGCTGACTCGCTCCTTCGCCGCCGGGGTGGCCAAAGATGGAGTTCGAGTCAACGCGATCTGCCCGGGATTTGTAGCAACCGAGCCACAAATGGATTGGCTGCGTTCACCCGGAGCGGCATCCACGATGTCGAGTTTGCATCTCCTGCCGGTGGCTAGTCCCGAACAGATTGCTCCTTTCGCTCTCTACCTGGCTTCGGATGAGTCGGCGGTAGTGACTGGAGGAGTGTTTCCTATTGATAGCGGCTACATGGCCTTCAAAGCCAACGTCGATCTAATGGGAATCGTGCATGGCGAAGCGAAGTAAGTTCGAAAGGTCCTTCCGGAAGATCCAAACCCAAACCACCTCATAGGAGCATCATGAAGATCACTGACATCGAGGCCATTCACCTTCGCGTTGAAGATCCCAATATCGGACTCTTTGATGGATCCTACGACGATTGCGTCATCCGCGTCCGCACTGACGAAGGCATCATGGGCATCGGCGAAGTGGAATCACTGGCACCGGCGATTCAGGCCATTGTTCATTGCAAACCAGCTCACAACCACGCACGCGGACTGAGAGAGCTACTGGTTGGCCGAGATCCAACGCAGCCGCAAGAGTTATGGCACCTCATGTATGAAGCGACCGACTACATCGGCCGCCGCGGTCTGGTAATGCACGCCATAGGAGGAATCGACATCGCGCTTTGGGACATCAAGGGACAGGCGGAAAACAAATCCATTAGCGAGCTACTAGGAGGGCAGCGCCGCAACCGCCTTGAAGCCTACGGCACTATTTATCCGATGGCGAGGACGGAAGCAGGCGTGGAGCTGCAAGTCGAGGATGCTTTAACACGCTTGCGGCTTCGCAACATCAAGTTTGCGGCTGATCCCTGGTGGATGGATGATCTCGATCTCACCGGCCGCCTCCTGCAAGCGGCGCGTCGCGTGTTGGGGCCCGACCGTGGCATGATCGTGGATGCAGCCCTCTCCTACAAGACCGCCGAAGATGGGCTCCGACTGTGGCCCGTCTTAAAAGACGCGGGTATTCTCTTCCTGGAAGCCCCACTTCCTCTCGATGACTGGGAAGGCCATGCTCGAATGGCCGTCGCGGGTATCCCTCTCGGAGTCGGGGATCTGGGCCTCACTCACGTTTCTGAGTTCATCGACGCCATGGACCGCGGCCGTGCTGCGATCTGTCAACCAGACATTACCCAGGTGGGCGGATTCACCGGAATCCTCCAGGTGGCTGCCGCGGCTCGAAAGCGAAACAAGCGAGTCATCACGCACGGATACAAAACCAACATCGAGATTGCGGCCAACTTGCACTTTCTCGCGAACCATTGGACCGATGAATTGCTCGAGTATTCCACTAGCAAGTCACCGCTACGCTGGGAAATGACAGAAGAGGAAATCCGGGTGGGGCCGGATGGCAAAGTCGCTGTGCCCCAGGGTCGCGGCTTAGGCGTTCGCTTGAATGAAGACAGTGTTGCCCGCTATCGCGTCTCGTGAGTAACGACGATTTCACGACATGAAAACGCTTCATCGACGACACCTCCTGGAGCTTGCCGGCCGCGGAACGGCAGCTGCGGCGCTGACAGACGCTCTTTCTGCCAGCGCTCCAGGAGTTGAATCGAGTGAGGCTCGCATCAAGATCGAGTTACAAAAGAGGATTGGTGCAATCTCGCCTTGCCTCTACGGGCAATTCATTGAGCACCTGGGTCGTTGCATTCAGGGCGGGATCTTCGAGGAAGGTTCTCCGCTCTCCGGCCCAAATGGGTTTCGTCGGGATGTGCTGGAGAAGGTCAAGCGCCTGGCTCCACCCTTGCTTCGTTACCCGGGCGGAACGGTGACGAAAATTTATCACTGGAAAGATGGAGTTGGTCCGAAGCATAAGCGTCCCCGCCAGCGCAATCTTGTTTGGGGAGGGGAAGAGGATAATCGATTTGGGACGGATGAATTCATTCGCTATTGCCGCCTTATCGGAGCCGAACCCTTTCTGGTAACCAACATGGCGACCGGGACCGCAGAGGAAGCGGCCAATTGGGTGGAATACTGCAACGGGACTGGCAACACCGAGTTCGCCAATCTGAGGAGAGCCCATGGCTTTTCCGAACCGCACAACGTCAAATATTGGGGCCTGGGAAACGAAGAGCATGGGGAACCGGATGTCGGGCGCTTGCAGGAGCCCGACGCGTACGTGAAAGAAGCCTGGCAGTTCGCCAAGCTCATGAAGCTGCAGGATCCAGACATCCAGCTAGTCGTCTCGGGCCACGATGAGAACTGGAACCGAAAAGTTTTGAGGGAGCTTCACCCGGTTTGGGATTTTCTCTCGCTGCACTTCTACGCTCGCTCCACGGATTGTTCCTAGGCCAGCCTTTTCGCGAATATCGCCAGTTTCGAGCAAACTGTAGTACGAACGAAGTCGCTCCTCCAGACGGTACCCGAGCAGGTTCGGGAATTCTCACCGTGGTATCGGTTTCTTCCGAGACAACGTCCCGTTCGTTTGGCTATTGACGGGTGGGGCATATGGGAAAGCGGCAAGACCGCGCACGAGCTGGAGTTCAAGTATTCCTGGACCCACACTTTGGCCACAGCCACGCTGCTGAATATCTTTCAGCGGCATGCTGATGTCATTGGACTGGCTACCTGGGCGCAAATGGTGAACGTGCTGGCGCCCATCCTCACCAGCAAGAATGGCTCGGTGTGTCAGCCCGTCTTTTATCCGCTCGAGTTATACCGGCGATACTGCGGCAAATGGAGCCTGGAGGTGCAGACAGAATCGGATGGCCTGGAGTCTTCTTCCACGCGACCTCTTTACGTGTTGGATGTCGCAGCAAGTTATGAAGACGAAAAACAGGTGATGACGATCGCGGTGGTGAATCGTGACTCCGCGAATTCGTTTCACACCGCGATAGAAGCCGTCGGGAGAGCGTTACCTGCTATGAAAGCGGTGTATCAACTGAGTGGTCCACCCTCACAATTTTCTGACCGCATTGAGCCTTCTAACGATCGAGTCTCCACTGATTCCAGTTCAAGAAGTGCCTGCGTCTTTCCAGCGCATTCGATGACTCTGCTTCTATACAGGCTGTAGGCCAGGCCGCAGCGACTTCATCAATTTATATGAAAGACTTCTGTCAAGAAGGCCAGCTCTTCACCCGGTTGAAGGTCGCTGTCCGGATCCATCAGGCCGTCCATTTGAGCCTGCCAGCGCTTTTCCAGAGGATGATCCTGCAATTGTTTTTGGGCTGCTTGGAAATCGTCACACTCCAGGCAAAGAAAGAGCTCCGAGCCTCGCAGAAATACGCTGAGATTGCGGATGCCCGCGCTGCGATAGAGCTCGATGAGTTCGGCGGGAACATGCTGGTGTGCTTCAATGTACTCTTCTACCTTTTCTGGCTTTAGCCTCAGCTTGAATGCGATCCGTTGCAGTTGAGAACACTCCTCTGTTGTCTGGTCTGCCGAGCCTCTCAGAAGCACGACCCTCGGCGGCGGCTGAAAGCGCCCGGACCTGAGAGAACCCGGGATTGTACAGAGTGGCTGCTTGTGCGAGCAAACGAAAAGCAACCAGAGAACGGGGGATTGCTGCTCAAGATTGACAATACAAACCACCTTCTGGATTATGTTCGTATGAACCGCATGACGCTTAAATATTGCTGGCGGTGGCTCTTGGTCGCGCTGATGGGCATGTATTTCACTGGCGATCTTCTCGGTGATGCTCTCGAAGACCACACGGCCCGGGCAGGCGCGGCGATGCAGCGGGGCGATTATGCAGCAGCTGAAGTGGAATACCGGGCGGCTGCGGCGCTGGCTCCTCAGACAGCTCAGTTGTTGAGTAATCTGGGATTGGCGCTTACGCTACAACAGAAATTTGAGGAAGCGGAGAAGCAGTTTCGTGCTTCCCTCAAACTGAACCCGAAACTATTCGTTCCCAACTATTTTCTCGGCAAGCGGCTCTTCCAGACGAACCGTTATGCCGAAGCCAAGTCACTTCTGCTGGCGGCCCTGGCTGAAAAGCCCGCGGACCGCGAGGTACGACGGTGGCTTGCGGTGACATATTTAGGACTTCAGGAACATGACAAGGCGATCGCCCAATATCGAGCGCTCCTGAAGGAAAATCCGCAAGACGAAGAGGCGCTCTACGCGATTGGCAAAACGTACGCGGCCCTGATGGAAGGGGCGCTTCGCAAAATTTCGACCGGCACCAAGAG